>Ga0007834_1000009_pt1 | contig 176120 bp, 155 predicted proteins | sample CryBogCBE06Nov07_FD_71233 | JGI IMG/M metagenome (GOLD analysis project Ga0007834, IMG submission 71233) | Freshwater microbial communities from Crystal Bog, Wisconsin, USA - CBE06Nov07 | ecosystem: Environmental > Aquatic > Freshwater > Lake | place: Crystal Bog, Wisconsin, USA | collected...
CCAATTAGCATCACATGAACATAACCCAATGGGATCCCATATATTAAATGGACTATTGCCCACATACCCATAAAAGTTAACCCCTCCCTTAGTTCCAATAGGATCTCTAGATAGCCATTTCCCGACCCCTACAGAGGTTGGAAAACGAGCGGTGGAACGGTAGAGGAGTGCCACGTTCGAACTGTTACCTGGGGACCATCCGGGATGCAAGACCTCATTTGGTAAGAATAGTTTGGGCCCATTTCATGAGTCGGGCAGATCAAGTAAAAGGCAGAATGATTTCCTCCCTTTCTTTCTTTTTCTTGGTGGGCTGACCTGCAATTGACATCATGATGATTTTATGTGATGACTTGATGCATGAGGACAACCATTTCTATTTCGGATTCGCTGCTGGATTTGGCCAAGAAGGCTTCTAGGGAAAGACGTTCAACGCTCGGGGAGGTGATTGAGGAGGCGCTTCGGGCGACCTTAGTCCCCCGATCCAAGTTCACTCGGAAGCCACTGCGCCCTGTCCTTCCCACTTTCAAGGGATCTGGACTTAGAGAGGGCGTACGCCTGGACTCGTCGGCTGAGTTGCTCGAGTTGATGGAGTCCTAGACTTGGCTTTTCATGCAGTTGCTCGACGTCAATATCCTGGTTCATGCGCACAGGGAGGATAGTGAACGCCACCTTGAAATTAAGGAGTGGCTAGAATCTGCTTTGGTTGAACCAGAGGGTATTGCGCTCTCTGAGTTGGTACTTAGCGGATGTCTCCGGGTGATTACCCACCCAAGGATTTTCAAACAGCCGACGCCCTTGGCATTAGCACTGGAGTTTGTTGAGTCTCTACGAAGTCTGGATGGAGTCAAAATCCTGGCTCCTGGTGATAAGCATTGGGCGCTATTTATTCGTCTCTGCCGAGATGGTGATGCCCGTGGAAATCTGGTCCCTGATGCCTACCACGCCGCGCTGGCGATAGAGACAGGGTGCGAATGGGTGACTCTGGATCGGGGATTTGCACGATTTCCAAGACTGAAGGTGCTGCATCCGCTGGATTAAATTACTGCATCAATTTTGAAGGTCTGTGAGAAAAAAGTCCTTGCGGACTCTTTTGGATTCATGTACCGAACATATGATCGGCATATGAATCTCACCCCACGTCAAAGCGAAATCCTCTCTTTTATCCGCGAGTGCGCGGAGGAACGGAGCGGTATTCCCTCGGTGCGTGAGATCATGGCACGGTTTGGATTTACCTCTCCGGCCACGGTGGCAAGCCATCTTGAACTGATGGAGAAAAAAGGGGTTATTCGCCGTGAGGCCGGGCGGTCGAGGAATATCATCCTACCAGATCTAACTCCCCGCTCTGCGCGTCCTGATCTGCTGGAGGTCCCCCTTTACGGAATGATCCCGGCGGGTATTCCCGAGGGCCAGGAGCAGGAGGCTGATCGCTGCATCACCGTCGATCCCGAGACGATCAAGATCCCTAGGAATGCCAAAACATTTGCTCTGGAGGTGAGGGGGGATTCCATGATCGGGGCCGGGATTCTGGACCGCGATATTGTGATCCTCGAACACTCCCAACCCCGTCACCGAGATATCGTTGCTGCCCTGATTGACGGGGATGTAACGCTCAAGCGCTACCTTGTCGAGGGAGGTTCCTACTTCCTCCGCGCAGAGAATCCTCTCTATCCCGATCTCATTCCAGCACGGGAACTCCTTATCCAGGGGGTCTTCCGTGCGTTGATCCGAACCCATCGTCACAACTAAACAAACAAAACAACAGCATCCTTCACTATGAACACCGCCACCAAGAAATCAGCGATCCGCTCCACCGATGAACTCTGGCAATGGGCCGCACTGAAGCGATCCGCCTCCCTTGCCCAAAAACCTTCGATGACGAGTAGCATGGCCCGTCATTCCTCATCGATGGCACAGGGCATTCTTACTCGTCTTTACGAGATCCTAAGGGTTAGCGGAAGGTCGTTTCGGTAAAGTCTTGATGCCAGTTTAGGGATTGTTATGTGGGTATTATTGACATTATGCGTATGCAGTTCAATAGTATGCATATGAAGACGCGGTTAACGCTTACCATTGAACCCGAGGTTTCGCATCGAGCAAAAGCGGTGGCGCGAGCTAAAGGGACTAGTCTTTCTGGATTGGTGGAATCACTGCTGGCACGAGAGACTGGCTTTCAGAAAGCCCAAAAAAAAATTACTTTTGCTAAGAAATGGGCAGGGCGTCTCCAATTGGTCGATGGTTTAGAGGATACGCGCTCAAGGTTTCTAAAAGAACGCTACGGACTCTGAGGCTTGATTGATGAGGTTATTGATCGATACGGATGTTTTGCTGGATTTAGCATTAGGGCGTGATCCTCATGTGAATGAGGCTTCTACTCTTATCGACTGGGCCTCAGCGAATCCGGGGCGTTGTGGTGTCGCTTGGCATAGTCTTGCAAATCTGCATTACCTTACAAAATCGGGAGCTGAAGAGTTTATCCGTGATATGATGGAATTTGTGATAGTTCCTCCAACGGGAACGCACGAAATGATTCAAGCCCTTTCACTGGGATTCAGTGATTTGGAGGATGCCATGCAGGTCTCGGCGGCGCTTCTGTTTGATTCACAGGTCTTGGTAACCCGAAATGTAAAACACTATCGCAAATCTCCAATCAAGGTAATGACACCTCCGGAACTGGTTCCGCTTCTTCCCTAACAGTCTTAACACCTAAAGCCTAAGCCTCTATCAGTGCCACTTTTGTGGCTTCATCAGTTCGACTGGTCAGTCGTGGGCTGATCCTGATCCTTTGGCTTGTCAGGCTGATCGGACTTATCGGAGGCAGCCCTCTGATCGGAGGATTCTGTAGAGGCAGTCTTGGCTTCCTTCTTCTTATCTTCTTTGGAGCCATAGACCTGCTCGAGGACTTTTCCAATGAGCGGTGCGGCGTGGCTCCCTCCGTGGACATTGTTATCCCCGGGCTCTCCCTCGTAGACGGCAGCAAAGGCATACTGGGGATTCTCGGCCGGGACGAATCCGGCAAACCATGCGGCGGTGCGCTGCTTATCCTTATTCCCTCCACCTCCCCATTGTGCGGTGCCTGTCTTGCCGGCAACATGGTATCCCTTCACCTGGGCGTGATGAGCTGTTCCTTGGCTATCTTCAGTCACGGCAATGAGGGCCTGACGAAGGGTCTCCATATCCTCGGGCTTGATCTGGAGATCGTCACGCAGTCGATCCGGGTAGGCGGCCACGACTTTGTTGTCGATTCCCTGGATCTGCTTCACGAGCCGCGTCTGGTGGAATTGACCGCCGGAGGCGATCACTCCGTACGCTTGTGCCATCTGGAGAGGGGCGATTTTGATATCGCCTTGACCAATACTCATGTTGGCCACGTCACCTTTCAGAATTTTCCGTTTTTGAACACGAAGCATGTATTCATCGTTGGGGATGATGCCGGCTACTTCACCCTTGAGAGGTATTCCGGTCTTCTTTCCAAGCCCGAGACGGTTGGTCCAGGTGATGATGTTGGGGGCACCGATCTTGATGCCGGCCTGAATGAACCAGGTGTTGCAGGATTGGGTGAGGGCCTCGACGAAGTTGAGGCGTCCAGCGTCGGTCTTTTTCCAGTTGTGGAAGGTGAAGTTTCCGATGTCGATCGCGGTGGGGCCGCTGTAGATATCCTTAGCTGTCAGCTTGCCCGACTGGAACCCCGAGAGGCCGACAAAGGTCTTGAAGGTTGATCCAGGGGGATAGGCCGAGCGGAAGGCTCGGGGAAGGAGAGGAACATTGGGATCGTCACTGAGCTGCTTGTAGATCTCGGGATTGAGGACAGGGACAAAGTGATTCGGATTGTATTCAGGCCAAGAGGCCATTGCATGAATCTCCCCGGTCCAGGGATCGATGATGACGATGGCGCCGCGCTTGGCATTCTCACTAAGGACTTTCTCACAGATGCGTTGGAGATTCTGATCAATGGTCGTGATCACATTATCCCCGGGAACTGGGGGTTGAGCGATGCGCTCCGAGGTCTTGTGACCCTCGGCATCGTAGGTGAGATGGAGGCTCCCGGGACGGCCTTTGAGTTGATAGTCGAAAGCCTGTTCGATTCCCTCACGTCCTTCGCTCTCGGTGAAGATCAGATCGTTGTTCTCGATCGGACGGACAGAAAGCGGTGCCACTTTGCCGGTGTATCCAATGATATGTGAGGCCAGTTCACCATTGGGATAGATGCGCGCATAGACCTGCTGGAGCACCAGGGCGCTGGTGAGGCCACGCCGCGCGGCGGCAAGTTCCTCGGGTTGGAGATCTTCGATCAGGGTCAGAGGGAGGAGCCCGCGATTGTGGTAATGAAGCAGGATGGCGTGGTCGCTCACCGAGATCGGTCTGCCAAGGAAGCCCTTTGCGAAGGTGATGTGCTGTCGAGCGAAGGCCAGGACCTTGGTATCACTCCAATCAAGAGGGGAAGGGAACTGAAGTGCAAGGTTGTAGCTGAGGCGATTCTGAGCAAGAGGGTAGCCGTTGCGGTCAGTGATCTGGCCACGAGGCGCAGGAATTCCGAGTTGGAACGTCCGTGCCTGTTTCTGTGTCTCCCAGGTCGGCTTGGGATTCTCGTCAATGGGAGCATTTGTCCCATTATTCATCTGGGCATGTGCCAGGAAGAAGGGGGAGCCGGTGCAGAGAAGGAAAAGCAGAAGAGTGCGAGCGCTCATGATGCGGTGGCCGATGCTGTGGTGAAGGCTCTTGGAGCAGTGATGTGGGGAGGCTTCAAATAGATCGGCTCAGGGGTACCGGTGACTACGAAAGAGGGATCGTTCTTTTTTGCAAGGATTGCAAGTCGGACGGCACATGGAGTGGAGATCTCAAGGCGTTCAATACCAGGCAATGCACTTGAGCTGAGTCTTGAGAGATCGTCGAGTGAGTTCAGATGAATGAGTGTCGCCTCTGGGGAAAGGAGGTGAGGGGGCTCGACAAAAGCACCCTGTTCAATTCGTGCAATCCAGTAATGACCTCCACGGGCATCCCCGATGGCCCAGAATCCCTTCTCGGGCCCAAGTAGGCCCAAGGGCGAAGGGATGGCATGGAGCGGGAGATTCAGCGCTGTGGCAAACCCTCGTGCTGCTGCAATGCCTGCACGCAGTCCATTATACGAGCCGGGTCCCAAGCCGACGCAGAGCGCGTCCGTAGCGCCGCATGCATCGACGGCCTCCTTGAGCCCCTCGAAGAGAGCGGAAGAGTCGGATCGCGCATGGGGTGTTTTTCTTTCAAAAAGGACATCTTGTGTTCCCTCGGCGAAGGAGACAAAAGCGACTGAAGCAACCGAGGAGGAGGAATCAAGAGCAAGGATCTTCACGGAATTTCAATGAATGAACCAACGGATCATACGAATATCATCCGCTCCTTCGAGATAAGGTTCGATCCTGATTCGGAGAATACCGTGCGGCAGGATCGATGAAAACTTGTCTCCCCACTCGATGAACATCAGCCCATCACCATAGTAATCCTCGAGTCCGAGAGAGAGCACCTCGGATTCTGATTCGAGTCTGTACCAGTCGGAGTGATGCAGGCGGCTTCCTCCACCACCATAACTCTGAAGCAGAGTGAATGTCGGGCTGGTCACATCCTCGGTGATCCCCATGGCAAGGGCCGTTGCTTTGACGAAGTGAGTCTTTCCTGCCCCAAGAGGCCCCTCCAGACTCACCACACCCGACTTCAGCATCAGCGGTAGCAGCTCCACGGCAATGAGTGCCGTCTCCTGGATGCTCCGAGCTATCTGCTCCCCAGAATGGTTTGTGGCGGGATTGTCGGTTGCCATTTCGGAAGCATTCTAGTTGGGTTGCGGAGTCTAGCAATCTTACTGGAATAATCCTTCATAATTCATCCCTCATAATTCATCCTTTCCCCATGACCAACCCAACCCAACTCCCTGCCTGGAAGGCGCTCGAAGCCAATCGCGACCAGATCGCCAAGACGACGCTTAAGGAACTCTTCGCCGCAGATCCGAAACGAGGTGAGCGTCTGACCGCCGAGGCCTGTGGTCTCTACCTTGACTACTCCAAGAACCGCGTCAATGACGAGACGATCAAGAACCTCGTCCAGCTTGCCAAGGAAGTCGGCCTCGAGGAGCACCGTGACAAGATGTTCGCCGGTGAGAAGATCAATATCACCGAGGATCGCGCCGTCCTGCACGTTGCGCTCCGCGCCCCCAAGGGTGAGGTGATCAAGGTCGATGGCGTTGATGTTGTTCCCGAGGTTCACAAGGTTCTCGAAGCCATGGGGGCCTTCGCTGAACGCGTTCGCTCCGGGGAGTGGAAGGGCCACACCGGCAAGCGGATCAAGAATGTCATCAATATCGGTATCGGTGGCTCGGATCTTGGTCCGGTGATGGCCTACGAGGCTCTCCGGCACTATAGCGACCGCACCATGACCTTCCGTTTCGTTTCCAACGTCGATGGCACTGACTTCGCCGAGGCGGTCCAGGACCTGAGCCCCGACGAGACCCTTTTTATCGTCGCCTCGAAGACCTTCACCACGCTTGAGACGATGACGAATGCGAATAGTGCCCGCGAGTGGTCGCTTGCTGGCCTTGGCGGTGATGTGAAAGCTGTTGCCAAGCACTTCGTGGCCGTCTCCACGAATGCTGCCAAGGTCTCGGAGTTCGGTATCGACACCGCCAACATGTTTGGATTTTGGGATTGGGTGGGTGGTCGCTACTCAATGGACTGCGCGATCGGTCTCTCCACCATGATCGCCATCGGGCCAAAGAACTTCTCCGACCTTCTTGCCGGCTTCCACGCGATGGACGAGCACTTCCGCACGGCCCCGCTTGAGAAGAACCTTCCTGTCCTCCTGGGCCTGCTTGCCGTCTGGTACAATGACTTCTTTGGAGCCCAGAGCATCGCCGTACTTCCTTACGAGCAGTACCTCAAGCGCTTCCCTGCCTATCTCCAGCAGCTCACCATGGAGAGCAACGGCAAGTCGGTGCGCCTCGACGGCACCCATGTCACCTTTGACACGGGTCCGATCTACTGGGGCGAGCCAGGCACGAACGGCCAGCACTCCTTCTATCAGCTCATCCATCAGGGGACGCGCCTTATTCCTTGCGACTTCATCGGCTTCAACAAGGCGATTAATGAGCTGGGCCACCATCACAATTACCTTATCTCGAATATCTTCGCGCAGGCCGAGGCGCTCGCTTTCGGCAAGACACCGGAGCAGGTCAAGGCTGAGGGGACTCCTGATTGGCTGAATCCTCACCGCGTCTTCGAGGGAAACCGCCCGTCGAATGTCATCATGGCCGACAAGCTTGAACCGCATACCCTTGGTGTTCTGGTCGCTCTCTATGAGCACAGCGTCTTCACGCAGGGCGCTGTTTGGGGAATCAACTCCTTCGACCAGTGGGGGGTCGAGCTCGGCAAGCAGCTTGCCCAGCACATCATTCCTGAGCTTGAGTCACCCGCCGAGCCCGAGTTGAGACACGATAGCTCGACGAACGCACTGATCCGCCGCTATAGGGCGAAGAAGTAGTCCCCAACGCGAATCAAGCCATGGCACTCAAGATCGAAGTCCTTGCCAACGATGATGCGGTTGCAAAGGCAGCCGCCGGGGTAATTGCCGTTGCGGCCCGTGAGGCCGTTGCGGCCCGTGGTGTCTTCACCCTTGCCGTTAGTGGGGGAAAGACACCCTGGGCGATGCTCAAGGATCTCGCCTCCGAGGAGGTGCCTTGGTCCCAAGTCCATGTCTTCCAGATCGATGAGCGCATCGCTCCCGAGGGAGATCCTGATCGGAACCTGACCCATCTGCATGAATCGCTCTTGGGGAATGCTCCGATCCCGAAGGAAAACATCCATGCTATGCCGGTGAATGCCGAGGATCCCTTCGATGGAGCCGCTGAGTACGAGAAGACGCTGCAAGAGATCTGCGGGAATCCGCCGACACTCGACATGGCCCATCTTGGCCTTGGTCCAGATGGACATACCGCTTCGTTGACTCCGAATGATCCAGTGCTGGATGTTACCGACCGCGATGTGGCCCTGACTGATCCCGTGCATCTCTACCAGAACCGCCGGCGCATGACCCTGACCTATCCAATGATCAATCGCTCGCGCCAGATCATGTGGCTCGCCACAGGTGCGGCGAAGATCCCGATGATCGTGAAGCTAAAGGCTGCAGATCCCTCGATCCCCGGTGGAAGGATTAGTCAGTCGAATGCATTGCTGCTGACGGACACCGCCGCTGCCGCCGGATTGTAGGCTCACGATCTCGTCGTAGGGCGGTAATGCTGCCTTTTCGGCGTAGTAGTGCTACCCTCTCCCTCGCGGGCCCAGCTAAGCAGTTAAAATCACGGAGCTCTAAGAAAAAGCTTTTTCATAAAAGCCTATAGCCTGAAGCACCGATAGTCTTACGCGAAGGCTTAAGCCTTACCGTGGTGCTCTTGGAGTGATTTAACGTTCAGCGGTGCCTCCGCTGTCGACTTGATTGCGGAGACACTGGCCGCCGCTGCACGCAGGGTGGTCATGATCGGGATGCGGTTCGCCACGGCGGTACTGCGGATTACCACCTCATCCTGACGGGGTTGTTTTCCGGCAGGTGTATTGATGATGAACTGCATCTCGCCATTCTTAATCATGTCGACAACGTTAGGGCGTCCCTGGGCCAGCTTGTTGAGACGAGTGACGGTGATGCCAGCTTCCTTGAGGAGGGCGGCGGTGCCATCCGTGGCATGGATCTTGAAGCCGAGATCGGCGAAGTCTTTCACGATCGGGACGATCGCCTTCTTATCGGAGTCCTTCACGCTGACGAAGAGATTGCCTTCCGTGGGGAGGGCCGGTGCCGCAGCCATCTGGGCCTTTGCGTAGGCGCGGGGGAAATCGGTATCGATGCCCATGACTTCGCCGGTGGAGCGCATCTCAGGCCCGAGCGTGATGTCGATGCCAGGGAACTTGATGAATGGGAAGACGGCTTCCTTGACCGAGAAATGGGTCGGGATGATTTCCTTGGTGAAGCCGAGCTCCTTAAGGGTCTTTCCGGCCATGATCTTGGCGGCCAGTTTGGCAAGAGGAACGCCGATCGCCTTGCTGACGAAGGGGGAGGTACGGGAGGCACGGGGATTCACCTCGAGCACGTAGACCTCCTCGTCCTTCACAGCGTACTGAACGTTCATGAGGCCGCGAACATCAAGTTCGAGGGCCATCGCCTTGGTGGCGGATCGGATGGTCTCAAGAACCTTGGGAGAGAGGGAAACCGATGGAAGGACGCAGGCGCTGTCACCGCTGTGGATGCCAGCCTCTTCGATATGCTCCATAATGCCTCCGATGACACATTCGATGCCGTCGGCGAGACAGTCGACATCGACCTCGGTGGCATCTTCCAGAAAGCGATCGACCAGAATTGGGCGCTCGGGGCTGACCTCGACCGCCGTACGGATATAGCGGCGGAGATCTTCTTCTGCGTAGACGATCTCCATGGCGCGTCCTCCGAGGACAAAGGAGGGGCGTACGAGGACGGGGTAGCCGACCTTGTTCGCCACGGCAACGGCTTCCGATTCATCAATGGCTGTGGCGCCGGTGGTTTGGCGGAGTTTCAGCTTGTCGATCATGGCCGAGAAATGCTTGCGGTCCTCCGCCATCTCGATGCTCTTGGGCTGGGTGCCGATGATGGTGACTCCGCGGGCTTGAAGCGGGGCGGCGAGGTTGAGGGGGGTCTGTCCGCCGAACTGGACGACGATGGCGTCACACTTCTCGCGCTCGTAGATATTGAGCACATCCTCGAGGGTGAGGGGCTCAAAGAAGAGCTTGTCGCTGGTGTCGTAATCCGTGGAGACGGTCTCGGGATTCGAGTTCACCATGATGGTCTCGTATCCCTCTTCCTTCAGGGCGAACGCGGCATGGACGCAGCAGTAGTCGAATTCGATGCCTTGGCCGATGCGGTTGGGACCGCCGCCGAGGATCATTACTTTCTTTTTGTTTCCGCCACGGGTCTCATCCTCGTCGCCGTAGGTGGAGTAGAAATACGGGGTCGCTGCCTCGAACTCGGCGGCACAGGTGTCGACCAGACGATAGGTCGGTTCGACGCCTTCGGCTTTCCGTTTGGTGCGGATGGCATCCTCGGAGGTGTCGGAGATCTGGGCGAGTTGGCGATCGGAGAAACCGAGTTTCTTCGCGTGGCGCAGGGGAATGTTGGCAGGATCCTTGCGGAAGGCTTGCTCCTCCTCGACGATTTCCTGGATGTTGTCAAGGAACCAGGGATCTATCGCACTGATGGCATGGATTTTCTCCGCACTGAATCCCGCGAGGAAGGCATGGCGGACAGCGAAAATGCGCTCGGCATTCGGGATACGGAGGAGTTTCTCGATCTGATCGGTATCCCAGCTGCCATCGGCATTCCGGGGTTCGATGTCCTTAGTATCGCAGCCGAGGCCCGCACGGCCGGTTTCCAGCGAACGGAGGGCCTTCTGCAGAGCCTGCTTGAAGGTGCGTCCAATCGACATTGCCTCGCCGACGCTCTTCATCTGGCTGGTGAGGGTCGGATCGGCCTTGGGGAATTTCTCGAACGTGAAGCGGGGGATCTTTACCACGCAGTAGTCGATCGCCGGCTCAAAGCAGGCAGTCGTGGTCTTGGTGATATCGTTCTTGAGCTCATCAAGGTGGTAGCCGACAGCGAGCTTGGCTGCGATCTTGGCGATCGGGTAGCCAGTCGCCTTCGAGGCGAGGGCCGAGGAGCGGGAAACGCGGGGATTCATCTCGATGACGATCTGGCGCCCAGTCTTCGGATCAACGGCGAACTGGATATTCGATCCGCCGGTTTCAACGCCGATCGCTCGGATGACGGCGAAGGATGCGTCGCGCATCTTCTGGTATTCCTTGTCAGTGAGTGTCTGGATCGGGGCTACGGTGATCGAGTCACCGGTGTGGACACCCATCGGGTCGAAGTTCTCGATCGAACAGATGACGATGCAGTTATCGGCCTTATCGCGGATGACCTCCACCTCGTACTCCTTCCAACCAAGCAGGGAGACCTCAATGAGGACCTCGGTGGTTGGTGACATGTCGAGGCCGCGGCGGGCGATGGTTTCGAGTTCCTCACGGTTGTAAGCGATGCCGCCTCCCGCGCCGCCCAGAGTGAATGCGGGACGGATGATGAGGGGGTAGCTTCCGATCTGCTTCGCGATCTCGAAGACCTCGTCGATCGTGTGGGCCGTGCCGGACTCGGCCACATCGAGGCCGATCTCAAGCATGATCTGCTTGAAGAGGGTGCGGTCCTCGCCGCGCTTAATCGCCTCGGCATTGGCTCCGATGAGGCGGACCTTGTGTTTCTCGAGGACGCCGCTGTGAACGAGTTCCATGGCGGCATTGAGAGCTGTCTGACCTCCTAGGGTCGGTAGGAGGGCGTCGGGCTTTTCCCGCTCGATGATCTTCTCGATGATCCCCGGGGTGATTGGCTCAATATAGGTCCGGTTGGCAAACTCCGGATCGGTCATGATCGTGGCCGGATTCGAGTTCACCAGCACCACCTCATAGCCCTCCTCGGCCAGAGCCTTGCAGGCCTGGACTCCGGAGTAGTCGAACTCGCACCCTTGTCCGATGACGATGGGGCCGGCTCCGATGAGAAGGATCTTATGGATTGATGTGTCTTTGGGCATGGTGTGCTGAGTGTCGTAAAAATTGTGTCGTTCCCCAGAGAAGAGGCGGTGTATTCAACCCCCCAAGGCACTGGAGAGTCAAACGCGTAGTCAAAAGTGGTGAGTAAAACCATTCGTCGGCATAAGACCGATTCATGAATTCATGCCGTCATCTCGAGGCTGGAATGATTCAAGGGCCTGCTGGACATTTCGACATACCCTTATAAATGTAAATCTCATGTCCGAAGACTTACTTGTCCCAGATTCCAGTCATGGGGACTCTTCCCCTCCTGCCTCCGGTAAAATGCATTTTCATAGCATGGAGGAAATGTCTCGCGATGACTTTGCGATTTTGAAGAGGGTGCATGAGGAGAACCTGGAAAAGTTGCCCGACCTTCTCCTAAGCCTTCTAAATAGTCTGGGTGGGGACGAAGCCTATCCGGTGGACCGTCTTTTACACTCGCTTCAGGCCGCTACCCGAGCACTCAGGGATGGTCGGGATGAGGAATATGTGGTCGTGGCGTTGCTTCATGATGTGGGAGAGGCGCTTGGTCCCATGAATCACGGCGAGGTTATCGGTGCTGTGCTGCACCCATTCATCAGTGAGGCCAATCACTGGATGCTGGTCAATCACCCCCTCTTCCAGACCTACTTTTATGGGAGTCACGTCGGAATCGATCCCAATGGCAGGGATATTTACAAAGAGCATCCTCACTTCGAACACACGATCGAGTTCTGTGCCAAATATGACGAGGTTTCCTTTGATCCGGATTATCCGGTGGAACCTCTTGAGACGTTCATTCCGATGGTCAGGAGGGTGCTCTCTAAAAAGTGGACTCCACCCGGTCAGGAGAAGTAAGAAAGAGGGGATTTGCTTTTAGAGGAGCGGGCTTCAGGTCTGCTTGGGCAAACGCGTTACCAGTATCGTTGTGTCCGCAGTGTTGGGGATCAGGATAGCCTCCTCCAGAGAGGCTGGAACCAGCATGAAAACGCCAGGGCTTAGGATAGTGCCGGTGCACTCCAACTCACCCGTCAGGCATGTGACGATGTAGAAGTCCCCCTTGCGAGCAATGTTCACAGGGGATGGAAGAGAAAGTTTTTCGACATGGAAGTAGGGGCAATCGGCAACCACGGATTGGTATGAAGGAGTCAGTGCAGGCTCAAAATCGTGAAAGTCAATCGAGGCCATGGACTCTTCGACATGGAGCTCTCTGGGCTTGCCGTCGAGGCCATGGCGATTCCAGTCAAAGACCCGGTAAGTGGTGTCGCTGTTCTGCTGCACCTCGACAATTACGAGTCCCTCACCGATGGCGTGAATTCTTCCGCTTGGGATAAAAATGCTTTCCCCAGTCTGTGCAGGTACCTTATGGAGCATTTCCTCGACCGTGCCATTTTGAAGTGACTTTTCAAATTCTTCCCGTGAGATTCCAGTCTTAAGGCCGGCATAGATAGAGGCTCCCTCCGAGGCATGAAGAAAATACCAGCATTCCGTCTTTGGCTCCCCATTTAGTGCTTCGGCATGCTGCGCCGGCGGATGAACCTGGACGGAGAGGCGCTCCCGTGCATCGAGTAGCTTGATCAGCAGAGGAAAGCAAGGGGAGGGATGAGAGTAGTGTTGAGAGCCGAAAACTTCCTCCCGGAACCCGGTCCATAGCTCGTGAAGCGTTTTTCCCTTCAATGGCCCTTCATGGACCACGCTCTGGGCCTCGGGTCGGTCAACCATTTCCCAGAGTTCACCAACCGGCACTGCGTGGGGTAGTGTCTTTTCCAACAAGGTCTCGAAACGCCGTCCTCCCCAGACGCGTTCCATGGCCAAGGGTTCAAAAGTGAGCGGAGCAGAGAGTAGCATATTCTTATTTATCTCCTAGATGCCGACGATTGCCAAGACCACTTGGTATCCTGCAAGATAGTTTGAATGGTCTCGTCACGACGTAAACGCTCCTTGGATGAAGTCACCGGGGTTCTTCTCCTTTTTGGAGGAATCTTGCTGTTGCTTGCACTCTGCTCTTTCGAGCCTAGGGATGTCTCTCCATGGCTTCCCTATGCGAAATACGCTCATTCCTCGGATTATCCCGTGAACTTCATCGGTCGGGTGGGAGCGGATATTGCCGGCCTGTTTTACTTTCTCTTTGGCGCGGCATCCTACTTCGCGGCCATGGCCTTGGTTGGACTCGGGATCGCCAAGTTCACGACCCCCGAATTCCGACTTGGTATTCGCCTCGGATGGGCCCTTGTGTTTGTGCTGAGTTGGTCAACATTGCTTGATTTGCAGCATCTGATCCTTGGCACTTGGAAAGAGAAGTTCAATATCCAGGGGCCTGGTGGATGGTTCGGACATCGTATTGATATGGTGCTTGGAAGGAATGTGCTGGGTTCATTTGGATCAGGTCTGATCTTTATGGCGCTGGCGCTGGTCAGCCTAATCCTAGCGACGGGGTTTCATCCCATCATGGCTCTCCGCCGAGGGTTCGGTGCGTTGGTTTCTGGTTCGGCCTTGATGGGGGGTTATCTCTACGGACTCTTAAAAAAGCGGTTTGCTGCTGGTAAAAAAGAACTGTCGGAAAGCATTGAGGAAAATACAGGTGATACACCCGCCTCCTACCGATCACGTAATCGACGGAAGCCAATACTTCCTGCAGAGGATTTAGAGAAATCTCTTGAGAAGACGTCGCTCACCTCCGTTTCTGCAGATCTCCCGTCTCCCAAGATCATTGACGCAAGCGTTCCCGCACCTGCTCGTAAACCAACCCTGGCCGAGGTGATGAAGAGTAAAGGAGGGAATAAGAAGTCGGAGAAACAGGACTCCTCTACTGTTGGTAGCGATCTCGGTGAAGTGAGCTTCGAGGAATACACACTTCCCGGCTTTAATCTTCTTGAGACCTATGATGATGAGGGGCATAAGCCAGCGGATCCCGCCGAGCTTCAGGGAGTTCAGAAGATCATTCTTGAGACGCTTGCCCAATTCGATATCGAGGCATCTCCCGGAGACATTACCAAGGGCCCCACGATCACCCGCTATGAGGTCTATCCTGCTACCGGCGTGCGTGTGGAGCGTATCTCGGCCCTTGAGAAAAATTTGGCCCGTGCCACCCGTGCGGAACGGATCAACATCCTCGCGCCGATTCCTGGCAAGGACACGGTCGGTATCGAGATTGCCAACTCCAACAAGGTCAAGGTGAGTATCCGGGAGCTTTTCGAGAGCGAGGCATGGCATTCCACCAAGGCGGCATTGCCCCTGGCACTCGGTAAGGATGTCTACGGCCATGCGATCATCGCTGATCTGGCAGCGATGCCACATCTTCTTGTGGCTGGCGCCACTGGCAGCGGCAAGAGCGTCTGTATCAACTCCATCATCACCAGTCTTATTTTTAAACACACCCCTGAGACACTTCGATTCATCATGATCGATCCGAAGGTTGTCGAGATGCAGGTCTACAATGATCTTCCCCATCTGGTGACCCCGGTCGTGACGGATCCCAAAAAAGTCCTGCTAGCACTTCGCTGGGTCGTGGACGAGATGGAGAAGCGCTACGGCATTTTTGCCAAAGTTGGAGTCAAGAATATCAGCGGCTTTAACAGTCGCCCCATGCCCGAGAAGGCTCCCCTAGTCGTGGAGGAGGTTGCCCGAGAAGAAGCTGATGGCGAGTCACTAGGAACCGCTGAGGATTTCCCTGCTGGGGATGAAGCCTCCAATGATGGTGGGGAAGAGGAGACCAGTGCCCCCGAGCTTCCGCTGAGGCCCGACGACGACATGATCATCCCTGACCAGATGCCGTTCATTGTCGTGATCGTGGATGAGTTGGCCGATCTCATGCAGACGGCACCCGCCGATGTCGAGGGGGCGATCGCTCGCATCACGCAGAAGGCCCGAGCTGCTGGAATCCATATGATCGTGGCAACGCAGACCCCTCGCTCCAGTGTCGTTACAGGAGTCATTAAGGCAAACATCCCCTCTCGTATCGCTTTCCAGGTGGCCTCCGGTCTCGATAGTCGAGTGATCCTCGATATGAACGGAGCTGAAAAGCTCCTCGGCAAGGGTGACATGCTTTATCTGCCCCCTGGCAGTGCCAAACTCACCCGCGCCCAGGGTGTGCTCGTTACCGATGAGGAGATCCATCGGATCGTTACCAACCTTGCCACCCAGGCCAAGCCTGTCTTTGAGCCGAGCATCTCCGCCAAGTTGGCCTCCACTACGATGCCTGAGGACGAGGTTACCGATGAGGAGGAGGATCTGGTCGACAAGTGTCTCGAAATCATTCGTCAGGAGAAGAAAGCTTCCACTTCCATGCTTCAGCGCCGCCTGCGGCTTGGATATACCCGTGCTGCACGCATCGTCGACATTCTCGAGCAACGTGGCATTCTTGGACCCAAGGATGGAGCGAGAGATCGCGAAATTCTGGTCGACCTTGATGGCTTGGACGACTGAGTCCTTGCTGCCGCCCTACGTTATCCATGTTTTTTCACCCGACATCATCATCCCGGCCACTTGGCCGACTTCTCCGCGAGGCGAGGGAAGTAATCGGTTGGAGTCGTAGCGAGGCCGCACGGGTCTCAAAGCTTTCCGAGCAAGAGATCGGATTGATGGAGGAGGGGAAATCCACGCACCCGGAGGTCTTCCGAATCCATGCCGTGACCTACGCGCGCGCCCTTGGATTGGATCCTGTTGAGATCAAGGATGCGCTTCCACCGATGCCGGAGCTGGCTCCGAAGAACCGGCAGTATCTCTCGAACTACTCACGTCCGCTGAAGCCCCCGTTTCGGTTGAGCCTTGAATTGCTGGCTCCCCTTGCGCCCCTGGGTCGTGCAGCTGTGTATCTTCTTCTAATAACGACTTTCTTGAGTACCTGGGGCATGATGCGACAGCTTTCGCGGGTACGATCCATTCCCTGGATCACCAGTAATTCCAGCCTTTCTTCCTTTTCCAATCGATAATTTCCAACCGATGAGCACCACCAAGATTCCTGAACCCCGTAAGATCGGCCTGATCAGCCTTGGCTGTGCCAAGAATCTGGTCGATGCCGAAATCCTGCTTGGGGATGCCAAGCGTCACGGTTACGAACTTACCACGGAAACCGATGATGCCGATGTTGTCCTTGTCAACACGTGCGGTTTCATCGACCCGGCCAAGGAGGAGAGCATCAATGCCATCCTCGAGGCTCACCGCCGTCGACTCCACGGCGCAAAACCGGGGCAGAAACTTGTTGTGGGTGGTTGTCTCTCTCAGCGCTATTCCACGGATCTCGCCACTCAACTCCCCGAGGTCGATGCTTTCCTCGGGCTAGACGAAATCAAGAGTGCAGGTTCGTTCTTCGACCGGCTTCTTGATGAGGAGAGGGAAGAGCAGGGAGCCATTGTCGAGGTTTCACGTCGTGCCGCTTACATTCCTGACTACGACACGCCCCGTGTCCGTCTCACCGCCTCCCACACGGCTTATGTAAAGATCGCTGAGGGATGTAATCATCCCTGCTCTTTCTGCGTGATTCCCCGGATGCGGGGGCGACACCGCAGCCGCAAGATCGAATCGGTGGTGAAGGAGGTCGAGGGATTGGTAGCCTCGGGTGTGAAAGAGATCAATCTGATCAGCCAGGACACCACTTACTATGGGATGGATCTCTGGGAGGAGAAGGCCGGCCCGCGTCAGCCCGTTGACGAGGCAAGGGGACCTGGTCTACCAGCCCTGCTTGATGCTCTGGCGCAGATCCCAGGAGAGTTCTGGATTAGACTACTCTACACTCACCCGGCCCATTGGAGCAACGACATGATCTCCGCTATTGCCCGCAACCCGAAGGTGGCCCGCTATGTCGACATGCCGCTCCAGCATATCCATGACGTCATGCTGGATTCGATGCGGCGCGAAACCGACCGCGGGTATATCGAACGATTGATCGACCGGATGCGCACCGGGATTCCCGGACTAACCATCCGCACGACCTTTATCGTCGGATTCCCCGGGGAGACCGAGGAGCACTTTGAGAGTCTTCTTGAGTTTATGCGGGATCGGCGTTTCGAGCGCCTTGGTGTCTTTAACTATTCCAAGGAAGAGGAGTCGCGCGCGGCCAAGCTTCCTGGGCAGATCCATGGCGGCACCAAGAAGCGCCGCCATCGCGAAGCAATGCTTGTCCAGCAGGAGATCGCCGCAGAACTAGCGCTCGAGCAGGTAGGGAAGGTGATGACTGTCCTCGCGGATACCGCTCAGTTCGGACGTGCCGAGGGTGATGCCCCTGATGTCGATTGCCGTGTCCATTTCACAAGCCCCGTGAAGGCGGGCGAGTTTCACAAGGTCAGGATTATTGGCACCCGCGGCTATGACCTAGAGGCGGAACTTCTGGGCTGATAGCGGAGTCATTAACTGACGCAGATGAAATTCCCGTATTCCTTTCCGCTGACACGGGCATTCTGTCTCTATCTTGGCCAAGTGTCCTTCCTTGCCGGAGAGACCTTCTCATCGATCATCTTGGGAAGGATTCGCTGGCGCTTGGTGCTAAACCAGATCGTTGAAATAGGTTTTGGCTCCCAGGCCGTGGTCATTATCACCGGGGTTTTCACCGGTGCCGTCTTCACCGCGCAGATCTTTTTCCAGTTCAATGCCCTCAACATGAGTTCCGCAGTCGGCCCTGTGGTTTCCATAGCACTTTGCCGAGAACTAGGCCCCGTTCTGACCGGACTCATGGTTGCAGGTCGTGTCGGGGCAGCCATTTGCGCTGAGATCGGGACGATGAAGGTCACCGAGCAGATTGATGCACTCCGTGCACTCGCGGTGAATCCGATAGACTATCTAGTTGTGCCCCGAGCCGTCGCAATGATGATTTCCATGCCATTGCTTGTGGGGGAATGCATTTTCTTCGCCCTCACTGCCAGCTACTACGTGGCCACCCGGATCCTGAATGTGAACAGCGTTTTCTTCCTACAGCACATGTGGTTCTACACACACAGCAAGGACATGGTGATGGCGCTGACCAAAGGATTTGTCTTTGCCCTGATTGTCGTCTTTGTGGGCTGCCAGCAGGGACTTACGACAAGCAATGGTGCAGTTGGAGTCGGTCGCTCCACCACGGAGGCGGTGGTGATCAGTTCCCTATCGATTCTGATGATCAATTTCTTCCTGACGATGGCGCTGAACATTATCTTCCCTGCCGGAGGAAAATTCTGATGACTCCTTCTTCTGGAAAAAACCTGATCGAGGTACGTGACTTACGTCAGACCTTTGCGGGTCAAGAGATCCTGCGCGGGGTGAATCTTGATATACCCCGGGGCGAGACCACGGTGCTTCTGGGGCAGAGCGGCGGGGGAAAGAGTGTGTTTCTCAGGCATCTCATCGGATTGATAAGACCTCTTTCTGGATCCATCAGTGTCGATGGGGAGGAGATCGCCCACCTGGATGAGCGCCAGCTTGAGCCGGTCCGCCGTAAGGTCGGGATGCTCTTTCAGGATGGAGCCCTTTTTGATTCGATGACGGTTTTCGACAATGTCGCCTTTCCTCTGCGCGAACGAGGAGCGAGAAATGAAAAGGTCATCCGAGAGAAGGTCGACCGATCCCTCGAACTCGTCTCCCTCAAGGGGCAGGATAACAAGATGCCCTCCAATCTCAGTGGAGGCATGAGAAAAAGGGCCGCGCTTGCCCGAGCCATCATCACCGAACCAGCCTGCATTCTCTATGACGAGCCGACAGCTGGACTCGATCCCATTGTTTCGGATACGATTAACAAGCTTATCCGTCGCCTTCAGTCCCAGCTCAAGGTGACCTCGATCGTCGTGACCCACGACATGATCAGTACAGACCATATTGCTGACAGGGTTGCCCTTCTGCGTGAGGGACGCATCCATTTTGATGGTTCACTTACTGATCTTCATGCCTCGACGGATCCTGTGATTACGGATTTCATCGAGGGACGCTCCCACGAAATCGACTGATATCTTTCCGATCTTCCATTATGGATACCACCAACATCTCCACTCAGCTTCGGGCCGGTTTTTTCGTGCTTCTCGGCTTTATCTGTATCGGCTCTCTTGTCATTTACTTCGGACGATTTGGAGAAAGCGTTAAGAAGTACTATACGCTCACCGTGGAGTATCGGAATGCGAGTGGTCTCGTAAAGGGGGCTGACGTGATGCTTGCCGGCGCGAAGATCGGCGAGGTGGCGACGGCTCCCACTGTCCTTCCGAATATGCGTGGCGTCGCCGTCCCGCTGAAGATCGAGGAGACAGTTCAGATCCCGGAGGGTAGCATTTTCTCGATTGGGAGCTCGGGTCTGCTCGGAGACCGCTTTGTGACCGTGACGATGGATGACCATAATATCAATCCCAAGCCGATTGCACCCGGTACCGTGGTTAAGAACGGGCAGAGTGAGTCTAGTATCTCGGAACTGCAACGCCAACTCCACGACGAGATCCTTCCCAAGCTCAGTTCCGCTCTCGACAATATTGATGCCGTCAGCAAGTCACTCCATGATGATGTCTTCAATAAGCAGGGAGTGCAGAATCTCCAACTTACGCTAGCGAACTTCCGCACTACCAGTGACGCCATGGCTGCTTCTTCTGGTGAGCTTAAGGGAGTCATGGAACAAGCGAATGTCTTTCTTAAGAAGGGAAACAGCGCCATGGATTCCGTTCAGGGTGCCACCAGTGACCTCAAAGCCTTTGTGGCGAATCTCCGCCAGCATGGGATCATTTTCTACAAGGACAGTGCAGCTACTGCCGTGGGTCCTTTGAAAAGACAGCCTTAATTCAGGGCCAATACCTTTTATGGAACTGACTCTCGTAGTGCTCGCGGCGGGCATGGGTAGCCGTTACGGAGGACTCAAGCAGCTTGATCCTGTCGGTCCCTCGGGAGAGATCATTCTTGATTACTCTGTGAGTGATGCTCTCAAGGCAGGCTTCACGAAGGTCGTTTTTGTGATCAGGCGGGGAATGCTGGATCTCTTCCGTGATACGGTCGGCTCCCGCTACGAAGGGAAACTACTTGTTGAGTATGCCTTTCAGGACTTGGAACCGTTGCCTGGTGGACGGGTCTCTCCACCCGGACGCGTGAAGCCGTGGGGAACCGGTCATGCTGTTCTTGTTGCCCGAACTGTGGTGAGGGGACCTTTTGCCGTGATCAACGCCGATGACTATTACGGCCCGTCGGGTTTCAGGGAGTTGGCCTCGTTCTTTAAATCCGCTCAGATGAGTCACTATGCGATGGTCGGTTATCAATTGGATCGGACGCTCTCGGATTATGGATCCGTTTCCAGGGGGATATGCTGTGCTGATGAAGAGGGTTATCTCTCAGAGATCACTGAACGGACGGCAATTTCACGGACTGGTGAAGGAATAATTGCCGAAGGGAACCCTCCCTTTAAACTGCTCGGATCCGAGGCAACCTCGATGAATTTCTGGGGATTTACTCCTGATGTCTTTGGTCATCTTGAAAGGCTTTTTGACGAGTTTCTCGAGGATCGGGGGGGCGATCCCAAGGCCGAGTTCTACCTGCCCGGCGCTGTGAGTACTTTGATCACTTCAGGGGAGGTCACTGTTAAGCTTCTTCGCTCTCAGGATCCCTGGTTCGGCCTTACCTATCCCGAGGACCGTCCTCTGGTTGTGGAGGCACTTACCTCTTTGATATCGTAGATTTTGCCGTGGAATTTTCTGGTGAAGAATCCATCGTGCGGGTGCAATCTCTTCCCGTTATGTCTTCATTAGCCGATCTTTTTTCCAACAATCAAGCATGGGCAGAAGATCTAAATACAAGAGATCCGAAATTTTTTGAGGATCTCGCTGTACAGCAGCATCCCGAATACCTCTGGATCGGTTGTGCTGATAGCAGGGTGCCGGCTGAGGAACTCGTGGGACTGGCCCCTGGTGAATTGTTTGTCCACCGGAATGTCGCGAATGTTGTGGTCCATACCGATTTCAATAGCCTCTCGGTGATGCAGTTTGCCGTTGATGTGCTCAAGGTAAAGCACATCATTGTTTGTGGACATTATGGTTGTGGTGGTGTCAAAGCTACGCTCCGGGGAGAGAGACTTGGATTGGCTGACAACTGGCTCCGTCATGTCGATGACGTGCTTCAGAAACATCGCGACTTACTTTCACACTGGGAGAGTGAAACGCACCGACTCAATCACCTTTGCGAGCTTAATGTGATCGAGCAGGTAGCAAATGTCTGTAAGACGACGGTGATGCGCGATGCCTGGGAACGCAATCAGTCCGTCACCGTGCATGGATGGATCTACGGAATGAAGGATGGCTTGCTGCGTGATCTCCACACCAGTGCCTCTTCTGTTGATGAGGCACGGAACGCTTATCAGCGCGCAGTCAACGCATTGCCCGAGTAAAACGGTTAAGATTCCCATGGCGTAGACTCCGCGGTCCATCCACCCAATCCATCAGACTTCTCAAAAGTGCGGTTGTTCTCACTCATGGCAAAGAGGTGGATCCATTGATTGGACACCAGTTCGGCTACCGAGGGTTGCTTTTTGAGAATCCGATCAATTGCCTCTTTAGGGGCCTGCACACAGACATGGAGTCGCACGGGATCATGCCTCCATTCCTTCCCGTCATGGACGGATTGAAATGGAAGCCCCGTGCGAATATCTCCACAGTTACCCTCATAGACCCCGAGCATTCCTGCTACATTGTGAATGGTCTTGTCGCCGCTGCCGAAACGCTGGTTATCAACCGTGGAGGCAAAGTATTGGAGATTGATCCAACTGGCCACCACTACCGGTGCCGAGAGGAGTAGTTCAAGAGTAGCCTCATCCTGATCGTCGGCATGGCAGTAGTCATTCAGGAAAACCCTCCCTTCCAGATCAATTCCCTTGGTACGCTCGCGCGGTGCGGCGATAAAGGCGTAGTTACCCGCAAGTCCCCATTCAGGCCGTACTTGCGACCAATCCTGACTCCGATCCCTGACAGCTTTTTTCAGATCGGGATATGACGGATCAAGTCCCAGAAGGGTGGAGCGTTGCTTCCTTGCAAGGAGAGCAGCTTGAAAGAGCTTCTCTTCAAGATTCTCGATTTCCTTCTGATGTGAAAGGAGGGCCGATTCCTTGTCGAAGAGTGTCACCTCATCCGTCGTCGTGTTGTGGAGGGCGCCAAGAAACCATGTTTCCTCGGGAATCAAGATGCCTTTTTCCGCTAGTCCCAATCGCACAGCAGGATTGTTCAGGATGGCTGCCGCAGTCCGTGCATTTGCTTCTCCGGAGTGTCCTCCACAGGCTCCGCAATCCAGGCTGGAACCATAAGGGTTGTTTTTCGTACTGCTACCATGGCCGCAGATCAGAACAATCCTTGAGAGTCCTCCTTTAGAAAGGCCGAGATGACGCAGTGCACCTGCTGCCATGGCAATCTGATTTGCAACGGGGATACTGGTGATATCCAGAGAGGAGACACAGTGCGATGTCAAAGAGGTATTTGGGCGATGGAGCAGATCCCTGATGATCCTCGGCAGATACCCAAGGCCTGCCATCTCAACAAAGACAAAGCTGGAAACAGCCGATGACTTGAAAGTCTTCCAAGTGCTTTTGACCCGTTTGCGAAAGCCGAGAGTCCGAAGAGATTCATGGGACGAATGCTGGCAGACACGCGCTGCGGGTTTTAGGAGTACGGGACACTGAGGGGTTCCATTGCTTTCTCCTGGCGGAACCACCTCGATCGGAAATCCAAAGAACCCCGCAAATCCTATGGTCTGCCCTTCGGGAGCCACCTTTTCCAGTGAGCGACGGAAAATCTCGGAGCGCACATCGATGCAGAAGATCGCCTGGAAAGCTCGTGGACGATCATTGCTGTTGCTGACGGAGATCGATGCAAGTCTGGCAAAGAGGTTCCTCTGCATCGCGCATTCATGGGCACGTTGCCAGATCAGGTGTACCGACGGAAGAATTGCCGTTCTCTCTAATGGAGAGGGAGAAGGTGGCAATAACGCCAGATCCTCAGCAAAAGCGGACTGAAGAGCCAATTCATAAACCATCCGTATGGCCAAGAGATCCACCAGTGATGACTCATTTTCTCCGTTCAACTGCTTTTCATGGGCCAAGAATTGCAGGTGCCCTGCCCAGCCACCGATACTTAGTAGTAACCTGTGAAAGGTGTGGGCTGCATGTTCTACCGCGATGTTCAGTTGGAGTGCCGCTTGCGCAATCACCTGGGTGGGATCGTCAGGAAGGTCACGCACGAGATTCCTCCAACCTGTGATACCGGAAACTTCTGGATTACAGTCGAGGGAAGAAGCCTCTTTCCAGGCAGTAAAGAGGGGCATTCCTTTCCAGGGAAAACTCCAGAGAGCTTGCCCTTGATCAAAATAGGCAGTGCACCATTTGGAGATCTCATCCGAGGCAAATGACTCCCAGCGGCTTCCTTGGGCGGCGTCAAGAAGGGCGCTTGGCAGGAGTGAGATAGAAACATTGGAGTGATTCCAAGAGGCTCTTTGCAAGGATGCGATGAGATCTGCTATCTGGGCTCCCAAGAAGTCTTTCTTGGCAGTGCCTTGAGGAAGCGATTCAAGGATCGATTTTTCCAAGTCCTCCATCGTAATCAGACCCGAGCGATATCGCTCCAGGTAAAATGAGGGAGGCATCGTCAGCGAGGTTCCCATCGCTTGATGAAGAACTGATGACGCCTCCTGAAATTTCATACTCGAGAGCCCGACAAAGGGATTCACGGCCACAAACCTCGACAAGGGCCAGAGAGGGGGAATGCGTTTCAATGCTGTCTGAATCGGGACGGTGAACAACTCCTGAGTGCTTGAGGTCATGATTGGCAAGTTGGGCGAGTTATTTTCCATGAACTGATGGCCAGAAGGTGGTGAGGAATCGGTTGGTCGCCGTGTTGATGTAGAATCCGTTGTAGGCATGCACAAAAAGCGCACGTCCAAGAGGCGTAGAAGCCCATGTGGGCGGGAGGAAAGCCCTGAGTGCAAGAATTATGAAGGCGAGGGCACTAAGAATGGATATCGGCCATGCCATCGTGAACGAGGGGGCCTCGGCCACAGCATGATCGACAAGATGTTCTGTTAAGGCATGCAGTGCGAAGAAGAGGATGCAGAGCGATAAAGCTGCAAGAAGGCCGCAAAGTACCCCAAACCTGCTCGGTGATGTCGACCACCAGTGCCAAAGCATTTGTGCGATCGCGATTCCAAGGATCAGTGCCAATCCGAACTTTCCGGAGTCATGCCAGAGGCTGTTTCCGGAAATCAGTCCGAGACCAATGACCAGAGCGAAAGCGACTCCAAAGGCACCCAGTGTTCCAGGGATACCCAGATATGTCTTTTGAGGAGAAGTTCCCGCATCCCGGGCTTCCTCAATCACGCTTCCGGAGGAGAGAAATGTGTGTGCCTTATAGAGTGAGTGAGCGACGATATGGAGAAGGGCAAGGGCAAATGCGCCGAGGCCGCACTGGAGCATCATGAAGCCCATCTGAGCAATGGTCGAAAAGGCAAGGCTCCGTTTCACGCTCGTCTGGGTGATCATGACCAACGATCCGAAGAGTGCTGTGAAGCCACCTACGGCGGCAAGTAACTCGAGAGCACCGGGACTAAGTGCCATCAGCGGGCTCAGGCGGATGATCAGAAAACCACCCGCATTGATGATTCCTGCATGCATGAGGGCTGAGACGGGGGTCGGAGTCTCCATCGTGTCAGGCAGCCATCCGTGGAATGGGAACTGGGCTGATTTTATGATGGCGGCTACTACCAGGAGAGGAGCGATCAGAGACACCGAGTGATTCGATCCCTTATCTGCAATGGCGAAGAGCCTTGCGTCATCGAAGGTGCCGAATTCTTTCCAGGTGAACCAAAATGCAGCAAGGAGTGCCAGGTCACCCAATCTGCTGAATAGAAACTTCTTTCGGGCTGCGAGTTGAGCCCCGTGCCTCGTGCCATAAAAGCAGAGCAACTTGTGTAGCGAGAGACTTACCGCCGCCCATGCCAAGGCAAAAAGAGCCAAGTTACCGGAGATCACCATCAGGAGCACATTTCCCGCGGTGATCGAGAGCCATTTAAAAAAACGTCCCTGCTCGTGATTGCCTTCCAGATAATTCCTTGAAAAAGAAACCACTGAAATCGCAAGAAAGCTGACAAGAAGGAGCATGACCGCTGAGACGACGTCAAAATATACTGTCAAGCCAAGCGGTCCCCACGAGGCGAATTCATGGTGAATAGGATTTGCTAAGATAGCCAGGGCGGCACAGTCTATCAGGGCAAGAAGCAGGGAAGTGATGCTGAGAAGAGCGATTCTTTGTCCCATCCTACTAGCATGACTGTTCGCCACTGTTCTGGGTATGAGCAGTGCGAGTAAGAGAGGAATCGGTGTTAGCAGTACAAGAAGAGGGGCGATCTCTGGCAGGTGAATTGACAGTGGAGAAGGAATACTCATACCCCAAGACATAGTCCTTTCTTTTTATTTGATCCAATAGATGAATTAAAATAAATCGTTCTATAATATAAAACAAATCTCATGCCCTTTCTGAACTATCATCATCTTCGCTACTTCCATGCGATTGCGCAGGAGGGAAACCTCACGCGTGCAGCGAAGCATCTTTCTATCTCCCCCTCTGCATTGAGTATCCAGTTGGCCCAGCTTGAAGAAAGCTTGGGGCAGCAGCTCTTTGAACGAATTAACAAGCGCCTCATCCTGACTGAGGCGGGGCATCTTGCTCTTGGTTATGCAGAGACGATCTTTCGTACGGGTGAAGAGCTTTACGACACACTGAAGCACCGTGTTCCGAAGCAGAAACAGATTCTACGTATCGGGGCTGTCACCACGCTTTCAAGAAACTTTCAACTCGAGTTGGTGCGTCCTCTGCTCAAGAGAAATGATCTTGAACTGGTTCTCCGCACGGGTGCACTGAGGGATCTGCTCAGTATGCTCGAGGCTCATACCATCGACTTGGTGCTATCCAATATGCCGGTGCCTCCTGATTCACAGATGGGGCTTCAAAGCCACCTGATCAGTGAGCAAGAAGTCATTCTTGTTGCTAATGCGCGTGATCGCAGATTTCGCTTTCCCCAATCCCTCAACGGAGTCGGTATTGTTCTTCCAAGTCTGGAGAGCAACATCAGGGCTGGATTCGACGTTCTGATGAGTCAACACGGAATCCGTCCACAGATCGTGGCTGAGGTTTCCGATATGGCGATGCTCCGATTGCTAGCTCGGGAGGCTAATGCAATCACCCTGGTCCCACGTGTCGTCGTTCGTGATGAACTCAAGAACGGAACCCTGGTGGAGCTTCACCGTATCGAACAGATCCGAGAGAGTTTCTATGCAATCACTCCATCAAGACACTTTCCCAATCACTTGGTTAAGGAAATCCTGAATTTTTTCACACGAAACGAAAATGGAAAAACCCTGAAAAATAAGGTTGTTCGCGGCAGACTCAAAAAGTCTGCCGCTGCGAGCAGGTAGAGATGGTTCTACTTTTCAGTCGGCTCCCCGGCGGCCTTCCAGCCTGCGATGCCAGGCTTGAAGTGCTGGACATTGGTGTAACCGAGTTTGGAGGCTGCCTCTGCGGCCCGTGCGTAGGCGCCACAGTGTTCATTTCCACAATAAGCTACAACTAGAGCACTCTTGTCCGCAGGAAGTACCTTTGCCAGATCAGCGATGTGGGCCGTGTAGTCGATGGCGCCTGGGATGTGCCCGTTGGCATAAGAGACAGGACCATTGACATCCAAGAGGATGACCTTCTTGTCGGCGATATCGGCCTTGAGATCCGCGAGGTTAATATCGGGGAAGGAACCGGCGAAAGCATTCACGGCGACGAGAGTTGAAGCGATGAGGAGGAGATGTTTTTTCATATTTGGAAACATATCACGAGAGCTTGAATCTGCAAGGTGCACCCTTCTTCCATCGATTTGTCTCAAATTCAATGATCTGATTTGAAGAACCACTTGGCTTCACCGTTATGCTCGTGTAAATTGAATCTTCTTGATTAGCCAGCGTGGCGGAATTGGCAGACGCGCCGGACTCAAAATCCGGTATCCTCTAAAGATGTGTCGGTTCGAACCCGACCGCTGGTACCATTTTTGGTAGTCTCAGTATTGCGATCCTTTGAGATTGGCACAATGGATATAAAAAAAGCCGCATCGTAAGATGCGGCTTTTTTTTGAAGTTACGCTCTTTTAGTTTGAAGAAAATGTATAAACAGAACCCTTCTGTTTTGCGGTGAAGGATTTGATCTGAGTCGAAGCCAGCGCGTTGTAGTTTGTATTCGAGGCGGCGGAAGCGCTGATATTGATCGTACCAACTGCTCCTACAGTCACCTTCCGGGTTGCAGTGGCATAAGTGGCACCCGTCACCGAGTAGGTTAGGGCAACTCCTTGGTCCGACGTGGCTACTGGCAGATAGAAGGAGGTTCCATCCGCAGGAGTAGGGATGCTTGGAGGTGTGTTGAGGGTCTGGTTTCCCTTGGCAATCGTGATGGTGCAAACGGTCACAGCAGTGGTGACAGCGGCATAATTTCCATCTGTTGATGCTGCTTGGGTGGCTTTTACAACCAAGGTGCCTGCACCAGTGATGGTGACAACTCCCGTAGAGGGGTCAACCGTACCACCAGTACCTGTTTTCGAGAAGGTGAATGCACCTGACGAAGTGGAAGTGGGGGAGACTTTGACGGTACCAACGTTTTGTGAGAAGATTAGGCCCTGGTTGGAGTCAGGGGTGATGACGGTTGTCGCGGCCGCAACGGTGACGTTCTTTAGGACTTGGGTTGCTACATTCCAATTGCTGTCACCATCCTGATTAGCGTAGACGGTTACCGTTCCTTTAGCAGTAGGAGTGATGGTTGCAGTAGAACCGGACTGTTGCACATTAGCACCGGGCGCGGTAATGATCACAGAGGCTGTTGACTTGCCGGTGGGTACTGGGATTGTGAAGGAGGCACCATACTTGGGTGCAGAAGGGGTTGTGGCTCCCAAGGCTGCAATGGTGTTTACACCTTTATTAACGACGATGTTTGCCTGCACCGCGACTGCTGGTGTGTAGTTATCGTTGCCGCTCTGATTGGCTGCAATGACGATCGTTCCCGCGCCGGTGGCGGTGACCTTATTGGTTGCGGTCAATCTTCCAGGTCCTGAGACGACAGAGAGAACAACAGGGAGCCCCGAGGATGCCTTGGGGAGTGTCACTGTTATCACTGGAGCATTAGTGTTCCAAGTTACAGCCGAGATAGATGCAAAATCAGCGATGGACTGGTTGGCTTGAGTAACATTGAATGAGGTGATTACTTCAGGAGCTGCTGAGTATTTATTGGCAACGCCCGACTGATTGGCTGCGAGAGTGACTTGTCCGACTCCAGTGAGGGTTAATTTCTTGGTTGTGGCGTTGTAGCTTGCAGGTCCGGATTTTACCGTGACAGTGACAGCTCCACCCGACGTCGCAGTAGGAGGTGTGATGGAAATCGGATTGGTGTTGTAGGCCTGATTGCTGATCGTGGTAAACGGCGTGATTGTCTGATCTGCCAGACTCACGACAAAGCTGTTGGTGACTGGTGTGGGAAGAGCGTAACCCGTAGGAGCGGATGCCTCCTTGGCAACAACTTGGACAGTGCCGGTTCCAGTTAAGGTGATTAAGCCAGTCGCATAGGAAGCTGGTCCAGTTACCGTGAATGTCGGAGTACCCCCACTTGCGGTGGCGGCCACCGCAAGTTTGTTGGTGGTGTATGCCGTGTCGGATGGGACCGTGGTGAAGCTGATGGTGTTAGGTTTTGTTGTGCCCGCTCCGGCATTTGCAGCCAGAGTTATTGCTGAAAGGATCGATGCAGCGAGAATGCGGTGTTTCATGGTGTGATGGATTTTTGACCTTGGATCTATTGGAGGGATTTATCAGATTTTTTACAACTCTATGTAAGGGTGATCATGTTTTGAAGATTTGCAACGAGAAAATCACCTTGAGCAAATTATTTTTTAATCGTCTTATGGAATTGAAGGAAGATTTCTGTAGGGTGCCAAGCATAAGTTTTTAGGGTTGGACGCTTTTTAAATATCTCCTCCCGTACATTCCCGTTCAGAACTCTTAGCCAACACCTCACTGTGAGCCAAAATATATCCACCTTTTTTTATGGGGGCATCAGGTTCATTATTCAGCAGGGTGCAATGATTGTTGGTGTTCCCTCTTTGCTGCTCGCGGGATTGCTCGCAGTTTTTCTTGCCGGAAATGCCCATCAGGGAGCTTGTGGACTTTTTCTCCTGTTGGCTGGTCTTGTTCTAGTGTTTAGAGCACCAAAGCAATCCACTCCTTGGATTTTTTGGATTCTTGGTGCTCTTTTGATAGCGTTGATGACTGCGTCCCTGCTGCCGCTGCAATCTCATATTCCGGGATGGCGTGACTACATTGGTGAAGGGCTTGGAATCCACCTCCCGCGATGCTTCACCGTCAGTCCTGCTGACACGATCGCTTGGACCTTCTTTGCCCTCTTCAGCTCCGCGGTGGCCCTTCATGCGCTGGGGTCTCCGTGCAATCGAAACCAGTTGGAGTTTGCCGGATTGATTGTTGTCTTAGGATGCTTCTTGTATGCGGTTCTGGCCGTGATCTCCTGGAAAACCGGGTGGCACTATCCATTTTTCGATCAAGATCCAGACTATCCCGCAGTATTCGGTTTTTTTCCTAATCGTAATCACACGGCCGGTTTTTTGATTACCGGGTCAATTGTTGCTCTCGGCCTGCTTCGACAGGCCACACTGGAAAAAAAATTTCTGTCCTTCCTTATCGCTGGAGCAGCGTTTCTGTTCCTGGTTTCGTGCCTGCTCTTTTTTTCATCCTCCCGTGGCGGATTGGTTTTCCTGTTCTTGGGTGTCCTGATCTGGGTTGCTGGTCTTGGTAATCGATTCAGGCCATGGTGGCTTCTTTTCCTTCTTGGATTCGCCACACTGACGATGGCGGTGCGTTTCGCCTCCTCGGACACACCGCTGCTCAATCGGTTTGTCGACCCTTCTCTAAAAATACAAAAGTCGTTAGAAAGTCTCGGGGCAGGGGAGCAGAATCATCCGGAGCACCCCAAGGTCGATGCCCGACTGGGCATAGCCCGGGACACACTGCGTATGATCCGGGATTATCCCTTCACTGGTACCGGTGCTGGAACGTATGCCTCCTTGTATCCGTTTTATGCGAAGTCCAGTTTGATGGACAAGACAACGGCACTTCATCCCGAAAGCGACTGGCTTATGCTGGCCTCCGAAAGCGGTCTGCCGGCCCTGCTTGTGGCATTTGGAATTCTTTTGACCCTGCTACGGGGGGTTCCCTCGCTGGCGGTGCTTGTCGGTGATTCCTGGCCCCTTAAGTGGGCGTTCCTTTCCGCGTTTCTGGCGGAAGTATTGCATGGTTTTGTGGATGTGCCGATCCACCGCGTCGAACTCGGCTGGTGGGTGATGCTTCTAGGGGTTATCGGGTTTGCTGTTCCCATAGAGACCCCTCAGATAAATTCGGTATCGGCTCGCGCCCAGTATGTCATGCTTCTGATTGCTGGTTTAGCAATGCTTGCGGCTGGAGCGATGATGATTAGGGCTCAGTGGTTGTCTGGGGGAGATGTTCCACCGTTCGAGTCGGTCAATGGACGCGACAGAGTCCTGATGCGGTATGCCTATGCTGACAACTCCTGGTTCCAGCTGGAGCCGATTTTCAGCACTTGCCAGGAGCTCATACGTCGCTATCCCATGCATGGTGATATCAGGCAACAATACGGTATCTTTCTGATTGAGGAGAAATGGGATTTGCATGAGGCGGAGCGACTGTTTGCTCAGGCCAGAGCTCTTCAGCCTCATAATGCGGATCTGGCCTACACGCAGGGAATCATTCTCGCCCCCTCCGATGCCAAAGGTGCTGCGATGATTTGGAAGGATGCCTTGAACAGGCAGCTTATCCTCGATGATCTCCCGAATTCCGCTGTGAGGAGGAGTAATGAGCTTTTCTCAACCATGCTTAGGGATTCCGCGTCCAATCCGGCGCTAATGGTTGAAATGGGGGATGTCTCGCGTGTTTCTCCCGCGATACATGCATCCTGGTTACTTCGCCCGACATCCACTGCCGCTGAGATTGAGGAGGCTGTGAATGACCAATCGTTTCTCACAGGACTTGGAGAGCGTGATCAGGGGCGTCTCTTCGAGGCCTGGTGGCAGCGTGGTGATAAAAAGAAAGTGGAGGAATTTCTTGAGGTTCATCCCGAGTACTCATGCGCCGCAATCGCCACAAAAGCGGCCATTGTCGCTTCCTCGGGCCGGGAGGAGGAGGCGTGCAGATCCCTGATGGATGCGTTCAAGATCACCCTTTCCCCCTTGCCGGATCCCTCCGCTGGGATTCAAGCTGCTGAGCGCGACCTCCCTACGGAGCCTCTTGCCGCTGCCAAGTATTATCTTGAGCATGGCAACGATGTGGCTGCCTTGCGGCTGCTTTCGGAGGCCTCTTCAGATCCCGCAAATAGCAAGGAAATTTTACTTCTTAAGGCGCGGATGGAATGGCGCGTGAAAAACTGGAAGGGACTACTCAATATCCTGCTCCAATACCTGCATGTGATTGGTCAATTGTGAAAGACGATGGACATGGATGAGTACCCGCTAAGATTCCTGGAGGTTTTTCCGCTTTCAACTTTAGCCTTTTAACTTTTCCCTTTTAACATGCCCTCGAAAAATGGAAAACCTTCCGTTTTTTCCAAGCTTTTGCTTGGGGGATTGGCATTGGTCTTTTTTTTAGGAATTCAGGTATCTGCCCACGCCCAATGGGTCCCTACCGTGCAGCAGAACCAATTCCGTTCGCAGTGGGTGGGGGAGCAGGTTGATCAGCTTCCCCTGGGTGCATCTGTCTCTCCCTTCGGGGGGCTTCAGCCTCTTGTGGGTTCGCTTCAGACGCCCGATGAAGTTCAGCGCGAGGTCGATGCCTCGCTTGCTGCCGTCAAGGCTCCCTCTCCCTTCTCCTTCAAGCCCGCATTGGGCGTGGGTTGGGAAATTGACAATCAGGGAAGTCTCACCACAAACAACAGCGTGCAAGCAACCCCTGGAGGAACAAAGTCCACCAATTCCTCCACAACTTACGGAACGGCGAACAGTATCTTTTTAGCGCCTTCGGGGGCCTTTCTCTATGATAGGGATCAGGGACCTTGGAATTTTTCTTTCGGTTATTCCGCTGGCTACAAATATTTCCTTAACCAAAACTTCACTGGGGGTGGTGATGGCAGCGGAAGTCAACGCAATCCTCTCTCTCAGACAGCATTCATCAAGACCATGCTGGCGATGAGTCGATACGTGATCACATCCATGTTCAATGCCTCTGAAGGCACGGGGTATGACATCTCCTCCGGATCGAACAATAGACAAACCACGGTGGGGGGCACCACGGACATTAAATACACGCTCGGGCAGTATTCCGCACTCGGCACAACGGCCGGCTATTCGCTGCAGAACTCCTCCCAATCCTCGGCCACTCCCAACAACAACACGACGAGCCTTTTCGGGAATTTTGCTCCCGAATATGACTTGTCTGACAAAACTCATTTCAGCCTCAATTTCGGTGCAGGGCGTACCTCCCAGTCACTGGGAGCGGGGACATCCGCGGGCGGAACCAATGCTCCGTTGGCAACCTCCCAGTCCACGGGTCGTAATTACGCCCAGACTCTCGCCAAGGTGAAATACGACCTCACAGGCAAGCTGACCTTCAATGTTGGCCTTGGGGCTCGTTATGTGACCTCTACGGGAATTACCAATTCAACCGATAACGGTCTCTCTCCCGCTTGGTCTGTCGGTGTCGGATATACCCCTACGGAGAAGACCTCCGCCACCCTGAGCGCTGGTATTCAGGGAGCGGACGTGACCCCTGGCCTGAACTTCATGTTGAACTGGAATCCCCGTGAAAAAACCCAGTTTTCCCTAGGGGTATCCCAGACCCAGAACTTTGCCAATTCCGTCTCCTCTCAGTACCTTGTGAGCAGGAACCTCATCGGTACCATGACTCAGGTTTTAAGGAAGGATGTGCTGAATCTGAACCTTTCCGCCGGTTACACCTCGCAATCCTACGTGAACCTCTCGGCCAATACGGCCGGTCAGAACACCAGCCAGTTGCCCAGCAATTTCTACATTGCCCAAGCCACTCTAATCTGGAAGATCCGCGATTCGATCAATCTCTCCAACACACTTTACTATAATACAGGCCAGTCCCAGTCCGGATCCGGCAGCTCGGGTGCAGCCGCTCAGGCATGGTACTCGATTACTCTCAATTTCGCTCTGTAGTTTTTTCATTTTTCACTTATGTTTCAACGAATGTCCATTTTCCTGCATAGGTTCCTCGCTTGCTGTTGCCTCCTGATGATCATTGGAGCGAGAGTATCGGTTTTCGGACAGGCCACGGCCGTTGCGCCGCTAAACAGCCAGCCGGTCCAGCCTGCCCCCACTGCTGATGCGCATCCCGTGGGAGCAGCAGCAGCAGCGCCTGTTGCCGCTCCGGTTGCAGCGCCTGTCGCCGCTCCGAGTGCAGATGCGGGCGCTGGTTCACCGGGTGGTTTGGGCGCGGCAAGCGGTGATTATGTACTCAAGGCGGGTGACACCGTTGAGATGGTAATTTTTCATGAACCCGATCTCAGTATCCGCTCACGACTTGGCAAGGATGGGATGGTGCAGTTACCTCTGCTTGGAGAGATCAAATTGCAGGGACTGACGATCAGGGCCGCGACGGCACTCCTTCGTGAAAAATATAATGCGGACTATATTGTCGAGCCCCAGATCTATCTCAATATCGCTGCTTTCAACTCCCGTAAATTCAACATCATCGGGCAAGTCCAGCGTCCAGGTACCTACGAGTTCTCGGGTGGGGAGGATCTCGGCATGCTCGAAGCGGTAGCCATGGCGGGGGGATTCACCCGTATCGCCGACAGGGGACACATCATCGTGAAGCGAAAGGAGGGAGATTCGTTCCGTACACTCAAAGTGAACGCCAAGAAAATCGCAGGTGACGGCAAGGATAAGTTCCCCATCGAACCCGGCGATGTCATCAATGTCGGTGAGAGTTGGTACTGAGGATAGTCGCGCCCCAAGATTCATTTTTCATGCAGATCGCAGACACACAGACTACACATCACCAGACTTCCCTTCATCATGCCGCTCCGGAGGGATTCGATTGGAGGGAGTATTACCATGCTCTCAAGTCGCATGCTTGGATCATTATCCTGTGTGTCCTTCTGGCTACGCTTTTGGGTGTGTTTTTCGCAGCCACCCAGCAGCCACTCTTTGCATCTCGATGCATCTTGGTGATTACGGCGGATAAGTCTAGGGTCTTGAGTAACAAGATTGAGGAGGTAAGTGATGTCCAGATCAAGAGTGCGGACATGGTCAATACCCTCTTGGAACTCCTCAAAAGTTATCCCTTTGCCCTACGCGTGGTGAATCACCTGAAGCTGGCTCAGGATCGTGAATTCCTTGCTGCCCTTGGCATCCGTGGCAACGAAACCACTCCGGAGCATGCAGCCGCGGCTCTTTCAAAGACGATCTCTCCTAGCTTCCGCCTGAATACTCGCCTCATCGATCTGGTCGTCACGACACGCAGTCCCGTGGTCTCAATCAAAATGGCGAACGCCTATGCAGACGAGTACCTTCGATATGTTCGCGACATGCAGGTGGATGCGGCCCGCTCGGCGAGCTCCTTCCTGATGGATGAATCCGCCAGACTGCGAAAGAAGATGCGTGCCTCTGAGGAAGGAATGCAGAGCTTCCGCGAGCGGGAGCGTGCAGCCTCGATCGAGTCGATGCTTCTCGAGGCTCAGACCCAGATCACGGAACTTAACAACCGCCAAAGTGCCATCCAGTCGAAACTGACCCAGATCAATAGTGATCTTAATATTGCAAAGCAGAATCAGGGAAATACCCAGGAACTCCTGCGACTTCCCAGTGTTGCCAATGAGCCAAAGGTGGCTGCCTTGGTGACACAGCTGGATTCGCTTAAAGGACAGCTTGTCATGGTACAGCAACGCTACCGTCCGAAGCATCCCCTCTTTATTTCCACCACGACCCAGATCGGCATCACCTCAAAAGAGCTCGACAAGGTCCTCTCCGATGTCGTCGGACTACTCCAGTCCATCAAGTCGAGTCTGGAAGCACAGGCAACGGCAACCCAGATTGACCGTGAGAATGCGGAAAAACGCCTGCTCGATGTGACCGGCAAGTCGATCGAGTACAATGATCTCAAGCGTGAATTGGAAACCGATACCGCGCTGTATGCAGCTGTTCTTGGACGCATCAAGGAAATTGACATGACCAAGGAACTCTCCGAATCACCCGTGCAGATTCAGGAAATGGCCATGGTTGCGGGACCTGTCGGGAAGCCCCCTCTGGTCGTCCTACTCAGCGAAATTCTGAAAGGTCTCGGAGTTGGAATCGCCATTGTTCTTGGACTTCACAAGCTCGACACCAGTCTCAAGACTGTTGATCAGATCGAGCGTCTGACGGGAATCGCTGTAGCTGCTGCCATTCCCCAGGTGGGCGAGGCCTCTACCTCTAGGTTTGGATTCCTCTCCAAGGAACAGTACCAGCAGCTACAGTCGTCTTGGAAAAATGCCGTTCTCACCCTTCGTGACAAGACCCGCCCTCTTGCTGCACGGCTTGCCGAGTTGCAAACCATCCTGAGCCCCTCCTTGGGCATGATCGGTCATCCGCATATGGCAACAGCCCTCCCTCAGGGGGGTGAGTTAATCGTCAAGGAGGATCGCAGCGGTCTTGTCGCAGAGTCCTTCCGTTCTCTGCGAGCAACGATAGCCACGAATGCTCTGGTCGAGAAGCAGCGCTCCTTCCTCATTACCAGTGCTCTCCCTTCGGAGGGCAAATCCTTCTGTAGCTCCAACTTTGCGATCACTCTTGCCCAGCAGGGATTGAAGACACTGCTTGTGGATGCTGATCTGCGGAAGCCATCGATCTCCCGGATGTTCTTCGGCATGAACCGCAAGCCTGGTCTCTCGGAAGTTCTTTTGGGAACTGTGGTGCTGGCTGATGCTGTCAATTCCAGCGGTGTCGAAGGCCTCTCCGTGATGACAGCTGGCGGTCTCTCGTCTAACCCCTCCGAACTTCTTGCCGGCCAGAAATTCAGGGACTTCCTGGCCGATGCCTTGACGAAATATGACAGGGTTGTCGTGGATTCTGCTCCCATCCTTGCAGTCAGCGATACGCTGCTGATTGCACCCTCTACGGACGTTGTGTGCTTGGTTGTTCGTTCCTTCCTGACCCCGCGCAGGATGATTAACCGTGCCTTAAAGACTCTGGGCGATGTGAAGATCAAGCCTGCGGCCCTCATCTTTAACTGCATCCCCACCGGAGTTGGGGCCTATGCTTACTATGCGGGCAAGTACTATGGCTCCTACGGGGGTAAAGGTGTCTATGGAAGTTGAGGAATCGCAAAGTCGAGGGTCGAATTACGAGGGCTAATTACCACAGAAGTTGCCCCGCTTGACTCTCGACTCCCGTCTCTTGATCCACTAAGTTTTTCCTATGCGTATTCTCATTACTGGCGGAGCCGGATTCCTAGGCTCCCATCTTTGCGACCGCCTCATCGAGCAGGGGCATGAAGTCATTTGCCTTGATAATTTCTTCACTGGGCGAAAGGCCAATATCCAGCACCTCCTGGGGAATCCCCGCTTCGAACTCGTTCGCCACGACGTTATTGACCCGTTCAAGTTCGAGGTAGACCGCATCTACAATCTCGCTTGCCCTGCTTCGCCACCGCATTATCAGTACAATCCCATTAAGACCATGAAGACCTCCGTGGTCGGTGCCATCAACTGCCTTGGCCTTGCCAAGCGGGTCAAGGCACGCGTCTTCCAGGCCTCCACCTCCGAGGTCTATGGTGATCCCAATGTTCATCCTCAGCCCGAAGCCTATTGGGGGCACGTGAATCCCATTGGATTGCGCTCCTGCTATGACGAGGGGAAGCGCGCGGCTGAGACGCTCTTCTTTGACTATCATCGCGAGAATGGCGTCGATATTCGTGTCATCCGTATTTTCAATACCTACGGTCCGCGCATGCTCCCCGACGATGGACGCGTCGTCTCCAACTTTATCGTTCAGGCCCTGCAGGGTAAGGATCTCACTGTTTATGGCGAGGGGTCCCAGACCCGCTCCTTCTGCTATGTCGATGATCTCGTCGAGGGATTCATGCGCTTCATGGAGCAGGAGAAGATCGTCGGTCCCATGAACCTCGGCAATCCGGGTGAGTTCACCATGCTCCAGTTGGCAGAACTCGTGCTCAAGAAGGTGGGAGGAAAGTCCAAGATCACCCATCTCCCGCTTCCCTCGGATGACCCGAAACAGCGCCGTCCTGACATCACTCTCGCCAAGGAAACCCTCGGATGGGAACCTAAAGTCCCTCTTGAGCAGGGTATCGAAAAAACGATTTCCTACTTCAGCGAAGCGCTGAAGAAAAGCTGAAAGCTGATGGCTAAAACAGTCTGAATTGGCCAAAATGGCACGCAATGATCTTGAGGTGCGTACAAAGGCATTTGCTCTTGCCGTGATTGACTTGGTGGAACGCATTCCAAAGAATCGTACCGCTGATGCGATTGCCAGGCAGCTTATACGGTCTGGTACTTCTGTCGGGGCAAATTATCGGGAAGCAAATCGGGCTCAATCCAGGGACGACTTCATTCACAAGGTTGCAATCTCAACAAAGGAGGCATCTGAAACCGATTTCTGGCTGGAATTGATAACTGAGTCACCCCACTTAAAAACTTCTGGATCCGAAACCTTGATGCATGAGGCTCGTGAACTTCTGGCCATACTCACAACCATTGGGAGGAATGCAAATTCTACCCGCTAATCTGATCAAATCTCTTTCCTCTTCTTGGCAGTCCTTTTAAAGTTTTCTTTTCTTCCTTTTGAGTTTTCCTAAATATTATTATCTCAACCTTTAGCTTTTAACTTTCAGCTTTTCCTTATGAGTATCTCCATCTGCTGTCTCGGTGCCGGTTATGTCGGCGGTCCCACCATGGCCATGATCGCGGCGAAGTGCCCCGATATCCGCGTCACTGTCTGCGACCCGAATGAAAAGCGTATCGCCGCCTGGAACAGCGACGCACTTCCCGTCTATGAGCCCGGTCTTCAACAGGTTGTTGAGTCAGCACGCGGTAAGAATCTCTTCTTCTCCACCGATGTCCGCAAGGCCATCCGCGAGTCTGACATCATCTTTGTCAGCGTCGGCACACCGACCAAGACCTATGGCGTGGGTGCCGGCCGTGCCGCCGATCTCAAGTACATTGAGGCCGCCGCCCGCATGATCGCCGAGGAGGCCTCGGGATCCAAGATCATCGTCGAGAAGAGCACCATCCCGGTGAAAACCGCCGAGGCCATGCTTACGATTCTTCGATCCAACTCCAAAAACGGAACCTTCCAGGTCCTCTCAAACCCAGAGTTCCTCGCCGAGGGAACGGCCATCGAGGACTTGGAGAATCCAGACCGCGTTCTGATTGGCGGCGAGCAGACGCCCGAGGGGCTTGCTGCCATCGAGAAGGTCGCCTCCATCTATGCCCGATGGATCCCGCGTGAGAAGATCCTTACCACCAACCTCTGGTCCTCCGAGCTCTCCAAGCTCGTTGCCAATGCCTTTCTCGCCCAGCGCATCTCCTCGATCAATTCCATCTCCGCCCTTTGCGAGGCAACCGGTGCCGATGTGGACGAGGTGGCCCGCGCCATCGGAAAGGACTCCCGAATCGGCCCCAAGTTTCTCAAGGCCTCTGTCGGCTACGGGGGTTCCTGCTTCCAGAAGGACATCCTCAATCTTACCTACCTTTGTCAGCACTTCGGCCTTCCCGAGGTCGCGGCCTACTGGGAGAGCGTCGTCAAGATTAACGACTGGCAGAAAACCCGCTTCAGTGGCCGTATCGTCCGGGATCTTTTCAACACCGTCAGCGGCAAGCATATCGGTATCCTTGGCTTTGCGTTCAAGAAGGATACCAACGACACCCGTGAGACTGCCGCCATCGCCGTCTGCCGCGACCTTCTTGCCGAGGGAGCCAAAGTCCATGTTTATGACCCGCAGGTCAGCGAGGAGCAGATCCGCACAGATGTTCTTGGTTCGGGAACCAATCCTAACCTTGTGGTCGTCACGGGTGCCCATGAAGCCTGTGAGGGAGCACATGCCGTTGCCGTGCTCACCGAGTGGGATGAGTTCAAGGACCTCGACTTCCAGAAAATCCACACTGGCATGCTCAAACCTGCCTTCCTCTTCGACGGTCGCAATATCCTACCTCATGCCAAACTCAAGGAAATCGGCTTCCGCGTCTTTGCAATCGGAAAGACGATCTAAGGAAAATCTGAAGGATAAAAAGTAAAAGTGGAAGCATGGGTAGGGTGGGATAAAAAAGGTGTTAAAAGCCTAGTCATGCGGGTTCCGCTGGTGATGCGGAATCCTCGTCAATTTCAGCAGGCCAAAGGACTCCAGTTAAGGGCAACCGGAAATTAATTAAAAGGCCCTAGCACCAGTTGACCACTCGCTTCACCCCTTGAACAGGGCTTCGTCATCCCTGTTCATTTTTAATTGAACAAATCGCTTGTTCGATTATTTTTGCACAGGTCGGCCGACCGCTTTCCCTGAGCACCAAGCCCCGCCAGTCATACTTCCCGCTGGTAAAACCCCTCCAGGTTGCGAAGGGCGGCAGCATTTACAGACCGAGGTGTTTGAACCACCGAGGGTGACAGCCGAGTACCATCCGAGTGGACTGCAAAGCAAAGCCGGCAGTGCAAAGGCATGAAACTCAGCGCAGGCGCTGCGTTTAGACCAATCGAGAGATCACTCATGCAAGCTCGCTTGCAGAGATGATCCATCGCGCGGTCAGCTCCGTATCACGGAGCCCATGCCGGTTCGCCCCTTTCGCCTTGGTTTCCGCCTCTGCATTACTCTCGGGACACGGGGCTCGGTGGTTAAAATTCCTGATCCCTAATCCCCCATCCTTCATTTTCTCAGCTCCCACGTTGTTTTAGTCTAACAGTCTTCACTCTAAAATCCTCATCTTCCCCTTTGCCCTCCGCGCCTTCCCAGCACCTCACCCCCTTCCAGAGGGAATCCATCGACCTCTTCGTCGGGGCCTTTGCCGTCCTCTCTCTGCCGCGCTCCCTGGGGGAAATCTACGGCCTCCTCTACAGCAGCGAGGAACCCCTGGCCTTCGACGACCTCGTCACCCACCTCGACCTGAGCAAAGGCTCCGTCAGCGAGGGACTCCGCGTGCTCCGCTCCCTTGGCGCCGTGAACCTCGTCCCCGTCGACGGCTCCCGCAAGGACCACTTCACCGCCGAGATCAGCCTCCGCCGACTCGCGGGCGGCTACCTCCGGGACCGCATCGAGCCCTACCTCAGGGGAGGGGAGACACGGATCGAATCCCTTCGGAAGGTACGCGACAGCCACGCCTCCCGGAACGACTTCCAGGAAAAGCGGATCAACCAACTCCTCTCCTGGCACCGCTTCTTCAGCAAAGTGCTCCCCGTCTTCAAGACACTCGCCGGGAAGTTTTGAGAAGAGCAGCAAAGTCCTCCATATATAAAAACGATATAAATAAAGTAATGTTTAAGGCATTCATTTGTCACGTCCGGGTTCTTTGATCCCTTGTTGACAGATCTTAAACCTAGACCTATTTTCTGACCATGAAGCTAGTCAATGTTTCCCAAGCCAAAGCTCAGCTCAGCTCCTTAATCGAGGCAGCCGAATTGGGCGAGCAGGTTCTCATCATGCGTGGCTCGCGACCTGCAGTAACTCTTATGAGAGTCACTGAGGAGGACCTGAGCTTTCACCCCGAGGTTCCAGTTAATGCCTTGAACGATTTTGAGGCTGAGATCGAGCAGGAGAGGAGAGAGGCCAAACTGCTCCAGCTTGGAGCCATCGAATCCGAAGCTGCTTCCCAATTGAAGACTTGGTAAAGAATGCCTGGGCATAGACCAATCTTTGCGGTCACCAGATTCAGAAAGACCTGGCGGACACTATCCGCGAAACAGCGACTGCAGATTATCGAGATCATCATTGCCCTACCCGAACTCATGGGTAATCCCCATGCCCATTCCGGATATGGATTTCGCAGACTGCACGGCAGCGCGTTTCACGAGGCTCGATTGGATCTCAGGTGGAGATTGCTTATGAGAATCAACGAAGAGGAAATCATTCTCTTTGATGTGATGAACCACGATCAGATCCGCAGACTCTGATCCTGGGTTTAACGCCACTTCCTCCCGGAAGCGGTGGCGCCCTTTCAATGATGGCTTGGTTCACATTAATACTTTTCCACCTTCGAACCTTTTACTTTTCTACATTTCCCCCGCAGTCCCCATCTCCCATGCCCTTTTTAAGAGTCGAAGAGTCTTCAGCCTAACCCTCTAACAAATGCCCAAAAAAATCCTTGTTACCGGAGGAGCGGGATTCATCGGATCCCATGTGGTCCGTGCATTGCTGGCCGAGGGCCATGAAGTCACAGTGATCGACGATTTTAATGACTTCTACGACCCAGCGATCAAGCGGGCCAACGTCGCATCCTTCAGTGGCTCATTTGAAGTCGCCGAGCTCGACCTGCGCGAGTGGGAGCCAGTGCGTGAACTCTTTGCGCGGGTCAGGCCCGATGCCGTGATTCATCTTGCAGCGCGTGCCGGAGTACGCCCCTCCATCCTGGATCCCAAGCTCTACATCGACACGAACATCACCGGTACCTTCCATGTCTTGGAAGCCGCCCGCCTGACTGACTGCCGGAAAGTCCTCTTTGCCTCCAGTTCCTCAGTCTACGGACTCTCCAAGACCGTGCCCTTCCGAGAGGATCAGGCTCTCCTACAGACCCTCTCCCCCTACGCCGCGACCAAGATCGCCGGAGAGCAACTCTGCGGAAACTTTGTGAACCTCCACGGCATGAGGATCGCCTGCCTACGCTTCTTCACCGTCTATGGGCCGGGACAGCGCCCCGATCTTGCGATCCACAGCTTCACCCGCGCCATCGATCATGGTCATCCGATCAAGCAGTTCGGCGACGGCACCACGCGTCGTGACTACACCTACATCGACGACATCGTCCAAGGAGTGATGGGGGCACTTAGCTTCATCGAGGGTGAGGGATCACTCTTCGAGATTTTCAATCTGGGCGAGAACGAGACCATCACGCTGACCCAGCTCATTACCGCGATCGAGGATGCGTTGGGAAAGAAAGCCGTGATAGAGCACCATCCAGAGCAAAAGGGGGATATGCCCCTCACGTCTGCGGATATTACCAAGGCTCGCCAACTTCTCGGCTACGCACCCCATACCCCGATCCGAGAGGGCATACCCAAGTTCGTCGCGTGGTATCGGGAAATGAATTCCAGATAAGGTTTCGCACCTATTAGCAAACGGTCTTGCGATTTCGCCAATTTCCTAGCTGCTAGCTCCTAACGCCGAAGTTGAAACACCGCCTTGTTCATCTTGATTGCCTGCGTGGGTTGGCGGCTTTGCTCGTTGTGGTGGAGCATCTCAGGGCATTTCTTTTTGTTCCGTTTGCCCAGTTGAAAGCCCCGGGAATCTTGGCCAAGGGATTCTACCTCGTCACCGGGCTTGGCCATCAGGCCGTCATGATCTTCTTTGTGCTGAGCGGTTACCTCGTCGGGGGGAGCGTGATTACGGCACTGCAAACCGGCAAATGGTCGTGGAAAGAGTATCTGCTACGACGCATGACCCGCCTCTGGGTCGTCCTAATCCCGGCGCTTCTGCTGACGCTCCTTTGGGACAAGCTGGGATATGCCCACGCTCCCACCGGATATGAGGGGGCCTATCGGGAGATCTACAACTCAGGCCCCACTCCAGCTGGCCCGGCGGACTGGAGCCTTGCCTCGTTTTTTGGGAATCTCTTTTTCCTTCAGACCATCCTCGTGCACTGCTTCGGAACGAATAGCCCGCTCTGGAGCCTTGCTAATGAATTCTGGTACTACCTGCTCTTTCCACTGGGACTGGCCATCTTCGTTGCAGGGAAATGGAGAGATCGGGTGATAGCCCTCATTCTTGTGGCGGGTATCGTTTCCTTCCTACCTAAGTCGATTCTCTTGGGAGGAGTGATTTGGTTGCTCGGGGCTGGAGTTTTCTTCCTGATCCGTAAGGACTCGATCAGGACTATTGCAAACCATCCCGTTCTGTTGATTCTGGGACTTCTTCTGACGATTGGGACTCTCCTGGCCAGCAGAACTGGACACATGGGGGAGGGGGCAGATCTGGCGATTGGAGTTGGCTGTGCGGTCCTCGTTGCAGGATTAGCATCGAGAGTTTCATCAAGCCACCTCTATGGAATGATCTCAGCCGGGATGTCCGAGATCTCCTACACCCTCTACTTGGTGCACTTTCCGCTGTTGGCCTATCTGTTTTTTGTCCTGTTTCAGGGTCGGCAGGTAACTCCGACTCCGATGACCTCTCTCTGGTTCATAGGAGGGCTTGGACTGACGATTGTCTACTCCGTAGTCATCTGGTGGCTCTTTGAGCGGAACACAGATAGGTTCAGAAAATATTTTAATCAGAAATCTATTAAATAATGGAAAATAAAATACAAGATAGACTGATTCATCTCGATTCATTAAGAGGAATTGCTGCAGTAACAGTAGCATTGCACCACTCTATTTTATGCATTAACGGTATAAGCCATCAAGGACATCAGTTAGGAGCTTTATTAGGAAGTTCTCCTGTTATATTCTTTTTTTTATTGAGTGGATTTGTTTTAAGCAAATCTTTACTCAAAAATGATGGATTATCACTTACTTCAATAGTACGTTACTATATAAGGAGGATATTTAGGCTATATCCAGCAGTTTTAATAGCAATATTTATCAGCGCTTTATTGGCAAAGTATTATGCAAATTGTACAGATTATACAATAGCTGGAGATTGGCTTAAAAAATCAATAAATAACGCTCAGCAAGTTGGCGGTTTTAAATCATATATAAATGAACTGATTTTGATAAATACCAATCTAGACAATCCTCTTTGGACTATCAAAGTCGAGTTTGTTTGCTCCTTTATATTTCCCTTTTTATTGCTTATAGTTAACAAAAACAAAAACCTAAAAACTCCTTTTTTTTGCATTCTTTCAGTTGCTCTCTACTACTCTTCAAGCTTAGGAAATTATTACTGGGAATATATATTTATTTTTTATTTAGGATATTTGGTGTTTGAATCATCGAAATTCCTTAAAACAATTCCATCTTCGGCTACTCTTTGCCTGCTAAGTATAGGATTCATGCTATTATTATTTACTATACTTAGTGGATTTATGTATGTAACGGCAGCTATAATATTAGCGGGAATCCTGTCCGTACTAGTCCCCTGTAATTCAAAATATATTAAAAACCTTCTTCTTAGCCGTCCAATTGAATACTTAGGGAGAATATCTTTCAGCTTTTACCTTTTAAACGTTCCTTTTACACTCCTTGTTTTTTCTCTATGTAAAAAATATTACCCATCAGTCCTTGTGAATAATCATCCTATTATTTCTGCATTAATGATTTTTGTATCTTCTTTTATTCTAACAATAGTTGCGGCCTCATTGTCTTTTTTTATAGTTGAGGATAAATTTAATAAAATTGGTCATAGTTTTTCTAAACAAATGTCATTATAAAAATATGTTAAAATCATTTATTGGAATATTGTATCGTTGCTACCAACTCGCCTTACCGTATGGTCGGATAAAGCTTTTCACTGTCCTTTCATTTATCTTTTTTAACGGATTTCTCCAACTTATTGGTGTTACTTCAATTTTTCCATTCTTTGCTTTAGCTGCTGATCCTGATCGTATACGTAATTCACATCTAGGTTCTTATTTTATAAATCTATTGCCACCATTATCAACTAATAATCTACTTGTAATTGCTGGATCCTTTTCTATTTTAATGCTTGTAGTTGCAAGCTTTGGCAGCATTGCAAGTGAGGTCATAAGAATTCGTTATGCTTATGGCTTTTGCCATTGGTTAAGAAATGAACTATTTAAATCTTACAGTAGTAGACCATATGTCTTTTTTTTAAAGCGAAATACAACAGACCTCTATCAACGGTTGTGGGATATTCAAACTTTTATCTATAGTGTACTTTTACCCTTGGGGGAGATCATTACTCGTCTTGTCATGGTCATCCTTCTAGTTGGCGCGGTATTTTTAGTGCAACCCTGGGTCGCAATCGGTGCTCTGGTTGTTCTTGGTGGATTTTATCTGATTGTTTTTCTATGGCTGCGGCCCAGAGCTCGTGCAATTGGAGATGGTTTACAGCATCATAATGCCGGATTTGCTAAAAACTCATATCAATTTCTCCATGGAATTAAAACGGTTCTTGTTCACGGAAAACGCAAGTATTTCATGCAGGAGGCGCTCATCCATTCTTTGGAAATAGGTAAACTTCAGTCACTTATACCAATTTACAGCAATGGCCCAAGATATATGATCGAACCCATTGCGTTTGGCGGATTGGTTTCTATCGTCATTATCCTAGCACTTCGCGGGAGACCCTTCTCGGACATTCTGCCGAATCTCTCGGTGATGGCCTTAGCAGCCCTTCGTCTTCTTCCAACCCTACAACTTTTGTATGGTCAATTAGTTACAGTTGCAACAAATAACTATACATTAAAACAAATAGAGGAGGAAATTTTCAAAATTGAAGACGAGTCTAGGGATTTTCAGAATAATTCAAATGAATTAAACACTATCTCTTTTAGCAAAGAAATTAGAGTGGATAAAGTAATGTTTAAATACTCTGAAGAAGTTGACCCAATACTTAAAGACTTTACTATTACGATTTCTAAAAATGAATCTATTGGAATTACTGGTCCATCTGGTTCCGGAAAATCAACTTTAGTAGATTTGCTTTTGGGCCTTCACTCTCCAAGTGAAGGACAGATACTAATTGACAATTCTGTTCTATGTTCAAACAACATTGATTCATGGAGAAAAATGATAGGATATGTACCCCAAGACATTTATCTTTTGGATGATACAGTTGAGGCCAATATAGCCTTCGGAATTCCTTTGGAAAAAGTAGATCCGGATGCGCTCAGAAATGCGGCACAGGGAGCTCAGATCTTGGAATTTATTGAGAAGGATTTGCCTCATGGCTTCAAAACCTTGGTCGGTGAGCGTGGAGTGCGACTCTCAGGAGGACAGCGTCAGCGAATAGGATTAGCTCGAGCTCTTTACCACAGACCACAAGTACTTATTCTTGATGAGGCTACCAGTGCCCTTGATCATCAAACCGAGTTGGCAGTTATGCAGACAATTTATGAACTACAAGGAAAACTTACTATCATTGCGGTAGCTCATCGCTTAAGCACACTTGAGAGGGCTGATCGAATCATTCAACTTGGATAGGATATTTACATGATGATTCATATCACATCAGCTTCAAATGAGAGATATGCACCTGGTTTAATTGTCGCAATTTCCTCATCGCTCTATTATTTAGATAAAAACATTGAAGTTACTGTACATATACTTAATAGCGGCCTCTCTAAAAAATCTATTCAAAAGCTGGAGGATGTTTGTAATAAGACTCACCCAAAATGTACTCTGATTATAATCGATTTTAACGATTGTGTTTTTGCTGGAGCAACTCTTGGCCCTGGCAACTCTTATCTTACTTATGCTAGACTTTTAATTGCATCATTGGTAAATTCAGATAAAGTTATATATTTAGATTGTGATGTTTTAGTTATTAGAGATTTGCTTGAAATCTGGCAAATGGACATGGAAGGTAAAACTATACTAGCTGCTCCTAACTATCCTCCAACAAAGTTAGGAGATGACTGCCCTTTTCAAATTTCAGAATCTGAAAATAAACTTCTATACATTAACTGTGGCGTTTTATTAATTAATCTGAGTGATGTAAGAAAATCAAATTCTGAAAGGAAACTGATTGATCTTGCTCTGAAATATAAATGCAATTATTGGGATCAAACAGTTATTAACTATTTTTATAGGCACAACATTAAGTTGTTAGCTGAATGCTGGAATTGGCAGGATGAAAATATCGTTTTAAACAAAAATATTATTAGCGGAATTCTACATTATTCCATGAAGCGAAAACCATGGTTGTATTTTAATTCTACTCTTAAGGATAGACTCTGGCACTTTCATCATAATAAACTTATTGGGAACTATTTTTTATTTGCAGTTCAAAACTACAATTGGCTTGATACCATCAAAGAGCTCAAAAAATATATTATCAGAAGATATTCAATCTTTAGAAAACTCTATTTGTCTTATCTATCTGTTAAAGATGGAAATCTCCACAATAGGCATGCTGAATATTATAAAAACTCTGATATTACATTGATGGAATCCAATCTATTTAAGTCATATAAACTGCAGTGCAAGTAGTTTTAACTTCTCATGAACATCGTCCTCACCATCTGTTCCTCCAACTACTTGGCTCACGCCAAGACGCTGGGGGATTCAGTTCTCGATCAGAATCCCGACTTTAAGTTCGTGATCGGTCTTGTCGACCGATTCCCTTCAGATCTGGATCCGGAGTATTGCAGTCGATTCGAGGTGATTCCTGTCGAGGAGCTTAAGTTGGCGGAGTTCGCTGATATGGCAGCCAAGTACAACATCGTGGAGCTGAACACCGCGGTGAAGCCCTTCTATATGGCGCACCTTTATGAGCGAGATCACGCCGTAGCCACGGTGACTTATCTGGATCCCGATATGATGGTCTACTCCAGCTTTGATGGCCTCCTGAAAACTCTGGAGCAGAACAATATCGTCCTCACGCCACATAGCTGCACCTACGATGATTCACCGGAAAATATCCATTACGAGCAAGTGATGCTCTATGCCGGTGTTTACAATCTGGGGTTTATCGCCACACGTCGATCGGCGGTGACGCTGGCCTTTCTGCAATGGTGGAAAATCCGGCTGAAAGACCATTGCTTTTACCGTGCCGGAGTCGCCGGAGCGTTCTTTGATCAATTATGGACGGGCTTGGCCCCAGTCTACTTTGACGGGGTCTATGTGGAGAAGGATCCAGGCTACAATTTCTGCTACTGGAACCACTTTGAGCGGAGGTTGGAGAATCATGGGGGTAAGTATCTAGTCAATGGATCGCATGATCTCGTCTTCGTGCATTACAGTGGATACAAACCAGAGCGACCTGAAGTCTCTGTGACTCGTCCTGAGGAGCCGATTGAATCCTTTGAGAATCGGACTGACCTGCGGCCCATCTACGACGAATATCGGAGGCGCCTCCTTGAGCGAGGATATCCGGAAGTCAAAAAAATCCGCTGGCACTTTGCTCCGCCTGAACGAAGGGACCCCTTCCGAGGGATCAAAAAAGTTCTCAAGGGGAGCGTCGATTTCGTGATTCGGACACTTCCCTTATCTGCCAAGACCAGATTGAAACGGTTCGCACTTTTTGCGGTCCAATCACTCGATCAATAACATCACCATGAAAATCGGCATTGTCTCAACAGTGGGAGGTTATTCGTGGGCGGGTAGCGAGGAGATGTGGAAGCTCATGGCCGTCGAGGCACTCAAGGAAGGGGACTCGGTTGCAGCATTCCTGCAATATCCGATCTCGGAATCGGAAGAACTGGATGATTTCCGTGCGGGGGGTGGTGTGATCATCCCGTATCAATCGCTCAATTGGATCCAGAGACGTCTTTCTGAAAAAGGGTGGTATTCAAGGTTTCAGTCCGTCGATCGTTGGAAGCCGGACGTCCTTTGCATCTCACTGGGAGTTCCCTGCGATCTTTTTGCGCAACGAGACATTCTTGCGCTGGCGCAGAAAATGAATGTGCCGCAGATCTACATTCTTCAATGCAATGCGGAGGCAATCCTTAAGGGAGATCAGATGAGAAGAGCCCTCCTCCCTCTTTACCGGAATGCCGCCAAGATCATCTGTGTCTCTGAGGGGAATCGAGAGATGCTGGAAAGACAGTTGGCGACGGATCTTCCCAATGCCGTTGTGATTGCGAATCCCATTAGGGAGCGTCTCGAGAAACCGTTAGCTTGGCCGGATGAGTCCCGCGGAATCAGGTTTGCGACCGTTGCCAGATACGAGACCGAGTGCAAGGCTCAGGACCTGATTCTTAAGACCCTTTCATCACAGCTCTGGAAAGAGCGGGATTGGCATTACAATCTTTTCGGTGGTGGTCCCGATGAGTCATATCTCCGCGATCTGATCCGATATTACGGATTGGAGGAAAAGGTATCGATCCGAGGTTATGAACGTGATCTGAAAAAAATCTGGGGTGAGCATCATCTCCATCTTCTCGTATCAAGGGCGGAAGGATTGACCTTGGCTCTCGAGGAATCGATGTGTTGCGGTCGCCCGGCCCTGATCAATCATGCGGGAGGTAATCATGAACTCGTTCGTGATGGGATCGATGGGTTTCTCTCTCCGGGACTCGATAGCGACTCGTTGAATAAAACCCTGGAGATGGCATGGTCGCGGAAGAATGACTGGAACCAGATGGGTATCTCTGCTCATGAGCGAGTCAAGGACTGGGTACCCGAGGAGTTGGGAAAACACCTTGTCTCAACCATCAAAAATTCACTCTAATGAGCCTCTCAGTCGCCCATTTCTCAACCTTGCTAGCCGGTGGCTCCGGCATCGCGGCCCAACGACTCCATCGCGGGTTATTGGGTCTGGGAGCTGATAGCCATCTTGTCTACGGAGATGGATCGACATCGGATCCCACCTGCAGGGGTGCTTATGAGAATCAGTCCTTTGTCCGTCGAAATCTCGCTGCGATTCGGACGAGCATCCAGAACAGGAAGACCTCGGAGGGAGGGTTTGTCACGGGGCCGGGGTGGATCCGTCCCACACCTCTGCACGATACGGGACTCCAGCCTGATATCGTGAACCTGCATTGGGTGGCAAGGTGGCTAGATCTCCCAAGTTTCTTTCACTCGTTGCCACAGAATCAACCTGTGGTCTGGTCGATTCATGACCTGATTCCGATCACCGGGGGATGTCATTATCCGAAGGAGTGCGATCACTTCAGCAAGGAATGCGGCAACTGTCCCCAGCAGAAGAGTCCTCATGCCCGTGATGCCACGCATAAGAATTTCCGAATTAAGAAGGGGCTCTATGAGGGGTCGAATCTCCATTTTGTGGGGAATAGCACTTGGACGACGGAGCAAATCCACCGTTCCGCACTTGGAAAGTATGCCAAATCCATCACGACGATCCCACTCGGCCTCGATCCCTCGCAGTATGCGGTCATCGATAAATCAGTTGCCCGGCAGGCCCTGCAGATCCCCGAGGGAAAGTTTGTGATCGGTTTCGCCTGTTCCGATTTCCATGAAAAACGAAAAGGAGCTGATCTGCTGTTGAAGGCTTTGGAGTCCCTTCCAAGTGACAACATCCTGCTCTTGATCTTCGGTTCCGGGAAATGGCCTCAGAATGCTGGCCGCTATCAGACGATCTCGATGGGGAGTATCGGATCACCCAGGTTTCAATCCCTCTACTACAGCGCCCTCGATGTCTTTGTGATGCCGAGCTTAGTCGAGACGTTCGGTCTCGTTGCCTTGGAAGCCATGGCCTGTGGTACTCCGGTGGCTGCCTACACGGCAGGCGGATTGGCTGATGTCGTGGAGGATGGAGTTGATGGATTGATGGAGCGGGAGGTAGGAAGTGTTTCAGGCTTAGTACGGATGCTAACCTGGATGATGGAGCACCCCTCGGAACGAGAGGCTATGGGAAGGATGGCGAGAAAGTCTGTGGAGGAGAAATTCAGCTCTGCCCTGATGGCGAGTCGTTATCTGGATTTGTATCAATCGCTGAAAAATCCCCCCCTCTAAGCACTGGGGATTCAAGCGAATCGAATCATGAACATCGTCTTCTGTGCTGATCGCAGGGTACTCCCGGGACTGCATGTGGCTCTTTACTCTGTCCTGGAGCGCTACGAGGGCAAATCTCGTCCGGACTTCACGGTTTTCAGCGATGATTTGGATGAGGCTGATCAGAGATTGCTCGCAAAGAGCCTTGATCCTCTGAGGAAGCCCTATGGGCTTGAGATTCGCAGAGTCGATGCCGGTCTCTTTGCTGGATTTCCTCAACTGAACGGAAGCTGGGCGACCTACTATCGTCTCCTGATTCCCTCGATGCTGGATGTAAATCGCTTTCTCTATCTGGATGCCGATATCCTCTGTGATCTGGATGTCTCTCAGTTGGAGAATCTCGATATGGGAGAGGCGCCGGCTGGGTTTGTCTCGGAGGCTCCGCTCTCAGGATGCGCTGATCGTGATGTTGCAAAATTGCTCGGAGCAAGCCCGCATGAACCTTACTTCAACGCCGGCATCATGTTGGTGAATGCTACTGAATGGCGTCGCCAGTTGATTACTGAGCAGGCCACTGATTTTCTGCAAAAACATCACCCACCGTATCATGATCAGTCGGCGTTGAATTTTGTCCTCCATCGGAAGGCATACCAACTCGATGAGCGATTCAACACGATCGTCAACATGCGCAAGCACTGGCCGGCACTGAAAGCGCCCGTGGGTTCGCTCAACCGTCTCCTTCACTTCGTGGAGTATCCCAAGCCCTGGGATCTCGGCGCCGAATTTCTCCATCCCCAATATGACATGTGGAGGAGTGTGCTGCGCAAGACGGCTACGAGGGATTTCCGATCGTGGCAGAAAACTCCTGCGAGGAGGTTGCCGATGACGGCCAAGGCAAAGGTCGGCTATCAGAAAGCTATCAAAGACAGGCTTCTTTTCACCGGATACACCAAGGGATGGTTCTCCAAGGTCAAAGGAATATGATGACGGTCTCTATCATGATCACGACCAAGAACAGGTCGGTTGATCTCAAAAAGACCCTGAATGTTCTTAAGGGATTGTATCCTCAGCCGTTGGAAGTTCTGATCACGGCGGATGGGTGCTCCGATGACACGGTGGAGATGGTGAAGAGAGAATTGCCATCTGCCAGATTGATCATCAATGAAGTCGGAATGGGGTCAATTGCCTCGCGTGATCGGATGGTGCGTGAGGCAAAGGGTGATCTGATCCTGGCACTTGATGACGATAGCTATCCCGAGCAAATCGATGCGCTGGCCCATCTGAGCCACTACTTCGAGGAAAATCCCAAACTCGCGGTCATGGGTATCCCTCAACGTACAGATGAATATCCCGAGTCGTTGACTCAAACTGACTTTGGATCACCTCGGATGATTCGATCCTTTACGAGTTCAGGCGCTGTTCTTAGGAAGTCGATTTACCTCACGCTTCCTGGCTTCGCGCATGAGTTTTTCCACATGTATGAGGAGCCAGACTACACACTCCAGTGTGTGGCGGCGGGCTACGAAGTGATCTTCATGCCGGACGCCCCCTCGATTCGACACCACTGGACCGGATCCGGGCGCAGTGAAGTGCGTAATCATCAGCGGCATGGCCGCAATGAATTCTGGAGCACGGTGATGCGCTGTCCGATGCCCTATCTACTGCCTGTCGCTGCCTATAGGATCTATCGGCAGCTAGGATATGCTTGGTCGCGTGGAATGGACTGGGTAATCCGTGAGCCGCTCTGGTGGTTTGCTGCAGTCGGGGGGCTACCCCGAGCCCTTCGCAGCAGGAAACCCGTCTCTTGGGCGGGATATCGAAAATGGCTCAGCCTGAAGTGAAAAAATTTACCCAATTCATTTCGCTCTCCATAGTCGCCACGGCGTCACTCTCCGCCGAGACGATCAACATTGTGGAGAAAGGAGCCAAGGGGGATTTGCTCCCTTTCAAGGCAAGCACGGAGGCTGGATCCGAAACGATAAGTTCGGAGTCGCTCCTATTTTCAAAAACCGATCTCGGCAAGGTGGTCGAGCTCACCGGTGCTGGAGTTCCTACCTCCGGAGGTCATCATCAAGATCTCGTGGCTAAAATAGTCGCAATTTCCGGCGACCATATGGTCCGGATCAGACCAGCTCCTGGGGCTGCCCTAGCCGACGCAAAGGGTGTCTATGGGACAGACAATGCCCCAACATTTTCCAAGGTGCTGAATGGGTGCAGGGGGAGCAATAACCTAATCCAGGTGCCAGCCGGAAACTACCTCCTCGTTGCTCCCGCCCATTTTAACCAAGATATCGCCCCCACAGAAGGGGCTGTGGTGATTCAACGAGGTGGCTTTCAACTTGTCGGTGAGGGGAAGGATCGGACGATTCTGACCGATTGTGGTGCCTGGCAGTTAGGTCAGGGGAATCGTGCTTATCGGGGTTTTTTGTTGGTATGCAGGGGACCCGTTTCCAACGATTATCCCATTCTTCTCAAGGATCTGACTCTGGATGGAGGAGTGTCCCAAGGGAACACGACCAACCATGGATTCCCGGCCAGTGCCATCGACGGAACGGGTTGGGATCTCATCCACTCAGCAGTGGTGGATATGGGCCCGCCGCCTCTGAATTCCAACAAGACTTTCTCCAAGGTGCGTTTCACCCATTGGAGGGGAGAGGAGGTCAAAAGCGTCTGCGCGAACTGGGATGGATTCATCAAAATCCAAAATTGTGAGTTCACCGATGGTAATGCCTCGGGATTCAACTTTAGCTTTTCGCACGAGATCACGGGATGCTTGTTCTCGAATCTCTTCCTCATCAGTGAGTTCTATCAGGCCTATCACAAGCATCCGTGTTTGTTTGAATCCAACACGGCTACAGCCCTGACAAGTGGCGGCATGGCCATTAATGGGGGAACAGGAACGAATCCTCCCTATTACATCCAGAACAACGACTTCACCTTCGCTGCCACTGGGGGCAACGGAATCATGACCTGTCCCGCTGACAACCTCTTCATTCGGAACAATCAGTTCCACTGTGCCCAGTTCAACAACGCAATTGCCATCGGATGCGCGGGGTATCAAGGAAGCTTCTGGAATAGCAATATCGTCATCGCTGGGAATACCTTTACCGGCCCTCGCAACGTCATCCAACTCGAAGGAAGTGGGCAAAACAGATCGGAGGCCGTCTGTGTCGTCAGCAACACAAGCTCTGGTCCAGCGCTTCAGGTTTTTCTTGGAGGCTACACGAATTCCTCTGCATCGAGGGTGGTGGTATCAGGGAACAAATGCCTCGCCTCGAACACGATGTTTCTCGGTGGGTATTCCCCTCAGTATGCCCTGATCCTCACGAATAATGAGTATCATCCCTTCCAGGATGATGATGGGGTCGGGAAGACCAACGTAATTTCGGTAGCCTCTGGCCCATTGCATCAGACGGTCTACACCCGCCCGAATTCCGTCTATGTACTGGATGATTCCTCTCCTTCGTCGATTCCTTATGGAGCGCAGCTTGTGATTGATAATTCCGCCAATCATTTGGGTCTCGGCTATATGCTTTACCCATCCAGCAGAAAGCATATAAAGCCTTTTTCAGTCAAAAACGGCGAGGTGCTGAGCTTTTATTGGAACTCATCGAAATGGTCGACCAATAGGGTGAAGCCGGATCTCTCTCTTCTCAAAAATGTCACTCTCTGATCAGCATCGCAGAGACTTCTCCATATCCCATGGAGAGTTGAAGGTAGTCGTTGCCCAAAAAGGGGCCAGAGAACACTTCCTGGCTGCAAGGGCCCTGTATCGGCTTGGAGCGCTGGCATGTCTGTTAGTAGATTGGTATGCGCCAAAGGGATGGCTGGGCAAGCTTGTGGGATTTGCCGCACAGCATCTTGGAGCAAGGGGGCGAGCCGCTATGGCTGCCAAGGCAGAGGACATTCCTGATAATCTTGTGAAGGTCAATTGGCTCAATGGACTGATGGGTAAATGGAGGCAGCGGTCAGGGCGATTCAGAGCCTCCTCTCAGGAAAGGGCTCTGGTTGCGGACATCGCCTTCACCAAGGCAGTCTCTTGCACACGATTGCCACACCATAACGTCTTCTTTGGCTACTCTTACATGAGTCTTGAGATGCTTGAGATTGAGAAACGGAAGGATGTATTGACCATTCTCGATCAGATTGATCCGGGACCGGTCGAGTTCAGGCTGGTTGCCGAGGAGATGGCGAAATATCCCGAACTCGCAGGACCTCCGGCCCCCTATCCCAGTGCCTATTATGACCGACTCAAGCAGGAGTGGAATCTGGCAGATGTGATCGTCGTGAATTCGGAATGGAGTCGAGATGCATTGATCTCTGAAGGGGTGCCGGCTGAAAAAATCGATATTCTGCCTCTCTCCTATGAGGGCGATCCGAGCTGTGACGAGGGAATATCCAAAGCATCAGATCAAAACTCGGGGAAAGCTCTGCGGGGGCTTTGGCTTGGCCAAGTCAATGTCCGAAAGGGAATTCATTACCTGATCGAGGCGGCCAGGATGCTGGAGGGACATGATATCCACTTTGATATCGTGGGGCCGATCGGGATCGCTCGTGAGATTGTGGATTCAGCTCCTTCGAACATGACCTTCTGTGGATCAGTCAGCAGGGATCTTGCTGCAGACTACTATCGTAAAGCCGATGTGTTTGTGCTCCCGACGCTTTCCGATGGATTTGCCATCACTCAGTTAGAAGCCATGGCTTGCGGTCTGCCGGTGATCACAACTCCCCATTGCGGCAAGGTGGTCACGGAGGGAAAAACGGGCTTTATCGTTCCGGCCCGAGATGCCAAATCACTCGCAGAGGCCGTGATGCGTTTTTGCCAAGACAGAGCACTGGCGTTCAGGATGAGCGATGAGTGTCGTGCCTCAGTGAAGAAATTCTCGATCGACGCTTATGGAGAGCGTTTAATGGAAATAATTAATTCACATAATTCAAATATCATAATATAATAGACATGATAAAAAACGAAATTCGCCCACTAACTGGAATCCGTGGTCTGGCGGCTATATGGGTAGTACTCTTTCATTTTAAGAATGATCTACTTTCGTTGTTACCCTCATTAAGTTTATTTAACCCTCTCATTGATCAAGGTGCCTATGGAGTAGATATCTTTTTCGTATTGTCGGGATTTGTAATTTCAAGCGTATATAATATTGAAAATCATAATTTGACGTTAGTTAAATATAAAAGATTTCTAACTAATAGAATAGCAAGAATATATCCCAATTATATTTTCTGCTTTGTTTTATTATTTATTCTAATCTTTGGTGATCGTTTTTTAGGAAATCATATAAACGGAGTTAAGCATGTAACAAATTCGTTGGATTATCCAATATCAGGAATCATATGGCATCTCTCAATGCTCCAAGCCTGGCCATTTATACCAGCGAAATGGGATAACTGGAATACTCCAGCTTGGTCAGTAAGTGCCGAGTGGTTTGCATATTTGATTATATTCCCTTTTTCGGTATGGGTGGCATCAAAATATTATTTCCGCAAGCACTCAATTTTATTAATTATTCTAGTTTTGTTTCTATTTGTAATGATTGGTAATCAATCGTTTGTTAAAACGCACAATTTGTATTTCATTATGCAGGTCTCTGCTGAATATTTGAGTGGATGCCTTGTTTATCTTTATTTTATTCAAAATAAGATTATTGTTATGAAGTTTTCATCCTATCTTGATTTTGTTGTTATTTTATTCATTGGGTTAATTTGGTTTTCTCAATCAATCCCATGCAATCATTATTTAATTCTTTTTGCCGTGCCAGTTATCATTGCATTTTTAACTCAGGAAAACTCATTCTTCTCAAAACTTTTATCAACTCGTTTATTTGGTTATCTTGGGAGAATATCTTATGCTTTATATTTAGTTCATGCCATAGCGCAACGCATGCTGCATGTTGTAGTTCCCACAGGTAAATTCACCTCATCTCCCGCGCTTCTGAAAATCGTAGTAACAATGGGATATTTAATTTTTCCATGTCTGATAGCTGCTGGAATCTATCACTTAGTCGAAGAACCCTCGAGATTGGCGATCCGTAGGTTTTTTAACCCCAGGTCCAAAGTTGGGGTTCCTGGCTAACCTTTGTTTTTTATTGAAGAGGCTGATCATAATTTCGAAATCCACGTGACGAAGAGTTTTCAGTTTATCAACGGCTCCGCCCCCCCCGTCCGGATTGGATATGGAACCACCAGTCTGATGGCTGTTCAAAGTGGGCAAGAGAGATTGCAGCTATTGGAATGTGCCTATGAGGCAGGAATTCGCCATTTCGACACGGCTCCCTACTACGGATATGGAGAAGCGGAAAGAGTCCTTGGAGAGTTTCTCCGTGAAAAAAGGAATCAGGTCACAGTCACCACAAAGTTCGGAATTCAGCCTCCTTCTGTAGTTCGAAACCGCTTCGTGAATCAGTTGGCTAGGAAGATCCTTGGGGTAGCGCCCTCTCTCAGATCCCTTCTTTCCCAAAAAGCGCAGAACCTTTCTAAGACGGGTTCCTTCTCAGCAGAAGCTGCCCGCAAAAGTCTGGAGCAAAGCCTCAAATCGCTCAGAACTGATCGTATCGATCTCTATCTGCTGCACGAACCGTCACTGACTGATGCCGCATCACCGGAGATCCATGATTTCCTCCAGGATGAGGTGCGCCGAGGCACCATTCTGGCCTATGGATGCGGTGGAGAGTTTCCAACGATTCGTGAGATTGCCTTGAATCGCCTGCCTACATCTCAGTGGCTCCAATTTGAGGACAATGTGTTGGCTCCCCACGTTAGGGAAATCAGGGCTTTGGGCCCCAACTGCATTACCTACAGGACTTTTCTCAAAGCATTGCCCGTTGTTTCTGAGTGGCTTTCAGCGAATCCCTCGATTCGTTCCGAGTGGGATATTCAGCTCAATCTGAAACTGATGAACGAAGGAGTGCTCCCGGCGTTGTTACTTGGGCTATCGATGCTGGCTAATGATGAGGGGATCGTCCTTTTCTCAAGTTCCCGATGTGCTCGTATTCGAGATGCGGCGCGTCTGGCTGATGGAAATGTCCTCTCAAAAGAGCAGATTCAGGAGTTCGCAAAACTGATTTCACCTAAAATCAAGGAGTTGTCTCGGCATGCTGATTAGCAACCCCGTTTACCATTAACTCAATCAACAATGATTCTTAGAGAGATCAACCAAGTCGAGGCATCCAACCCTTATCGGATCGTGATCGTCGGGGGAGGAACGCTCGGACTCTATGTGGCTCATGAGCTTGCTCGACGAGGGAAAGAGATTCTCGTGATCGAATCAGGCGCGGAGTCCTTGGGAAACTTTGATCCCGAGACCTACGACTCAATCGGCAAGACTCATGAAGGAATCCGCATCGGCCGATCCAAAAGTCTCGGAGGAACTTCGAACCTCTGGGGTGGACAGCTCGTGGAGTTCCAACCTATCGATTTCCAAGGCAGGGATTGGCTCCCTGATTCCAAATGGCCAGTCACTTATGAAGAGGTAGCCTCCTACCATCAGAAGACTTATGAGAACCTAGGGATCGGCAAGGAGTTCCAAGATGATGCCTCGGTGTTCAAACAAGCGGGGGTCTCCGATCCCGGATTCCGCAATGGGCTGGAACTTTTTCTGACACGTTGGCTCAAGATTCCCAGCATGGCCGTGGCTTACGGCGAGGAAATTCGCTCCAGCGAGCGGATGAAGGTTTTGCTAGAGCATTCAGTAGTTGGTTTTGAAGTCTCGGGAGCAACGATCATTGGAGTCAGGATACTTGATTCCAAGGGAGCTAGTCTGGTGATCAAGGGATCCACCGTCATCCTGGCTTGCGGCACCTTTGAAATCTCGCGACTACTGCTGCACTCGGCCGCAAATCAGAGGGAAATATGTCCCTGGAAGGATAATCAGAACATCGGACGCTATTTTCAGGATCATCTGATCGGTCGTGTTGCCTCCGTAGAGATTCTGGATAGAAAACGATTTTTCAATACCTTCAGCACGATTGTGCGGGCGGGGCAGAAGTTTCAACCTAAGCTCAGGCTGCAGGATGAGGCTTTGAGGAGTGAACGGATCCTGAATCTCTACGGGATGATGGCGTTTGAAAGCTCGGTCAGCGAAAACCTTGTGTATCTGAAGCAGTTCCTGAAAGCGGCCATCTTCAGCCGCAAGATCGATGGGATTGGTGATCTCTTCCGGAATCTGCTCGCCTGTTGGAAGCATCTCCTTCCCCTCATGTGGAAATATGTGGTGGCTAATAGGGTCTTTGTTCCAAGCACCTCCAAGGTGTCCCTCCATATCCAGTCTGAGCAACCAGCGATGCCTGAAAGCCGGATCAAAATTAATCCTGAGGTAAGGGATGCCAATGGGCTACCCAAGGTGATTCTGGACTGGCGCACCGGAAGCGAAGAGTTGCCCTCCATTCGCGAGTTTACTGAACGGGTTGATGCAGCGTTTCAGGATTCTGGTCTGGCCAAACTTCACATCGAGCATGCCTTGACGAGAGGGGATGAGCAGTTTCTCCCATCACTCAGGGATAACTACCATCAGGTAGGTGGAGCTCGAATGGGCTTCTCCGAGAAAGATGGAGTCGTGGATAAGAATCTGAAAGTTTTTGGAACTCAAAACCTCTATGTGGTCGGCGCCTCGACATTTCGCACCTCAGGGAATGCCAACACCACATTCACCGCCCTGACCCTCGCAACACGACTCGTAGAGCAATTGACCTCATGACGAACTGCAGGGTCAAAAAAAGACTGAATCAATGCAGTCAGTATCTTTTCAGTAACTAGGGGTGTAGTTGCTATTTCATTACCATTTGATCCATGGACGAAGCTGCTCATCTTCCGTTTCCGTTCTTCCTCTGTGTGGCAACGGTTCTGGCGCTTGCCTGGCAGGCGTGGACAGCAAGAACCAAGGCCTGGGGAATTCCCATGCTGGCCGTTATCGGAACGGCCGGAGTCTGGTACATCGGTGATCCTCTCTACAACGATTACGGCAGTTACGTCAGGATGTTCGGTGAGCCGGCGCTCGAAGCGGCATGGTGGGAGGTTCTCCTTTTCTTCTTATCCTTGGCATGGCTGATACCTGTGATGAATGCCAAGATCAATCATGATCTGCCCGTGCAGGAAAGCAATGTCTTGCGTATGATGCGGGAGCATTGTGTCGATGAGGAGTGGTTTCAGACTCAAGTGGATGATATCGGAAAAGTCCTTTTGATTCCATGGATCGTGCTAATGGCACTTGCATTGATAAGAACTCAATTTGACTTAATCGGAATATTTTTTCCTTATCTTGGACATCTATCTGTGCCTTGGTCTCGAGATCGCGTTGGCGGTGGGTTCGATGCAATTTATGCATTTGCAATCTATATCCAATTGATGCTGACCGCAGTATGGGGTGTGGTCTTTGCGCTGAGCAAACGTCCTCAAACCTTCTCGATGGCGGGAATCATCTACTTTCTCTCAGCGCCCTTCTATGTCTTTGACAGGACGAGGAGCTATATGCTTGCCATTCTGCTCCCAGGATTTATGGCCCTAGTAACTCTCCGCATGAAAAGTGGGATTATTGTCAGACTGATCGTGATCTCAGTTTCCTTTCTGGCGCTGGAGAGCTGGATGAAGTTCGTGATCGATAACCGTGATAAAGGTTCAATTACGGATGCATTTAACCGGGGTGGATTCGTTACACGTGAAGAGTCTAAAACTAAAAAGCATGGCGGATTCAATATGTATCAGGAGCTAGGTTACATTAATTATTTCATTGCAAATGGAACCTATAAGGTGAACTGGGGTACTCGATATTTTGCCGAGATTGTGAATCCGATTCCTCGGGTGTTGTGGCCCGGAAAGCCGATGATCGGAATCGACTACGCAATCGCCCGCGGTATGGCCTATGGACAACTAGATGCAAAATCTGGAGGTGTTGCGGCCTCAATCTCCACGGGGATGATAGGTCAAGGGGTGGTGAATTTTGGTGGCTTCTTCGGGCCTATTGCCTCGGCATTTCTGATGGCCGTCTGGGTAGCGCTACTGGCTCGTCTCGATCTGATTGGTCACAGGATCGGCTACCTGATGCTCTATGGATTAGGGTTAGTCCTAACGTACAACATGGGACGCGATATTACCCTCCTGATCCTTTATCCCCTCGTCTTTGGATGGATTCTCCTGAACTGGTACTACAAGAAGAAGGGGGCCGTGCAGCCTCACGCGCCGGTGCTCGCCTCTGCCTGAGGTGGGAACCGTTTTCTAGAGGCACAAGATTCACAGGGAAGCAATCTGAAGGCGTAAGTTTTAAGGCTAGAGGCGGAATTTGGCGAAGGTTAGAAGGTTAAAAGATGGAAACTACGCCCGAAGGGTCGGCTTCGGAAGACGAGCAGAGCCAGTCCTAGGGGCGACACTGCCTCTCGGAACTCGGCGTTGAAGTGCATATGCACCTTTCTTTCCTTTATGCGTTCACTCAAAAACAGCGGAGAGTCTGGTAAGTTGACAAATGTAGTGATAAAGCCTACCTTTATGAAGTGAAGACAATTTCAGCTGCTGCTGCAAATCGGCAATTTTCGAGTGTCCTGCGAGAGGTCGCCAAGGGGGAGGTTTTCACTGTTCTCTCAAGAGGGCGGACAGTGGCATCAATTGCCCCTTGTGCAGGAGGGGATGGTGAGCGAAAGGCTGCCAAAAGATCACTTGTTGCCAGATTGAAATCCGAATCAGTTACAGGAACCAGAAGCTGGACTCGAGGCGAACTCTATGACGCATAAGAATGCGTGTTGCCCTTGATACCAATATTTTGGCCTATGCCGAGGGAGTAGGTGATGCGGGTAGATGTGATGCTGCCAGATCACTGATCGAGAGGCTTCCTTCGGGGAAAGTCCTCTTACCGGCGCAGACCCTTGGGGAACTCTTCCGGGTAATCACTGCAAAGAAGGGACTATCTGCTCCTTCTGCCAGGGTGATAATTCTTGGATGGGGAGATGCATTTGAGGTTGCGGATTCTTCCTGGACGTCCTTTCAATCAGCATTGGATCTTGTCGCTGACCATCAACTGCAGATCTGGGATGCCCTGATCATGGCTGTTGCGGCGGATAACCGCTGTCGCTTTCTCATGACAGAGGATCTGCAAGAGGGATTCACCTGGAGAGGGGTAACCGTCATCAATCCCTTTACCCAAACCGATCATCCACAGATTGTCAGTCTCCTGAAGTGATTTTGGGTGAAGGAGATGGGAAAAAGGCTGTTAGACAAAAGGCGCCTCGGAAGGCGGCTTAATCATTCAAAGCGGTTTGGCTGAGAAGTCCCGAGACCATCAGGTCGAGGGATGCCTGGTCGGGGACGACCGCCAGATAAAAGTCTGCTAGACTGTTAAGTGGGGGCATTTTCACCACCGAGCCCTTGGTCCCGAGAGTGATGCAGAGGGGGTAGTAAAGAGAGGCATGGGCTCCGTGATGACGGAGCTTAGCTGAGGGATGGATCATCTCTGCAAGCGAGCTTGCGAGAGGGATCCCCCGCTCAGCATCTACCACAGCGCGATGCGCTGGGTTCCATGCTATTGCATTAGCGGCATTGCTTTGCAACCCTCTCGGATGGGCCTCGGATCCTACTCTGTGGTTTAAAAAACTGGCATCTGTGATTCTTCCCTTGGATTTGAAAACCCATCACCAGTGGACTGACCTGACTCCAATGAACCGGATCTGTTTATCAAAAGCGGATAGCGTCACTATGGGAAGGCTTGCCTGTCCGATCTGTCAGGGGTAGTTGTTTTTACATGAGGCTTTCAGCCGATCAAATCAGTAAACTCAGGAATACGGTGACTTCTCTGTTCAATGATGTCACAGAGATCCGTGTTTTCGGATCCCGTCTGGACGCTTCCCGGAAGGGGGGTGACTTGGATCTCGTGGTGGAGTCCGAGCAGAGACATGGCATCCTAGATAAAGTTGATCTGAAAATTGCCTTGGAAAGGGTTCTTGGTGTGCCCGTGGATCTACTCTTGGTGAACCGGAATGGAACGAAAACGGTTTTTGAGCGTCTAGCCATAAGTAAGAGTCAGCCGCTGCCATGAGCGAGGATCTGCTGTCGCTCGAAAAACAACATCTCGCGGGACTACTGGAGGCCGTCCAACGATGTGTTTATTTCTTGGAGGGATTGAACTCTAGACTCTCGTTTCCTCTTAGCGGCGAGGCATTGCGTTTGCGCTGTAAAGACCGCGACTTGTTTGACTCACTTGCGGCCCTCAACGAGAGGTTTTCAAAACTTCAGGATACTTGCGCCGGGGTGATGCGCCATGCTGCCATTCTGTCAGCCGAGCGTACGGAGACGTTTCTTGTCGTTCTCTCTTTCTATGAGAAAGTGGGAGTAATCGATTCGGTGGATGGGTGGCAGAGAATCAGAATGATCAGAAACATAGCCTCGCATGACTATGAAACAAGCTATGACGAAATTGCCGAGCACTTCAATGCGCTCCATTTGTCGATTCCTCAACTCCTGAGTACGGGGGTTAAATTAGTGGATTTCCGCAAGCAATCATTGGCAATTGCCCCGAATGAGGGTCCCTTTTCCACGGACTACCAGCAAATTGCCCAACAATATCGGTAGAGAGGTGAAAATCAGAAAGCGGGAAGCTGCCTGAAGTATCAAGATCTCGTCCCTTCTCCATCGATCCTCGGCTTTGCCCATCATGCCCCGCGTAGCAATTCTGTTCGATAATTTCGGTCCGTATCATCTGGCCCGTCTGAGTGCGGCGTCAGGAGTGTGCAATGTGATGGCCGTAGAGTTTGGCAGCTCCAGTGCCGAGTATGACTGGAAGGCCTCGGAGACCAATGGTCTGCAAAGAGTGGCCCTGAATGATCGCGGCTCGAGTCGAGAGCTCTCACCGGAAGAGTTTCAAAAGCGCCTCTTTGCAGTTCTGGATGAATTCACCCCAGAGGCCGTGGTGGTCCCGGGGTGGGGATATCGGGGATCGCTCCTGGCTCTTCGGTGGGGGCTCTCCCATCGTGTACCTGTTATCTGCATGTCTGAGTCCACCCAGTGGGACGAGGTGCGGAAACCGATCAAGGAGTTCATCAAGCGCAGGATCATTGGCCTCTTCTCATCGGCTCTGGTGGGAGGCACTCCCCATCGAGCCTACATCCAGGAACTAGGGATACCTGCGGATCGGATCTTCTTGGGATACGACATCATCGATAACGATTATTTTGAAAAAGGAGCCAGAGTAGCCCAACACGCAGGTTTCTCCGCATCCAAGCCGTACTTTCTGGCGTCGGCACGATTCATCGAGAAGAAGAATCTGCAACGGCTCCTTCGTGCCTATGCTCTCTATCGTCGAAAGGTCGAGAGTCGAGAGTCGAGGGTCGAGGGCATTGATTCAGGTTTCAGGTCTCAGGTTTCATCCCTCCCAGATCCTTTCGATCTGGTTCTTCTGGGGGATGGGGCGCTGCGAGCGGAACTGGAGAAGCTTCGATCGGAGTTGGGGCTTGCAGACTGTGTTCAGATGCCGGGCTTCAAGCAGTATGAGGAGCTACCCTTCTACTACGCCCATGCGGGAGCCTTCATCCATGCCAGCACGACTGAGCAGTGGGGGCTGGTCGTCAATGAAGCGATGGCTTCGGGTCTTCCAGTGCTTGTGAGCAATCGCTGTGGATGTGCCGCTGATCTCGTGAAGGAGGGGGAGAATGGCTGGACCTTCGATCCCATCGATGAAGAGCAGATAGCTGATCTGATGCTCAAGATCGCTAGCGATGAAACCCGACGGGAGGCGATGGGGCTCAAGAGTCGCGAGATCATCGCCGAGTGGGGCCCTGATCGCTTTGCCTCCGGGGTGAAAGCGGCGGTTGAGGCTGCACTGGCTGCACCGAGGAAGAATGCAGGTCTGCTAGATTGGCTGATCCTGAAAGTGCTGAGGAGTAAGAGATAGGTTCTCCCGCAGAGGCGCGGGGAGAAGTTTCACCACCGAGCCCTTGGTCCCGAGAGTGATGCAGAGGGGTAGGGAGGATCGGCAGAGGCGTGGGCTCCGTGATGGCGGAGCTTAGCTGAGGGATGGATCATCTCTGCAAGCGAGCTTGCGAGAGGGATCCCCCGCTCAGCATCTACCACAGCGCGATGCGCAGGGTTCCATGCCTTTGCACTGACGGCTTTGCTTTTCAGTCTACTCGGATGGTCCTCGGATCGTACTCTGTGGTTTAAATCTGCGGGTTGGTCCTGATGCCTTATTTCCCTAGTCGTTGCTTTTTCCTGCACTCTTCGGCTTCTCGGCTGTCACTCTCGATGGTTCAAAGAGATCGGTAGGGTCACTGCATCCAGGAGAACAGTTGACATCATGATGCTTTAGGTAGATGACTTGATGCGTGAGAACAACGCTTTCAATTTCAGACGGGCTTCTGGACTTGGCCAAAAAGGCATCCCGGGAGAGACGGATCACCTTGGGTGAGGTGGTCGAGGAAGCCTTGAGATTGACTCTCGCCGTGCGTCCCAAATCTTGCCCGCAGGCCGAACGTCCTGAACTCGTCACCTTTGACGGCTTGGGACTGATGCCGGGTGTCGATCTCGATTCATCGTCTTCTCTCCTTGAGTCGATGGAAGACCGTTCATGAGGCTTCTGGATGTCAATATTCTGGTCCATGCCCATCGGTGCGATACGGAGCGTCATCATGAGATCAAGGAGTGGCTTGAGAGTGCCCTCGAGAGGCCGGAGGGAGTAGCGGTCTCTGAGCTCGTGCTCAGCGGGTGCCTGCGGGTCATCACTCATCCGAAGGTCTTCAAGCAGCCGACCCCGTTGTCAATCGCGCTGAAGTTTCTCGAATCATTCAGGGCTTTGACCGGAGTACGCATGATGGCTCCCGGGGAGCGTCACTGGCACCTTTTTGTCTCGCTATGCAGAAATGCCGAGGCCAAGGGAAACCTAATTCCCGATGCTTATCATGCCGCCCTAGCCATGGAGCACGGATGCGAGTGGGTCACGCTCGACAGGGGTTTTTCAAGGTTTCATGGACTCAATTGGACGCACCCTCTGGATTAAGAAAAGGTGCGTTGAAACCCAGCTTTGCGGGACAAAGAGGCTTTTAGGGTAAAGGGCCAAGTCGAGAGACGATCCGTCGAGTGTCGAGAGCTAGTTTGAGGCAGTTAGGTTTTTTAGTCTGTTTAGAGGAGGGAAAATTTACCACCGAGCCCTTGGTCCCGAGAGTGATGCAGAGGGGTAGGGAGGATCGGCAGAGGCATGGGCTCCGTGATACGGAGCTCTGCTGAGGGATGGATCATCTCTGCAAGCGAGCTTGCGAGAGGGATCCCCCGCTCAGCATCTACCACAGCACGACGCGCAGGGTTCCATGCCATCAGAGACAACAAATTGTAGATTCCTGCTTTCTCCCTTTAGTTGCAGTCCTCTTCGGTCTCTCGGATTGTTCTCGGTGGTTCAAACATTCGGCTTCGGCATTGCTTTGCAGTCCAATCGGATGTCACCTTTGCCGATCTCGCTCCCGCGAGCATCGTCCTGCAGACTGTGTTGCACACAGGCTACTCCGTGCCTCCCGGCACTCGGCGTTGTGGTTTAAAAAATCGCTCATGTGTCTTCCCATAAAATCATCTTGAAGATTTGGAAAAAAACATCATGATGTTTTTATGAGGACCACGCTGACAATTGACCCCGATATCGCGGTAAAAGCGAAAAAAGCGGTTCAGATGACGGGTATGCCTTTCAAGACGCTGATCAATCAGGCTCTGCGGATTGGCATCGATGCGGTGATGTCACCGAAGAAGTCCCGGCCTTATCGCACCAAGGGGCGTGCCATGGGTCTGCGTAAAGGTCTCTCCTATGACAACATCCACGATCTGCTCGCCATGGCCGAGGGGGAGGACTTCCGTTGATCTTTCCGGATGCCAATTTGCTCCTCTATGCCGAGGACACTTCTTCGGCGTATCACGATAAGGCTCGAACTTGGTGGGATGCCTGTCTGAGTGGGAGCGAGTCCGTAAATCTTTGTTGGCCAGTGCTGAATGCCTACCTCCGGATTGCAACGAATCAGCGTCTCCACGAGCGCCCCCTGACCCTGGAGGAGGGGATGGAAAGGGTGGACAGTTGGCTGGATCAGCCGTGTGTGCGACTGGTTGGGCCGACGGACGCGCATTGGGAGATCTTCCAAACTCAAATCCGGGAGTCCTCGGCAATCGGAAATCTCATTTCTGATGCCCATTTGGCGGCATTGGCCATCGAGCATGCCTCCGTCCTCTACTCTACGGATCGAGACTTTGCGCGATTCCCCAGCCTGAAGTGGAAAAATCCGATCGGATGACCATGAGGCTACAACGGGGATAGGTTCCCCCGCAGAGGTGCTGAGGCGCAGGGAGAAGTTTCACCACCGAGCCCTTGGTCCCGAGAGTGATGCAGAGGGGGAGGGGAACTGAGGGATGAAATCTGAGACCTGAAACCTGAGGTGGGAAAGTGTTATAGGCATGGGCTCCGTGATACGGAACTGGTTTTTGCGACAGGGATGATCTCGCAAGCTGGCTTGCAGAGTCACCCATGCCGCAAACCTCTACCACAGCGCGATGCGCTGGGTTCCATGCCATCAGAGCCAACAAATTGCTGATTCCTTCTTTTCTCTCTTTAGTTGCACCCCTCTTCGGTTTCTAGGATGGTCCTCTGTGGTTAAAAAAATCCTCTTTCATGTGTCTTTTCCAAAGAACACCTTGGGTGATGCGGGATTCGGATTTCGACCGGTTCAAGGGGAGTGGATTAAGAGTGGAAATCTTGGCTCCTTGACGTTTGGATGCCGGTTATCAGGAAGCTGCCATTTTCTAATTTTAGCCCGTTCTCACAGCGCACCCCTTTTCAATTTTCCACCATTTAAACTTGCCCCCTAATGCACGTGATCTGTCTTCTCGAATCGGTCAGCAGGACTGACAGTGAGATTAATCTACATTCTCGATCATTGTGACGAGCTTTAGGGGGGTAGTGTGCAAAAGTTCTAACCTCGCCATTGCAGGCTTTCCTGCGATTTCGAGTTTCAAAGTTTTGTCCTCCGAGCATCCTGTTTTGAAGATGTTCAGATACTCAGCAATACATGCCCCTTGATGGAGCCTCGGAGCAAGCAGATCGAAAAACAGACCTTTATCGCGTTCTGTGCCGTCTAAACCAAGCAGGATGCGAGCCCTTTCATTGGCTAAAACAATGATTCCTTCGATGTCTGAAACAACGACAGGCATAGGCATCTGGAGAAGTAGATGATCCAGAGTCTCTTGTTTGCTTCGCAGTCGGTTAAGAACCCAGGAAAAGACGCAGGCAAAGATGGCTGTCGAGATGAATCCCATCACACGAAATTTGTGAGATGACATTTCCGGGGATGACAATCCATTGCTGAAAAATGAATAGATTCTGGGATTTAATAGGATGGCTGTGGTCGTGCTGGAATAGATGATTGCCCAAAAAACCATGCAGGCAGGCCCTATTAGCAAGGAAAAGAGAAGGAGTCCGATTGTGAGGAGGGGAGGGGCGACCGTACGAAATGGTTCCATCCAATCAAACAATATCACCAGTGTGAGGTAGACACCTGGCAGAAGCAGGCACAGAAAAGTTCTGTATGGTTGTGGAATTTTCCTCATGTTTGTAATTCTGAATGGAAATGTGAGTAATTCCAGGCAGGATGGCAACTTCGGACCACCCCATGCTCTCCAAATCATGAGGATGGACCTTTTGTCCACGCACCTAAGTTTTGATTAATCAATCCCCTTCAATGATCCGTACCGCCAATCTGACCGGACCCGTTTCCCGCGCCGCCGGCGGTCTCTATGAGAGTGTGCGCAGACTTGTTCAGGAAATGATGCTAACGGGATTAGAGGTGACGGTACTCGGGACATTCGATGAGTTCACCAAAGACGACATCAGTGCATGGGATCCCGTAACAGTGAGGGCTTTTAAGGCAACTGGCCCGGTGCAGTTCGGTTATTCCCGCGGATATGCAGAGTTCCTGAAGCTTTACCGACCGCATCTCCTCCATACCCACGGGATCTGGATCTACTCCAGTATGGCGACTCATAGTTACGCCAAGAAGAACCGGGTCCCGTATATGATTTCCCCACATGGCATGCTTGATCCGTGGGCGGTTAGGAATTCCTATTGGAAAAAGTGGATTGCGCGGCACGTGTACGAGGATGCTCATCTGCATGATTGTACATGCCTCAGAGCTCTCTGTGAGTCCGAGGTGCAGGCATTCAGAACATACGGCCTGAAAAATCCAATCACTATTATCCCGAACGGGATAGATCTGCCGGAGGAAGAAAAAGTGGGAGGTGAAAGGTGGAAGGTAGAAAAAAGGGGGGGAAAGACACTGCTTTTTCTGGGGCGAATCCATCCGAAGAAGGGGTTACCTAACCTGATTCGAGCATTTGCTAGAAGTCGGGGGTCGAGAGTCGAGGGTCCAGGGCCCTGGCAACTTGTGATCGCCGGTTGGGATCAGGGCGGACATGAGGCGGAGTTGATGAAGCTCTGTGAGGAACTTGGGCTAAGCTTTGAGAGACGGTGGACAAGTGACGAGGGACGAGAGTCTGCAGCTAGTATTGTGTTCTTTGGGCCAGCCTTTGGGAATGACAAGAAGTCACTGCTCAGCACTGCTGATGCCTTTATCCTGCCTTCCTTCAGCGAGGGGCTGCCGATGTCGGTGCTGGAGGCGTGGTCCTACAAATTGCCAGTCGTCATGACTCCTGAGTGCAATCTTCCCGAAGGGTTTGCAGCTGATGCCGCGATCCGGATCGAGACCGGTGCGGAGAGTATCGCTCTAGGACTCGATTTGCTTTTCTCGATGAGTGCATCCGACCTCCAATCAATGGGGGCCAAGGGCAGGGCCCTCGTGGAGGAGCGCTTCACCTGGAAGACCATCGCGGCCCAAATGCGCGAGGTCTACGACTGGATGCTCGGCGGAGGAGCAACTCCATCGTCGGTGGTGAAGTAGGTGAGGGGAGTAAGGATCTGGAGCCTGGTGGTTAAGAAGTAATTAGTGGGCCGTTGGGTCCACCGCCCGAAGTTGTCAATTTCAGGGGGATACCTTAGCATGTATCCATGAACGCAAGGTCCGTAACTGATTTCCCTGAAAGGGTGCCGGCTTCCCCGGAGGTGGTGGCGCGTGCCCTGGAATTAGTCAGGACTTTTTCCGAGTGCTTCTGGTTTTGGCATCCTGAGGCCACGGTGCGATTTACCGATGATGTGAGGCTGGTCATCGAGCACCTCAGGGAATACGGCGACAAGAAGGCTTGGGCTGCCGCTGCAGATCTGCAGCGCAGTCTCTAATAAAATCCGAGCACATGCCTCTGACGGCTTTCCAGAAAGAGGTGATGGCAGTGCTGGCGGGCAATCGCTCGGAGAGTAGTCATGTTGCCGGAGGTTTGGTGCTGAATGCCTCGGATGATTCAGCCCGTTTCTCTCTGGATTTCGATTTCTTTCACGACGCCGTGGAGGATTTGGTTCTCACTAGCGAACGGGATGTGAAGACGCTCGAGGACACCGGGTTTGTCGTTCAAAAGGTGGAGCGCGATGGGGAGTGGTCAAAGCCCGTGTCTTTTCGTAAGGCTCATGTCAGCCGGGGAAGTGAAAAGGTGGAGCTCGATTGGGCTCAGGATTCTGCGTTTCGGTTTTTCCCCATCGTCCCGGACGAAACTTTGGGATGGCGTCTGCACCTCTTTGACATGGCGACCAACAAGGCGCTAGCCCTCTCGGCCAGAATGGAAACCCGCGACTATGTGGACATCGTGGAACTGACTCGCCATTTCCCGCTCGAATCGATTGTCTGGGCTGCCTGCGGCAAGGATCCGGGATTTAACCCGCTCTCGCTTCTCAAGATGATGATCAGGTTCGCTAGGATCGACCCCCTTGAGTTGGATAAGATCAAGGCCCGCAAGCTTGACCCCATTGCCCTAAAGGAGGAGTGGATCGAGGTCTCTGATAGGGCGCGTGAAGAGATGACCCTGCTGGCTGACGAAAATCTGGACATGCCGATCGGTGTGGCCTTTGTGGACGATCAGGGAACCCCCGGATGGATCCGCTCGAATCCCTCCCTGAAAATTCATCATCCATCACTGCGTGGTTGTTGGCCGGTCATCAGTGGCTAGACAGGAATGCCCTTTTGTAGTAACTGGAAATAATGGAAGTTCTTGAAGTAAAGCCAGACGATGACTTCCGCCTCTTCCTGAAATTTAAGGATGGGGTTTCTGGATTCGTTGATCTTTCCTCCTACGCAGGCCATGGAGTTTTTTCAGTATGGCTTGAGCCCGGGTTTTTCCAAAAAGTGAGCATTACTGAGGAGGGGGCTTTAGAGTGGCCAGGAGGTATCGATCTTTGTCCTGATGCTCTTTACATGCGCATGACCGGGAAAAAGCCCGAAGATCTTTTCCCTTCGCTCATTGGAAATCTTGCTCATGCCTGAGATTTCCAGATTTTACGGCATCGTTATTCAGATTTATTACGGCGACCATGTTCCGTCCCACTTTCATGTCACTTACTCGGGGCAAAAAGCCGTCATCGATATTGAATCGCTCGCTCTGATCGAAGGTGCTCTGCCGCCTAGAGCAATCGGTCTTGTGATCGAATGGGCAACAATTCATCGGGATGAATTAAGACAAGCATTCAAGCGATGCAGATGGAGCAGCCTGACAAGATCGATCCCCTTCCTTAGTCATCGTATCCTCCAATCTGCATGAGACTTGACCGTTACGATAACTCGGACTTCAGCCGCGGGGCCTCGAAACACACTGAGATCCTCTGGTGGGTGGTGCGCTCGCTGCTGTTTGCGGCGTGGTTTCCGATTCCATCCTGGATCAAGGTCTTCGCGCTCCGGGCATTCGGCGCTAAGGTTGGCCACGGCGTGGTGATCCGCTCGCGGGTGAACATCACCTTCCCCTGGAGGTTGACGCTCGGGGATCATGTCTGGATCGCCGATGAGGTGATGATCCTGAGTCTGGCACCCGTGACGATCGGCTCTCATGTCGTCATCTCAAACAGAGCCTTCCTCTGCACGGGGTCGCACCGCTTTCACTCGGAGCACTTCGATCTTGTTACCAAGCCGATCACAATCGGAAATGGCTGCTGGATCGCTTCCCAGGTCTTCGTGGCTCCGGGAGTCGCCCTCGGCGCAAACACAATGTGTGCTGCCGGTGCCGTGGTGCTAAGGGATGCCGGGCCGAATGAGGTGCTGATAGGCAATCCCGCGATTGCGAAAAGCTGAATGTTTCAAGATCAGGGCTGAAGTAAAAGAGGACTGAAGTCACATGGATCAAGTAACGCTTCTAGGGGTTGTTTTATCTTTTATCTTTTAGACTTTCTCCTTTGCTAGAGGGGTGAAACGTTTCTCTCCAATGCTGGCGCTGGTCCTCACGGTAGGGGCCTGCGCTTTTTTTGTGCTTCAGGGAGAGGGATTCACGCACTTCTGGAAAGAGTGGCTGGTCGTTTCCGTTCCGATGAAGCGTGCCGATGCACTAATCGTTCTGGGAGGCGAACCACTGGCGCGCCCTCAGGAGGCGGCACGGCTTTACAAGATGGGTGTGGCTCCAAAAGTCTTTGTGACAGGCATCGGAGACGCAGCTACTATCCGCAAGGTCCTGGTTGGGGAGGGTGTTCCTCTCTCAGCCATCATGGTGGAGTCAAAGGCTAGAACTACTCACGCCAATGCAGTCCTGCTGAAACCGATGCTTGTGGCATCGCAGGTGCATTCTGCATTGATCGTCACCTCGCCTTTTCATACCAGGCGTGCTTTGGCAACTTTTCGGAAAGTGATGCCGGAGATCAACTTCGGAGTGACGGATGCCTCGATCGGTTGGTGGGGGATTCCCGAAGGACGGAGGGATGTTAACAGATTTGCGGCGCTTGAATTTTTAAAGACTGCTGAATACTTGATTCTTTACGGTGTATCCCCGCTTTTGAACTATCCATGAGGTACTGGAGTCGAGGGAGAAAACTTTTAAAGGATCCATCGCAAGAATCCTTTATCTTTCGTTTTAACTTTTAGCCTTTAGCTTTTTCTCGTGCCCTCAATCCTCTTCATCAATCGGGTCTATCCCCCGGATTCTGGGGCAACCGGACGAGTGCTGGAACATGCTGCCCATGGTTTTGCCAATGCCGGATGGGATGTCACCATACTCGCCACCGCAGCTTCCCGTGAAGAGGTCGGGGAAGAGGTGAGAGAGGGGATACGGATTGTGCGTGTCGGGATTCTCTTTTCAAAAAAGAACCTCATCGCCCGTGCTCTTGGTTATGCCCTGATGATTCCGGCTCTTCTTGTGAAAACGCTCAGACTTCCGAGCCACAATGTGGTGGTGACTAAGACTGATCCCCCGATGCTGGCTGTCATCGGTCCGATCATTAAATGGACGAAAGGATCTCGTCTGATCCATTGGGCTCAGGATCTCTATCCTGAAGTGGCCGAGGAGTGTGGGGTGCTTCCAAAAGGAGGTTTCTTGGCCGGCATACTGAGACGGCTTTCAACCTGGAGTATAAAACGCCATGATCTCACGCTGGCCGTCGGGCGCTGCATGGCTGATCGACTCATTACGAGAGGGATTCGCGAGGAGTCAATCCGAGTGGTACCCAATGCCGGAATCGAGGGTGACATCGTGCCTGTCCCTCGTGGACCTAGTCCTTTCCGTGAGGCCCATGGTATCCGCGATGAATTCGTCATTATGTATTCGGGGAACATGGGTAGGGCTCATGACTTCGCCACGGTCATCGGCGCGGCAAGGATGCTCCAGGAGAGAGGAGAAAAAAAAATCCTCTTTCTCTTTGTTGGGGAAGGTCCGGAAGAGCTGCTGATTCGAATGGCTGTTTCCGAGGATAAACTGGCAAATGTGCAATTCCTAGCGCCTCAACCTGCAAAGGTTCTTTCCGAAAATCTCGGTGCCGGTGATCTGCATCTCGTCACGATGAAGGCGGGGATGGAAGGACTGGTCGTGCCAAGTAAATTTTACGGAGTGATGGCTGCAGCTCGTCCGACGCTCTTCGTAGGTCCAAAGGAATCGGAAGTTGCACGGATGATCCATGAGCACCGTATCGGAGAAGTGATCTCTCCCGGTGATGATGCGACTCTGGCTGAGGCGATCCTTCGTTATTATGCAGAGCCTGATCGTCTCGAGCGGGAGGGAAGGAATGTGCGCAAAATCCTCAAGAATCTTGATCTGGCCCCTCAAATTCTGAAAGAGGCGCTATCAGTTTAATTCAGCTTTAACGTTGTAAGCCGATCTCCCCTCTCTTGTTATCTGGGGAAATTCTGATTAAATAAGCGCTTTTAACCACTACTTCATGTGAATGACCTCAGCTTCATCTGATTTATCTTCAACATCTTCGAAGCCAATGTCTTCTCATGCTCCTCATTCCGAAACTGATAAATCTCAGCACTCGTTTCTAAAAAAATCCAGCAGACCCATAAGTCGCTCCAAAAGGCAGATGCTGTTTGCTCCGACCTGCTCTTTGTTGGACGGACTTATTTGGTTGATCGTGTATTTTGCGATAACTCATGTAAGTGGCGGGTATAATGTAGTTACTCCTGAGGCTTTGTTTCTCCCGCTTGGAGTCATCATTGTGGCACTGGCTATTGTCGGTGCTTACAAGGCACGAATGGATTTCGCCTCGTTGAGATATGCTAGCGAGCATTTGATTGCATGCGCCGCAGGTTGTGCGGCAGCAGCGATTTTACTCTATATGGGAGCATCCTTTGGTCCACACGCTACGTCCAGCCGGGGGATTTTCACGGTTTCATTCCTGCTTTTTGCAATCTTATCCCTCATCTACAGAAGGATTTTTTGGTTCAATGACGTTAAATTTCGTACACAAGGTAAGCTTCTCGCGATTGTCAACGAGCAACTAGGCCCGATTTTTTACCGGGATTACCAAGCCAGTGGTCTGGTCCACGAGGTTCGTTATGTGGCATCTACAGCGACGGTACATGGCAAACGTATTGCTGGTGAGGGAACTCCGGTTGCTGACTTGAAAGTGGATCAACTGTTATCACATCTCGATCTAGAGAATGTGACTGCATATGAAGCCATCGTTCTGGCAACCGATATCGCTCAACTCGATCCGATGATTGCTAAAAGACTCGCCATCATTCACTTCGATGAACTTCCTGTTTATACAATGCATTCATTTTATGAAAACTATTGGGAGAGGATTCCGTTGCATGTTCTCGGACCTGCATGGCCTATTGAGGCGGAATTTATTCTAGTACAACATTCGGTCTATTCCGCGCTGAAGCGGCTCTTTGATTTCTTCATTGTTCTGTTCCTGTTACTTACGGCCTTGCCGATCATGTTGGTGACGGCGCTTGCCATCGTGATCCTTGATGGTTTTCCCATCATCTACTCGCAGCCTCGGGCTGGCATCCATGGAGATCCTTTCACGCTTTATAAATTCCGCACAATGCGTGTCGGCAGCGATCGAGGAGATGGCTACACAAGGGAAGGGGATAGCAGGGTTTCCAAGCTGGGGAATTTCCTAAGAAAGACGCGTCTCGACGAGCTCCCCCAGCTCTGGAATGTCCTTAAAGGGGATATGAGCATGATCGGACCCAGGGCTGAGTGGATGCGGTTGGTCACTGACTATGAGAAGCAAATTCCGTATTACCATTTTCGCCATCTTGTGCGTCCAGGCATCACCGGATGGGCCCAGGTGAACTATCCCTACGGGGCTTCGCTCGAGGATGCGCTGCAGAAATTCTCTTACGACCTGTACTACATCCAGAATTTTTCCTTGAGACTTGATGCCGAGGTTCTCCTGAAAACGCTCCATGTGGTTCTCTTTGGTAAGGGGCGATAACTGAAGCGCTGACAATACCGGTACTCCCTTCCCTTGATTGAATCACAGCTTTGCGAGATCATGAGTCATGGGTGATTTTATAAAGTTTTCGACCTTCGCCCCATTGCGCTTGCGCCGTCTGCTGTCCCTTCTAGTGCTTGCAGTGGCATGGTTTGCGTTGATCAGAATGGTCTGGAATGACTGGAGGATCGATCCCCAGTACAGCTATGGTCTACTCGTACCACTGCTGATGATCGGACTGATGCTGAAGCGTTGGGAGGATCGACCCGCCCCTGGAGTTCCGTATCGCGGGGTTGGGATTCTTGCTGGGATGGTCATTCTCTTTGCAGCCATACTCTTGGCGGCAGTTATTCCTGTGGCGGAGGCGAATCCCGACTGGCGTCCTCTCGGTGGAGCGGCGGCGGCGGCGACAATCGTCATTAGCCTTGGCCTGATCGCGCTGGAGGGGGGGATTCCGTGGTTGCGGCACTTTACCTTCCCCGTGGTGTTTTTTTTGATAGCTATTCCATGGCCACGTAACTTTGAGCAATTCCTGATGTCGCATCTGATGTCTTGGAACGCTGTGACAACCGTGGAGATCCTTCATTGGTGTGGCTACGAGGCGGTGAGGCAGGGGAACCTAATCGTCATTTCCTCGGGTATTCTGGGAATCGAGGAGGCATGTAGTGGCATCCGATCCCTGCAGAGCGGTCTGATGGTGGCGCTGTTCTTCGGTGAGATCTTTCGATTGACGATTCCCAAGCGTTTCTTGCTACTTTTCCTAGCATTGCTAGCGGCTCTCTTAGGAAATATCTTGAGAAGCTCCTTCCTCGGAATTCTCGCCTCCAGACAAGGAATGGCAGCCGTGCCGGAGTGGCACGATTCCGCCGGTCTTTTTATTCTTCTGGTGACTTTTGTAGTTATCATTGGAGGCGCATTTCATTGGCGCTCATCGAAATCTCCCGGAGTTCCCCTTGAGGGGAATCGAGGAAATATCCCTTCTTCTGATGTGATTTTGGGTGGGACTCAAAGCGCAGCTTTATTGCTTCTTACAGTATTGATTCTTGCGGGCTCCCTGGTGCTGACGGAGGTCTGGTTTGGCATGCATGATCTCCCGAAGGGAGATTACTGGGGATGGAAGATTGTACCCAGGCAGGGAGTCGCTGGGGTATCGGGGGTTCCCGTTGCGGAGGCGACTCTTCGGATGCTTTTCCACCCTGAAGGTTTTTCGGAAAAATGGATCGGTGACCGTGGTGAGTCGGGGCAGGTTTTTTTCTTTCAGTGGCCGGCCGGCAGGACGGCCGTCCAATCGGTCCAGATGCACAGTCCCGAGGTTTGTCTTGCCAGCATGGGCATGCATATGGAGAAGCCTCTAGCTGATTTCCAGACTGGATCCGCAGGAGGACCGCGCCTTCATGCATGGCTTTTTTCCCAAGGTGGAAGACCGGTTTATGTTTTTCACTCGATCATGGAGCAAGGAGCCGGTGCTCTCGACGAGCAGCCCCTTACCGATCAGTCGCCGATGGCAAGGATTGCGAGTGTGAAGCACGGCAAGCGCAACAGAGGACAGCGCATGGTCGAGATCGCCCTCTGGAATCTCCACGATGAATCGGAGGCGCGTGCCGCCTTGGCTAGTTATTTCGTGGATTCCCTAAAGGACAATCCCGCCCCTTTTTTACATCCCCCCCCTAGATAATATGAGTGAGACGAGCGATCTGCAACGAAGCCAAGGACCCTCCAACACCCGTCCTGAACTTCCTGATTATTCAAATGAGAGCCGTTCTCCGATGCCTGATTCCATTGCGGGTATTGGCAATCCGCGAACACTTCGTCGGATGATCTTCGGGGTAGGTATCATTTTCCTGCTGCTTCTGCTGCCCTTTCTCTACCGTGCCGCAAAGGAATGGCGATCGAGTATTCTACTGGGAAATGCCGAACTTGCATTCTCCACGGGAGATCCGACAAAGGCCCTCGGTCTCCTCAAGCAGGCCCTGGCTCTCTCTCCGGGAAGCCCAAGGGTCCAGCATGCCGTTGAGCTCTATAATGCCCGTTCAGGTGACCAGGCCTCAATGAAGAAACTTCTTGAGCGGATGCGTGCAGGATCTTCGAGTCCCGATGAACTCCTTGGGATTGCCGAACTGGGGATTGCTTCGGCGCATCCTGATATTATCCAAGAGGCTATCAAGGCTCTTCCTGCAAAACTAAGTGAGGAACAGTTGCTCCTGCGTACCCTGGCGGTTTCTTCATTGCTGGCACAGCGGGGCGATTTTGCCAAGGCAGCCGAGACCTGCCTGTCGGACGCAGGATCCTTTTCACAGAACAATGCATCCAGGCTCAAGGTGCAGGCGGCGGTCTACCTTCTTGCAGGAAAAAGTTCCGATGGCTCGAGCAGTGCCGTGATGCTGCTGCAACAGGTGATGAAAAACCATGGTAAGATCTCCCTTGCCGCATGGCGCCTGCTAGCGAAGATCGTGCTGACTCCCCCTCAGGGTTCGAAGGGGCTGCTTTCCTCCGAAGAGATCACCTCGCTGATCAAATCGCTAGGGTCATTGCCAGGGCGGGGGGCTCTGGATACATTGACGGCGGCCGATTTGGAAATCCTTGAGAACCCCTCAGGCAAAGAGGGGATTATTAAGAGATTGAGTGATAAATTTCATCTTGCTTCACGGATAGAGTCGCTTGAGTTTGCACGTTGGCTAAATAGTCGAGGCTTCCATCAGCAAGTTGTTGAGATTGCTGGAACGGAGCGTGCCCTTAAGGATACGGATTGGCTTTTAATCACTCTGGATGCGGAGACTGCTCTTGGGAATTGGAAGGAGGTTTCCAAGATGCTTGATTCACCCGCAGGAGCGGGAATACCAGATGCCGTGAGGCATCTGTTTCTGGCGCGGGTCGCTTTGATGAATGGTGATCAGAACGCCGCCGAGGACGAATGGAGAAATGTCGGAGGAGCGCTCCATCTTGAAAAACCTGAGATTCTGGCCTATGTCGCGGGCTATGAAGAGCAAATCGGGGCTTCTGATCGTGCGGCTAGAGCATACCGTGAAATGGCTGATCGTGAGGGTGCAACCAAAATCCCAGGACTAATCGGCATCATCCGCTGTCAACCTCGCAATGCCCCGGCCGTGCAACTCATCCCAATGTATGAGGAACTTGTTGCAGCCGCCCCTTCTATGAACGATGCCAAGGGTGATTTGGCCTATTTGAAATTGCTATCAAACAACGATGTACCCGAGGAATCGGAGGTTGCCCAAATGCTTCTTGTCGATCAACCGGACAATCTATCCCGTATCAGCGTTGCCGCTTTGGGGAAACTCAAGACAGGTGACCCAAAGAGAGCTCTTGCGCTCTACGAGGGGAAGATCATCGACTGGACTGTGGCCCCTGATCAATGGAGAGTTATCAGGAGTGCTGTTTTAAAGGCTAATGGAGAGATAGAAAGTTCTGAAGCTCAGCTCTCTTCGTTGAACATGTCAAATCTGAGACCCGAGGAGCGCAAGCTGTTGGAATCGATAACACCTCCTCCTTCGCCTCAATCGTCACTGACAAAAAAACAGAAAACCAAAGCGCACTAAGGATATCCTCACTTTGTACGACCCTAGAACGGCTTTTTGCCCCGCTCTTCTCTTGATAACAGAGCCCTACAGGTTAGTTTATACAGGAAAATTACGAACTTATCCAACGTGCTGAAATTACCCATCAACAAGTCATCAAAATCTTTTACGCGGATCCCCTGTCGTGTAAGGACTAGATTCCGTTCAGCTGGATTTAGTCTGGTTGAAGTTGTGATGGCAGTCGGGGTGGCGGCCTTTGCACTGGTTGCACTTCTCGGGCTTCTGCCCAGTGGACTGAAAACATTCAAAAGCACCATGAACACCGCTGTTGGTTCCCAGATCGCACAAAGAGTCTTCAATGATATGCAGATTGCTGATTGGAAAGATCTGACTAATAGCACCAGATTTTTCGATGAGCAGGGAACGGAGTTGACGAATTCCAATGCTGTGAACTGTATTTATTGGGTCAGTATTCAAATAGGCACCAATAGTGGAGGAGGTAATTCAACCAGCTTTCTCGGGAACACATCGACAAATTTAGCAACTGTCACCGTCATGGTTGCCAATAATCCTGGAAATGGATTGGGTACAAATGCTACCAACGCTGCAAATCCTAACGTGCAGACTTTTACCACCCTCATAGGGAGAAATAAGTGATTTCTGAATCTTTGAGTAATAAGAGAAATATCCGAAAGGCTCAGGATGCTTTCACCGTGGCTGAGTTGCTGGTTGCTTCTGCGATCCTAGCACTGTTAGTAGTTCTCCTTCTTACCATGGTCAATCAGACTTCCAAGACATGGAAGTCTACGAGTGGAAAGATCGAAGAGTTTCGGGGAGCTCGAGATGCCTTTGACACAATCACCCGCAGGATGGGACAGGCAACGCTTAACACCTACCTTGACTACGATAATCCGGCTAATCCCAAAGCGTATATGAGGCAGTCTGAGTTGCGTTTTCTCAGTGGGCCGACGACAACGATTTTATCCAGCCTCACGTCGCTCTCCAACCAGCCGACAATGTCGGTATTTTTCCAGGCCCCCAATGGATTCTCTACAAATTCGAGCAACTCGATTCTTCAGAACGCGCTTAATACCTGGGGGTATTTTGTTGAATATGCGAGTGATTCCAATAGCAGGCCAGGATTCCTTCCTGCTGGTGCACCTGCTCCCAGGTACCGCTACCGACTGATGGAGTTGATGGAACCGACAGAGAATCTTTCAGTGTACAACTATACCTCGGGAAACCGCACCTACACCAACGTCGACTGGATTTCTAATTCAATGGTACTGACGACTAACCGTCCCGCCCATGTGCTCGCTGAGAACGTTATCGCCTTAATTGTCCTACCGAAGCTTTCTCCAACGGATGTCTCAAATTGGAATGCCTTGGGTTCTAACTATTCAGCCGCTTCGCTCTCTCCCAATTACACGTACGACTCTTCGCAAAACCTAAATACGAACCCCGTTGATGCCAATCTCGATACACACAATCAGCTTCCACCAGTTATCCAAGTGACGATGGTTGCTGTGGATGAAACCTCTGCTGTGCGGTTTGGCAATAACTTTTTGAATGCTAATCTGATGAGTGCAAATTCACCTCAAGGATATGCCAATCTTTTCCAAACCGCTTCGAACCTTCCCTCTGATCTCACCACCCTGGGGAGTATTCTCGCATCGAAGCAAATCAATTACAGGATTTTCACAACGGATGTCATGATTAAGGGAGCCAAGTGGAGCGGTTCACAGACGAACTAATCCCCGCCTAAAAAACTCTTTCGGTGGAATTATCCAAGTTTTTGAGAATCCCATTTGAGGCTTCAAGATCTTGGAAGCCTTGAGTTGAGCATAACTCAGGAGTAGGTTGCACCATGCAACTTGGTCGCCATTCCTCTAGCCATCACAAGAGTGGAGGGAATATTACGCATTCGTGCGCAGTGAGCACCAATGGAGAGCTGAAAGGTTCTGCTCTTGTCATTGTTCTTGCTTTCTTGGTCATTGTGACCGGTCTCATCGTTGCCTTCTTCTCCAGCATCACCAACGAGCAGATCGGTACCAAGGCGGAGGCAACCGCAATGACCACCCATAATCTCGCCGATTCGGTCGCCAACCTTATTATTTCACAATTGCGGGATGCCACGGTCGGCTTGGCGCACAATGTCGATGGCTCGTTAAATTCTAATGTACCCCTTTGTTGGGCTTCCCAACCAGGTCTTATCCGGACATTCGACACCAATGCCGCCCCCTATCTGGCCTACAAGCTCTACAGTGCGAGCAATGATCTCTTCACAAGTACTGTTTCCGTAAGTTCCGATCTTCCTACGAGCGGGTGGACATTATCACCCTCCGCGTACACGGATCTCAACGCCCCCGTCATTTCGCGGGGAAACACCAATTACCCGATCCTGGATCCCTTCATGACGAATACATCCAATGGAGCGGCGCTCGTGGATGGTTTTTCCATCAGCAATGCCCCTGTGCTCACGGGGGTTTCCAATCAAGCAGCTATGCCTGTTCTTTGGTTGTATATTCTTAAAGACGGAACGGCTATTGCCCCGGACGCCAGCAGCAAGACTTCAGCTACCTTTAACAATGCAACAAAGCAGCCCTCCAAGGCGAACCCCATTGTTGCCAGGATCGCCTACTGGACGGATGACGAAACCTGCAAGTTGAACCTTAATACCGCGAGTGAAGGGGCTTTCTGGGCGCCTCCAAGTTTTTCTACATCCCAGGATGTGGCGATGGGACTCTTTCCTCCGGCCGCCCATGAGTTCAACCGCTATCCGGGTCATCCTGCATCCACGAGTCTCAGTCCCGTTCTCTGGAGCTATCTGGGTCTTTCCTCGCCGCGCCAGATGCTTTCGGCCCTGCCGACGCCAGCCTCCTCCTATAATGAGATCAGCGGAACGATGACACCGGTGATTTCAGCCCTGGCAACGAACTACTACCAGACGGTGCTCTCCAATATCTCCCCAAAATACGCCTGGGGTGGTTCGAAGGCTGGCTCAGCAAGTGTTTTAACCTCTGTTTCCGGTGTCCCGACTAATGGGCCGATCACTTCACTTGGAACAAACCGCCTCTATGCCTCAGTGGATGAGTTTTTCTTTGCCGCGACGAATCAGTCGTCTCCCTCTCGCCAAGTGAACCCCTTGGGGAACTTTCAAGCTAATGATGTCTCCCGCATGAGGTTTTTCCTCACGACAGATAGCCGAGCACCCGAAGTTAATCCCCTTAACCAGCCGAAGCTCTCGCTGTGGCCGGTGCCTACGGCAGGACAGAAAATGGTTGCCAATCCTTACGCCGCCCCAGTGGCTTCCAACAGGACGCTGACGGATCAGATCATGGCTTTCTGCTCCACACTTGGCACCAATGCCTATTACTTCACCCGGTATGATGCGACGAGTCCGACCAATGATATGTTGGGCCGTAACCAGATTCTCTATTCCTATCTGCGACGTAGTTTTGATTCTCAGATCCCCGGATTTATTGGATCCTTTACCTCTTCGCGCAAGTGGGCCGGAGGTTCTAACTCTCTCCAGGGAGACCAGATTTGCACCCTGCTCTTTGACTACATTCGTTCCTGCATCAATCTTGTTGATAGCTCGACGGTTACGAATGTCGCCACGATGTCTTCGGCTTCGTTTTCCAATTCCTACACGACACCCCCAGCGATTACAGGTAGCAGTACGAATCTGACGAACGGATCGGGTCAAGTGGTCCCAATTGTGGTGACCAATCCCGATGGCAAGGTGACCCGTGGTATTGGAAGGTTTCCTACTCTGCGAGGTGCCTCCCTCTGGTTTATAGCCCGTGCTGCGAATCAACCACCACTCATGGTTCATACCAACGGTCGCCCTATGGTTTACGATTCCACGGGCACAACCCTGCTGAGTGCTTCCGATGGTTCGATGACTTCCTGGACCGATGTGATCACTGAGTTCCTGGGGCTTGCGACCGCCAAGGTAAATCCCATGCATCCCTGGACCTGTCCTCCTGCGAGTAATCTGGTTCCTCAACTCACGACCACGGTTACCATTACAATCCTTGGGTTTCCCATCTCAATTCCCGTTCCGGTGTTTGCTGGTGTTAACGCCTACTCCACGTCGCTTACAAATCCACTTCCTAATTTTGCACAACTCTATCCGCTGTTTGATCTTTCGGAGGCCAATAGTCCCGGTTCATCACCCACAAGAACCTACCCGACACTTGATTCGACTTCGGGGCAATTCCGCACAACGGCTCAGCCAAATATTTACTATTTTTCAAACTCGCTCGTATCTTTTCCCAATCCGGTTGTTCTTGCCACCAATGCGACTTTGACCGCGGCGAGCGGTTTCACTACTTCGACGACTCCCGGGGCTTCCAACGGAATTGCCACGCATTCAGGACTTCGCTTTCTAAGCGTACAGAGACCCACGGGGGCCACTGCTGGAGCTTTTGATATCCCAAATCCTTTTTACAAGGATTCCGCACTTCTACTGCCGTATCAGACCCGTGTTGAAATGCTCTATGTTCCTGATTTTGTCGATGTTGCACCGGGACAGGTGGGACTCAAGCCCAAGATGAGCTTCCAGGCAACGGGTCTTTCAAGCTTTGCGGTGAATGGCACAGCACTGCAGTTTCCTGCCAACCCTTCTGGGTTAAGTGCCCCGGGACTACTTTTCCAAAGCAACGCGTCGTCCCTGATGAATTACTGGCTTTACGATTTAGGAATACAGCTTTCACTCAATGCAGAAACCAATTCCCTGTTTTCAACGAATGTCCTGATTGCATCCACCAATACCTTCTCCTTCACGGGTGGAATGATCCAAAACATTCTTAATGGACCGACTGGAACTGCGGCGCAGTCTCTTGCGATTTCTTTCCCGAATGCAACCTTCCCTACTCCTAAGCTGCCGGTAGCCTATAGGCTGGTGGGCTATGGTTCCGTGAATACTCTTTTTCAGAACTACCCTCCAATCAGCTCCAAAATCTACACAGGTAGCAGTGGCGCAAGTTCCAATGCCCTGGTCGGAGACACTAATACGGGGGATATCGTTTCTTCCTGGATGCTGACCTTCAACAAAGCCGATCCCATGCTCTCCAATCCGGCATCGTCACAAGTCACCCCCTTCTCGATCAAAAATCACTCCCGCATGACCGAAGCGATCTCCGACTCGATCCAGAGTTACCTTATAGCTACTGAGATGGGAACCAGCGAGACCAATAGTTCGGATCCTTCCTATCTATGGACGTTGGCCGGACTTAACAGACTCACTGCGGACACCGTACAGTCCGTCGATCTGACCTACAGCGATCCTCGTATGATTGCCTGTTTGTCGAATGTTCCCTCCACATTCTTCACGACGAACCCCCTCTATGGAAATTCTACGCAGGTCTCTGTGAACGGATGGCCCACGATGATCCGAAGTGCTCACTCGCTGCGTAGCGGCTCCCTACCGATGAATGGTGCTTCCTTGGGAACCTTGCAATGCACCAATTGGTCAGGTAGCACGGGTGCCAACTCCTATTTTTATCCTCCCGCCATGAACGGATATTCCCCTAATGGACCTTTCAATTCACTCATCGGTAATGTCACGGGAGTGTGGACGAACTTATTCGGGCACACGCCCGGTAGGGGAGGTCCCTTCTATTACAGTTATGACGGTGAGTTTTCCCAGCCTTATGCCAGTGCCGATTGTAATTTTGGAAATTCCACATTTTTCGCCCTCTGGAGTCGCGGGGGTGACTTTGACAACGGTATTGGATTTTTTTCCGACGGACCTTTTATTGGAAAAGTGGATGAGGGCTTTGGTGCTACTAACAGCACACTCTATTACAATAACCCCTATTTTTCTCTCTCCCTGCAACCCATCGGAACTAATATGTTCTCGCCGAACAGAATGGTGCCCTCGGCTGTCGTCACGGGTTCATTGCCCGTTGGTTTTGCTAACCTCTCCTCCTCGACCACTCCTTCCCCGACTATCCTGACCAATAGTTGGCTGACTCTTCAGTATTCTGCGAATCCTTCATCCCTGAGTTCCACTTTTCGTGATCAGCGCTCGGCATTTGCGGGATATAATGAAGCGGGGAGTTTAATTACGAATACCATTCTTCCCGACCATCTGATGCTCGACTTCTTCCAGATGCCGGTGGTGGATCCGTATCCGATCAGCGATCCTTTCTCCACTGCTGGTAAGGTGAACATGAATTACCAGATAGCCCCTTTCTCCTATATCAATCGCGATGCAGCACTGCGTGGGGTTCTGAAGTCGGTGATGCTTACAGCTGTCGATGATCAGTGGGCGTATGATTACAAGCTTCGCAACACCAATCAGTACTCACTCTTTACTTCTGAGTATTACAGCGACACGGTCCCAAGGGTAAGCTCGCAGAGTTACAATACCTTCGGGTCAAACTCGGGAAACTTTTATTTTCATTATCCGATCCATCCCGATCAGACGTTGCTTCAATTTCAGCAGCGTTTTGCCATTGGGGATGTCTTCCACTCTCCGTCCGAAATCTGTTCTCTCTGGCTCTATCCCACTCAACAACCGACGGGAACAAATTCCTTGGTTAACACCAATTCGCTCGTAGCCTGGGACCCCGCGAATACCAACATCAAAGCCTGGTGGTATGGTAACCCCGGATCAACACGCAAAGGGATGACGGGAGATAATTTGAGAGAACGGCCCTATTCCTACATTTATCCCAGGCTGACCACAAAATCGAACACCTACACGGTGCATTATCGGGTTCAGGTTCTCCAGCAAGTGACGAGCAAGAGAGTGACTGCCTCGGATTGGCAGAAGTGGAATGAATCCACGGACAAGGTCATTGGGGATCAGAGGGGCTCGACCATGATCGAGCGTTACATTGATCCGGCCGACCCCACGCTTCCGGACTTTGCTGGGCTTAAGGATGCTTTTGGAAACACCCTCTCTGCCAATTCTCCTCAGTTGATCATGGACTGCTATTACCGCTTTCGCGTCATTTCCACGAAGGTATTCACTCCGTAATCGGGGGGGATGAGCACTGGGTTGCTATGTGCCTCTTGCTCTTCTTCGTGCAAAAAAGGCTGCTTCCTGATGAGGTCTACTTCAGATGGTAAATCGTGAGCCCCTTAAGGTCCACTTGATCCTTCTTGAAGAAAAAGCTCCCAAGATAACCTATAATCATTGCCGAGAAGATGAGGATGGGTAGTAGAAAAGCCCAATGAATTCCGGTGCAAAACTTCACGTAGAGTCCAAGGAAAATACTCAGGATAGCCCCACAGATGGCTCCGCCACTATTAGCGCGGGTACTGAACATTCCCAACGCAAAGATTCCAACAATCCCCCCTCCAAGCATTGATGAGACAATGTTCCAAGTGACCATGATCGATTTTAGGTTCAGTGTGGTCAACCACAGGGCGATCACGGTGGCAGCGATTCCAGTGGCAATCGAACTGAGGCGCATCATGCGGAGGTTGGCCTTGTCGCCAGCCTTCGGCCACCAGCGCTCGTAAAAATCAACTGTGAAGATGGTTGCAACGCTGTTCATTGCCCCCGCCACAGTCGCCATGGCACTGGCAAAAATAGCGGCGATAACGATGCCGACTGCCCCGTGAGGCATCCCCTGAATCACGAAGAGAGGGACAATTTGATCGATGGTGGAGGCAGCGTCGAATTTCTCAGGATGAGCATGGAAGTAGGCAAAAATCGCAAGCCCCATTGCGGTCACCAGAATTCCAATCAGGGCTCCGCAGGAGAAGTTCATCGCAGTCACCTTGCGGATCTCGTCATCCTTGGAGGCAAAGACACGCTGGATCACTGCCTGATCCCCAGCCTGCCAGATGGTTTGCTCAAGGAATACGCGAAGCAATAAGACCCACACGAGAGGGAATGCCAGATCCCATCCCGTGATCGCAAAATCGAATTTGTGATGTTGGACATTCGTTGTGATGAATTCGTGGAATCCTCCGGGAAGTGACGAGATGCAGATCCAAATGACGGCAATCGGCGCGAGGGCTTTTAGCACACCTTGGAAAACCAGAGTCCAAGTCACGGCTTCGAATCCTCCGACGCTCGTGTAGATAGTCGTCAGGACACCCATGATCACGACGCTCCAGCGGACATCCAGGCCTGTGGTTGCAGAGATTGCAATCGAAGGGAGCACTAGGACAATGCTTGATCTGCCGAAGGTCTGAAAGATGATCTGCAGAAAACTGGCAATCAAGCGGAGTGAAAGATTGAAGCGTCGTTCCAGGTACTCGAAAGTGGAGGTAATCTCCAACCTTCGGAGGATCGGATAGGTGATCCGTGACTGGAAGAAGTACACAGGAATAAAAACGATCAGAGGAAAAAGCCAGACGAGGTTGGAGGCAAAGGCTAGTGCCGGAACCGCCATAAAGCTGATCGCACTGGCAGCGGTGGCAAACATACTGATACCAGCGGCCCACCAGGGAGTCTGACGGTTACCCAACGAGTATTCCGCTGCAGATTTCTGATTCCGGAAGTAGTAACCAATGTAACCAATGAAGCAGAAATAGAAGAGAATCATCAGGTAATCGGCCCAGTTCAGGTTACGGGCCGTACGGGGCGTGCTCACCTGAAGAATGTTGGAATCACCTTTTCCTCCAAAGAGAAGGAGCGATCCGTCCGTGGACTTTGCCAGGGAGGGATTAAGGACTTTCAGGGGCGGCCCTGCCTTTACCCAGGCATCGGTGACCACGTGAAAGAGCAGGGTGGGGGAGTCGTTTGCGGGGTTCAGGACGAGTGGATCCAGCACGCTTGGGGTCGTATCTGCTCCAAAGACGAATGTGTGAGCCTGTCCTGTTGGGGCGGCTTTACCCGCCGCAAGGGCTATCGGCAGATCGGCACCATGCGACCATCCCGTCAGGGTCGTTCCTTCAGCGGGCTTGTTCCGGTAAAGGAGGACATTCTTGGTCGGGATAAAACCGCCGTTTCCGTCGGGTGAGCGCCCTCCGATCACCTCGAGCAAATCATACTGACTAGCTACTAAGGGCAGAATCGTTCCAGAACCCGGAAGATCGGGAAGCCGGCTCCATACGGATTTTTCATTGGAGATATCCAGGATGAGTACGTCGCGGCGCGCTTGCGGTGAGGAGAGCGATGAGGTTCCTCCGACAACATGAAGTTTCTCGCCGACGATTGCCGCGCCTGCCCCGACCAGAGGGAAGGGTAGTGGTGGGAGTTCCCTGCTTTCTAGCTTGGTGCCGTTCCAGTTGATTATGGTCACGCGAGGAGATGGGACTCCGTCAACCAGGCCACCGGCCAGGATCATATCATTGCCGTGCTGCGCTGTCGCTCCCCAAGCCCTTCCACCAAGAAAGGGAATTTTTTTCCAGGAAGCTCCCTTTTTCCCCATCGGGAGTACATAGGCTTCCGGCACGCAGTTGCCATCTTTATCCATTCCACCCAACTCAAGCAGGCCCCCGCTGGAGGTTCCTCCCTGGATTCCAGTGAGGGAGGCGATCTCTGGTGGAGGAGAGGGGAGGGTGGATTGTTCGATCCTGACCTGTGCGTCCGCTTTATCCAATACATCTGTCGCATGCAGGGGGTATGCGGTCAGTGGGAGCAGTAGGAGGGCAGAGAGTGAAAAGGACAGGCGGTAAGTGATCATTGATTGGGGGTGCTGCGATTAAGAATGGAATCTAAGAGGCGCGGATACCATGGTCAATCGTCCTTCACTGCATTCGCTGCCACCTTGATCCACTCGTCTGCCATGAGTTGATGGCCCGCTGCTGAAGGGTGGACCCCGTCTGGCATCCAGAATGAGGCGGGTGCTTTGACAAGAGCCCCATCAAAAAGTGGTTGCCACTCGATCAAGTATATTCCGTGCTTTTCCGCAAGATTAACGACAGCCGAAGCAAAGTTCCCGACTTCCGAACTCCAGAGGTCCCAATCTTTGCCGATCTTGTCCTCGGGTAGAACAAAAGGAGTGCAGAGGATGATTTTGGTATCCGGAAGCTCCTTCCGGGTCAGTGTGAGAAGGAGGTCATAAGTTTCACGGAAGAGTTCGATGGTCACCAGGCTCTTGGGGGGGCGCCCATCGCTCCGAGGTGGAGGCGGGATGGTAAGTTCCACAACGCTTGCAGCATCATTCACGCCAACAAAAATAGTGAGAAGATCGGGGCGATGTGAGATGCAATCCTCCTCCCAACGGGGGGCCAAATCGGTGATCCTGTGACCATTGATACCGCGATTGATAAAATTGATGGCATCTCCCGGATGATCATAACCATATCGGGCGGCAATCAGACGGACATAGGTATCACCAAGTGTGTGGTTCACATCGCCTGTCCTGCTGCGATCTCCATCAGTAATGGAGTCGCCGATAAAGAGTATTGTGCTTCCTGGTTTGAAAATACGGGCCTGTTTCATAACTGATTTTAGCTCATTGCAGGATTATTGTGATCGATCTTTTGATCGATTGATAAAGTAAAAATCATTGCTACACCTCAGCCTAAAGGGAAGTGCATGTTTCATCAGAGTTGATTGGATTGCATTTGAATGATTCCGGCGTCAGTTTTTGTATCATTCGAGCCATGATGATACGAACGGCCTTAATCTTTCTGAGCCTGTGTTCGTTGATGCGGGGTTCCTCTTCATTACCAGAAGGGGTAACTGTCACCCGAGATCATGATGGCAAGACTCCGGGCGTCGAGTCGTGGTCGATTGTCAGTCCCTACCAGCAGGGCACGAACAAGGTCGAGGTGCTGCTACCTCCCCATCTGGATCCAAATCGCAAATACCCAGTGGTGTACTGCCTCCCGGTAAATGCGGGTACCAAGGGTAACTGGGGGCATCCCTTGACGGAAGCGATCAGGTGTGGGCTTGCCGATAAATACCAGGCGATCTTTGTGACCCCCTCTTTCACTACGCTCCCTTGGTATGGAAATAACCCCGAGAATCCACTCTTTCGGGATAACGACCATATCACCAAGGCGGTGATGCCTTTTATCGAAAGCCATTATCCGGTGTTAGATTTCTATAGTGCGCCATCACCCTCACAATCCTCACCAAATTATTTGATCGGTTTCAGTAAATCGTCCTTGGGAGCCCTTGCTCTTTTCTTTAACAACCCTGACAAATTCCGCTCGGTGGCAGTTTTTGAGAACTGGTATGGGCAGCCGAATGATCTCCAGTGGAATACTTGGGGATTCAAGGAATGTTACGGAACAAGAGCAAACTACGACCTGTACGATCCCCAGTTGCTGATAGCCAAGCGTGCGGGCGAGTTTGCTAATGGTCCTTCGAGAATCACTGTGCTGGGTGGCGGTCCTGGTCCGAGAGTTGGTGTCGATCAGCTGTTGGGATTGCTACGCGACAAATCGGTTCCGCATATCGAGATTTGGAATCGCACCATGAGCCATGATTGGCGGAGCGGCTGGATGCCGTTGGCAGTCGCCTCACTCTTTGCGTCTCCCGGGAACGCTCCGACTCCCACGAAAAAGGCTGATTGACCCGCCCTGTTAGGGGCTTACTCCACAAACCTCGTGAATGAGGTCGCAGGATCTCTCTCTGTGCGGAGGGTGTTTTCGATTTTTGAGGAGTCCTCGTATCCCAGTGCCATGCCGCAGACAAGCATCTGCTGGTCGGGGATTTTCAGGTGCCGGGCGATAATCCGGTGATATTTGCAGAATGCTGCCTGAGGGCAGGTATCAAGCCCTCGGGCTCGTGCGGCGATCATGACATTCTGAAGGAACATGCCGTAGTCGAGCCAGCTCCCCTGGCCCATGATTCGATTGATGGTGAAGAAGAGTCCAACCGGCGCATCGAAGAAAGTGTAGTTACGGGCAAACTGCAGCTCCATACGCTTGCGCTCTCCCTTCGTGATGCCAAGAAGTCCATAGAGGTCGTAGCCGACCTTACGCCGCCGATCGAGATAGGGAGGCACCCATGTGTCCGGGTAGTAGGAGTATTCCTGCGTATGCTCCGCATCCCGGACGGGATCGAGTGCGGTTTCGACGAGCTCCTTGGAGAGAGCTTCCTTTTTCTCACCCGTGACAACGGTGGTCTGCCACGGTTGGGTATTCGTCCCTGAGGGGGCTCGAGCCGCAACATCGAGGATCTCCAGAATGGTCTGATTCGGCACAGGCGTCGGCAGGAAAGCCCGCACAGAACGCCTTCCTCGGATGACTTGATCGATAACCCGCTGGATTTCCGTGGAAAAGTTACTCCCAGCCTGCACTTCAGGTCCTTTTTCTTTTTTCAATTTACCTTTCCAACTAGGGCTCCGGATATGCTTTGATGAAGTTTTTATACCAATAAGCGGAAGGAGAGGGGATCCGATCATGAGAGGTCGGATCAAAGGAGAAGAGTCCGAATTTTGGCGTCCAACCCTCGGTCCATTCATAGTTATCGACCAAGGTCCATGGGAAGTAGCCACGCACATCCACGCCCTCGTTCATGGCACGTCGCATTTGGGCGATATGCTCGCGGAAATAGCGGATCGATTTCTGCCCGCTCTGGGTACCGATGCCGTTTTCCGAGATCACGATTGGCTTGTGATAGCGACTCCAGATCTGCCGAAGCACATGATAGAGGCCAGTCGGTGCGATCTCCCAACCGAGCTGCGTGTATTGGGAGTTATGTTCTCCGACGGGACGGAAGAGAAAACGCAGGAGACTGCACTGCTGGGCGTAGTAGTAGTTTACGCCGATCAGATCACAGGTGTCGGCTACCATATCGAGGTGGTCGTAGTTCTGATGCAGCATCAGGTGATAGACGGAGCGGGTCGGATCGGCGTAGGTCGCCTTCTTCCAGTAGGGCAGCGAGTAGATTCCCATGACTAACGCATCAGGACGTTCTTCCCTAACAATCGCTGCTGCGTTACGGAACATCTCCGCCGAAACCTGCATGGCCTTCTTGTAAGAGCCTGGATGAACGAGCAGTCCCGGCGGCCAGTGGGCTCCGATCCATCCTAGCTGAAGGGCTCCGTTCGGCTCATTCTGCGGAACATAGATGCGCACATCGGACTTGGTAGCCCTCACAACACGGCGCACATGAGCCTGCCAGGCTGAGCGGATCTCTGGATTGAGGAAATTGGCCTTAGACTTATCCTTGGAATAGATCCAATCGGGAAAGGTGAAATGCCAGAGCGTGATGATTGGCTCAATCCCAGCCTCCCTGCATTGATGGGCCATCTCAGCATAGCGTGCCAGAGCAGCTTCATTGATCTCACCCCGACGGGGTTCCACGCGCGCCCAATCAACCCCGAAGCGGAAATGATTCACTCCCAGAAATTTGACGGCAGCCAAATCCTTGTCGAACTGGCTCCAGGAGAAGACGGCAGTGTCCCCTCGGACGGGAGCTTTTCCCTCTTCTGCAAAACGGTCCCAGTCGGTCTTGAAATACCATTTCGATCCCGGAACGTATCCCTTATCCTCGTTCTGGAACGGAGCTGTGGAAGTGCCCCACCAGAAGGGTTCCTTGGGTAATTTTTTTGTTACCACGGCACTTGCGGGAGGCGTGTAATGGCGCGGTGCCATGATGCATCCAGGGAGGAGCAGGATGGATGGGAGAAGCGTTCCCAGGAGGAGGCTGCGGATGGTTGCTTGATGCATGGATGAAGGCCTAGTAATTAACAGGGAAGGCAATCCTTCATGAAGCATTCTTTCCTTCTTTGTATTTTTCTTCTGTTGCTGGTCTCTTCAGGGCGATCGGAAATGGATATGGATGCTAAGCGCCTCATGCCGGATACCATTTTCATGAATGATGGAAGGGTTCTTCACGGCCTGATCCTCAGGAATGATGCGCAGAAGGTGACCTTGCAGCAAAAAATGGGGGAAGTAGAGATTCTCAAGAGTGGTATCCGTCGCATTGATGACGAGCCTGATTTGGGAGTCTATTTTGCCGACATCGTTGATCCGGGAACGCTCCCCCCGTGGCGGATGATCGTTCAGGACCTTCGTACTGATGACAGCATCAAGTCCTTCAGGCAGATTCCTGCAACAACTATCGACAATGGTTATCTCAAGGATATTCCTTATCTCTCCTTCAGGATCAACGAACGTACGGAGATGAATGTCTACGGCGATCCTAATCACCCAGTCTGCATTGAGTTCGGTATTTACGAACGAGGGGAAAAGATCACCCAGTTCAAGAAAATCATCCGTGCTTACCTTGCGGGAATTCTTACCAACAGAAAAGAGGTTGGAGCACTCTACTCCCTGGATGAAAAGGGAGGCCTGATTCGAGTAAAAAACTTTATTTTTAAGGTCACGCCGCCAGATGCTCCCGACGCCTACGGAGGTTGGTGGCTTGCGATTTATGATCCTTCGCGCCTCGAGAAGGCACGAATTCCCGACGCAGTGTACCGAAAAGTTACACTCCCCTTCGATGAGGTCAATAATCACTTAGGGAGACTCCGTTTGGACCGGATCATGTCGAATGATCAGTTCCTGGCTGCCACCCGCATGAATTGGAATAGCACCATCCCCGATCTGCGTGGGTTTTACCGTAACAGAGTGGGAGATCTGGAACTTCTTGTTCCGTCATTTATGAAGAAAAAACCTTCACCCACACCTCAGCCATGAAGAGCTTTCCCATGATCGCGGCGGTATTTCCGCTCCTGCTCCTCGGAGGGTGCGCCATTCATCCCCTGGGCCCTCTGGACAAGGCTCCGCGCCATCAGGCGGAAAAGCTCACGGGCTATGCCCCCTTCGCCTGGGGGATCTCCACCAGCAGCCTCCAGTATGAAAACAAAGCAGTACAACCCGGAGATCCTAACTACTATATCCGAGACTGGGATCTGCTGGTTCAGCAGAAAAAGGCTCCTGTAGTCGGGGATGCACTTTATTCCTGGAGTGATTTTGACAAGGATCTTGCCGCTCTCAAAAAGATCGGTGCGACCCACTATCGATTCAGTATCGAGTGGGCGCGTGTGGAACCACAACCCGGCCATTATAATGAGAAGGCTGTTCAGGGCTATGTCCAGATGTGCCGCAAACTCAAGGAGGCGGGAATCGAGCCGGTGGTGACCCTTTGGCATTTCACCTTTCCAGCATGGCTGACCGACACCAAGGATAGTGCAAAGACCAACTGGCTCCATCCGCTCGCCCGTGAACACTGGAATCTCTACGTCAAGAAGATGGTCCGAGCGACCGCTCCCTACACAACCTTCTATGCCCCTGAGAATGAGCCCAATGGACAGGTCCTGACCGCCTACATCATCGGTCTCTGGCCTCCCTGCCATACCTTTGATTTCAAGGGGTATCAAGCCGCGACGATCGCCAGTGCCGACATGTTCCGTGATGCCGCCGCCCGGATCAAGGAGGTGAAACCCTCGGCCAAGGTGCTTAGCGTCGAGGCACTTCCCTGGTGGGAGCACGCGCCGCTTGATCCCGGTGGTCTTCTCTACAACACGGTGATGCATGCCAACTTCGATCATTTGGACCGCATCTATGACGTCTGCGACATCATCGGATTCAACTACTACTACAGCCAGATGGCCGGTCCGCTCAGTCTCCTTTCTGAGGGAGCGCGTCATGGTCATCACTACACGATGATGGGATGGAGAATCGACCCCACCGCCCTCGGCAAGCAGATCCGCTACGTCGGCAAGCGCTACGACAAGCCGATGATGATCACGGAAAACGGGGTCGCAACCACGGACGAGAAAAAGCGTCTTTCTTACCTCCACGACCACATTGCCCAGATCCGCAAAACCATGGATGAAGGTTACGATGTGAAGGGGTATTTTGTCTGGTCGCTTGCGGACAACTACGAGTGGCACTACGGCTATGTGCCTAAGTTCGGCCTCTCAAGCATGGATTCCTCCAACAAGGTCAGGGTCCTCAAGCCGGCCGCCTACTACTACCGCGACGTCATTCGTGCATCCAATCGGGCTCAAAAGGTAACCCTGCTGAACTGAGTCCTTGTGAAGGTAGCCGTCTTCAATACCAAGCGCTACGAGCGCTCCGTTCTGGAGAAAGCGGCGGAGGGATCTTCAATTGATTTCAACTTTCTGGAGCCTCGTCTTGACGCACAGACCGCAGTGTTGGCTGCCGGGCACGAGGGGGTGCTGATCTTTGTGAATGATCTAGCAGACAGGCCCGTTCTGGAAAAACTAGCCGCAGGCGGAACCCGTTTTCTGGCGACACGCAGTGCGGGATTCAACCAGATCGACCGGGAGGCGGCCCGTGAGCTAGGGATTACGCTCACCTATGTGCCGGCCTATTCTCCCAATGCCGTTGCGGAATTCACAATCGGCCTGATTTTGACCCTTGGACGTCACATTCATGAAGGGCATAACCGCGTGAGGCGGGCTGATTTCAATCTCGAGGGACTTTGCGGATTTGAATTACGCGACATGACCGTCGGTGTTTGCGGGACCGGAAGGATCGGCACAGAGGTTGTGAAACTACTCAGCGGTTTCGGGTGCAAGATCCTTGCCTATGACGACGAACCGAACGAGACCGTGACCCTGCTGGCCTCCTATGTCGACACGCGTGAGGAGCTTTTCCGGTACTCCGACATCCTCACTCTGCACGTCCCCCTTCAGCCTTCGACCTTCCATCTCATCGATCAGTCAGCCATTGGCATGATGAAGGATGGTGTCTTTCTCATCAATACGAGTCGTGGAGCTCTGCTGGATACTCCGGCTGTCGTAGAGGCTCTGAAGAGTCGAAAGGTCGGCTTCCTGGCGATCGATGTCTACGAGGAGGAGGCTTCCCTCTTCTTCGAGGATCACTCCTCGGACATCATCAGCGACGACACCTTTGCCCGGTTGCTCACCTTTCCGAATGTCATCGTGACAGGCCATCAGGCCTTTCTTACCCAGCATGCCCTGCGCAATATCGCTGAGACGACCGTTCAAAGCCTGCAAGAGTTCGCCACTGGGATGCCCTGCACCTATGCCGTGCCGGCGCCATGAAGCACTTGCTGATCACACTGCTAGCGCTGGCTCTGTTCCCAATGACAGGGTGCGCCCCGCATCGAGACCGCCCCGATCTTATCTTCATCAACGGAGCGGAACCGGAGACCCTCGACCCAGCCCTGATCACCGGCCAACCCGAGGGGCGCATCGTCAATGCACTCTTTGAGGGATTGCTCCGCTTTGATCGAGCTGGCATCGCCGGGCCCGGAGTCGCCTCGTCCTGGGAGCTTTCACCCGATCATTGCGTCTACACCTTCCATCTCCGTCACGAGGCCCGATGGAGTGATGGAAAGCAGATCACGGCAGCCGACTTCGTTGATTCGTGGCGTCGGACACTTGATCCCGTCACGGCTTCCGCTTACAGCTACCAGCTTTTTTCGGTGAAGGGTGCCGAGGAGTTTGCCAATAGTCCGTTGGGACAGACGCCCGACTTTTCTTCGGTTGGAGTAAGGGCCCTCGATGAGCATACCCTCGAGGTCACGCTCTGGCAGCCGACACCCTACTTCCTGGATCTTTGTGCCTTTCCGACACTCTACCCAGTACGCACTGATTTGATCGCAAAGTATGGGGACGACTGGGTGAAGCCCGGAAAGCTTGTTGGGAACGGCTCCTTCATTCTTGAGGATTGGAAAATCAATGATGCCATTCATCTCAAGCGAAACCCTCTCTACTGGGATGAAAAAAATGTTTCCCTTCGTACGGTCGAGGTCCTTCCCATTAGCCAAGCCAACGTCGCCTACAACTTCTATGCTGCTCGTCAGGCTGACCTGATCATGGACAAGGGATTGGCTCCCCCTTCGCTGCTGGATGCCCTCAAGATCCGTCCCGACTTCCACGCCGCGCCTTTCCTTGGAACCTTTTTCCTTCGCTTTAATTGTGCCAAGGGCCCCTTCACCGATGTTCGGGTGCGCAAGGCATTCGCCATGGCGGTCGATCGCAAAAGGATCACGTCCAAGATTACAAGGGCCGGCGAGTCCGATGCGCTCAGTTTCGTTCCGCCCGGTATTCCGGGGTATGAGGCTCCCAAGGGTCTTCCCGAGGATGTCCACACTGCACGCAGACTGCTTGCAGAAGCCGGTTATCCAGACGGCAAGGGGTTTCCACTGACCAACTACCTCTATAGCGAGGGTGAGCTGAACGAGGGAGTGGCTGTCGAGTTGCAGGCCATGTGGAAGGAGCAACTGGGTGTTACTGTCCAGCTTGCAAGGCAGGAGTGGAAGGTCTACCTGAACTCCCTCGGGTCGCTGGATTTCGGGATCGCCCGCTCTAGCTGGGTGGGGGACTACCCAGATCCGAACACCTTCCTTGACCTCTTTCTCTCTGAAAGCGGCAACAACCGTACGGGATGGAAGAATGTCGCCTACGATCAGATGATCCATGATGCGGCTCGGGCTGCTGCTGATACCGATCCAAAAAAGCGCTTTGCGATCATGCGAACTGCCGAGGCGTACCTTGTGAGAGACGAGGCCCCGATCTCCCCCTTGTTTTTCTATGTTGGAATCCAGCTCTACGACGGAAATCATTTGGGTGGGATCGAGCCCAATGTCTTGGACGAACACCCCATCCGTGAGATCTTCCGCAAAGACCTGCCTGATTCATTGAAGCCATGAGAAAACCACGATTTAAGATCAAGAACTGCACCGCCCTTATCACTGGAGCTTCTGCGGGACTCGGTGCCGAGTTTGCCCGTCAGCTCGCACCTGTTGCCTCCCGCTTGATTCTGGTGGGGCGTCGTGCTGATCGCCTCACAGCACTTGCCGCCGAATTGCAAGCATCTCGTTCGGATCTTCGGATTGATACGATTGCTGCGGATCTCTCGCAATCCTCCGAGCGAGAGCGACTGGCTGCCGTGATCATCCGTGAGGAGATCCCGCTGAATCTTTTGGTGAATAATGCCGGCCTCGGAGACTTGGGAACCTTTGATGATGCCGACTGGTCACGCCTGGCTCCTGTGCTGGACGTGAATATCGTGGCACTGACTCATCTGACGCATCTTCTTTTGCCAATGCTCCGCTCTCAAAGCCCCTCAGGCATCCTGAATGTCAGTTCCGTGGCAGGTTTCTATCCGCTACCCGAGATGGCCGTCTATGCCGCCACCAAGGCCTATGTGACCAGTTTCAGTGAGGCGCTCCGTATGGAGCTCGCGCCAGCAGGAATCTCGGTCACGGCCCTCTGTCCCGGACCTGTCCCGACCGAATTCTTCGAAGTGGCTACCCGTAACGGAGAAACCATCCGTGCCATGGATCGCTCCCACCCGGCGCTCGCGACCTCTCCTGAACAGGTTGTTCGCGAAGCGCTTCAGGGATTAGAAAAGGATAAGCCCGGGGTCATTCCGAATTCCCTGCTGGCGCTCCTAGTCAGAGGAAGTCGCCTCCTCCCGTTTCCCATAATCAGGGAGGCTATACGTCTGGGAGCTGGGCCTAACAGACCCAAGAGTCTGAAATGAGCTTAGCAACTTCCTTAATCAACCGACATTGACGATTCGAGCCAGATCGGCGAAAGTCTGCTTGTGAAAAATTTCACAAGATGGTCCACCAAGGAAATTGACCCCAGATCCAACGCTGCTTTTGCGGAGGCAATCGAGCTGATTGGTCCCGATCTCTACTCTGTCGAGGAGAGGATTCATGAACAGTCCAATGCGGTCGACTCGGGCGTGGAGCATTATTTTGAATATGCCGTTGGAGGTAGCGGCAAACGGTTGAGGCCTGCGTTAGCTCTACTCTCCGGTGGAGCTACAGGACGAATTGTTTCAGACCATGTCGATCTTGCGGTCATCGTGGAGCTCATCCATATCGCAAGCCTTGTTCATGACGACATCATGGATGGCGCTGATCGCCGCCGTGATCGACCGACGCTTAACGCGAAGTGGGGCAATTCCCTCACGGTTCTTGTTGGGGATGTGCTTTTTGCCCACGCCTTGAGGCTCTCGACTAAATTTTCCAACTCTGAGGTTGCTCGCAGAATCGCTGATGCTGCGGCTGATGTTTGCACGGGCGAGATCTTACAGACCCAGCGTCGCTTCGATCTGAATCTTCTTCTGGCGGAGTATTATAGGATGGTGCAGATGAAGACCGGAGCGCTTTTCGCTGTCTCCTGCGAACTCGGAGCCTTCTTGAGCGGGGCGTCACCTTCTGTGATCAATGCTCTCAAGAATTACGGCAATAAGATCGGTATTGCCTATCAGGTTCTTGATGACTGCATCGACCTAGTGGGTGACGAGGAGATGATCGGAAAGACTCTTGGAACTGACATCGCCTGCGGGAAGTTTACACTTCCCGTCCTGCTTCTGTTGCAGAATTCCTCCCCGAAGGAACGCGATGAACTTCATGCCATGCTTCTGGCTGAAGAAGGTGTCTCCCCCTCGAAGTTGCTCGATCTCGTCACCTCAAAGGGGGCTCTTCCCGCCGCCGTTCAAGCTGCACGTGTTCTTGTTAACGAGGCCGCAGCCGAGCTCGACAAGGTTCAGAAGAATCGTCATGCAGAGGCTCTCTATTCCATGACCGAGTATCTGCATGGGGTTCTCGATTCTCTGTGTTAGGGGATTATTAATTCGAAACTTTCCATTGAAAGACGGATTTTTAGTGGGGAGTCGCTGGTGTAAAGACAAAGGCAATTGAAGTAGATTGAATTACAGCAGTTTTAGTCAGGTTCAGAAAAGCACTTCTCAGTGTCTATATCTTCGACTGTTGTGACTTGATGGCGGGAATCGCTCTAAAGATCAGGTCTTTAGATTAAAATTCCAGTGTCCAGTGATTATAAGCACTTGTTCCCGCGAGACTCACCCGTCGGGTCCGCTATTACCGCAACAACTTACCTAGACGAATGACTCTTTTTAGCAGGAAAACTCTACTTGCTTTCTTTTAAGCCCTCGACGATCGATCCCTGACTCCCAGTTCCGGCGCTTCACTCTCTAATCGACAACTTAAAGTTTTTTCGATCCTCCTGCCTGTTTCATCACCCTTTTGGCCCAGTTCGTCACATTTTGGTCCTTCGGTGGTTAGTTTTGGTTAGATTTTTTCCTTCATGTCATCCGAGCAATTTTCCTCTGACTCTTCGTCCTCCTCATCAGGTGGGCGTCGGCGCAGGAGTCGTAGTAGCGGTGGTTGGAGCACTTCCCGTAGTGCTAGGCTTCCGACGCCCTCTGTTCCTAAGGAGCCCTGGAAAAAGCCCCAGTGGCTCATTCACTGGAAGCGCACGCTCCTCATCGTCATCGGAGTGCTTGGAACGCTTGTCGCCCTCTATTTTGGCTATCGTCAGCTTTGCAAGGTGCAGTCGCGACGGCTGACTGCGATGGCCGTCACCTATCTGAAGGAGAATAAGGTGACGGAAGCCAAGATGTCGCTTCAGACAGCGCTCCGACTCTCCCCGTCGAATCCTGCGGCACTCCGCCTGCAGGCCCGCTTGATGCAAGTCCAGGGCCAAACCGGTGAAAGTCTGGCTTCCTTCAGCCAACTCGCCCGGAGCGGCAAGATGTCGCTTGCAGATCTCCGTCCTTATGCCTCGACGGCGGAGCGTCAGGGAGATCCCGCGCTGGCTGATCGTCTGGCCGAGGCTGCTTCCAAGAACAGTCACTTGCTGGGCCACCTGGTCAAGGCGGACCTTCTGGTGATCCGAAAGCAGCCTGATGCGGCCGCCGAGGAACTCAGAGCGGCCATCAAGGAGGATGATGGAGACAAAAATCATGCGGCGGACATGGCTCGGATGGATCTGGTGAAGTTGCTAATGAGTCGGATGGGTACCTCCTCTCCTGATCAGGTGACGAAGAGCCGTGCCGAAGTGCTGGATTTACTCACGGAAGTAGGAAGTCGGGAGACTTTGGCAGGGCCGGAATCGCTGGTGATGGCGCTTCGCTCGGGGGTGGTCCCGCAAGCCGAGTGTGCTGCATGGATCCAGAAGCTCCGGACGCATCCTAAGGTGACACCGGAGTTGCTCCTCTTTGCAGATGCCGCCTCCATCCAGGCTGATCCTGGGCAGAAGGGAGCTGTCGTGGCGGCTCTGCTCACACGTGTCAAACCCGCCCCGGTCAAGGAGAGAGTTGCTGCGGCACGGTTGTTGATGGAGCTGCAGGATCCGAGATATGCCGCAACGCTGATCACCCGTGAGGAGGCACTTCAGAGCGTACCCTCATTCGCTCTCTGGATGCAGGCGATGAGAGGGAGCGGTCATGACGCGGAGGTGCTGACAGCCCTGACTCTTCCCTCCAACCCTCTGCCGCCTCATCTCAGGGACCTCTTCCGTGCAGAGGAGCTCAAGCGGACCGGAGAGAGTACGAAGTGTGAGGAGGCCTTCCGCAAGGCTTACGAGGATCATGTGGTTCAGGGCACCAAGGATCAAGAGCGTCTGCAGACCCTTATCATCCTGAGTGCGGATGGGGAGCAGGAGCTCTTTGAGAAGGGGTATGCGATGTTGCTTGCAGATCCTGCCAAGGCGCAGATGACTCTTGCAGTGGTCAAGGATGGGATCAGGAGTCAGCATGATTCGGCAAAGTTGTTGAGGGTTCTGGAGATGGCCTCTGGCACACCCGCACTATCGGGGAGTCTCGCTCTCCAGAATGATCTGGATCACACGCGCCTGCTCATGAATCAGCCTGTCGATCTTGGCCGTCTAAAGAGCCGTGTGGAGACGAATCCCAATGAGTTTGCCTTCCGGGTGACGGAAGCCCTGGCCATGATCAAGGGAGGCGACAGCGCCAAGGCTCTGGGGGTTTTGGAAAGTATCGAGGCCGATGTGGATGCAATGAAGTTGCCTCCTGACCAAATGGCGGTGCTGGTGATGGCCATGGCCTCCTATGGAGATCAAAAAAAGGCTGCCTCCCTGCTCTCAGCCTCCAGGTCGGATCTCCTGAGTAAGCAGGAAATCGCTCTGCTCAAGGAGGCCTTCGCGTCGTCGAATCCCGAAAACAAAGAGACGAGTGAGACGGGGGCTGCCGGAGCGAAGGATCCTTCACTGACAGGCAAATCTGCTGCGGGAGATTACTCCGTGAAGCCCGCCCTCTCGAGCAATGGCCCTAGCACCTCCATCTCACCAAGCAGTACCAGCAGTACCAGCAAGAAAGCGACTTCCCACTGATGAGCACTTCGGATTCTCAATTCACGCCGGTCGCTGACAAACAGACTTCAGGAAAAGCGCTCTCCCTCTGGGTGCTTCCAACCTTGTTCCTTGTTGGGTTCGGCCCGCTACTCTTTCAGTTCTTTGCCAATCTCTGGAGGTTTGAGGTTCACCAGTTCTTCCCACTTTCTCTTCTGGGAGCCTGCTTCCTGGCATGGCGTGGTGCAGGGGAAGTTCCTAGGCCACTTTCGGGAGGCACGTCATGGATCACGGCGGGAGTGACGTTTTTGTCCCTCTCTCTCCTCACTCTGGCAACATGGATTTGGTCACCATGGCTTGGTGTGGGGGCTGCGCTCACAGCACTGGCAGGAACGGCCTGGTGGCTTGGTGGCAAACCACTGGCCCGCGACCTAATGCCGGCGTGGATCATGCTCTTCACGATGATTCCGCCTCCGCTCAGGCTGGATGCCAGGCTTGCACTGGCTCTTCAACAGGCAGCTGTGGCTGGAAGTAGCCGAGTGCTTGACCTGATGGCTGTTCCTCATCTGCGCAACGGAAACATTTTGGAGATTCCCGGACAGCGCCTTCTGGTCGAGGAGGCTTGTAGCGGGATCAACTCGGTGCTCTTCATGACTGCGGCCTGCGTCTTCTATGTGCTCTGGAAAAGGCGCTCGCTTGTCTTTCTGCTGCCACTCTATGTGATGACGATAGGGTGTGTCCTCTTCGGTAACCTCATCCGCATCACTTCGGGAGCGTGGCTGCTCTTTAACTTTCGCATCGACCTTTTCTCCGGGTGGAGGCACGAGACACTCGGCCTTGTCCTGACGGCCTGCTACCTTCTCTTGATCATTGGTGCCGACGCCCTGCTGGCAAAACTCTTTAGGGTCCGTGGCGCGGTGACTCACGGTGATTCGGTTCCCGCTTCATCGACCCGAACCAGATCGCTCTCCCCGAAGGAGTTATTCGCCGGGTACACGTTCTCTCTACCTCTGAAAGTCATGGCTGGATATCTGGCGCTGCTGGGAATGGGGCAGCTCTACCAGTGCTGGCATTTTTCTGCCAAGGCGGTGCACGAGCGTCGCATCAACCCGTCTGGAATGAATGGGTCCGCCAGATTCTCCCTTCCGGTGGAAGTCGATGGTTGGTTGAGACATTCCGAGCAGGATCCGATCCCGAAGAAGACGGCGTTCGAGGATGGAGTCTATTCACATCTCTGGCAGTTTGAAAGAAAAGGTCTCACTGCAACGGTCTCGCTCGATTACCCGTTCTTCGATTATCATGACGTGCGGATTTGCTATACGGGAGCGGGCTGGAGTATCGATGAGAGCTCTCTTCAGCATGATGGCGACGGGCCGCAGAGTATCCCCGAGATGAAGGTGATTCTCTCAAAAGAGGATGGTCTAAAGGGAACTCTTTTCTACAGCACGGTGAACCAGAGTGGTAAGTGGCTTGATGAATCGGGCCGTCGGGCCCTCTATGACTCGCAGGGGAGGGCATTCGAGGGGGGGCTTCTGGAACGACTCACCCACCGGGTAACAGAACCGGAATTCGATGCCGGTTCGGTCAATTATCGGATTCAACTTCTCGTCACGACTCAGGGAGGACTCGACTCGAAGCAGCTCGCCCAGGTTACCAGTCTCTACCACCAAGTCCGCAAGCTTCTTGCCGAGCAGTTTGTGCAGGTGCAATGATCCCAAGGATCAGTGCTTTGCGCGCTCTCTTGAATGGATTCCCACAAATGCCGTATTTTCTAAGGGTGATAATTTTAATCTTTGGTTCAGACTGACTTCAGCGAGTATTTTGATCTTTGAGAAGGTTGAAGGAGCCTTAACGATTTTCCTAATCGACGACCAAGGCCCATAGTATCCAAGGAACAAGATGAAGACGGGTTTTTCGCTCCGCTGTTTTTCCTCCCGGGAAGGGCGTAAGGTGCTGGCGTTACTCCTCTTCCTGAGCGGGGGATGGTCTGGATCTACGGCACTTCATGCAAACCCATGGCAGGAAGCTGCGGCCAAGGACGCGGTAGCCACGGTAGTGGTCTATAACCTTTCCGATCAGGTGGGGAAAGAGTTGGCCGACTTCTACTGCGACGCGCGTCATATTGATCCGACTCATGAGATCGGCCTGACGGCCCCCCTGAGCGAGGAGATCTCGCGGAGTGATTACCAGAAGAGTATCGAGGGCCCCTTGGTAGAAGAGTTCGTGAAGAGGGGATACTGGCAGTTCGCCCGAAGCCCCTCGGGAAAGATCCGAATGGTTGCGAGCCAGGTACGGTTTGTTGTTCTTATCAAAGGGATACCTCTCAAGATAGCCCCTTTCGCTCCATCCATCTCACCAACGCCATCTCAGCAGTCAATTCCCCAGTCATCTCCGAATGGCTCGCCGTCTTCCGTGCAAGGCTCGGTGCTGCCTTCGCAACCCTCGTCATCTTCAGCTCCAGCACCTCCGGTCTATGCGACCTGCAACGCCGCATCGGTTGATTCGGAACTCTCCATGATGGGCTGCTTTCACCACCCTGTCCTAGGCCCTCTTGGGAGTCCTTACTGCATCAAGGGGCGTGAGGATATGGGTGATTCAGCCTCCACCCCGGATCCCGAATCCTCGGCAACGGTGCTTGAAAAGTCTCGAATAGCTCTTGGCTATCTCATGGTGGCCAGACTTGATGGTCCGACGGTTGAGTGTGTCAGGAGCATGGTGCTCAACGGTATCCAAGTGGAAAAAGAGGGGCTCTGGGGTTGGGGGATCGCCGACCTGAGGTCTATCACGGAGGGGACCTACAGGCTCGGGGATGATTGGATTCGGACGGCTGCGGAGGCGATGCGCCGGAGCGGGATTCCGGTGCTTTGTGATGATCTGCCTGAGACCATACCCCAAGGATTCCCTCTGCCCGAAGTATCCGCCTACTACGGCTGGTATAGCGGGAGCATCGATGGGCCCTTCGCCGACGCAGGATTCCACTTTCAGCCTGGAGCCGTGGCTTTTCATCTTCACTCATTTAGCGCCTCCTCGCTTCGTGATCCCAAGCAGGGATGGACCGCTCCTCTCCTTCTTCATGGGGCTGCTGCATCGCTCGGGAATGTCTATGAGCCCTACCTCGGCTTCACCACGAATCTTGGCATTCTCGCGCGCATGCTTCTGGCCGGTCATACCCTGGTTGAGAGCTATTACACGGCCCAGCCCGTCCTCTCCTGGATGAGTGTCCTGGTCGGCGATCCTCTTTATAGACCATATGCACGACTGGCAGAGGCTGGCCTCAAAGAAACATCCGGCCTTCCTGAGACCAAGTGGACCGACTATTACCGCATCATTCTTGCCCACAAAGGCTCCGTTCTGGACGCTTCTGCTGATCTCACCCGACGTGCCCAGGAGAAGCACGAGAGTCTCTATTTGGAAGCGCTGGGTGCTGCCCAGTACGATGCTGGTGATTGGGCGAGAGCCGAGGGCAGCTTTCGAGTGGCGACTGCGCTTACAAAAGACCCAGCAACATCCTTTCGTCTTCTGCTTGAGCAAGTACGCGCACTTGAAAAACTAGGTGACAAAATAAGAAGCATCGCCCTTCTTGCGCAGGAGCTGAATCATGAACATTCCATCGCCGAGCAGAAGCTGCTCCTCACCTGGATGAGCCGCATTGATCCAAAGAGCTGCCCGGTACTCCGATAATTTCTATGGCGCGTTTGACCGAAGTTTTCCTTCAAATTCGATGAATTTTCTTTTGGTGATGGCTATGCGGCTACTTAGGTAAGCGGGTGCTTCAGGTATTTTAATGCACCTTTGGAAGCTCTACTGCCGGTGGAGAAGCATCCTTGAAGGAGGTAACCGCCTGTGGGAGCTTCCCAATCGATCATTTCACCCGCGACAAAGAGGCCGGGGTGATTTTTAAGCATCAGATCCTCATTTAATTCCTCAAACGAGACACCTCCGGCTGAGGAAATAGCCTCAGCGATCGGTCTCGGACCGATAAGGGGAATGGGCAGGGCTTTGGCATAACTGGCCAAGGTGTGAGGATTATCTCGTGCTTCTGGGGGAGCCAAGGTGCTGAGAAGGGCATGAGCCGCATTGCCAAGACGCCAGGCCATCTTGGCCGAGTTGATGAAATTACCCGAATAAGAGGAGATTTTCTGCACTAATTCTTCCGTGGAAAAGGTGGGCTTCAGATCAATTGTGAGCAGAGGTTGGGTCATGGATCGTAATGAATGCCCCAACTGGTAGATAGCTCCTCCTTCGAGTCCATAAGAAGTAAGCATCAGTTCACCATGGATGGTTGTGTTTCCTGCAGTAACTGCGATGTTTTTCAGAGGACAACCCGCTGCTTCTTGGATGATGTCCGGATGCCAGTTTACCTCCCATCCGCAATTGGCTGCTTTAAAGGGTGCAACAGCTATCCCGACTTTTTGTAACAGGGGGACCCATTTCGCATCCGAGCCGGTTTCCGGCCAGGAAGCTCCTCCCAATGCAAAAATAACGGCATCAAAAACATGTGTGAGTGCTCCCTCGGGAGTGGAGAACTCCAGTTCTATCCGGGCATCCTTCCGGGTGATCTTTTGTAAATAATACCGTGCCTCCACCCTGACTCCTTGATTCTTAATTCTTTGAATCCAGCGACGCAGTAGAGGAGCGGCCTTGAACTCCTTGGGAAATACCCTTCCGCTTGTTCCAATGAAGGTTTCAATTCCTAGTCCGGAGGCCCACGCTCTCGTATCCTGGTTACTGAAGTCTTGTAGTAGTGATGGCCAGTATCCAGATATAAAACTTCCGTGATACTTTTCAGAAAACCGATCCAAGTCCTCAGAGTGGGTGAGGTTGAGTCCACCATGTCCTGCTACCAGGAATTTCCTGCCGACAGAGGGCTTTCCTTCAAAGAGGGTTACCTTGACCTCTGCACGGATTGCTGCTTCGGCAACCACTTCCGCGGCCATAAGACCAGCCGGACCGCCGCCAACGATTCCAAGATTCATCGGCCAGAGTACTGGATATGATGACTATTAATTCGTAAAAACAAATCTTATCCAGTTGTTCTTAAGCCGCTTGCAATAGCGTTAATTGATAGGAGAACACGTGGGAGAAGGGCATCCGCCTTGGCAGGATTCTCTGTGCGGGCGGTACGCCATTCCTTAATGGTGGCAATCTGCTGCTCATGGAGAAGGGCTAGGGCTCGGGCTCTAAGCTGGAGAGTTTTGCCCATGCGAGGGCGTCGCTCCTCTAGGCTTCCTCCAAAGACCTTCCGGAGTTGTTCCCGTGTACGTTGGAATTCCTCGGAGATGATCCCGAAGATTCTCTCGCGGACTTCCACATCGGTTACCAAGGCCGCATAATCCTTCATAATCGGGAGGTCGGCACTCGCCATGTTAGTTTCTACATTAGAGAGAACATAATACAGGAAGGAGTAGTTCCTTAGTTCCGACTGCAGCGTCTTGAAGAGTTCGGGCTGTTCTTTCTCCAAGGCCTCAAGGGCGCTTCCGACGCCGAACCAACCGGGGAGGTAGTAGCGGCATTGGTTCCAGCTAAAGACCCAAGGAATGGCTCGTAGGTCGGCTAGACTGCGTTGTCCAGAGCGGCGCTTGGGGCGTGAACCGATACGGCTCGACTCCAGGGCGTCGATCGGGGTTGCCTGATCATAGAAGGTGATGAATCCCGGGGCATCGATCAGTCCCCGATAGGCCTTGCGGCTTGCCTTGGCCAGATAGTCGGCAATGCGAGAGCATGTACCAGTCTCTCTGCCCGGGCGGTTTCCCGCAAGGGAGATGCCGGTGACTCCGGCGAGGAGGAGTTCAAGATGATAGGTGGCTGTGGAGACATCAGCGTATTTCTGGGCGATCGTCTCTCCTTGCTCCGTCATCCGATGATCACCCTGAAGGGCTCCTGCAGGGAGTGCATCCAGGAAGAGATGGGTTGGACCTGCGCCGCGGCTGATGGTTCCGCCTCGACCATGGAAAAAGCGCAGGGTGACACCTGATTCGGCAGCGACTCTGGTCATGGCCTGCTGAGCCTCATGCAAACCCCACTGACTGGCCATGATGCCGCAATCCTTGTTGCTGTCGCTATAGCCGATCATGACCTGCTGGACCGGGAGTCGTCCATCGCGGTGGATCAGAGAAGCCTTGGCAACTGGTTCGGCAAGAAACTCCCTGATCAGTGAAGGACTGCGCTCCAGATCATCGAGTGTTTCAAAGAGCGGAACAATCGGCAGGGGAGAGGAGAGGATCCCGTTCTTCCAATCTGTCAGACCTGCCTCGCGGGCGAGTATCGGAATCACCAGCAGGTCGGAAAGCTGACGGGTCATGCTGATGATGAGAGCCCCAACGCCCTCCCTCCCATGTTCCCTGATGTGCTCGCGCAGGGTATCGTAGCAATTCAGGACGGCATCGGCCTCGGTGCCAAGGCCAAGGTAATGATTCGCCCCGAGGAAAGGCCGAGGGGAGCGGAGTTCCTCGCGGAGGAAGGAAAGGCGCTTCTCCTCGCTCCATGTCGGGAAGTTCTCACCATCGGGAATGGCGGCGGCTTTCAGGAGTTGGGCCATCGCAAGATCATGCGTGTTGCTATTCTGCCGGATGTCCAGTTCAGCGAGATGGAATCCAAAGACATCAAGAATGCGAATCACGGACCAGACCGTTTCGCGAATGAGTCGCTGGCCTCCCACCTCGGCGAGACTTTCCTGCAAGATGGTGAGATCGGCAGCTACCTCTTCCGGGCGGCGATAGCGGGCTCCAGACTCAGCAATCCATGCACGGTCCGCGGCGCCGATTTGCAGAGGGAGACGGCCTTGGATGAGGAGTACAAGTTGACGCCATGGCTCGCCCGGATAGCGTGCTGTGATCTGCTCTCCCAGGGGGCCGAGTTCCCCACGGAGAACGGCCACTCGATCGAGTAACTGCTGGGAGGCCTTCTGGAAATGGCTGGACAGAGGAAGGGCCTCGGCGAGGGTGTCGAGTTGGCGGTGCAGGACGATCAAGGCATTGAGCCGCAGTTCCTTCAGAGTTTCACCGGTTACCTTTGCAGTGACAAAGGGATGGCCATCCCGATCTCCACCGACCCAAGTTCCGAAACTGAGATGGGGGCGACTCTCCGGAGCGCCCATGAGCTCCGGTGGAAAGCCCAGCTCGTTCCATGCCCAGCGCAGGCGCATATCGAGACACGTGACCACTGAGGGCAGGATGTCCCGGAGGTAAAACATGACGGCACGGCGCTCGTCGGCGATGTCCGGTTGGTCGAGGAAGATCTCTCCGCTCCTCCAAAGACGCTCCAAGCAGATCTTGATCTTGCGGCGAATCTCGAGACGCTCGCTGGGAGTCAGATCCTGACGGTCGAGTTCGGCAAGAAGCTGATGGATGAGGCGGTGCTGGTCGAGAACGGCACCACGTTTTGCTTCCGTCGGGTGCGCGGTGAAGACCGGTTCCACACGGACACCAGGCAGGTAGGCGGCGATCTCCTCCGGAGTCCAGCCCTTTTGCTGAAGGCGTGACAGCTGATCGCCCCACAAGCCGCGGCCACTGACAAGTCCCTCGTTGATCTCGCGCAGACGTCGTGTCCGTTCTGCGGCATTCGCTTCAACGATATTGAGAAGCTGGAAGGCAATCGAGTAAGCCTGCTCGAGTCCCCGTGATCCGCCGGAGCCCGTCTCCTCGCCATTGAGCCAAGGAAGTCGCTTTCTGGTCTCTTCCTCACCGAGTTCTCCAAGGACCTCCTGAAGGCAGGTCATGAGTTCCCGTAGGTCGTGGTCGATCTTGGCGAAGCCGTCGTTGAGATAGTGTGGTTCCATCAGAGTTAGCGGTGATCATTGCCAGAGCAGGCAAAAAATCCAACATCACAGAGCAAAAACTTTGCCAACTTGGAGTCTCTAAGCGGTTAAAATGTTAAAAAGTTAAAATGTTACAAGGAGTTGAAACGAATTGTGTAAAAAGAGGGCGTCCCAAAACATTTGGGGACCAGAATGGTTGACCCGCTTTATCCCTTCAATGGTTCTAACCTTTTTAACTTATGAGTCCGGGCCTGCGCTTATGCCAATCGGTCGACTGTTCGTAGGCGTGTCCGATACGGAGGAGGCGGCTTTCGCCAAAGGGGCGCCCAAGGAGCTGGAGTCCCACAGGGAGGTCGACCCCATCACGGTTGGAGAATCCGCAAGGCAAGCTTAGTCCGCAGATGCCGGCGAGGTTCGTCGCGATGGTGAAGATATCAGCCAGATACATCTTGAGAGGGTCATCGGTCTTCTCCCCAAGGCGAAAGGCGGTCTCCGGAGAGGTCGGAGAGACGATGGCATCAACCTTGGTAAAAGCCTGGTCAAAGTCGCGACGGATGAGTGTCCGGACCTTTTGGGCGCGGAGGTAGTAGGCATCGTAGTAGCCGCTGCTCAGCACATAGGTACCGAGAATGATGCGGCGCTTTACCTCGCGTCCGAATCCCTCGGCACGGGTCTTCTCGTAAAGAGAGAGGAGATCCTTGGCCTCAGGTGAGCGGCGTCCATAACGCACTCCGTCAAAGCGGGCGAGATTTGCGGAGGCCTCTGCGGTGGCGATGATGTAGTAGACGGCAACGGCATACTCCGTGTGGGGCAGGGAGATCTCGACCGGTTCGGCGCCCAAGGAGACAAGCTGTTTCACAGCGGCATCCACGGAAGCGCGGACACACGGCTCCATCCCATCCACGAAGTATTCCTTCGGCACTCCGATGCGGAGTCCCTTGAGATCACGGCCGATCTCGGCAGTGAAGTCCTCATCAGGAAGTTCCAGCGACGTGGAGTCATGAGGATCCTTGCCAGCCATGGCATTGAGCAGAATGCCGCTATCCTCGACGGTTGAGGTGAGGGGGCCGATCTGGTCGAGAGAGGAGGCAAAGGCAATCAGTCCATAGCGGGAGACGCGGCCGTAGGTTGGCTTGAGTCCCACACAGCCGCAGAGAGCCGCAGGCTGACGGATCGATCCACCCGTATCAGAACCGAGTGTTGCAAGAGCAGTTCCGGAAGCAACCGCTGCAGCCGAGCCGCCGCTGGATCCACCTGGAATGCGGTTGAGATCCCAAGGATTGCGGGTCGGATGGAAAGCTGAGTTCTCGGTCGAAGAGCCCATGGCAAACTCATCCATGTTCATCCGTCCGAAAGGAATTGCACCGGCAGCTCGAAGATGAGCGACGGCCGTGGCATCGTAAGGAGCAGTGTATCCATCCAGAATCCGTGATGCCGACTGAAGAGGCTGTCCGGCGACGCTGATGGCATCCTTGATACCGATCGGAATGCCTCCGAGGGGCTTCGAGAGATCAGCAGTTACGGCCTCATTCTTTGCGGCTTCCAGATCACGGGCTATGTAGGCGCCTATGGAGGAATCTGCAGTGGCGATGCGCTGTTCAAGCCCTTCGAGTAGCTCGACTGGGGAGATTTCCTTGGAACGGAGGAGTCGGCGCGTTGCCGCGATGCTCTGATAGGGTGTGAAAGCGGACATGCTAATGGGAGCTGGGAGATGGGAGATGGAAACTAGGAGTTAGGGAAGGCTACCGGGGGAATTCTCAGTCGAGGACCTTGGGAACCACGAAGAGTCCGTTGGCGTTATGAGGGGCATTTTCCAGGATCGTCTTCTTGGGAAGACTCTCCGTGACTGCATCCTCACGGATCACGTCAAAGACCGTAATCGCATGGGCCGTAGGCTCGATGCCTGAGATATCGAGTTTGTTCATCTGCTCGACGTGATCGAGGATGCGTCCGATCTGTGGACCGAAGATCTCGATCTCCTCGGGAGTGACTTCCAGCCGTGCAAGACGGGCCAAGTAGGGGACGTCGATCGTGTGATGGGGTGCTTCTGTGGACATGGAAAACTCCATTATAAAAGCCCAACGCCCAAAAGGAAAGACCTGCGATAGTTTCCTCTCTCGTTCTTGTCTCTTAGGCTTTTGCCTCAGGCAGTTGATTCCAATCTGTCGTGTAGTGGGGTGAGTGGCGCTCGGCCCTCATCTTCCATGCCTTGCCGAGATTGTCCCGACGATCAGTTCCTTGGGAGGCACGGGTGATGACGGGATTCTTCGGATCACCCAGGCGACGATTGATCTCATCGACGATCTTGTCCACGTCAATACGGCCAGGTATTGCTGGATCCAAAAGGTCAAAGAGCCCTGGCTGGTATTCCTCCTCGGAGACCAGATTGGTGAGTTGTACCCCGGTCTTCTTGTATCGGTATCCGGGGCGGTAGATCCGCTGAAGCAGCGTGCGTGCCGTGGTCATCAGCTCGGCAGTCGCATGCGTTGGCCGTTCCAGCGTCGCTCCGATACTAGGTGAGTACTGAGGTTGATCCTTACGGAAGCGGTTCGTCCGCAGAAAGACCTCCATCCCAGTTGCCAGAAGACCGAAACGGCGAACCTTTTCAGCTGCCCTCGCCACATGATTGGCCAATGCCTCCTCCAGTTCCTCCAACGACTCCATAGGACTTCCGAAGGAGCGACTCGCCATGACTCCCTTGCGATCAGGAGGGACCTCCTCCAACTCCAGGCAGCCGATTCCGTTCAGTTCTCGAAGCATCCGCTCACCGACCACCCCCATGCTCCTGCGGATGGCGGATGGATCGGCGTACTTGAATTCCAGAGCCGTGGTGATATGCATCCCCTCGAGACGCTGGGCCAGATTCTTCCCGACTCCCCAGAGACCGCCGGTCGGAGTATCGGCCAGAATAGCCTCTGGATTCCAGTAATTGGTCAGGTCGAAGACACCGCCCGTGAGTTCTTTGGTTTTCTTGGCGTGTCGGTTGGCGAGCTTTGCCAGCAGCTTGGTCGAGGCGATCCCGATGCAGACCGGAATTCCCGTCCATTGAAGAACCTTTGAGCGGAGCGCACGCGCCATCTCCTCGTCGAAGTTGTGGGGCAGCTGCAGGAACGACTCATCGATTGAGTAGACCTCGATCGCTGGGACCTCCTCCCGGAGGATTGACATCACCCGAGCCGACATGTCGCCATAGAGGGTGTAGTTGGAGCTGAAGACCTGGACATTATTCTTCCGGATTACCTCCTGCTGCTCGTGCAAGGGGGCACCCATCGGAATGCCCAGACCCTTCGCCTCCTCGCTCCGGGAGATGATGCAGCCGTCGTTATTGGAGAGGACCACGATTGGCTTGCCCTGAAGGGCAGGGTTAAAGACCCGCTCGCAGGAGCAGAAGAAGTTATTGCAGTCGACCAGAGCGATTTTAGCCAAGGGAATCATAGCAAATGATCTCCACTTTCCTCCCCAGCTGACGAGAGGATTCCGAATGGATCAACCGCTAGTTCCTAAAATTCCGGAGAGTGTCTGGCGGCATGCCAGAAGTGGAGGATGTGCACAACTCCCACCTTCTCATCGCAGCCGTAGCATCACACTAAATGTCTAATAGTCTTCAGTCTAACAGCCTATCTTATCGAGCTTGGTGGATGATGTAGCTCACCACGCCGAAGATAGAGAGCTCCTGCCCCTCAGTGACCTTAATGGGTGCAAATTCAGGATTCTCCGCTTCAAGAAAGACCTCTCCTCCCCGCTTGCGGAAACGCTTCACCGTGAAGTTGCCGTCGATCATCGCCACCACGATCTTGCGGTCTGTCGGTAGGAGCGATTTATCAACGATCAGTACATCTCCCGCATGGATTCCCGCATCTCGCATCGAGTCCCCCTTGACACGGACGAGAAAGGTCGCTGCGGGATTACGGATCAACTCCTCATTCAGATCGATCCCACGCTCCAAATGATCATCCGCAGGGGAGGGGAATCCCGCCTCCACGGAGGCAGAGACCAGAGGAAGCTTCAAACTCGTCCTCTTTGTAAAGGGGATGGGTGCCTCGATTTCCATTCAGAAAAGCTCAAGCGAGCAGTGTGTAGAGAGTGCGCAAATAAGAATCCGTCATCCCAGCTACATAATCGGCAACAACTCTGGGAAGACCATCACTCTCTCTCCTGCTCAGTGTGCGTTCGCCTAGTTTTTCAGGATGGTTCATGAGATCTGCAAAAACAGCATCCATTTGGAGGCAGGCATTCTCATTAGCGCCATGAACTTCCGGATGGCGGTAGAACCTCTCGTAGAGATGACGGCGCAACGCGGCGTTCCTAGATTTCAACTCAGCGGAGTACGCGATAAGACGGGTTGGGTGTTGACGCACTTCACTCACCGCGCTGACGCCGGATGTTAGGATGGCTGCTCGACTGGTGGAAACGAGATCCTCCACTTCGCGGTTGATCAGGCAACGGAGGACGAATTTCCGATAGGTGCGTGAACTTGCAGTTGATAGAGAGACTGAAGATTCGGAGTGAGCTTTCGCGTCGGCTTCACGCCAGAGATCGAGGCTCATGAGTTCTTCCTGTGAGAGAAGACCAGAAGCTAGACCATCCTCAAGATCATGGCTGTAATAGGCAATCTCGTCGGCGATGTTGGCTACTTGAGCTTCCAGTGATGGGCTGGGATAAGTCGTACCATCTGGACTTAGGAGTTCCCGGTGATGTTTTTTCAATCCCTCGAGAACCTCATGGGAGAGATTAAGGCCGGGATGTTGGGGGTAGCTCTCCTCGAGTGTTTCGACGACACGGAGGCTCTGCTCGTTGTGGTCGAACCCCCCATGATCTTTCATCAGCAGGTCGAGTGTCTCCTCTCCTGCATGTCCGAAGGGAGGGTGCCCAAGATCGTGGGCGAGGGCGATCGCTTCGGCGAGATCCTCATTCAGACCGAGTGCCCTCGCTACTGTGCGACTGACCGAGGCGACCTCAATGGTATGGGTCAGGCGGGTTCTGTAGTGGTCCCCCTTGCCGTTGAGGAAGACTTGGGTCTTTCCATCCAATCGACGGAAGGAGGTGCCGTGGACGATACGATCTCGGTCACGCTGGAAGCTGGATCTGAAGGGATGATCCGTCTCGGGGAGCGTGCGTCCCGCACTCTCGGAGGCCTTCTGTGCGTAGCAAGCAAGGAGAGCTTCGCGGGGGTCGGAGGACATGGGGAAAGTGATAAAGGAAAAAGGCTGGAAAGTTAAAATGATGACCGAGCGGGAAGCCCTGATTGTAGCGGTTCCTGACCTTTTAACGATTCAACGCTTTTAACTCTTTAACCGGATCCCTGCCTACACGTTAAAGCGAAATTCCATCACGTCACCATCCTTCACCTCATACTCCTTCCCCTCGATGCGAAGTTTGCCAGCCTCACGGCATTTCGCTGAGGAACCGAGAGAATCAAGGTCGGTGAAGGCCATGGTCTCGGCCGCGATGAAGCCGCGCTCGAAGTCGCTGTGAATGACACCTGCTGCAGCAGGGGCCTTGTCCCCGGCGCGGATGGTCCAGGCACGTGTTTCCTTGGGTCCGTAGGTGAAGTAGGTTCGCAGACCGAGCAGGGCATAGGCTCCACGGATAAGCTTGCCGACGCCACTATCTGAGACGCCGAGGCCTTCGAGATATTCCTTTGCCTCTTCGGGAAGAAGCTCGGAGAGCTCGCTCTCGATCTGGGCGCTGACGACCACCGTGCCGGTGCCGTGATGGGTCGCAGCATAGTCGTCGACGGCCTTCACATGGGGATTGGTGGAGTAGTCGCCCTGCTCAAGTGGTGCGAGATCCTCCTCGCGGACATTGGTGGCGAAGAGCACGGGTTTTGCGCTCAGAAGGAAGAATCCCGCCATCAGCTTCTTCTCGTCGTCGGTGAGTGTGGCCGTCGTGGCTGGCTTACCCTCGTTGAGATGAGGGAGGAGTTTGTCGCCGAGTTCGATTTCGGCTTTGGCGACCTTGTCGCCCGTGCGTGCGGCCTTCGTCTGGCGCTCGATCCGTTTCTGGACGGTGGCCATGTCAGCGAGGACAAGTTCCGTGGTGATGATCTCGATATCGCGCACAGGATCGATCGATCCCGCCACGTGGTGGATGTCTTCGTTCTCAAAGCAACGCACCACCTGAACGATGGCATCGACCTCGCGAATGTGGGCGAGGAACTTGTTTCCGAGGCCTTCTCCTTCGCTGGCGCCCTTCACGAGTCCGGCAATATCGACCACCTCGATGGCCGCGGGGATGACCTTCTCAGAGCCAGCGAGTTCCCTGAGTCTCTCGAGCCGAACGTCCGGCACATTCACCACACCGACATTCGGTTCGATGGTGCAGAAGGGAAAGTTTGCCGCCTCGGCCTTGCGACTCCGTGTGAGGGCGTTGAAGAGAGTTGATTTTCCCACGTTGGGGAGTCCGACGATTCCTGTTCTTAACATCTATCCTTGCTACATGACGCCGGGCCGGGGAAAAACTTCTTTCACACACCAAAGCAAAAAACTTTTTCATGAAAAAATCCCTTCAGTCTCTTTCTTTGCTTGTTTCAATGATGGAAAACCTCCTGCGGACGGGTGAAATCCATGATTACCCAGGGGCCGTGAATGGTCTCCAGATCGCCAATTCGGGAAAGATCAGCCGGATCGTCGCTGCGGTGGATGCCTGCGAAAAGGTGATCCGGGAGTCCTCAAAGGTTCCGGGGACTCTTTTGATCGTGCATCACGGGCTTTTCTGGAACGGGGTGCAAACGGTGACCGGAGCACACTATCGCAAGATCAAGGCTGCCTTGGATGGCGATCTCGCCCTGTACAGCTCTCATCTCCCCCTGGATCTCCATCCAAAACTCGGAAACAATTTCCTGTTGGCCACGGCTCTCGGCCTGACCGGGATCAAGCCGGCTCTGGAGATGAAGGGCCAGAGCGTGGGTGTGATCGGACAGCTGAAGGGGCTCAAACGCGATGCTTTTGCGGAATTACTCTCAGGTGCTGTCGGTGGTGATGTGCAACTGGCGCCAGGTGGCCCGGAAGTCATCAAGTCTGTCCTGGTGGTTACCGGCGGAGCGGGGAGTGAAGTGGCGCGTGCGGCCTCTCTGGGTGTGGATGCCTTTGTGACGGGGGAGGGGCCTCATTGGAGCTACACGGCTGCTGAAGAGCTGGGTGTGAATCTCTTTTATGGAGGGCACTACGCCACCGAGACCTTCGGAGTGAAAGCTCTGGCTTCCCTGATTGCCTCCAAGGCCGGTCTTCCTTGGAGCTTCCTTGATCATCCCACCGGGCTGTAAGGGAGTGAGCGGGAATACTCCCATTGGAATCGAGTTCTTTCAACGTGATCCCCTGATCTGTGCCCGTGAGCTGATCGGTTGTACTTTTGGTCTCGGTGATACGGCTGGCAAGATCGTGGAAACAGAGGCCTATGCGGCAGTGGGTGATCGTGCCTGTCACACATGGAAGAGGGCTGCCCGTGAGTTCGTCTCCTCTCATGCACCGGGAACTGCGTATGTCTATTTGAACTATGGAATGCACTGGCTCTTTAACTTTCTGGTCAAGGGAGCAAAGCGTGAGGGATTTGTCCTAATCCGTGCCTTGGAACCGCTGGAGGGCATTCCACTGATGAGGAGACGCAGGACGAGGGAACGCCTTCAGGAACTCTGCAGTGGTCCGGCCAAACTGACTCAGGCCCTCGGCATTACTGGAGATCATTACGGATGCAATCCCTTGAATGGTAAGGGATGGTTGCTAAGTAAACCCCCAGGGGATCACGAAGTGGTTGTTTCTAATCGCATCGGAATTACTCTGGATGCAGAGTATCCCTGGCGTTTTTTAAGCAAGGGATGTCCGTTTGTAAGTGTTCCTGCCTGATTGGGCTCGCTTGCTAGGCAAAACAAGCAATTTGGGCAAAAGAAAAGCCGGTCCGACTGAACGGACCGGCTCATCAGGAAAGTCCGGGAAGAAACCCCGGAAAGCTGAGTTATTTGCTCTTGCCGCTGGATGATGGGCAGGACTGCTGGCAGCACTGCTTGTGGCAGCAAGCCCCCAGGCTCAGGCTAGCCGCCGCTAGGGCGATGATTGCCGCGATTTTGGTGATGGTCATGATAAATTTCGCCTCCTTTCTAAGCTGGTTGCCTTGATTCCAATCTAGTTCATTGAGTTATTCTGTCCAGTTTTGGCTATTCTTTTTCTGCCTTTAAATGAAGAAAAAATGGAATATTTCACAAAGTGGCCCAAAAGTTGCTTGCATTGAATGCCATCTCTTCCATGAATAGATCATGGCAGGTATGGAACTCATCGCGGGTGTTGCCCAACAGCAGGCACTCTCCCCGCAAATGCAGCAGAGTCTGCAACTCCTGCAGACTCCTGTTGCCGAGCTTCGGCAGATGGTTGCCGCCGAGTTAGCGGCTAATCCCGTTTTGGAAGAAGAGGATCTTCTCGGGGGAGGTGCTGATCCCGGAGAGGATCCTCTCCCGAATGAGGAGTCTGATCGCAGGGGAAGTGAGAACGAATTCTCGCTTCAGGACGAGTGGAGGGAGTACCTGCCTCAGGCTTCGGCTCGGCCTACCTATTCTGCGGATGACGAGGAGCGGCGGAGGTTTCTTTTTGATTCGCAGGTTTCAAGGCCGACGCTCAGAAACCTGGTGCTTGATCAAGCAGCGGGTTTACCTCCCGAGGAGATACGGCTTGTCGAACTCATTGCCGGAAGTCTGGATGAGGATGGCTACCTGAGAATTAGCATCCCTGATCTGGCTGCCGCAGCTGGAGTTCCCGAGGCTGTGATGGAGTCTGTGTTGGGAAAGGTCCGTGAATTTGAGCCTGCGGGAGTTGCCGCATCGGATCTCGCGGATTGTCTGCTTCTCCAACTCACAAGACGGGGAGAAGGGAATGGTATTGCCGCACGTATTCTCAGTCACTATCTCCCCCAATTGGCCCGTCACCGCTATGAGGAGATCGCACGTGATCTCCGTGTCCCTGTGGCCGATGTCACCACGGCCGCACGACACATCTCCACATTGGAGCCGAAACCCGGACGTCCCTTTGCCACGGCTGAAGAGCAGGGGGTCATTCCTGATCTCATCGTCATTCACGAGAGTGATGGGGAGGGTGATGAGGGAGGATTTACGGTCCGTCTGAATGAGGATGAACTTCCCCGCTTGCGGATCAGCAATGATTACAAGGAGTTGCTGGCGGAACGCGGACAGAACGAAGAACTCCTTCTCTACCTGCGGGATAAGATCAAAGGGGCTCGGTTTTTTCTCCGCAGTCTCCAGCAGCGCCAGCAGACGCTTCTTGCCATTGGCAATCAGATTGTTTCCCGGCAGGAGGAGTTTTTCCGCAGGGGAGCATCGGCCCTCAAGCCACTCATCATGGCTCAGATTGCTGATGCTGTCGGACTGCATGTCACCACGGTGAGCCGAGCCGTTTCAGGCAAATACATGGACACTCCCCAGGGGCTCTTCGAAATGAAATATTTCTTCACTCCCGGATTCCAGAATTCGGACGGAAGCTCCGTCAGTAACGAAATGGTGAAGGGGGCGATTCGGGAGATGGTTGACAAGGAATCCACCCGATCTCCCCTGAGTGATCAGGAAATCGTTACGGAGTTGGAAGAGAGGGGGCTGAAGGTTGCCCGGAGAACCATTGCAAAATATCGGGAGCAGCTTGGAATCCTGCCGAGCCATCTACGAAAAATAAGCTGATCGTTCTGGCAACCAGCGACTGACTTCTCAACCGCTTCAGACCTTACCGCTCCAGCATTCGCAGAGCGTTCTTTGCCGAGCCAAGAAGGGCAGTTTCGTCATTCAGGACAACATTGATCGGCATCGTCTCCAGGAGAGGTCTGAGACGCCCCTTGTTCAGGAAGCTCTCAAGGAAGAGGGAACGGCGGAGAAGTGGCAGGATCTTGGGAGGAATGCCTCCTCCGAGGAAGACACCACCAGTGGCCATGGTTTTGAGAGCCAGGTTCGCAGCCTCAGCACCGAGCGCCCTGATGAAGAGGTCCATGGTTGATCGGCAGAGTGGGCACGATCCATCCGCAGCATGCTTGTCGATGACAGCGGCAGCATCCTGCTCCATGATCTCGCTGGCGACGGCGGGTGTCTCCACGCCGCGTCCCGTGTCACGGAGAAAGCGGTAAATATTGGCGATACCCATACCTGACACCACCCGCTCGAAGCTGACGCTGCCGTATTCCCGCCGAAGGAAAGTGAGGAGGTCGTGCTGGAGTTCATCCGTCGGGGCGAAGTCCGCGTGGCCTCCTTCGCAGGCCCAGGGGGTGTGGCGGGCGCCATCCCAGAAAAGCCCCGCCTCGCCCAGTCCAGTTCCGGGCGCGATAACGCATTGGTTGCCTGCATGGGAACCTGAACCAGCTTGAAGCGGTGCAAGGTCGGTTTGAAGCAGAGCGGAAAGCCCGTAGGCCGTCGATTCAAGGTCGTTCAGTACCTCGACGCGAGGGACTCCGATAAGTTTGGGAAGGGCGTTGATCTCGATCTTCCAGCCAAGATTGCTTGCCGTGACAACGCCTGCGATGTTCGGCCCCGGAACGCCGAAGGAGGCCGTCCTGAGCGGAGAATCCAGTGTGAGGTCCTTGAGAAAAATGCCGACCATTTCCTCGACTGAGGAGTGGTCGGCACTATGGAATTTCGCAAAATGCAGGCGGCTCATCTCCGCGTCGTCACGGAAAATGGCCACACGGAAATTGGTCCCGCCCAGATCTCCGGCGAGTATCAGGGCGGGGGATTCTGGCATCGGAGCGAGGGATTCTGATTACAGCCTGATGACCTTGGCAGTCGAGATGTCGGCGTCGGATGTGACCTTGGCCAGCAGGGCTTCGTCCGGCGCGGAGTCAAGATTGAGCAGGGTTAACGCCTGACCACCGACTTCATTGCGGCTGAGCGACATGCTGGCGATGTTAACGCTGTTCTGGCCGAGGATCGTGCCGAGATGACCGACGATCCCGGGGCGATCGCGATTTTCGAGCAGGAGGATGATGCCGGAGGGAACACCCTCGACGAAGCGGCCGTTAACCGTGACGATACGGGGCTTGGAGCCGTAGAGAGTGCCGCCCACGGATGCCGTGACGCCATCCTGGGTGATCGAGGCCTCGATGAGGTCGGTGAATTCCCCCGCCTCGCTCTGGCGGGTCTCGATCACTTCGAGTCCCAGATTAGCGAGGATAGCTGGTGCATTGACGGGATTGACATCACCGCCATGGGTATGACGTAGGAATCCCGTGATCAGGGCGCGGGTGACGGCTGTCAGATCCTGATCGACGATGCGTCCGCTGAATCGAACCGAGAGTTTCTCGGCGCGCTTAGGTGCGATCTGTGCAAGGAAGAGACCGAGTTTACCGCCAAGCTCAATCCAGGGACCGAGAGTGGAAATGGTCTTGGCGTCGATATTCGGCATATTGACCGAGTTGCGAATCTCACCTTGGAGAAGGGTGGCACGCACAGCCTCGGCGATCTCGATGCCGACCAGTTCCTGGGCCTCTGCAGTGGAGGCTCCGAGGTGAGGGGTAAGCACGAGGTTCGGTACATCGCGGTGGGGCCATTCGGCGGGAACGGGTTCGACCTCGAAGACGTCGAGGGCGGCGCCCCCGATCTGACCACTCTTGAGTCCCTCGGCAAGGACATCCTCATCGATCAGGCCACCGCGGGCGCAATTGACGATGCGAACACCTTTCTTGAGGAGAGGAAGCTGCTTGCGACCGATCATGTGCTTGGTCTCTTCGGTGAGAGGCATATGCACCGTGATGAAGTCGGCTAGTGGGAGGATATCATCAACCTTGTCGACAACCTCGACCTGCAGGGACTTGGCTTTGCTGGCCGAGATATAGGGATCATAGGCGAGCACCTTCATGCCGAAAGCGATGGCGCGGCGGGCCACTTCGGTGCCGATACGGCCCATGCCGAGGATGGCGAGAGTCTTGCCGTGCAGTTCAACACCCTCGAACTTTTTGCGATCCCACTTGCCGGCCTTCATGCTTGCATCGGCCTGGGGAATGAAGCGCGCGGTTGCTAGCATCAATGAAAAGGCATGTTCTGCTGTGGAGATCGTGTTGCCACCGGGGGCGTTCATGACAATGACGCCATGCTTGGTTGCGGCTTCGACGTCCACGTTATCGATGCCAACGCCTGCACGACCGACAACCTTGAGGTTTTTGGCGGCTTCGAAAACTGCCGGAGTGACCTTCGTCTGGCTACGGACCACTAGGCCGTGGAACTCGGGAATGATCTTGATCAACTCCTCCTCCTTGAGGCCGGTTTTCACCACGACTTCGACAACACCTCCCTCGGCAAGGGCTTCGACTCCACGTTGGGAAACTGGGTCTGCGACGAAAACTTTGGGAATGCTGCTCATGGTGTGATGGTGATGATGGTTTTTGTTTTTTGGGATGATGCTCCCCGTGGAGTTGCCTGCCCCTGCAGGGATTGACCGAGAATGTTGCCACGGAGACTACGGGGAGTCGGTGACTTCATCAAATCGGAAAAAATACAAAACTCCACACGGGGAAGGATGACAAGTGGAGTTTGTGAAAAATTTCACAAGCTACCAAAAAGCACTTGCCAGATGCGGCTCACTTGATTCTTATCCAAGTCTGATTTTTTGACTTTCCCGAACTTCGACACATGGTTTTTTCACTCCTCCCGATTGCCAGCGCAGAACTCTCCGCGGAGACGCCAGAGTTCCTGACACATTCTTTCCTGGCTTGGTTCACCAACTCGATTCTCGTCACCGCAATTGTTCTCGGGGTCATCATGTGGATCGTTCGTTCCTGCACCCGCAAGATCGCAGTCATCCCGGGTGCAGGGCAGAATTTTCTTGAAGCGGTCGTCGAGGGTTTTTACGGCGCCGTTGAGGGAATTCTTGGTGACAAGATGACCAGGAAGTCTTTTGGCCTTCTTGGGACGCTCTTCATTTTCATCCTTATCTCGAATTGGTTTGGTCTGCTTCCCGGAGTTGGTTCCATCGGTTGGCACGAGGGGGACAAGTTCGTTCCCCTGCTTCGCCCCGGAACGGCGGACATGAACATGACCATCGCGATGTCGACGGTATCGATGTGCCTCTGGTTCTATTGGACCATGCAGGTCACGGGTCCGATCGCCTTCATCAAGGAGTTGTTCGGTGTGAAGGGTGGAATGTCCGGGCCGATCCTCTTTCTTCTGGTTCCGCTCTTCCTTTTTGTCGGCGTTCTTGAGGTTGTCTCCATTCTTGTTCGCCCTGTCTCCCTCTCGTTGCGACTCTACGGCAATGTCTTCGCCGGTGAGAACATGCTCTCGACCATGATCAACATCGGACACATTTTTCATTGTCCCCAGTGGCTCACCTCGGTTTTGAGCTGTATTGTTCCGGTTCCATTCTACTTCCTGGAATTGCTGATCGGTTTCCTCCAGGCCATGGTCTTCACCCTCCTGATACTCGTCTACCTCCAGCTCTCGACGTCGCACGAGGAACACTAAGAATATTCTCAAAGACTTTTGGCTTCCGGGACCATGCAAGACGTGGACGGTTGCCGGAAACAACACAACCACCAACCAATACATCACATGCTTATCAATATCCTTGCTGAGGCTCTCACTTCAGCCAACACCATCACTGGTAGCTTCACCCTCGGCGTTGCCGGTGCAGGATCTGCAATCGGCATCGGTCTGATCGGAGCCCGCATGGTTGAGGCGATCGGTCGCAATCCCTCCACCCTTCCCAAGGTGCTCATGATCGGCATTCTGACCATCGCACTGGCCGAGGCCATCGCGATCTTCGGTCTGATCTTCGCATTCCAGGGCAAGTAATCCTTCTTGGGTGGCGCTCCGTAAATGGGGTGCCACCCGACCCCTCTTTTTTTCTACAAACCACAAAACATTATCGGGAGAATCTGACTGAAGATGGATATTCTAAAACAATTCGGAGTTGATTGGCCGCATTTCATTGCCCAGTTGGTTCTTTTCCTCATCGTTTACTTTGTTCTCAACCGCTTTGCCTTCGGTCCCTTGTTGAAGGTTTTGGAAGAGCGTCGCAAGCGTATCGAAGAGTCTCAGCTCAATGCCGAGAAGATAAAGAAGCAACTCGCCGAAGCTGAACTTCGGTATCAGGAGATTCTTCGCAAGGCGAACGATGATGCCCAAGTGATGATCGATGAGTCGCGCAAGAACAATGAAGCTTTCTCCCAGCGCGAAATGGAAAAAGCCGTGAAGGAATCAGCCGCCATTGTGGAACGTGCCCGTCACGAGATCACTTCCGAGCGCAACCGCATGGTTGATGAGGTGAAACGCGAGATGGTTTCTCTTGTTGTCAAGACCACCGCCCAGGTCGCCGGTAAGGTCCTCTCTCCCGAAGACCAGAAGCGCCTCAGCGAAGAGGCCTCCAAAGAGCTTGCTGCCTAAGCGTTCCTTACGATTTTCCGGAAACTCCCTACTACTTAATCACGAATCACGATGCAGATCCCCAAGGAAGCCAAGCGCCAGGCAAGGGAACTCTTTGAGTTCTCACTCGATGCCTCTGGTCGCCCCGATAGCGCCAAGGCGCTCTCCATCGCCGATCTCGTGATGAAGGCGGCCCCTCGTCACCACGTTCAGATCTTGAGGGAGTTCACCCGCCTGATCCGACTCGAGACAGCCAAACATCATGCTGTGATCGAAAGTGCCGCCACCCTCGATGAAGGAACCCGCGATTCGATCTTCAAATCCCTCCAGTCACGAGATGGTGGAGCTGTCACCGTCGAAGTGAAGGTTGACCCTTCGCTGATCGGCGGTGCACGTATCCGTCTTGGAAGTGAAGTCTGGGATGCTTCCGTGCAGTCCCGACTCGCAGCCCTGAGCTCCTAATCGCATTTCAACCCCTTTTACCATTTTCACCACCCACCTTTAACACCCACAAACCATGAGCAACCTCCTGCAAGAACTTGAAGCAAAGATCAGCGGTCTTTCCAACGCGACCGCCGCCAAATCCAATGTCGGAACCGTCCGCGAGATCGGTGACGGTGTCGCGCGCATTGAGGGACTCGGTGGAGTCATGCTCAACGAGATGCTCGAGTTCCCGGGTGGTATCTATGGTCTCGCCCTGAACCTTGAAGAGACTGAGGTTGGTGCGATTGTTCTCGGTGATTATACCTCGATCTCCGAGGGAGATGAGGTGAAGACCACGGGTCGACTCCTCGAGGTGCCGGTTGGCAAAGAGCTTCTCGGTCGCGTGGTCGACTCACTCGGCCAGCCAATCGACGGAAAGGGACCTATCCAGTCCAAGACCTTCTATCCCGTCGAGAAGATCGCTCCCGGCATCATCAAGCGTCAGAGTGTCAGTCAGCCTCTCAGTACCGGAATCATGTCTGTCGATGCCATGATTCCTATCGGTCGTGGTCAGCGTGAGCTTATCATCGGTGATCGCGCAACCGGAAAGACCACCATTGCGATCGACACGATCATTAACCAGGCCAACATCAACCGCGCCGGCGAGGCGTCTGGGGATCCCTCCTTCCGTCCTGTTTACAGCATCTACGTCGGTGTTGGTCAGAAGAATGCCAACATCGCCCGCGTTGTTGACACTCTCTCTTCACACGATGCTTTGAAGTTCACGATTATCGTCTCGGCTCCCGCATCCGACAGCGCCACGAACCAGTACCTTGCTCCCTTCTCCGGTGCGGCAATGGGCGAGTGGTTCATGGACAATGGCATGGATGCACTGATTGTTTTTGACGATCTCTCCAAGCATGCGGTTGCCTATCGCCAGATCTCCCTTCTTCTCAAGCGCCCCTCGGGTCGTGAGGCTTATCCTGGTGATGTGTTCTACCTCCATAGCCGCCTTCTCGAGCGTTCCGCTCGTCTTAGTGAAAAGGCAGGCAATGGGTCGCTCACGGCGCTTCCGATCATCGAGACCCAGGCCGGAGACGTCTCCGCTTACATTCCTACAAACGTTATTTCGATCACGGATGGTCAGATCTACCTTGAGACCGATCTCTTCTATCAGGGTATCCGTCCTGCTATTTCGGTGGGTCTTTCCGTTTCCCGTGTCGGTTCGGCAGCCCAGATCAAGGCAACAAAGCAGGTGGCAGGAAAGCTCAAGGGTGACCTTGCACAGTTCCGCGAGCTTGCTGCTTTCGCTCAGTTCGGCAGTGATCTCGATGCCCGCACCAAGTCTCAACTCGACCGCGGTGGCCGTATCGTGGAGCTTTTCAAACAGCATCAGTACAATCCGATTTCCGTGGAACTTCAGGTTGCCATCCTCTGGGCAATGCAGAAGGGATACTTTGACGCCATCCCCGTGGAGCGTGTGAAGGACTTCCAGAACCAGCTCTCCGAGTTCATGCAGACCCGTAAGGATTCCGTGCTTGCGCTCATCCACAAGAAGGGAGCCATTGACGCGGAGATCGAGAAGGAGCTGACCTCGGCTGTCGATGAATTCAAGGTCATCTTCCGCTAAGTCCCACTGACATTTCGCCAGTACAACGCACACGAGTAGCTCATGGCTAATACCCGCGACATCCGCCGACGTATCAAGTCGGTCAAGAACACTGCCCAGATCACGAAGGCAATGCAGATGGTCGCCGCATCCAAGATGCGCAAGGCTCAGCAGGCTGCACTCGCTGGTCATCCGTATTCCCAGGTTCTCAATAGGGTTCTTGTTTCCCTTCGCGACATGGTCAGTGCAGATTCACACCCGCTGCTGGAAGTTCGTCCGATCAAGAAGACGCTGGTACTGCTTGTCACTTCCGACAAGGGACTCTGCGGTGCACTTAATACCAACGTTCTCCGTGAGGCTGCCCAGCTTGATCAAGAAAACACTCTCTTCGTTGCCTCTGGTAAAAAGGGAGCCTCTTTTCTGGCAAGGACTGGTCGCAACATGATTGCAGACTTTGCGCTGCCGGATAACCCATCCTTCCTTCAGACAAAAGCAATCTCCAAGTTCTGCCTCGAGAAGTTTCTTTCCGGCGAGGTCGATCGTGTCGATGTACTCTATCCGAAGTTTGTGAATACGTTGGTTCAGAAACCTCTTCTTGTCACCCTCCTCCCCATTACTGATGAGAAGGCTGCTGGTGTTTCCCCGACTGGTTCTGACCATTCTTCAAACGAGGCAACGGGAGCGCAGTATTTGTTCGAACCGGACGCTGATGAGGTTCTCAATTCCGTTCTGCCATACTATTTCCATTTTGAGGTTTTCCAGATGATCCTAGATGCCCGTGCATCCGAACAAAGCGCCCGCATGGTTGCCATGAAGAGCGCAACCGATAATGCAAAGAGCCTCGTGAAGGATCTTACGCTCGAGTACAACAAAGCTCGTCAGGCCAGCATCACCACCGAACTTCTCGAGATCACAACGGCCCAGATGGCCCTTGCATAGAAAGATCAATCAGCAATCGAGATTCCCAACCAAACCTTTCCAACTCTAATAACCCCAATAAAAAAGCTCATGAGCAACACAGGCACCATCGTACAAATCATCGGCCCAGTCATTGATGCCGAGTTCAATACCAAGGAGGGCTCTCTGCCCAAGATCTATGACGCCCTTGAGGTCGATTACACGATTGACGGAAAGCCAGCCAAAGTCACTCTTGAGGTTCAGCAGCACCTTGGAGAGAACTGGGTGCGCGCAATCGCAATGTCTTCCACCGAGGGTCTCAAGCGCGGAATGGCCGTTCGTTCCCTTGGTCAGCCGATTTCAGTGCCTGTGGGCGAAGGCGTACTTGGCCGTATTTTCAACGTGCTCGGTGAGCCCTGCGATGAGCGTGGTCCCGTGAAGGCCGATAAGATTCTTCCCATTCACCGCAAGGCTCCTCCTCTTGTCGATCAGGACACCAAGGCTCAGGTTCTCGAAACAGGTATTAAGGTCATCGATCTGATTTGTCCCTTCACCAAGGGTGGAAAGGTCGGTGCATTCGGTGGTGCGGGTGTCGGCAAGACCGTCGTCATCATGGAGCTCATCAACAACATCGCCAAGGGGCACGGTGGTTATTCTCTCTTCGCAGGTGTCGGTGAGCGTACCCGTGAAGGAAACGATCTTTACGGCGAAATGATTGAGTCCGGAGTCATTGCGGTCCAGAAGGATGAAAAAGGTCATCCGGTCAAGGATGCCGACGGCAACTTCATCTTCCTTGAAGAGGGTTCCAAGGTTGGTCTTGTTTATGGACAGATGAGCGAGCCTCCCGGAGCACGTCTTCGCGTTGCCCTCACAGCCCTTGCGATGGCTGAGTACTTCCGCGACGAGAAGCATCAGGACGTGCTGCTCTTCGTTGATAATGTGTTCCGCTTTTCTCAGGCAGGTTCCGAGGTCTCCGCTTTGCTGGGACGTACTCCAAGTGCTGTGGGATACCAGCCGACTCTTGCCTCCGAAATGGGTAACCTTCAGGAGCGCATCACCTCGACCAAGGATGGTTCTATTACCTCCTTCCAGGCTGTTTATGTCCCTGCAGACGATCTGACTGACCCAGCTCCTGCCAACACCTTCGCTCACCTTGACTCGACGATCGTGCTTGAGCGTTCTATCGCCGAATTGGGTATCTATCCAGCCGTTGACCCTCTCGCCTCGACTTCCAAGGCGCTTGCTCCCGAGATCGTCGGCGAGGAGCACTACGGTGTGGCTCGTGGCGTCCAGAAGGTGCTCCAGCGCTACAAGGATCTCCAGGATATCATCGCGATTCTCGGTATGGATGAGCTTTCCCCCGAGGATAAGCTCACTGTTTACCGTGCTCGTAAGATCCAGCGCTTCCTCAGTCAGCCCTTCCACGTTGCTGAAATCTTCACCGGTTCCAAGGGACAGTATGTTCCCATTGCCGACACGATCCGTGGATTCAAAGAGATCCTCGAGGGTAAGATGGATGAGATTCCCGAGGGTGACTTCTATATGAAGGGCGGAATCGATCAGGTCATTGCGGCGTCCAAGAATTCCTAAATGAACTCACTCCAACTCGAGATCGTCACCCCGGAAGCGCGCGTCTTCACCGGAAGCGCGCAGATGGTGATTGCTCCCGGGTCGGAGGGTGGACTCGGCATTCTGCCGGATCACATGCCTCTGATGACGGAGATCCTTCCTGGAGAAGTTCTTGTGACTACTGAAGATGGCGAGCTTTCCTTTGCTGTCGGTGGTGGATTTCTCGAGGTTTTACCTGATCGTGTCTCCATTTTGACAGACATGGCACTTGTCGAGTCGGAAATCGATGAGAAGGCAGCTGAAGAAGCTGTTGCTCGTGCCGAGAAAGAGATGCGTGACAAGGTTCTCTCTGGCGAGGAACTTGCCACCGTCCAGGCGTCCCTTCTTAGGTCCCTGGCACAGCTTCACGTGAAGCGTCGCACACACCGGTAAGGGATTTTTATCCTTTTCCCTGCTTAAGGGCGCATGCCAGTTGCCCCCTCATCTTGTGGAGAGTTGCTGGCCCAGTGTCTTGCCTCGGACCGGTTGATGATCGGCCAGATTCTTCTCGGTAGAGACTATTCAATGCGTCATGTCGATGACGCTGACCATGACAACCTGGAGCAGTTTACATCACCCCAGGATGCCAGGAATATCTCGCGGTATGATGAGCAAGGCGAGTTCCGTCCCCTGAAGACGGCACCGAATCTAAAACGTGGCTGGCTCCTCAAACTCGCCTCGCTGGAGGAGTTGGAACTAGCGCTGGAGTACTTCTACCCTGCCGCCCTCGGTCTTTGGCTCTCATTTCTCAAGGGGACTCTTAAGACCACGAGTCTGCGTCAGACGCTAGATCGCCAGACAGGGATGTACCGGATCACTCAATTGCTAAAACCGGATCAGGCCGTGGACCTCGTCTCGAAGTGCTGTGCACCCCAGGAGAGTGGGAGGGGTGGATGCCTCCGTGCCATCCTCTGGGATTTGGCACCCGGGGAGCCGTTCACAACCCTTCCAATGGCGAAGATCTCCCTCGACAAACTTCCTCCTGACCGAATTCCCCTGATTTGCCGCGAACTGTGTAATCTCGTGGTCGCGGCGGCCCGTCCCATTGCGAAAGGAAATCTCCCCAAGAAGGATTAGGGGGGGGCAGGTATTAAGGCCCTAACTACTCATAGCCGTCACGCCATGCCTGCCCCCGAAGCAACAAGGCTCTACAGGGGTTCGAGTGTTCTACCAATCACTTCCCCTCCCATCTCGGATGGGGGAGTGGCTGTGCGAGGAAGTGAGGTTCTGGCAGTGGGTAGCTGGAAAGATCTTATCTCGGAGCATCGCGGCGCCATTCAGGAAGACCTCGGTGAGGTGATCCTAATGCCCGGGCTGATCAATGCCCATTGTCATCTTGACTACACGATGATGAGGGGAGCGCTCTTTGGGGGAGGCTCGTTTGCCGAATGGATTCAAAGACTGAACTCCATGCGTCGTTCGCTGGATCAGAAAGATTATTTAGATGCCATTGCTACGGGACTGAAGGAACTGCGTCAGTGGGGTTGCTCCACGGTCTTCAATATCGAGTCTTTCCCTGAATTGGTCCCTTTTCTTCCGGAACCTCCGATCAGGGTCTGGTGGTTCCTTGAGGTGATGGATGTGAGGAGTCGCCTTCATTCCGCCGAGGCCATGGCCGGGGCCATTTATTTCTTCGAGAAGGCGGGTGAGGGGGCAGGAGGATTTGGGATCTCTCCCCATGCCCCTTATACGGTATCGCGCGATCTCTACGATCTCTCCTCAACGTACGCCCGCAAATACCATCTACCACTCTGCACTCATCTGGCCGAGTCCGATGAGGAGATGAGCATGTTTGCGAAGGGGGAGGGGCTTCTTTATGAATTTTTGCGCTCCATTGGACGTTCCATGGATGATTGTCATGGTAAAACCCCGGTTCAGGCCGTCCTTGGGAGTGGACTTGTTCCCGAGGGATCGATCCTTGTTCATATGAATCATCTGGACGATGACGACCGGGAGTTCATGAAACAAACCTCCGGGCGCTTTCATGTGGTGCATTGCCCAAGGACCCATTCCTTTTTCGAGCGCCCTCCCTTCGATCTGAACTTCTTCCAGGAAAACGGCATTCCTCTTCTCTTGGGAACAGACAGTCTAGCCAGCAATCAGGACCTTAATATGTTTGCCGAGATGAGGGCATTGTCAGATGCCTTTCCCAATCTTGATCCCGATAAAATTCTACCCATGGTAACGACAGCTCCCGCCGCAGCGGTCGGTCGTTCCGGAAGGTTGGGGGAGCTTTCTCCAGGGGCTCTTGCTGATTTCATTGCTATTCCCGATCCGGCACCGCGTGCTGGACTCCTTGGAGTTGCTGAACGGGTGCTCGCCAACAGGACTCCTCCGAAGGTATGGATCTCAGGTCTATCATGAATGGATTTCGATCACTTCCTTCTTGGATTGCCCCGAGGCCTTGGTTTTCAAGGCTTCTGCTAATTCTTGTGCTTCTCATCGTGGCATCGACCTACGTTCAGGTACTTGGTTATCACTTTCTCCCATTCTGGGACGATGACACCAACATCCACAGGAACCCTCTCTATGCACCGCTTTCGTGGGGAAGTGTCATCACTTTTTGGAAGGCTCCGTTCCAGCAACTCTATATCCCCGTCACCTATTCTGTTTGGGCCGGACTTGTCGCTCTGTCGCGCATCGTGGCCGGGACAAGCATCAGTTTCGGGCCGATCAATGCAGCTCTCTTTCACGGAACAAATCTGATCATTCATCTCCTCTCCACAGGAATGGTGTATCTCATTCTTCGAAGAATGTTGGGAGCGCGCTTTTCCACTGCATCCACCGATTCGATTTACTCATCACGGGTTCTTTTGGCTTCGGCAGCAGGAGCGCTTGCCTTCGGACTTCACCCGATTCAGGTCGAAACTGTTGCTTGGGTTTCGGGATTGCGTGACCTTCTTGGAGGGGCATTTTCCCTCGCTGCGCTCACTCTTTTCCTTTCATGGATCGATCATCCCGGAAGGGATGCCCGACAGGTCTTCCGCTACCTTGCAGCAACCCTTCTTATACTGCTGGCCTTCGGTTCCAAGCCAGGGAGTGTCGTTACGCCCGCACTGGCGCTGCTCTGTGGTGCATGGTTGTTGCGGGTCAGGGGGCGCTCTCTCAAGCCACTGCTCTGGCTGATTCCCTGGTTTATCGTGGCGGTGCTGGAGGTAATGATGACATCCAAGGCTCAGCCCGCGGCAGAACTCGCCCGTTCTCTCGTGCCATTGTGGGCCAGGCCCCTTGTGGCGGGAGATGCGATTGCTTTTTACCTCTGGAAACTTCTTTGGCCTGCTTATCCCTGGGGTCTCTGTGCCGATTATGGGCGGTCCCCAAACGCACTCTTGGCAGCTGGTGTCCTTTACTGGAGTTGGCTGATTCCAACACTCCTATGTGCCCTTCTGGCATTCTTCAAAAAACTTCGCCCTTACCTTCTTCCTGCCGCGCTGATGGTCATCGGCGTCCTTCCCACCTTGGGACTGATTCCCTTCAACTTTCAAGTCGTCTCCACGGTGAGCGACCGATATCTCTACCTCGGCATGCTGGGCCCGGCATTGGCCTTCGCCATGGTGATCTCCAAGACGCGTCCGCCAACTGCCATTCTACTCGTGGTTGTTTTTCTTCCCTTTTGGACAGTCCTGTCATTGCTCCAGATGCCGCAATGGGCTGCTGGTGAATTTTTCTTCCCCGCAACGCTTACCCGCAATCCGACAAGTTGGAAGTCCCGACATAATTATGCCTGCACACTTGATGCCCAGGGAAAACTTCCCGAGGCCCTGAAGGAATTCATGGAGGCCATTCGCCTGCGTCCCTCAAATGCCGAGGCCTACAATGACATGGCCCTAACGTTGTTAAAAATGGGACGCCGTCAGGAAGCGATCCAAGAGTTTCAACAATCCCTTCAGGTGAGAGCGACGACCGGAGCTGCTCGTAATCTCGCTGCAGCACTACTGATGAGTGGAGAGCCCACAAAGGCTGCCCAGGTTTACCGTCTTGCGATGCAGATCGATCCGGGTGACTTGCAGGATCAACGTGCCCTGGCTTGGCTTCTTGCCACCTATCCCGATGCAGGCATCCGCAACGGGCAGGAAGCAGTGACTCTTTCCCGGCAGATCGTGGAAGCAACGAACGGACAGGTTCCCCTCTTCCTCCTGACCTATGCTGCTGCCTTGGCGGAATCTGGTAGTTTTGATGAGGCATCGCAGGTTGCCACGATGGCCGCGGGCACCTACCAGCGTTCGGGAGATCCCTCGATGGCGCAGATGATTCAGACAAGGGTGCTCCCTGCTCTGGGAGCACACCAACCGATCCGGGATAACCCTCCTTCGCCGTGAACGGTAGTGGCAGGAGAGGATCTTCTTGCACTCGGAAGCAGTTGCAGTAACCCTCCGCCACCATGACTCCACGATCACGCTCCAACAACAGGGCTTCCGACAAGCTCAGGGAAATCACCTTTCAGACCGGTATTGCTCCACAAGCATCAGGCTCCGTACTGATTTCCTTCGGTCGCACACAGGTTCTCTGTGCCGCCAGCATTGAAGAGGGTGTGCCCCGTTGGATGAAAGAACAAGGCGTCACGGGCGGATGGCTCACCGCAGAGTATTCGATGCTTCCCTATTCCACTGCTCCACGTAAGCAACGCGATAGCTCACGTGGAAAGGTTGACGGACGCTCCACGGAGATCCAGAGACTGATTGGACGATCTCTTCGTGCAGGTATCGATCTGGAAGGGTTGGGCTCAAGAACCCTCTGGGTCGACTGCGATGTTCTTCAGGCCGATGGGGGAACCCGCACGGCATCCATCACCGGTGCCAGTGTTGCCATAGCCCTCGCCTGCAACAAACTGGTGAAGGAGGGAAAAATCGCCAAGAGCCCTGTGTCGCGACAGATCGCCGCAGTGAGTGTCGGCGTCGTTGGTTCCGAGGTTCTTCTTGATCTGGATTATCCTGAGGATCGAGATGCCGAGGTCGACCTCAACCTTGTGATGACCGGAAATCTCGAGTTCATCGAGCTGCAGGCCTCGGGTGAGGAGAATGTCTTTGGTGATGCACAACTGGCCACGATGCTCGATTATGGCCGTCGAGGCATCTCTGAATTAGTCGCCCGACAGCAGGAAATTCTCACTTTGGGATAAAAATCGCCTCAAAAATCCTTGACCCCGAGGGCTACAACTGACCATATCAACAACTCAACAAATTTCATTATGTCTAGAAAGTGCTCCATTACCGGTTCGCGTCCTGTACGCGGTTCTAAAATTCACCGCAGAGGTCTCGCCAAGAAAAAAGGTGGTATCGGTATGCACGTCACGGCTGTGACTCCCCGTTATTTCACTCCGAACCTTCGCACCAAGCGCATCTGGGTTCCTGAGCTCAAGAAGTTCGTGACAGTCAAAGTCACGGCTCGCGCCCTGAAAACCATTTCTAAGAATGGTGCTCACTCCACGCTTTCGAAAGCCGGTCTGATCTAACCAATCACCTTAGAACAACCCCCAACCAACCAAAGGACCCTAATACCATGTCATTCAGCGTCGTCAGCAAGAAAAGCGGCAAAACCTATTTCCTTCATCAGCGCCTCCAGGAACTTCGTGGCGGTCAGAAAGTAACTCTTTACTACTTCGGTGGTGAGCCCAAGGAGGGAGCGATCGATGCGCTTCCTGCAGGTTATGAAATCTCCGAGAATGAGCGCACTGGTCTTCCTCTTCTGAAGAAGAAGAAATAAGCTTTTCCAAAATTTCCTCCCCGAGGATACGGGTGCCGAAGAAATTCGGCGCCCGTTTTTTTGTTTATGGCCAAGAGAGGAGGGGGTTTGACCCTGAACCTGTAAGTGTTTAAAAAGATAGGATGAGTATAGACAGCAATTACGCGCATCCCGATGCACTGGTCACAACCTCCTGGATGGCCGACCATCTGAAAGATGCTGATATTCGTATCATCGAGAGCAATGAGGATGTCCTCCTTTATGATGTGGGGCACCTTCCCGGAGCCGTTCATATCGATTGGCAGCGCGATCTGCAGGATCATACGGTTCGCGATTACATCCAGCCCGAGGCGTTTGCAGCTCTCTGCTCGAAGAATGGTATCACTCCGGAAACAACCTGCATTTTTTACGGAGACAAATCGAATTGGTGGTCCTGTTACGCCCTCTGGGTCTTCCGCCTCTTCGGCCACGAGAAGGTCAAGATTATGGATGGTGGACGTGACAAGTGGATTGAAGAGGGCAGACCTCTCACGCGTGAGGTTCCTCATTATCAGGAGACAGCCTATCCGGTTCCTACATCGAGGCGTGATGGCGAAATCCGAGCTTTCTATGATGATGCTCTTGCCCAGAGCCGTGCCAATCTTCCGCTGATCGACGTCCGTTCACCAGGTGAGTTCAAGGGACTTGTGACTCACATGCCAGAGTATCCCCAGGAGGGGGTGCTTCGCGGTGGTCATATCCCGGGAGCTCACAGCATCCCGTGGAAGCAGGCCGTGAATGCCGACGCCACCTTCAAGAGTGCCGAGGATCTCCGCAAGATCTATGAAACCGACCTTGGTCTCAAACCTGACGACCGGATCATCGCGTATTGCAGAATTGGAGAGCGCTCAAGTCACACATGGTTTGTGCTAAACTATCTCTTGGGATTTGATCATGTACGTAACTACGATGGCTCCTGGACCGAGTGGGGCAATCGTGTCGGTGCCCCGATCGAAAAGTCGATCTAGCCTCCTGGCGAATGTCCTATCCCGCTAAGCTTTCCGCGATCATCGAGCTTTTTTCGGGTCTTCCTGACCCGGAAAAACGTGAGACCCTGATTGCCTACGCTGATCAAGCAAAGTCTCAGGAACCCAGAGAGGGGGAGTCGTTTGATCTCGAGGATGTGCGCAAGGATGAAGAATGTACGGATACGGTGGCCATCTTTCTCCGTCTTGATCAACAGGGAGGTGCTCACTTTAGGATTTCACTGGGCCCGCAGGTCCAGACTCTGACCCGTGCCATGAGTTCGATCCTTTGCAAGGGGCTGGAGGGGGTTTCCCCTGCGGAGATCCTTGAAATCCCAGCGGATTTTGTTCCGAAGATCGTCGGGGCGGAGCTTGTCCGCCTTAGAAGCCAGACCGTCTATTATCTCCTCACTCGCATCAAGAGTGTCTCCAAAGTCTGGTTGCAGCGCCAACGCACCGCGTCTCTAGACAACGGTTAACCACCTTGCGTGTCAAAGGTGCCACGGTGTTTTCTTTTCAAGCCTGACGGGATAGGAGATTTCTTCCTGGCCTCAGGAGTGGTGCGGCTGTTGGCTCGCGAGTTTGGTGAGGAGAATCTGACGCTCGTGGTACTGCCGATGATGGAGCCGGTAGTGAGAGGGCAGTTTCCGAAGGCGGAGGTGGTGATCCTCCCCATCAGGAAGCAAAGGGTCATATTGAATGTCTTTGTTGCCAATTGTCTTCGTTGCTTCCCGTCATGGATCAAACTCCTGGGAACAAGAGTCGATACTGCGATCTCCCTACGTCACATGAGGGATTATCTGCAGAGTTTTCTTTTCTACAGTGTGCGGTCCAAGAGCAGATTTCTTGCATCGAATCTCCTTTTAGGAAATGGACGCAGGGTGCGTCGGTGGACGGAGCACTCCATGGTCACTCTTTTTTCCGCGGAGATAACGGAGTATCCCGAGGGAGGTGTCGGCATCCCTAGTGAGATCGAAGCGAACAGGCTGCTAGTCTCGGCAGCCCTTCATCGAAATATCGATCCCTCTGAGATTTGGCCCGAACTGAAAGCCGTCGAGCCCCCCCCGATCGACTCGCCGTACTTTGTCTGTGCTCCTTTCTCCAGCGACATTTGGAAGAATTTTCCTGAACATCGATGGATCAAACTTTTTGAGTTGCTGGATGCCCAAGGTCGGCTGCCGAATCTTGTCCTGACTGGATCCCCAGATCAACGCCCCGCTTTGGAAAGCTTTGGTACCATGATTCGACAGGCTCTACCCGGAGCTCAGGCAACAGTCACAATTCTGATTCCCAAGGACCTGCAGCGGTTCCTAGACCTTCTGGCTGGCGCTGAGTGTGTGTTTACGGTTGATACGGCTGCTGCTCATGGAGCGACCGCCCTCGATCGTCGTACATTGATTCTCTTTTCCGGTCTTCATCAGGGGATGTTTGCTCCATGGACAAGGAGTCAGCGTCAGTGCTGGGTTCTTCCCAAGAAATCCTCCGGAAATGAGCAATGGCATGAGGCCCATCTGACCTCAGAAATCATGGCAAGCATTGAAGAGATTCTTGCAGCTCCTTGAGCAAGGCTCCGTTTTACACTCTTCGAGATGTTTTTTGATTGCAGTTGGGGGGTAGTCGGTGTTTGATTTTCAGCCCATTGATCCAGCGTAGCTCAGTGGTAGAGCGGTCGGCTGTTAACCGATTGGTCGTAGGTTCGAATCCTACCGCTGGAGCCATTTTTCCCTTTCCATGAAAACCCACTACATCGACGAGGCCGCCAAGGCGGTTCCAAACAAGCAGCAGCTCATCAATATGGTTAGCAAGCGCCTGCGTGAACTCTCTGCCGGAAGTCGCCCCATGGTTGAAGTGGATCTTCAGATGGGACTCGCTGACATTGCTCTTGCTGAAATTGCAGCAGGAAAGCTCTCTCAAGAGTTTGCTTTGGATACTGATTCCGTTCAGGCAGCCTAAAGAGCCACGGGCATCATCGATCTGGCATTCGGTTTTTTCGGATGCCGCATTCCGGGCGGTAAACCTGTTGTTTGACCATTCCATCCATGGGTTCTGACATCGTTACCAACCGCAAGGCTTTTAGGGATTATCAGATCCTGGAGACTTTTGAGGCGGGAATTTCTCTTGTTGGTACAGAGGTCAAGTCGTTGCGAGCAGGCAGGGCGGATCTACTGGGATGCTATGCAAAGGTAGAGAAAGGCGGAGTATTTCTTCACGACGCCACGATTCAGGTGTATGAAAAGGCCAGTCATACAACCCATGACCCCAAGCGCCCCAGGCAGCTGCTACTCAATAAAATCGAGATTGCCCGAATGCTGGAACAAACAACCCGCAAGGGGTTGGCCCTACCCGTCCTTCGTCTCTATTGGAAGAAAGGGCGCGTGAAGGTCGAGATCGGATTGGGCAAAGGAAAACACGCAGCGGATCAGCGTCAGGATCTCAAGAAGAAAGCCGAGCAGCGGGAGACAGATCGTGAGGTCGCTCACTTCAAGAGGGGAAGATAGAGAATTTCCTGATTGCGCGTCCATGTCGTCAACAGCACCCTTTTTCAAATGAAGAATGCTCGAATGAATGATAGGCCTGAGCTGAAGGGAGTATTTCCTTCTGCTGAGGAGTTTTCTTCGGAAGCTGCGATCCATCCCGTGGTGCCTGTCTGGATCGACCTGGTGGCTGATAGCGAGACTCCACTTTCTGTTCTCTCGAAACTTACTTCCGAGGAGCCCTCCTTCCTTCTCGAATCCGCCGAGCAGAGCGATCTGATCGGCCGCTATTCTTTTGTCGGTTCTGGTGCGCGTGCGGTGATTTCCTCCCATGGAGAGACAATCACCCGGACCGATCGTAACGGGACGCGTTCTTGGACCGCTCCCGATCCTCTGAAGGAACTTGAGACTCTGATGTCAGGGTATCGCTGTGCGGTTCATCCAGAACTTCCTGGTTTCACTGGTGGTGCCGTTGGTTATCTCGGATACGAGGCTGTGCGGAGATTCGAGCCCTCAGTGCCTGCTGCTCCACTGGACGACTTGGGAGTGCCCGAGATGCTCTTCCTGATTGCTGACACCGTCGTGGTCTTTGATCACAAGGCCAGAAGGATCAAGGTGGTTGCGTGTGCCTTTCCTGGAGAACTTGGTGTTGAGGAGTCGCATCGCGAGGCTGTGGAAAGGATCTCTGCGCTCCTTGATAAACTTTCCCTGCCACTTGCGATGCAGCCATTTCCTGCTGGAGTGGATGCGGAACGCCTGCCTGTCTCGAGCAATGTTACCAGAGCTGCCTTTGAGAAGTCGGTGGAGGACTCGAAGGAGTTCATCCGCGCCGGGGATATCTTTCAGATCGTCCTCTCCCAGCGTTTTGCTATCCCTTACCAGGGAGATCCTCTTCATCTCTACAGGGCTCTACGATTCATCAATCCCTCGCCCTACATGTTTTGCCTGCGATTGCCCGGAGGATTTTCGCTCGTGGGAAGCTCCCCTGAAGTTCATGTGAAGGTCACTGATGGTAACGTGCAGATCCGCCCGATCGCCGGGACCCGTAAGCGGGGTACGACACCGGAGGCTGATGAGGCACTCCGCCTCGAACTCCTTGAGGATCCCAAAGAGCGTGCCGAGCATCTCATGCTTGTTGATCTTGCCAGGAACGATGTCGGTCGCATCTCGGAATTCGGCAGTGTCTCCCTGACTGACTTCATGACCGTGGAACGGTACAGCCACGTGATGCATATCGTTTCCAATGTCATCGGCAAACTCTCGGGAGATCATTCTCCGCTCGATGTGCTGCGTGCGACATTCCCTGCAGGAACAGTCAGTGGATCACCGAAGGTGCGTGCCCTCCAGATCATCGCCTCGATGGAACCCACTGCTCGCGGTAGTTATGCAGGGGCCGTGGGGTATTATGGATTCAACGGACAGCTTGATTCCTGCATCGCGCTGAGAACCGTGCTCTTGAAAAACGGGACAGCCTATGTTCAGGCAGGGGCAGGTATTGTTGCTGATTCCCAACCCGAGGCCGAATTCGAGGAAACCGTCAACAAGGCGATGGGTGTTGTCAGGGCGATCGAACTGGCTACAGCGACCCTCTCTAATCCTTCCGAGTCATGATCCTCATCATCGATAACTACGATTCCTTCACCTACAATCTCGTCCAATATTTTGGAGAACTGGGTGCCGATCCTGTTGTTCATCGCAACGACAAGATCAGCATCGAGGAAATCGTGGAGATGGCTCCTGACAGGATCTGCATCTCCCCGGGGCCCTGCACGCCGAAAGAGGCGGGGATCAGTTGTGACGTGATTCGAACTCTTGCGGGTAAATATCCGATTCTTGGTGTCTGTCTTGGACATCAGTGCATGGGGGATGTTTATGGAGGAGAGGTGGTCAGGGCTGAACGCCTGATGCATGGCAAGACATCGCCGATCCTTCACAACTCGCAGGATTTGTTTGCCGGTCTACCAAACCCGTTCGAGGCCACCAGATACCACAGTCTACTTGTGCGCCGGGAGAGTTTTCCTAACTGCTTGGAGATCACGGCTGAGACTTCCGAGGGAGAAATCATGGGCCTCAGGCATAGAGATCTTCCCCTCTGGGGAGTTCAGTTTCATCCCGAATCGATCCTGACAACTCACGGCAAGGAGCTCTTGGCTAATTTCCTGCGTCTGAAGGCTTGAGTCTCTGAGGTTTTGAGACCCCAAGGATCTGAGGCCTCCTCTTTTGCTGATAAATCGTTGCAACTTTCCCCCAGTATAGTCCTTTTACATTTACCCATGACACACTCTCATGATGGCGATACCTCTGCGGCCTCCTCGGAGAGAGCCACTGATTCATCGAATCCTCCTCCGAAACAGAAGCGTGCCCCATGGATTTGGTGGATACTCCTCCTACTAATTATCGGGGGAGTTGCCTGGCGTCTGACTCATGTGAAGAAGGATGGTGATTCTCACGGCGGAGCGCATGGTGCCAGATCCACCTCTCCGATTCCTGTCACTGCGACTGCAGTTACCTCTGAGGACTTTCCCGTTTATCTCGATGGTCTGGGAACAGTGCAGGCTTACAATTCTGTTCAGGTGAATGCCCGTGTCTCCGGATTAATTCAGGAAATTCGATTTCAGGAGGGCCAGGAGGTGAAGCAGGGAGATGTCCTCGCGGTGATCGACCCACGAACGTTTCAGGCCCAATACGATCAGGCTGTCTCGAAAACCGCTCAGGATATGGCCCAACTGGAGAGTGCCAAAATCCTGCTTGCTCGTGACCAGGACCTGCTCAACAAGAACGTTCTCGATCATCAGACCTATGACACTCAGAAGTACCTTGTGGCCCAGTTGCAGGGGAGCGTCCAGGCCGATCAGGCCAATGAAGAGATGCAGAAATCCCAGCTCGACTGGACGCAGGTCACGGCACCGATTTCCGGACGCACCGGAGTGAAGCAGGTTGATGTCGGCAATCAGGTGACCGGTGGAGGGAATAATGCCAACGCTTCTTCGGCCATTGTGACCATCAATCAGATTCGTCCCATCTATGTTTCTTTCACCTTGCCGCAGCAGGATCTGGAACAAGTCCGTGGACCATTGCTTGCCCACAAGCCCCTGGAGGTCCTTGCGCTTGATCGCAACAACCGAACGATCTTGAGCACCGGAACTCTTAGCGTGATCGACAATCAAATCGACACCACGACAGCCACCGTTCGGATGAAAGCTGTTTTTGCCAACGAGGACTACCAACTCTGGCCCGGACAGTTCGTGAATGTGCGCCTGCTTGTGAATCGTGTTCCCGATGCAGTGGTTATTCCTTCGGAGGCCATCCAGTTAGGGCCGGAGGGTTCGTATGTTTATGTCGTGGGAGCTGACAATAAAGCGGAGATGAGGCCGGTCACTACGGGAGCCACCGAGGGGGGAATGACCATGGTGAAGTCGGGGTTAAAGGCAGGAGAGATGGTCGTGACGGACGGGCAATACCGCTTACAGCCTGACTCACCCGTGACGACCCGCCCTCCTAAATCGGGTGACCATCACCTTCAAAAGAAGTCCTGAAGCCTGAGGGAGATCCATCTGCTAGTAGGAAATCCCTGCCGTGACTGAACCGACTCACGACTTTCGTTCAGGAGCTTGCCCATGAACATTTCCGAGCCCTTCATCAAGCGTCCGATCGCCACCTCCCTGTTGATGGTGGCCTTGGTGCTTGTTGGTATTCTCGGTTATCGATCCCTCCCGGTATCGGCGCTGCCGACGGTTGATTTCCCGACAATTCAAGTAACCTCGCAGTATCCGGGCGCGGATCCCGAAGTCATGGCTTCGCTGGTGACAGCACCTCTTGAGAAGCAGTTTGGTCAGATCAGCGGACTCTCCTCGATGAATTCGATCAGTTCCTTGGGGACATCGGTCATCACGCTTCAGTTTGTGCTCGGCAAGAACATCGATCAGGCCTCCCAGGATGTTCAGGCAGCAATCAATGCCGCAGGGGGAGTTCTCCCCCAGAACATGCCCAATCCCCCAGTCTACAATAAGGTCAATCCTGCCGATGCACCGATTCTTACGTTAGCGATCACGTCAGAGAACCTCCCCCTGGTGAAGGTCAACGACTTTGCCGACTCGGTATTAGCGCAGAAGTTGAGTGAAATTCCCGGGGTCGGACTTGTCACGATCCAGGGCAACCAAAAGCCTGCCGTCCGGGTGAAGGTGAACCCAGCGGCACTCGATGCCCAGGGTATCAGCTTGGAAACGGTTCGGAATACGATCAATCAGGCGAATGCCAACGCTCCCAAGGGAAGTTTTAACGGAACCCATCAGTCTTTTACGATCGGCGCCAACGATCAGATCCTCAGCGCCGACGATCTGGCTCCATTGATTCTTGCTTACAATCCCAAAAATAACGCGCCCGTCCGTCTCCAGGATGTCGCAACGGTTCAGAACGGGGTGGAGAATTCATTGATCCAGGCGTGGGTCTCTACGGCGGAGAGGCCTTATCACCAAGCGGTTCTTCTCGATATTCAGCGCCAGCCCGGCGCGAACATCATCGACACCGTTGACCGCGTGAAAGTGCTTCTTCCCAAACTCACGGCATCACTTCCACCCGGGATGCACATCTCGATCTTCTCCGACCGTACCGAGACGATCCGTGCTTCTGTGAAGGATGTTCAGTTCACGCTTCTCCTCACGGTGGTGCTGGTGGTTCTGGTTCTGCTTCTCTTCCTTCGGAAGATCACCGCCACCTTGATTCCAAGCGTGGCGCTCCCTCTCTCGGTCCTGGGCACCTTCGCCTTTATGTATGGCGCCGGCTACAGCCTCGACAATCTTTCCCTCATGGCCCTCACGATCTCGACGGGATTTGTGGTCGATGATGCCATCGTGATGATTGAAAACATCGTGCGCTACATCGAGATGGGAGAATCTCCCTTCGAAGCCGCACTCAAAGGAGCGCGTCAGATTGGCTTCACGGTCATTTCACTCAGCATCTCCCTGATTGCGGTCTTCATCCCTCTGCTTTTGATGTCGGGGATCGTGGGGCGACTCTTCCGGGAGTTCGCGATTACCCTGAGCTGCTCCGTAGTGGTCTCCGCCCTCGTTTCTCTGACGCTGACTCCGATGATGTGCTCAAGGATGCTCCGCCGTGAGCATAAATACGAGCAGCACAGGGAGAGCGGCCTTTCGGGCTTCCTTGAGCATGGATTCGAACGGCTTCTCTGGCATTATGACCGGACGCTGCTCTGGGTTCTCAGACATCAGTTCCTGACCCTGATTGTGGCGATCCTTACTTTGGTGGCCACGGTTTGGCTCTTTGTCATCATACCCAAAGGACTTCTTCCGATCCAAGACACGGGCCTTCTGATCGGTGTTACTGATGCAGCTCAGGATATCTCGTTCAAACAAATGGCAGATCGTCAGAAAGAGCTTTCCGCCGTGATCGCACGTGATCCCGATGTACTCAGAGTTGCGGCCTTTGTCGGTACGGGGGTGGTGAATCCAACCCAGAATACGGGTCGCTTTTACATTGTTCTCAAGCCACGAGAGAAGAGGGTGGCAATTCAACCGATCATGGAGAGGATTTCCGAGGCGGCTCACAAAGTTCAGGGAATCACCCTCTACCTGCAGCCCTCTCAGGATCTCCAAATCGACACACGTATTAGTAGAACTCAATTCCAGTATCTACTCGAGGATGTCGACCCAGCAACACTCAGAAAGTGGGTTCCCCTCCTGCTCGAAAAGCTTCGAGCCAGTCCCTCCCTCGAGGATGTGGCCAGTGACCAGCAGGATCTGGGATTGCAACTTGAAATCACGATCGATCGGGTAGCGGCATCGCGACTCAATGTTCCCGTCCAGGCTATCGACGACACCCTCTATGACGCCTTCGGACAGCGACAGATTTCCGTGATCTACACGCAACTCAATCAGTACCGGATTGTCATGGAGAACGCGGGCAAGTACCGAAACTCGCCTGATGATCTCGGAAAAATCTATGTGAGTTCCACCTCGGGAAAGTTGGTTCCATTGAGCTCCTTAGTCTCAGTCAAGACGCGTACTAGCCCGCTCCTCATCACCCATCAGGGGCAGTTCCCATCCACCACGATCTCTTTCAATCTTGCTCAGGGGCATTCCCTGGGCGAGGCCGTCAAGGTGATCCAACGAGCCGAGCATTCCATCGGGATGCCAGACAGTATCCAGACTCAGTTCCTCGGGAGTGTGGCGGAGTTTCGTTCCTCACTGGCCAGCGAACCGTTACTGATCCTGGCTGCCATCATTGTCATCTACATTGCTCTGGGGGTCCTTTATGAGAGTTACATCCATCCGATTACCATCCTCTCCACGCTACCGAGTGCGGGGGTGGGAGCATTCCTCGCATTACTGATCTGCCATCAGGAATTTTCGCTAGTTGCCCTCATCGGGATCATCCTTCTCATCGGAATCGTAAAGAAAAATGCGATTATGATGATCGATTTCACCCTGGATCTAAGAAGGCAAGGTAACGTTACGGCCCGTGAGGCCATATACCGTGGCTGCCTCCTCCGATTCAGACCGATCATGATGACGACTGCCGCGGCCTTGCTCGGCGCGGTACCTCTGGCTCTTCAGTCAGGCACAGGGTCGGAACTCCGTAAGCCTTTGGGCATTGCAATTGTCGGCGGTCTGCTCCTTTCGCAGTTCATCACGCTCTACACAACGCCCGTCATCTACCTCTATCTCGACAGGCTGGAATCCTGGATGACGCGGATGTGGTCATCTCATCACAGAAATAGTCATAAGGATGCAGCCGACTCCTCCATAGTTCCATGAACATCTCGGCTCCCTTCATCGGGCGACCTGTCGGGACATTTCTCCTGGCCCTGGGACTTCTGTTGCTCGGATCAACTGCATATTTTTTCCTACCGATTGCTCCATTGCCGAATGTTGATCTTCCGACGATCAGCGTGAACGCATCTTTGCCGGGTGTTGATCCTGAGACGGCGGCAACCTCGCTTGCTGCTCCGCTCGAGAAGCGTCTTGGTCAGATTCCAGGAGTGGTCGAGATGACCTCCTCAAGCACGATGGGGGGAACTTCAATCACCATTCAGTTCGACATCGACAGGAATATCGATGGAGCGGCCAGAGATGTTCAGGCAGCCATCAATGCGGCATCTCATGACCTTCCTCCCAATCTTCCCTCACACCCTACTTATCGCAAGCTGAACGCAGCAGGCGCTCCGGTGATGATTCTGGCGATGACCTCTGACACCATGCCGCTCTCTGAGGTCTACAACCTTGCTGACGGGGTTGTTTCCCAGCGACTGAGTCAGGTTCGGGGAGTGAGTCAGGTTCCTCTCTTCGGGGGGGCAAAAACCGCTGTCCGTGTTCAAGTGGATCCGGCACGTTTGGCGAGTTTGGGGATGAGTCTGAACGACATGCAGAATTTTCTGACCAATGCCAATCACTATGCCCCCTTGGGTTCCATTGAGAGTCAGGGAAGGGCGTACAATATCCGGGTCAATGATCAGCTCATGGATGCCTCGGACTACCAGTCCTTGGTCGTTGCCCAGACCACCAACGGAATCCCGATCCCTTTGTCATCAATCGCCAGCGTGGTCAATGGTACTGAGAATATCTTCCAAGGTGGCTGGGTGAATGGAAAGCGTGCCGTGATCATGCCGGTCTTCAAGGAGTCGGATGCCAACGTCATCGAGATTGTCTCCCATATTCAGAAAATGCTTCTTCAGCTCAGAAGTTGGCTTCCTCCCGGTGTCCATCTGATCGTCGTAAGCGATCGTACTCAGACGATCCGTGCGTCGGTGGATGATGTTCAGTTCACACTGATACTCACCAGCGCCTTGGTCATTTTGGTCATGTTTCTTTTTCTGAGGCGTCTCGGCCCAACCTTTGTCGCTGGCATCACGGTGCCTCTTGCCCTGGCTGGAACGTTCGCCGTCATGTGGTTATGCGACTACAGTCTCGATAATCTGTCGTTAATGGCGCTGACTGTTTCCGTCGGTTTCTTGGTCGACGATGCCATCATCGTCATCGAAAATATCGTGCGATTGATTGAGGCGGGCATGCCGCCGAGGGAAGCCTCTTTTTTGGGAGCACGCCAAATCGGCTTCACGGTGATCTCCATGAGCCTTTCACTGATCGCGGTCTTCTTACCCATCCTGATGATGGGGGGAATCATCGGCAGGCTTTTTCACGAATTTGCCATGACCCTCAGTGCTTCCATCGTTGTCTCGGCAATCATTTCCCTCACGTTAACGCCGACGCTTTGCGCCCGATTGCTTCGCTTGGGGAATGAAGAGCAAGAAGGACGTTTCGGTGTTTGGCTTGAGTCCCGCTTTGAGGAGTGTTTCCAGCTCTACCGGAAAGGACTTGATTGGGTCCTGGCACACTCACGCTTCACACTTTTGTTTTTCTTTCTCAGCGTGATCGGAACAATCCTGCTCTACGGGGTTGTCCCCAAGGGATTGTTTCCCCAGCAGGATACCGGATTGCTGTTCGGAGCCACCGAGGGATCGCAGGACATCTCCTACACTTCCATGGAGAAGAAGCAGAAGGCGGTGGCCAGAATCATCTCAGAGGATCCCGCGGTAGAGAGTGTGGCCTCTGTGATTAGCCCATCCGGCGGCAATGCGCTCAACAGCGGCAGACTTTACATCTCCCTCAAGCCGCTTGATCAGAGGAAAATCGCCGTGGATGGCGTGATCAATCGACTCCGTCCTAAAATGGCAGCCGTGAAGGGGATACGAGTTTATCTCAGTCCGGCTCAGGATCTGCGGATGGGGGGACGTCTTTCCAGGGCCCAGTACCAGTATGCCCTGAGTTCCGACTCAGTCGGCGCCTTGTTGAAGTGGGCAACCCGACTGGTGGAAAAACTAAAAACCTATCCCCAACTTGCTGACCTGAACAGCGATCAGCAGTTTCAGGGACTTCAGGTAAAAGTCGTGGTCGATCGGACTCTCGCGGGCAGCCTCGGCATCCAACCATCACAGATCGATTCCATCCTTAACAATGCGTTCGGACAAAATCAGGTTTCCAACATGTATTCCACGATCAACCAGTTCCATGTGGTTCTCGTGGCTAATCCCGAGCTTATGGAAGACCCGAGCTATCTGAATAAAATCTATGTGAAATCCTCGGCGGGAAAGATGCTCCCCTTGAGTTCGATCGCTCATTTTGAACACACGAACATGCCGCTCTCCCTGAATCATCAGGGACAGTTCCCCGTCGTGACCTTCTCCTTCAATCTCATGCCCGGTGTTTCCTTGGGGGAAGCAGAGCGTCTCATTGCTCAGGCCGAAGAGGAACTGAAGATGCCAGCCACGATACGGGGAAGCTTTGTCGGGAATGCCCTGCTCTTTCAGCAATCGCAGTCCTCCCAGCCGATTCTCATTCTTGCAGCCATCTTGGCCGTCTACATCGTGCTCGGAATGCTCTACGAGAGCCTGATCCACCCCCTGACGATCATCTCCACGATTCCAACCGCAGGGCTCGGTGCGTTGCTGGCCCTCATCCTGACGGGGATGGAACTGAGTATCGTCGCGATGATCGGCATCATTCTTCTGGTGGGTATTGTGAAGAAGAATGCGATCATGATGGTGGATTTCGCAATTACGGCACAACGCGAGCGAGGGATCTCACCCCGCAATGCCATCTACGAAGCCTGCTTGGTTCGTTTCCGCCCCATCATGATGACCAGTGCTGCGGCCATCTGTGGTTCCATTCCGCTAGCGATCGGGATGGGAGTAGGGTCCGAGCTCCGTCAACCCCTCGGTGTTGCCATCGTCGGCGGACTTTTAGTCTCCCAGGTTTTGACCCTATTCACGACACCCGTGGTTTATCTCGCGATGGAGCACCTAAGGGAGGCAGGAAAAAGAGATTGGAAGAGATTTTCGCAGTTCGTGGGGCGTTTTTGGCGCTTTGGGCGGTTTGCTAAAAACAACCCCCAGGTAGTTTCTCAAGTTCCCTGAGGAAGAGTTCAGCTGCACGATCGGCGACTTCTCGGGTTTCCAGATCCTGCCCGCATTCTGCTGAGAGCGAGGTCATGGCGACTCCCGCGATACCGCAGGGGGTGATGGCGTTGAACCCAGGGAGGTCACGCGCCACATTGAGCGCGAATCCATGCATCGAGATCCAGCGACGAACACCAACCCCGAGGGAAGTGATCTTACGGTCCTCTACCCAAACACCAGTCAATCCATCCTTGCGGATTCCCGTAACCGAATACTCTGCCATGATCTTGATGATCACCTCTTCAAGGAATCGTAGATATCGGTGAAGATCACGCCCCCGGCGGTTCAGATCCAAGATCGGGTAGCCAACCAACTGACCTGGACCATGGTAGGTGGCCTGCCCGCCTCGGTTCGTCCGATGAACGGGGTGGGGGAGGTTGATTTCCTCGCCGAGACTTGATTCATCACGGGAGCGTCCCATCGTGTAGACGGGATCGTGTTCGAGAAGCAGGAGCGTGTCGCGTGGCTCTCCGGCGATTTTTTCCCGAACCAACGCTTCCTGAAGTTCAAGCCCCTCTTCATAGCCGATCCGCCCAAGCCAACGGGTCTGTAGACTTGTGCTCATTTGCCGCGGGTGGCCGTGACCTTGAGAACGGGGGAAGCAATTGTCCGAAGGTGAGTCAGGCCGATTGCAAGTGCATCGGCGGCATCGCTGGGAGGAGTCTCCGTGAGACCGAGAAGAGCCCTGATCATGAAGGCCACCTGTTCCTTGGCAGCAGCCCCTTTGCCCACCACGGCTTGTTTCACGCGCTTCGGTGGATATTCATGAATCGAGAGTCCGCGTTGGGCCGCGGCAAGAACAGCAACTCCGCGAGCAGCACCGAGAATGATCGCTGTGGCGTAACTCTGGACAAAAATGACTTTTTCAATGGCCAGCGCCGTCGGAGCGTGGCGCTCGATCGCGCTTCCCAGTGCTTCATGAATCGCAATTAGACAACCTTCTTGGGAGAGGGAGGGATGGTTTTTAATCACGGAGTACTCGAGACAACGTGTTTTTCCCTTGGACTCTTCAAGAATGGCAAATCCAGTCCCACGAAGCGATGGATCGACTGCTAAAATGCGCATGGTTCTAGAACTGTGATGAACTCACCCGGAAACCTCTCAACAACAATCAAAAGCAGCCTTCCCCAAAAAGAAAAAAGAAAGGTCCAACTCGCCAGAGAGGGAGTCGACTCAATGACCACCCTGGGGCATGAAACCACCCAGAGCACCTGAACCTTCCCAACTAGCCGGCTTATTCCAAGGAATTGCGCTCACTGCAGCGCTTTCCGGAGTCGTAATATCAGTGCTTGGGGCTGTGGAACACCCAGCAAGCAGAAGCGTCAAGAGAATCAGGATGATCCCGAATCGGTTCATGGATTCGGCTTATTCTCCGAGGACTCGTCACCCGGGCCGGAATAAATCACGGAATCACCAGGTTGGACGCTCAGTCCAGAGCGGACACTGTTGACGACGATGTCGGCGATCGATGTGGAGGGTTCAACGGAGGTGATGCGCACCTTACCAATCAGCTGTGATCCGCGCTTGATGAGCATCTCTGCATTGTTCACCACCCCATTGCGGTCTCCAAGGCTCAGAACCACGAAGTTCCATGAGGGATTCACCGCCAAGATACGTCCTTCGAGGCCGCTGCGCATCGACTTGCTGCGGCGCTGTGCCTCCCTTTCCTTGAGCGCTGCAAGCTGGCTCTCCTGTTCCTTGAGTTTGGCCTGAAGCCCAGTGGTCAGGATATCTTTTTCCTCAAGCTGCTTCTTGAGATCATCCGCGGGAGCAACGACTGGCTTGGCCGTGGAGTTCACCTTAGCCTCGAGATCCGTGATATGGGCATCCTTGGCTGCCATGTCGGCTTTCTGTTGGGCGATGGTGGCATCCCTGTCGGCAACCTGTTTCTGGACATCGGCGACACCGCTCGAGGATTTTGCAATTTGAGCCTTCAGGTCGGTGTTCTCTGTGGCAAGTTTCTCCTGGTCGGTGCTGACAAGAGCCAGCTTTTCGGTCTTCGCCTTACCGTCAGCCAACGCCGCGGTCAGACTCTTGTTTGCTTTGTCCAATTGTTGCTTGGTCGAATCATTATCGGCTTTCACGGCGATAAGCTTGCCATGGTTCAGATAACCGAGTCCTGCTGCAGCGAGAGAGAGAACTGCGGCGATGGTGATGAGTAGTTTTTGCATTACGGGGGACGAGAGGCGAATATCTTTAGGGGGATTGGAATTATTTCTCAAGTATCAAAAAGCTACTTCCTGGATTGTTTTAATTTTTCCTTGCACTAGTATAAAGAAGTCAGGGGCTATGGATGAAAGACCGGCGAACCCCGCCAGGGCAGGAATGCAGCAACGGCAGCCAGCTCTCTCTTGCCGTAGTTCCCTGACACTTTTTTTGCTTCGGCATGATCTTTGGATTCTTTCTTCCGGTATGATCAAAAACAGCTAGAAACAGGAGATGCGTCACGGTCGTTTCGAAGAATCCATGTCCACCCTCCTTAGGGATTACGGTCAGTCTGTCTCCTTTGACTGGAGACTCTACCGCCACGATATCCTTGGCAGTATCGCCCACGCACGTGCCCTCTTGAAGGCAGGGTTCCTCACTGGAGACGAGTTTGAGTCGATTGAGACAGGATTGAAAACCATTGGGGAGGAGATCACAGCGGGCAAGTTTGCCTTCTCTGTCGATCTCGAGGATATCCATATGAATATTGAGAAGGAGCTGACAAACCGCATCGGGGATGCCGGTGCCAAGCTCCACACGGCACGAAGCCGCAACGATCAGGTCGCCACCGATATCCGGCTCTATCTTCGTGAAGAGATATCGGCACTTCAGGATGGGGTGAGGGGATTGCAGGATGCCTTGGTAGGACTCGCCTCGGAGAATGAATCAGTACTCATCCCTGGATACACCCACCTGCAGCGGGCCCAGCCGGTTCCTCTGGCTCATCATCTGCTGGCCTATGTCGAGATGCTGGACCGTGATCATGGACGCTTAGCCGATACTGCTCTCCGTATGGATGAGCTGCCACTAGGCTCCGGGGCTCTTGCCGCCTCAACACTCCTGCTTGACCGCGAGGCGATCGCTAAGGAGCTCGGATTCTCACGGATGACACAGAACAGCCTCGATGGCGTCAGCGATCGCGACTTCGCGCTGGAGCTGCTCTCGGCCCTCGCGATTTTGGGAATGCATCTCTCGAGGCTTTCAGAAGATGTCGTTCTCTGGACGACTGCGGAGTTCGGCTTTGCTAAACTGAGCGACCGACACTCCACAGGATCGAGCTTAATGCCTCAGAAGAAGAACCCCGATATTGCCGAGCTGACTCGCGGCAAGACTGGCCGTCTCTATGGCAACCTCTTCCGCCTCTTAACTGTTCTCAAGGGACTGCCGATGGCCTACAACCGCGATCTTCAGGAGGATAAAGAAGCAGTCTTTGATTCCGTCGATACGGCCAAGATGGCCCTTGCCGTCACCGCCGAGATGATGAGCGCCCTGATTATCAATAAGGAGACCGCCACCACTGCCGCCAGCGATCCAGCCCTTCTGGCTACGGATCTCGCGGACGAACTCGTCCGCAAGAATGTTCCCTTCCGCAAGGCTCACGATCTTGTCGGCAAACTCGCCGCAGAATCTGCCAAGACGGGCATCCCTCTCGATAAGCTTCCGAAGGAATTCATCCTAGAGATCTGCCCCGAACTCAGCGGGGAATGGGAAGGCTTGTTCGATCCGATCCGTTCGCTGAAGGCCCGTGTTGCAACCGGCGGTCCTTCTCCGGAAAACGTTGCCAAGCGCCTTGCCCACTGGAGAGGCCTTCTCGCGTAGTCGAGGCTCAAGGAATCTCGATCGATCTCGATGGAATTGAAGAATCTCTTCTCCTTTCGGGAGCAGGACGATCAGGAGCGTCCCTTCATGGATCATCTCGGAGATCTGAGGGTAATGATCATTCGGATTGCCGTGACGCTGGTACTGGCCATGATCGGCGCTTTTTTCTTCCGGGACATCCTTGCCACTGTTGTCCAGCGACCCCTGATCGCTGTCGATCCTGTGAGGGCAAACTCTCTTCAGTCCCTCGGAGTGGCCGACTCCATGACGATCTCTCTGGAGCTTTCCTTCTACGCAGGGCTTATCATTTCCTTCCCGATCATCCTGACTTTTATTGCACAGTTCCTCTTTCCCGCACTCAAGCCGAGCGAACGGAAGATCCTCCTGCCGGTGGCGATTTTTGGCCTCTCCCTCTTCCTGACCGGCATTCTCTTCGCTTATTTTGTGGTGCTCCCCGGCACCCTTGATTTCTTTTTCAAAGATGCCAAGTCAATGCACTGGACGCCGACATGGACCGTGCGCGAGTACTATTCCTTCACCACACAGTTCCTCATTGCCTTTGGTGTCGCTTTTGAAATGCCAATTGTTGTCCTGGCACTTGTGAAGATAGGCCTCTTGACTGCCGAGAAGTTACGCAAGGCCCGTTCGGTTGCCATCGTGACCATCTTCACTGTAGCTGCCTTCATCACCCCGTCACCTGATCTCGTGACCTATCTCCTGATGGGTGGACCGATGGTCGTCCTCTATGAGTTTTGTATTTGGCTCGCCCGCTGGGTCGAACCAAAGGTAGATATTTTACAGGAGTAATTGGGAATAATTTATTCCCGCAGAGGCGCGGAGGCGCTGAGAGCTAGCGGAGAATCGTTGATGGAGGTAAACTTCCCAAGACCGTCAGCCCTCATTATTTCGATTTCTTGTTTCCATCTCTGCGTCTCCGCGCCTCTGCGGGAGTACTTGCTGATTAGAAAAGTTCGCACCTGTTTGAGTGCGGCCTTCTAGTTGAGTTGTTTTTAACCTGAGAGGTTCACCTTGATCCCAGAGAGCACGACTTTGTCCCTGTGCTCGATTCATTCTTTGCGCGAACTTTCGGAAAGCGCTGGGTCATCTCCTCAAGGAGTTCCATTTTTCTGCGGAAGGGCAGGGCCAGGTACTCACGGTGCTGGCGAAGCCTGCTTCCCTTCCAGGTGGTCAGGCCCCTGTCGATAGGCTCAGGCTCTTTACGGAGATTCGTCATCACTGGAGGGTTTGATTAGGCAGAGCAGGTGGTGCCGGATTGCCGACTGTATCCTTGCGACTCAGGTATGCAGGATGAAGAACACGCATCTTACGACTCAAACATCAATTTGATCTCCTCGTGGAGTTCTTTCTCCTCACGGAGTTTCCGCTCTTCGTGGGAAAGCGAATAGTAAGCACAGAGTTTCTTAACGAGCGAATCGGAGACATTGTAGCTACGCTCTGAGTAAAACTGAGCCAAGAGTTTTTTGGACAACTCAGCCTGCCGCGGTGTGAGCTGCTCGATCAGTGAAGCAGCTTGAGCCTCACCCAGAGCTTCCGTGGCTTCAGGATCAACTTCCAGAGCCATCTCCAGGATGCGCTCCCGTTGATCGGAACGCAGTGGCCCCTCATTCTCTCCCCGTTCAGGGATCTGAATTCTCACCGCATCCGTGTGAGCATGGATCCAAGCACTGCTAGGCATTGGCAGCTCCTCAAGAGCTGAGGTGAGGGAATCCGGGGGAAAGCTCCAAGTCTTTGAGAGCTTCACCGCGCTTTGGTAACAAAGCACCCAGGCAATCAGCCCTAAAATGACTGTAGGTATCAGCGCCACGACCACGATCGCCCAGATCAGGGCAGCCTGATACCTCCCACGGGACAAGTGATAAATTCCCGGAATCATCAGGCTCAGAGTCGGGGTGTTCCTGCAGTTGAAGAAGTTCATCGTCTCGGAGCTTCTTTATTGAAAATAGACATCTTCCTTTTGATGCACTCGGCCGAGGGTGACGAGGGTGTCGAGGATTTCCTGGATGTCGGGGGTGCTGGCGCGTGCGAAGGTCTTGGCGAGGGTTTCTGCTGAGAGGGGGGCGCTGGAAGCTCGGAGGGCTTCTTCCACGGCGCGGACACGTTCGGCGAGGGATTTCGGCCAAGGAGTCTTTGCTGAAGAGGTTTTTGAAGCTTTGGATTTTACTGTCTTTCCCTTCGTGAGCTTCAGGCCGGACTGAGTAGCTGAGGTTCCTTTAGGATTCTGATACTCGGGGCGGAGGTAGCGGATGATGCCTTCGGCTTCCTCGGTGGCGCGCTCGGCATTGAGGGCGACAAGGCGGGTGAGGATCTCCTCGTCGCTCAGATCGCGGCCAGCTCCCCATCCATAAGCTGTGGCGACGGCGGCATCGAGATCGTCATGGAGCTGGCGAAGGACGGAGACGAGGCCCTGATCGTGGATGGTCTTTTCCTTGCTCGTGAGGGGGTGACCATTCCTGAGAGCGTCGCGGCGGTAAAGGTCAATCCGTCCGTCGCCTAGGGAGCCATCCCCGAGGGGGATCTTCACCGGATACTCGAAGGTGTAGCCGTCAGCGTGGGTATTCGACGGACGAGGCACCTCCAGCAGATCGCACAGTTCGCTCAGGAAGAGCTGGGCATTCGCCCGCTCCGAGGCCTCGGCACGTGACCAACGCCCTATAAAAGCATCAGCAGCGGTGGGCGTGGTGGAGGCGAACATGGAGAAGATGCAAGACAACTAACGTTTTAGAGAACACCTGACGAGCTTGTTCATCCAATGAAGTTGTCAGAGCAAGGCGACACAGAGTGTCCTAGTCCTTATATTCATTCCTTTCTTTCCTCTGCGCCTCCGCGCCTCTGCGGGAAAAACTCACAATCCCTGTAACGCAAAAGAGCCGTGCCTCCTTTGATCGGAGACACGGCTCTCAGTGATTGTTATCGAGTTAACCTCAGAGGTTCATCTTGATACCAAGGGCCTCGCGCGCCATCGCCTCATGTTGGGCATCGGTGCAAGGGGCGTTCAGCGGTACGTCCGTCTTCACGTCGTTTGCTGTGACGATTCCCTGCTCGAGCATGTAGGCCTCGACTTCCTCTCCACTGATGTCAGGCAGCATGACCCCGTTGATCTCCACGCAAGGGGAGAGGGGTTGGCCGCTGCGCTGCTCCATCTCGAACCGGAACGCCGGATTCTGGATGATGTCCTTCTCGGTGTAGGTGAGGGAGTACTTGTCCATGATGGCGCGCACTCCCTTGCTCCATCCGCAAGAGGTCTTGAGGTAGGCGGTGATTTCTGGCTGTGACATGATGTGGATAGCGAAGGATTACTTGCTGCCCTGACCGGGACGATACTCCTCTTCGGCGGCCGAGAGGGCTGCACCGAAGCTGACCATGTCCTCGCCGCTCTTGACGGACTCGAGGGCCTCGCTCTCCTTGCGGAGGGCGTCTTCGCTGTATCCGGTCGCCTTGATGGAAAGGCCGAGACGACGCTCGGTCTTGTCGATCTTGATGACGCGGGCCTCGACTTCCTGGCCCACCTTGAGGACATCCTTGACCTTCTCGACACGGTCTTCGCTGATCTGCGAGATGTGAACGAGTCCGTCGATGGCTCCGGGGAGCTCGATGAAGGCGCCGAAGTTGGCGATCTTGGAGACGGTTCCCTTGACGAGATCGCCAACCTTGAACTTGCCCTCGATCTCCTTCCAAGGATCGGTCTCGAGCTGTTTGACGCCGAGACTGATGCGCTGGTTGGCCTTGTCGATGTCGATGACGACTGCATCCACCTCGTCGCCCTTCTTGAGGATTTCGCTCGGGTGGTTGATCTTCTTGTTCCAGCTGAGGTCGGAGACGTGCACCATGCCATCGATTCCTTCCTCGAGCTCCACGAAGGCGCCGTAGGCGGTCATGTTGCGGACCTGGCCGCGAACCTGCTTGCCGATGACGTAGCGCTGTTCGATCTCGTCCCAAGGATTCGGCTCGAGCTGACGGACGCCGAGGGAGATCTTCTGATCCTCCTTGTTGACGCCGAGAACCACGGCCTCGATGTCCTGACCAAGGGTGAGGACGTCGGAAGGACGGGTGATACGCTTGGTCCAGGAGAGCTCCGAGACGTGGATAAGACCCTCGATGCCTTCTTCGATCTGAATGAAGGCGCCGTAGGGCATGAGATTGGTGACTTTGCCCTTGACCTTCTGGCCGATCGGGAAGCGCTCTTCGAGGCGATCCCAGGGGTTGGACTGAAGCTGCTTGAGACCAAGAGAGATGCGCTCCTTGTCCTTGTTGATCTCGAGGACGACAACCGTGAGGCGGTCGCCAGGCTTGACGGCCTCGCTCGGGTGCGTGAGACGTGCCCAGGACATGTCGGTGATATGGAGAAGTCCGTCGATGCCATCGAGATCGAGGAAAGCCCCGAAGTCGGTGATGTTCTTGACGGTACCCTCGACCTTGTCACCGGCGCTCATGGTGCCGAGGAACTGCTGGCGGCGCTCACTGCGCTCGGCCTCGATGAGTTCGCGGCGGCTGAGGACGACGTTCTTGCGGTCTTCGTTCAGCTTGACGATCTTGAAGTCGTAGGTGTTGCCGACAAATTGGGTGAGATCCTTCGGAGGATTGATATCCACCTGTGAAGCGGGGAGGAAAGCCTCGACGCCGACATTGACGATGAGACCACCCTTGACGACGGATTTGACGCGTCCCTTGATGATGCCCTCGGCCTCGAACAGCTTGACGATCTTCGACCAGTTCTGACGCTGGGAAGCTTTCTGCTTGGAGAGGATGACCATTCCGAGGTCGTTTTCGAGACGCTCGAGGAGAACCTCGACCTCGTCACCGACCTGGATTTCCTCGGGATTGTCGAATTCCGAAGCGGAAACCACACCCTCGGACTTGTAGCCGATGTCGATGAGGAATTCCTTGGGGCGCTTCTCGAGGATGTGCCCTTTAACGATGCTGCCTTCGCGGTAGTTTTTAACCGAGGCGGCAATGAGTTGCTGAAGTTCAGCGATTGATGTTGTCATGATGTGTTGGATAACTTCTGCGGAGCGATTGTTGCCAATCACTCCTACCGCGACTCCTTTTAAGTGACGGCAGAAGAGCCAAAAAGAATAGCAATCCCTGCTTGCAGGGCAATGAATTTCTCCCACTAATTAAGCGTATTAATGCTCCCATGACCGAACCTGCCGCCATCCGTCCCCTGCACTCCCTCGGCATGGAAGATCTCGAGGAGAGTCTCTCCTCACTGGGTCAGCCCTCCTACCGAGCCAAGCAGATCATGGAGTGGACTTACAGTCGTGAGAAGCGCGTCGACAGCTGGGAGGCGATGAAGAATCTTCCTGCGGCCCTGCGTTCCAATCTAGCTGAACGCCATCCCATCCGCTTGCCCGAGGTCGTGACTGTCAGTGGTTCACAGGACACGACACTCAAGCTTCTGCTGCGCCTCCATGACGGAGAGCTCATCGAGACTGTCCTGATCCCGGCGTCGCCCGCTCTCTACGGGGAGGAATCCGATCGACGCACGCTCTGTGTCTCATCGCAAGTGGGATGCGCCTATGGGTGCAAATTCTGCGCGAGCGGTCTCGATGGCTGGAAGCGTCACCTGAGTGCCGATGAGATCGTCTCCCAGGTCTTGCTCGCGGAGAAGATCGCCGGAGAGAGGATCAATAATCTGGTCTTCATGGGGATGGGAGAGCCGATGGCGAACTACAAGAACTGGCTGCAGGCTGTCTCCATCCTGAACGCCCCCTGGGGAGTCGGGCTCGGTGCCCGCAAGATGACGGTCTCCACTAGCGGCCTCGTTCCCCGGATTCGGGATCTCGCAGATCAACCCCTCCAGATCAGGTTGGCCATCTCTCTTCACGGGGCCAGTGACGAAGTCCGTAGTCAGATCATGCCAGTGAACAAGAAGCATCCCGTGGCTGAGTTGATGGATGCCTGCGCCTACTACGGCGATCGGAAGAAACAGATGATCACCTTCGAGTACATCCTGATCGAGGGAGTGAATGATGCCCTCTCCGAGGCACGCCTGCTGGCCGAACGGGCGAGGGGACTTCGCGCCAAAATCAATCTCATTCCCTACAACACCGTCGAGGGACTTCCATGGAAGCGGCCTTCCGAGCCCGTGCAGGAGGAGTTTCTCTCAATCCTTCGAGACCGTGGCATCGCTGCAACCATCAGACGTGAAAAGGGGCATGATATTGACGCAGCCTGCGGGCAGCTCAGACGTCGCATCTCTTCGGAAGTTTTGTCAGCCTCCAAGCCATGAGCAGAACTATTATCATTGGTGATGTCCATGGGTGCGCCTCGGAGTTGGAGTCGCTGCTGAAGAAGGTCGAGGTAAGCAAGGAGGATGAGCTTATTGCCGTGGGGGATCTCGTTCGTAAGGGGCCGGATTCTGGTTCCGTCATCTCCTGGGCGATGGAGACCCCGAATCTGCGCTGTGTCCTGGGGAATCATGAATTGCGCCTTCTCGACCGATGGGTTGCCGGGGAAGCTCCTGACCCGGGTTCTCCTGATGAGGAAATTCTCAGGCAACTCGGCGACCGATATGATGAGGCGATGGCATTCATCAAGTCGTGGCCACTCTACCTCGAACGGGATGGATTCTTCGTGGTCCATGCCGGAATCGACCCGCGCATCCCGACCTTGGAACAACAATCGCGCCGCGACCTCACCACCATTCGCGTGCCCGAGGGGATGAGCGTTCCCTGGTATGAGGCTTATACGGAGGATCGGTTGGCAGTCTTTGGTCATTGGGCCCGGCCAGAGCCAATCATCCGTCCGAATGCCATTGGTCTCGATACCGGATGTGTCTATGGGGGGGCGCTCACCGCTCTGGTCCTGCCGGAAAAACGCCTTGTCAGCGTACCGGCTGCTCAGGAATACCAGAGACACGCCGCATGGAATTAACCGAGTCAGCCATTCCTGAATCCCAGCACCCGATTCGTCTGACCGGGTTTCTCGGAGGCGTGTTCCTCACGCAGTTGGTCGATAGTGCCCTGCATCTTGCCCAACCTTTGCTGCTGGCGAAACTCTCCGGTTCACTCGGCGGGGCGGCCTTTTTCTCTGCATTTGATACCGGGATCCACATGGTCGGAACCTATATCGGCGGATGGCCTACCGAGAAATTCGGTGCTCGCCGCGTCCTCGTGGTGGCCACCTTTCTGAGGGCCGTGGCGTTAGCCGGAGTCCCTATTGCCATGCTCTGCGGTTTTCTGAGTCTCTGGTGGGCGATGGGTTGCTACACGTTGGAGGCCTTGATCCGCGGCTTTGTCGATACCTCGGTGCACACCATCCCTCTGGAGCTAGCGCGTCATCGTGCCGATCAACTCGACAGGATCAATTCACGCTACGAACTGACGTTTGACATCGGGGGAGTCGCAGGCCCGTTGATTCTAGGGGGACTTATGGTCTGGGGAGGGAAGATTGTTCCCCACATCATGATACCGGTTGGCTTCGTTCTTTCCTCGGCGACCTACTTCTTCATTCCTGAGAGAACCGGAGGGAAGAACAAAGGTGTGGTCCATCACTCCCACGGTGGCACTTGGACAGGCATCAAATATATCTTAACGCGCCAATCGCTTCTCATCACCTGTATCGGTCTGATGTCGTTCAATATCTACCCGCTGCGTAAGCTCCTGAGTGCTTTCTTCGCCAAGAGTCTCCTACATAAGTCATCCTCTGTTGGGCAAATCGGTGCCGCCTTCGCGCTTGGAGGTGTCGTGGGTGCATTGATTTATGCAGTCACGAAGCATCATAATTCCGGAGCCAAGTGGGTCGCTCTGGGGGCTGTCGGGACATTCATCCTGGCCATTGGGTGGTTGCCTGCAAATCTCTGGGTGATGACAATGGTGGTCTTCTTATTTGCCGTGGCCAATGTCTGCGCCCGCTTGACTCTGACAAAGAAAAGGCAGGAACTCACCCCGCTTGAACATGCGGGCGGCGTTACCTCCGCTTCTCAGTTCGGTGTGAATGCGGTTTCGGTGGTCATCAAGGCCATTATCGGCGCGGCCTTCTCGATCGGTTTGGGGGCCTACGGAGCCTTTGCCGTTGTTGGTGGAATCCTTGGACTCATGGGGATAGGTCAATTTGTGCTCTCAAGGCATATGCCGAAGCTCCGACCTCACCAGTCCTAGGGAAACGCTGATCTAATCCCATGATGGCCGCTGAAGACCAGTTGTTGATTTTTGAAGGCGCGAGCGCTGGGCGATACCCGCAGCGGTCTCGCCCGAGCAAGCAACGCCACAACGACGAGCGATGGGAGTCGCGTCGTAGCCTGCAAAGCAGTCCGAAGGACGAGACCATCGGGAGATGGCGAGGCAAAAATCGACAAATGGTGTCAGCCCTTCGGGTTGCGGAGATAATAGGCTGGGGGCTGTGTTGGCTTCGCGGTTACAGCCCGCAGAGGGGATGCGCCCGCGAAGCCGCCTTACCCGCGGCCCATTCTTCCCTCAACGGCCTCTATGCGATTAAATCAGAGCTTCCCTAGGGAAGCAAAGCGGGGGCTCAAAGTGTCATCGACTGATTCTCGTAAATCCCTGCCTGCACGCTTTTCGGTGTGCGGCTTGGGTTTTCAATCCTCACGTCGCCGCAGAGAACAACACCCGGTTCAAAGTGGACAGGACCTTGGATCGTCAGGGAGCGACAGTTAATAAGACTCGGCATTCCAAGGGATTCTATTCCATCCACCAGTTTATATTCTTCCGAGAGGGTGATCACCGGAGGTATTCCCTGCCGCGAAGCTGCCAGGCGCACTTGACCATCAGCTAGGACTTCGTAGGCGTCCGAGCGCAGGGCAAAAAGATCGGATGTGGTTTTTACCGGGGCAAATCGATTGCGCGGCACTTCGATGGCCTGTGCACCTTGGAAACATTCGATTGCCGCACCCATCGCGGTTTCCAATTGAACGACCTTGGGTGAGTTTTTATCCCTCGGATCGACGGTCTTGATATTCCGGATCATCGGCAGGGGAAGTGTTCCCCCATCTGCCTCAAGTTGCTTCTTGAGGAGGTCAAGGCGCATCCAAAGGCTGTTTGTATTGAAATAACGATGCCGATCGATGTCCTGGAAAGCCTTGAGATCAGCATCAGGGCACTGTGCGACCTCACGTAAAAGCAGACGTCCATCATCTCTTCTGACTGCGAGATGACCTCCTTTGCGGTCGGCGCCTGTTCGTCGAGTAACTTCCATGAGGAAAGGGGCCCCGGAGTCCGCAAAGAACTGCAGAATGGTCGGATCAAGAATCGCTCCCAGGTTGTCAGAGTTTGAGACAAAGGCGTATTTAACTCCCTCGGCCAGCAAGCGGTCGAGCCATCCGCTGCCCACCAATGCTGGGTAGAGATCACCGTGACCCGGGGGACACCATTCCAGATCGGGATCGGCTGGCCACTGAATCGGCTCCATGGATGCCGCTTCGATCTTTGGGATTTGATTCTGCATCAGTTCTACTTCAGAGGCTTCAGCCAGTCCTGCGTCCCGGTATGCAGACAAATGAGCCAGGGTTTCCCTGCTGGTGCTGAAACTATTCATCAGCAGGAGGCGAACCGCAGCGCCGCTTGATCTCCGCAAATCCTGGATCTGTCTCACCATCAGATCCAGAAAGTTCATTGAGTCCCGAACGGGAAGAAGGCTTTTCGGGCCCTGCAAACCCATGCCTGTTCCCAGGCCTCCATTGAGCTTGATCACCACCACTTGCGACATCAGTTCTGGATCGGCATTGCTCCCGTTGGAGATCTCCTGCAGTGATGCTATCCCTGCGGCAGGAACGATAGTTTCTTCGGGAATCAGGCCGCTCTCGTTGCGGACCAGGGCCTCGTAGTTTCGTTGAAAGGATCGGATCACTGCCTTTCCCATTCCAGCGGCGACCATTTTGTTCTCAAATGCTGCAAATTTTTCCATAGTCTGTGAGGTTTCTTTCATGAATGACTGAGCGAGATTCAAGGGTCACGCCGAAAAGTCATCTCTTCGACCTAGTCGCTGTATTGAGAAAGCGTTGCCGATGCGTCCGTGCTGGGCTATCCAAGGAGACCACATTCCTTGTACCCCAACCCATTTTTTATCTTTTATGACCACTTCAACTCATCCCCTTCAGGATCAAGTCGCCATCGTCACCGGAGCTGGTCGCGGCATCGGTGAATCCATCGCCCGTTACTTTGTTGAAGCAGGAGCCAAGGTTGCTGTCGTGAGTCGCAGCGAGGCCAACTCCTCCAAGGTGGCTGCCGCATTGGAAGCGATCCGTCCCGGATCTGCCAAGGGATATGCCGTCGATGTGGCTGACTTTGACGCCGTCCAGAAGGTAGGAGAGCAGATTGTGGCCGACTTCGGTCGTGCCGACATTCTCGTCAACAATGCCGGAATCACACGGGACAACCTCCTGATGCGCATGTCCTCCGAGGAGTGGGATGCTGTCCTCGACACCAATCTCAAGGGGGCCTTCAACTTCGTCCGCTCGGTCCTCCGGACCATGGTCAAGCAGCGCTCCGGACGCATTATCAATATCAGCTCCGTCAGCGGCCTGATGGGGCTTGCCGGCCAGACCAATTACGCCGCCAGCAAGGCTGGTATGATTGGTCTCACCAAGGCCCTCGCCAAGGAAGTTGCCAGTCGCGGCATCACGGTCAATGTCGTGGCTCCCGGATTCATCGAGACTGACATGACCGCCGTTCTGAATGAGGAGGTCCGCAAGGGTGCCCTGGCACAGATTCCGCTTTCCCGCTTCGGCCAGCCCGAGGATATCGCCGCGACTGTTGCCTTCCTCTGCAGCCCTGCCGCCGGATACATCACCGGGCAGGTTTTGGCAGTCGACGGCGGCATGTCGATGTAACTCGGCGAAGCCTCGAGACTGATGCTGTTTAGACTGAAGGCTGAAGGGAAATACAAAAAACTTCATCCGCCTCAGTTCTGCTTTCAATCTCCCAGCCTAATAGTCCTTAGTCTTCAGTCTAAATCAGTCTAAATTCCCAAAATGCTTCTTCATCTTCTACGACATGCAGAGGCGGAGCCCTATCAGGCAGATGACTTTTCCCGAAGCCTGACGGAGAAGGGATCGAAGCAAGCGCGCAAGATCGGGTGTTTCATGAAAGAGCAGTGTCTCCGGCCAGATGTCATTCTGACGAGTCCTGTCGTTCGTGCGCAACAGACAGCGGAAGTCGTTTCAAGACTTTTAGGGAAGGCCGCTCTCACGGAAGTTCCGTGGGCGGCCTGCGGGATGAGTCCCGATACGGCACTTGCCGAGCTTTCCGGCTTTGCAAAGCTAGGTTCAGTTCTCCTAGTCGGGCATGAACCCGATTTCAGCCTTCTGATTGCCTCGTTGATCGGACTGGGTCGAAGTGAATCCCTTCAAGTGGCCAAAGCTTCTCTCATCGGCGTTAATCTCCCGCGACTCCAGTTTGGATCGGGGGAACTCCAGTATCTTCTTCCCGTGAAGTTTCTCTAAAAGTATCCTCATGAAAACGCTCCTTCTCACCAACGAATATCCTCCACACATTTACGGAGGTGCCGGTGTTCACGTCGACTATCTGAGCCGTGAACTCACTAAGCTCATGGAGGTCGAGGTTCGTTGCTTCGGCGATCAGGATGAGAGAATTGGGAATATCCAAGTCGAGGGCTTTGGATTGGGGACTCCGGAAATGAAATGTCCGAAGCCGTTGCAGAGTCCCCTGGGGGCATCACGGCGTTGTGTTGATTTTAATGGGGCTGGAATCACCGCCGATCTTGTCCATTGCCACACCTGGTACACCCATTTGGGCGGTATCATGGCAAAGCTGAACTATGGCATTCCCCTGGTCATCACCGTTCATTCCCTGGAGCCTCTGCGCCCCTGGAAGCGTGAACAACTCGGTGGTGGCTATGACTTCAGTCTCTGGGTCGAGAAGACAGCTCTTGAAATGGCTGATGCCGTGATCGCTGTCTCCGAGGAGACCCGAAAGGATGTCCTTTCACTCTTCAAGGTGAAGGAGGAGCGCCTCAGCGTGATCCACAATGGTATTGATCTGAACGAATACCGCCCCACTGAGAACCCTGAGGTTCTCCGATCGCTTGGTGTTGATCCCGATCGCCCCTATGTCCTCTTTGTCGGTCGTATCACCCGACAGAAGGGGATCATCCATCTGGTGAGAGCAATCCGTTATCTGAATCCCGGTTTCCAGGTGGTGCTTTGCGCGGGTGCTCCAGACACTAAGGAGATCGCCGCCGAGATGCAGCAGGCCATTGCCGCCGCTCGGGAGCATCATGGTGAGATTGTCTGGATCGAGAAGATGGTAACCCGTCCAGAGGCGATCGTTCTCTACTCAGGTGCCTCGGTCTTTGTCTGCCCTTCGATCTATGAGCCTTTCGGTATCATCAATCTCGAGGCTATGGCCTGCGGGACTCCCGTAGTGGCCAGCGCTGTGGGTGGCATCAAAGAGGTTGTCGTCGATGGAGAGACCGGATTCCTGATCCCGCTGGCGCAGATGACCGAGAGCCCGTTTGAGGCAACTGATCCAGCTGCCTTTGCTGCCGATCTTGCTGTGAAGATCAACCTCCTCATGGCTGATCCGGAGCTTGCCACGAAGATGGGTGTGGCCGGGCGGAAACGTGCCGAGGAGTTCTTTGGCTGGGATGCGATTGCCCGCAAAACTGAGCGACTTTACGCCAAGCTTCTGCAAAGGTAACTGAATGTTCATTGATCGAGTCAGGGTTCACGCCAAGGCAGGAGACGGAGGCGATGGTTCCGCCAGTTTCCGTCGTGAGAAATTCATTCCCAAGGGAGGTCCCGATGGCGGTGACGGTGGGGATGGTGGCGATGTCATTCTTCGTGCTGATAACCATGTCGATCAGTTGGCCAATCTTTTCTTTGAACCGATCCTCAAGGCCAAGCCGGGAGGCAAGGGATCCTTTCGTCAACGACATGGCAAGTCGGCACCTGATCTCGTGGTTCCTGTTCCGGTCGGCACGCTGGTCTACCGCTTCCCGACTCCAGCGCCTCATGACCCCTTTGCCGAACCTGAGTTGATCGACGGAGAGGAGAATTCTTCCGATGAACCCCAGGGCAAGAGAGGTCTTGCTGATCCGATGCCCGAGGATCTTGTCGCCGATTTGGACGAGGTCGGGAAGGAGTTCATCATCTGTCACGGAGGAAAAGGGGGACGTGGAAACATTCACTTCAAGAGTTCGCGCAATCAGGCTCCCAGACGCTTTACCGAGGGTACTCCCGGTGACGAAGGGTGGTTCTTGCTCGAGATGCGCTCGATCGCTTTTGCTGGTCTGGTCGGTTATCCGAATGCTGGCAAGTCAACCCTCCTCAGGGCCATCTCGCGTGCCCATCCGAAGGTCGGATCGTATGCCTTCACAACCCGTCACCCTCAGGTTGGAGTGGTCGATCTTGAGGATTATCACAAGACAACGGTTGCCGACATTCCGGGATTGATCGAAGGAGCTCATGAAAACCGGGGCCTTGGCCATCAGTTCCTGCGTCATGTCATGCGCTGCGGCTATCTGCTGATGGTGCTTGATATGGCAGGATCGGAGGGACGTAGCCCTCTCGACGATCTCAAGGCCCTCCGCAAGGAACTGGAGCTCTATAACCCCGAACTCTCAGAAAGACCCTGGTGCATCATTGCCAATAAGATGGATATGCCTGAAGCCGCAGCCAATCTGAAAAGCTGCAAGAAAAAATATCCCGGCATTTCGATTCTACCGATCTGTGCGGAGTTGGGGGAGGGAATCCCTGAGTTAAAAGCTTTCCTCCAAGATAAGGTCGTGGAGCAGGAGACAAGACTTGCCGAGGAAAAAGCTGCCAAACTCAAGGAGGAGGGCGAGAATCCCCCATTGGTGTACTAGAGTGTCGCGGGAATTCTGATTCTTTTCGCCCCCTTTTAACCCAAAATTTGCATTAGCAACCATCAAACCAGGATGGCGAGGAGTTAAAATCGTTAGAAAGGTTAAAGCGTTACAACGTGGAGATGTGAATACATCGGACTATCGAACGCAGGTGGTCGCAAGATGAACATGAGGTGCGTGGGAACGCATCTTAGTCATGTCGCAGGCTGTCCGAGCTAGCTCTGATGGTTGATCCGGGAGGATCGCCAGACAAACGGCATAAGAGGGGGGGCATTCCCGATTCATGATGATAGGATTCAGTCCTTTTTAACTCTTTTAACGTTGTAACAATTTTAACGATTGCTGAGATCACCAACCAGGTGAAGCAACCAAACCTGTTGACTGCACGCTATCGCATAATCCGCGTTTAAGACAACCTCCTCGGGCCGTAGGGATTTGAACCCTAGGCCTCCACGACCCGAACGTGGCGCTCTACCAAGCTGAGCTACGGCCCGAAAAGATTTACTGACTCTTCTTGGAGTGATTTGGGGAGGAGGCTGGAGCTGGAGCTATAGTATTGCTGACCGCTTTGGACAGCATCTCACTGAGGGCCTGAGTCTGGGATGGAGCGGTTGCTTGAATCGCCTGTTGGAATCCTGGATCTTGAGCCACCTGTTGGAAGATCTGCTCACGGCCGATCTGCTGAAGTGCGGTCTCTCCACCAAGCTGAACTGCACGATGCAGGTTGGTGAAGGAGGCTTCGCGCTGCCCCATGATCAGTTCGTACTTGGCGATCGTGAAGGGGACATCCCACTGGTCGGGCTGCGCTTTTTCGAGAGCTTTTGCAATTTCCAGCGCCTGAGGAATGCGCCCTTGGCTGGCATAGAAATTAATCATGTCCCTCAGAAAGGAGACATCCTTTGGAGTGGCAGCGATGGCATTCGAGATAGTCGCATCGACATCCCCTTGGCGACCCAGGATCATGAGGCTCTGAAGCACGGGTGCCAATGCCTGCCTGTTGGTAGGGTTGGACTGTAGGGACATGAGTTGTATCGGGAGTTCCTTTGAAGCCTTAAGACGTGCCTCCGTGGCAACAAGCAGACGCTGGAGCACCTTGCTGTTAGGATCCAACGGGACGAATCCCGCAACTAGATCTCGGGCATCCTGAAAGCGTCCTTCCTGGGTCAGGAGGTTCACGAGATTACTCGTGGTTTCGGTATTCGCTGGCCAGAGATAGAGGGCCTGTCTGTAAGCACGCTCTGCTTCTGCGCGCATATTTCGGAAGGCATAGATATTGCCTCCCGTATTGCGCAGTTTTGCAAAGGAGTGAAGCGCCAGATCGTCATCGCGGAATCCGGGAACCGCCTCAAGCTTCTTAATATAATCATCCCACCAGGCGAGATCCTTCTCGGCTGTTCCGGGAGGCAGGGCATCCATTTTGTCATGGGCGATCTCGTAGCAAAGCCCATGCGGAATGGCATAAGGATACGACCACTGCATGGGGAAACTCTCCTCCACATAGAAATGCCGGGGAGTGCCATCCTTCTTGTCACGGTTGTGGAGGAAGATCCATTCTGCTACGGCCGAGTTCAGGGCGACAGGATCGCTCTGAGGGTTGGGCATGGCCTGAGGATTCTTCTGGTACTGGTTCATCAGCACCTCGAAGAGAGCCATGATGTCCTCACGGTGGGGCAGGACGAGTGTCTCATTCGGATAGGTGTGATCACGGCCGAGAATTTTTTCAAACCAACCAAAGGTTGTGGGACGCTCGGTGGTATAATGGGAGCGGATGTAGCGGTTGTAGAAGGTATCGGCCAGAGCGTTCTGAGTTACGATATAGAGATCGCGACGGTCGAAGTTTGGATCACGCTTTGACTTCTCAAAGCTCTCTCCAAAGACCATGTAGGTTGGAACAAAGCGACCCGGATCGGTTCCTCCGAATACAAAGCTGTCCTTCGGCAGATCAACGAGCATGTCGTGCCCATACATCCATCCGAACCAGTGACCATGTTGGGTGCTCTTGGGATAGCAGACGACAAGCGTGTAGAGCGCCGTAGCGGCAGCGAGTCCCGGCACCGTCCATGCGAAGGGGCGCGCTTTCCCTTGTGAGAGTGAGGCAAAGAGCATCGCCGCTCCGTAGCTCGCCAGCATGACGAAGAATCCGTAGCAGAGGCTCTGGTACTGGAACTGCATATCCCACCCGGCGTTATCATAGCCGTTGGGGGCTTGGATCGGCTCCAGGAAAGCCGCGAGGCAAAAGCCGATGACCAGGATGTAAAACCAGATCCTTTGCTCACGCGATAATCGCCAAAACAGTGCAAATCCCAGAAGGGCAAAGATCAGGGGGATTGGTGAGATGCTATGGGCAAGAACCTTCCAGTAGACTTTGCAGTATCCAGCAAACTGCTGCATGGCGCTCTCATCATCCGGGTTCTTGGGTCCCTTCTGTTTCTCAGCGGGAGCGACACCCACGAGTTTTCCGACCGTTCCCTGCAACTGGTCGGCCAGGGTTCCCCAATACTGGGAGCGGTTGATGGCGTAGAAGAATCCCTCGGGAGTGCTGCAATAGCTCCAGTTCATCGGAGGATTGGTCGAGGAGGCAAACGGCATGTAGGCGTAGGGGAGCAATCCGACGAAAACCGCAACAAAAAGCAGCAATCCCTGACGCCACTCGGTGAGCTTGCGACGTACGATGATCAGGAGAAGGAATCCGGCCCAGACTGTGTAGAAAAGGCGGACCGCCGCCTTCATGGCCATGAGATGGTATTGATCCGTGGAAAGATATGCAAAGCCGAGGTAGAGGAGGCTTGCCACGAGCAAGCTGTAGACCGTGTATTCCCAGAAGAGTTCCGCATGAAGAAGCAGGATGACCATGAGTGGCATAAAGGCCATGGCAAGGGTCATGTGGTGATTGCTCATTCCGAGGCAGAAAATGAAGACCAGCCAGACAAACGCATTTTTCCAATAGGGCCTCCTGATCCAGATGTAGGTCAGCATGAGATAGATCATCATCAGGCAGACGTGGAGAGCGTAGAGACCCTTGCCGACAACCGCATGGGACCAGATCGGGGTGACCCAGATGAATGTCAGTGTCGAGGTGACGGAGAGAATCGTTGCAGGGACCTTCTTCACCCCCAACCAACGTGTCGCATTCAATGAGATCAAAGAAAAAACACCGGCGGCAATCGCCGTGCAGAGTCCTGAGAAAAGATTGATTTTCCAGGATCCGTTCCCGAAGGGAATGATATGGCTGAAGAGTCCTGCAAGGATCGTCCAGAGCGGATAACCAGAGGGGTGCATGACTCCGAAGTGGAGAGCCGCAGTTGCCATCTCGCCGTCATCGTTGAGTCCGATGTTTGGCATCACGGTTGCCCAATACGTCACCAGGGCGATTAGGAAGCAAATGAGAGAGATCAGTCGCTCATGCTTGTCAAAGATCCGGAAGGGATGAATTCGTTCCTCTTTCGAGTTTGCGGATTCAGGAAGATCTGATGGGAGAGTTTTGGTGAGGCTCATTGGGGTGGGATGAATGAAAAAGTAATGGGAGTGTGGGATCTGATTCAGCGGCGGCTGGAGCGGGGTGATCTCTGGAATCCACTGCTGATCAGCAGACCCCAGACCATCAGGAGCGCCTCGATGACGATCTTCTTCGACATTTTGGAGACACCCTCGATGCGATCGGCAAAGATAATGGGAACCTCGGCCACCTTGAACCCTCGGCTCCAGGTTCGGTGATTCATCTCAATCTGGAAGCCGTATCCGTTAGATTTTACGGAAGGAAGGTCTATTGCCTCCAAGGTCCGTCGGCGCCAGCATTTAAATCCACCCGTGGGATCCCAGACAGGAAGACCGGTGATCCACTTCACATAATAGGAGGCACCCACGCTGAGTACGAGGCGCTTGAGGGGCCAGTTAATGACACGAATTCCCCCGACATATCGGGAACCGATGGCCAGATCAGCACCTGTTGCCCTGATCCCTGCGAGGAGTTTCGGGACATCTTCCGGACTGTGTGAGAAATCGGCATCCATCTGGACGACAAGGTCGTATTCATGTTCGAGGGCCCATTGGAATCCTGCCACGTAAGCGCGGCCCAGTCCGTTCTTTGCGGTTCGCGAGAGGAGATGGAGGCGAGGCTCGCTTGTGGCGGTCTCCGTCACCCACTGGCCTGTCCCATCTGGTGAGCCGTCATCAACGACAAGGATCTCGACGGCATCAGGTAACGCGAAGAGACGCTCGACCAGTTTCGGTAGGTTTTCTCTCTCGTTATAGGTAGGGACGACGACGAGGGTACGTTCGGACATGATGAAAATGGGAAGATGGGTTAAATTAGCGGCTCTTCTCTGCGCGTCGAGTGCCAAAAGAGAAGATCAAAACGAGGTTGCTCTAGGGATTATCCTTAGATGGGATACCGTACTGGCGCCGAAGTTGAGCCTCCTCTGCTTCCAGTGTCGAGGCGTTCAAATAGATCGGACCGGCTGACCCTTCCAGATCGATTCTCTGGAAGCCGTTTTGTGGATGTTGGATGGCCTCGCTCACATCAGCCAGACCATGAATCGGCATGCCATTGATCGATACGACCACCTTATGTGCAAGCTCCTGCAGACCGATGGTCTGAGAGGAGGGGAGGATGGCAGAAATGATGACCAGTCTCTGCTGATCTTTCGGCAAATCTTCTTGGAAGGTATCCAGTGCTACCAGATTCTGCGGAGCGTCGGTTCTCCAATTACTTCCCCATTCCCGTAAGTAAGGCCTACTCAGCTCTTGAAAGAGTAGCCCGCCAAGGAAGGTGAAGGGAACAGAGTCGCCCTTCAGGCGCGCAGGACTGATTTCAGCCAGAGGATTCCTTCCTTCCAGTGTCAATGTTGCTGTTCCCAGTGTGCCAGTGCCTTCGCCTGCGCTTCGGAAATAAACAATCTCCCCCTTGTCACCGACTGAGGATTCCAGGGTGGCAAGATTGCTGAAGTTGATTTTACCGAGACGGGGGTCGGTGTAATTTCCCTCGCCATCGATCGTTTTGCCTCCGGCCCGCACGATCAGATCACCTTTTCTCAGGCCTGCTTTTTCTGCCGGGCCACCCGGTGTGATGGAGGTGATATAGACACCGGTCATCTCCTTGGGAACCCCTAGCCATTTGCTCAAGGTACTTCCGCGTGCCTCTCCATAGGTCAGTCCGGCTCGGGCTAATCCTGAATATCCGGGCTTTCCGCTCTCTTTCAGGAATCGGGCGATCAGCGGAGCTGGAATGATATCCGCTGACTGAGTGTGGGGATCGTAACGCATCACCAGTCCTGCCAGTCTCCCCTCATGCAGTGCCGGAATGACAAAACTTCCTTCCCGCTGAGGGATCGTCGTGGAAGCACGGTAGAGCAGATACGCACCGCCATCCGAGGAATACGGCATTACGGCGACCGTGGTGACGCTGGCAGGACTGAGAGCTGGTGATCCGTTCGGCTCGAGCTGGAGGATCTCGAGAGAGCTCCCCGGGGTGATTATTGAGTCAAGCTGGAGCGGTTGCGTTCCCTTCAGGAATTCAGGCTCCACCGGCTTGAGGACTGCCAGATTGCATTCCTCGTCGATTGCTTCCACGACGGCCGTGCCCTTCGGTCCATCCTCAGGCTTTTCCAAGCCGATATAGCAGGCATGGGCAACCATGTCCGCCGTGACTAACAGGCGTCCTCCCTCGATGATCGTCCCGAGTCCAGCGCGCGTGAACGGCTGCTTCTTGATCCAGGGGCGGCGGTTGTCAGGATATTGGATCGTCGAGGTGACTCGGAGGACTGACGCCCCCAATTGATTCTGCAAGTGGGAGTCGGATTTCTTTTCCTGACAACTTGTCATCAGTGCCAGCCAGGCAACGAGGAAGCCGACCAAGGAGAGGAATCGTTTTATCGAGGACATCTTCCAGAAATTAGAGGTTTCGGGGTGAGGGGACGCCGTAGGTTTGCATGATGCGAGGATTTGCTTTCATGACTTCTTCACGGCTCAGCACGATCGGCACCCCAATGCCCTCAAGAATCACGACATCATAGCGGGCAGGCTGATCCAAGGCCGTGGCGACATCAGCGAGCGAGCGGATCTTCCTTCCGTTGATGGTATCGACAATACCGGGCCTCAGACCATCGCATTCCTTGTTCACAGGATCGGCCAGTACGCGGCTTAGAACGACAATCTCTGGGCGCTCCAGATAGAGATGTTTTTCCACGAAGTCCTCGAAGGCGCGCTTGATCCTTAGATCAGCCGTGCTGTCCGCATTTAGGAAGTTTCGGTCGAGCGGTTGGAAGAGCAGTCCCCCATGGAGCAGGTAGCGGGGCTTTTCGTCGTAGGCATTTCCCTGCATCTTAAACGGCCAGGTGCCTTGGAGCGGGAATTCCACTTCAAGCGGTTTTCCATCGCGTAGGATGCCGAAACGAACCTTATCTCCCTCGAATTTCTGTTCCACTACCTCGGTCATGTCGATCGACTGGCCATCGAGTTCGACGCGTCCGTTGCTGGCAATGGGATGACCATCGATGGAAAGGAGCACGTCACCTTTTTGCAGAAACCCATGAGATGACCCCTTTTCCTGAACATCGGTGACAAGGATTCCGCGGTCATCATCCCGCACGTCGAGGGCCTTGCGGGCAGGGGCACTAAGAAGCGGGCGGAAGGTGATCGAGAGGTCGGTGTAGCCTGTATACGTTCCCTTTGAGAGATCTTTCAGAAAACGGTCGATCACAGGGATCGGGATCATGAAGCCGACATTCTGCGCCACATCACCCGAATACCCCTGGAAAGCCACGCCGACCACCTTCCCTTCTTGAAGGACGGGGCCGCCGCTATTGCCCGGATTGATCGCGGCATCAATCTGGATGACCAGATGGGAATCAACGCCGGAGTGGGTATAGAGATCAAAATCGATTTTAGAGACGACACCTCTGGTCACGCTGAGACGCTCTCCACCAAGGGGATACCCATAAACACTTACCTCGCTCTCGATCAGGGGGACTCCCCCGAGTTCCAGCGGGATAGTTCCCTCAAAGAAGGAAGGGTCATCGACACTCAGCAGGGCCAGATCACAATCGTGGGCGATGAACTCCACATGGGCCGTGTAGGGATGACTTAACCGTTCGCGGGTCAGTGTGATGAAGCGTGCATTGCTCACCACATGGGCGTTGGTCAGGATCCGTTTCTTTCCGCCGGGAGCCATGATCACAAATCCCGAGCCGATGCCTCCCCCGATATGACCAGCATTCCAAGGGGATGCGTAATCCGCTTCCTGATCGGTCACTTCGATCCTGACCACGCTTGCCGAGAGGTTTTGTCCATTCACGGCTCCGCCTTTGGCGTTTTTGTCTACGGCGGGATCCTTGGCGCAGATCGGGAGAGCGGTCGCGAGAATCAAGCCCAGGATAGGGAGGAATTTTCGGTGGCTCATGAGTCGGATGAGTTTCGCCCAAGTGTCCGAGGAGTGCAACCCTTCCAGAATGACGTTGCCGCACTCTGCTGATTCCCTCATTAATGAAGGAATGAATCATTCGTTCGGTGTCCTTTTTGACTGGGATGGAGTCGTGATCGACTCTTCCTCCCAGCATGAGCGTTCCTGGGATCTTTTGGCTGCGGAACGTGGACTCTCACTCCCGGAGGGACATTTCAAGGCCGGATTCGGCAAGAAGAACGAGGTCATTATCCCGGCGCTGGGTTGGGGAAGCGATCCTCATCTCGTCAAAGAATTGGCCGATCGCAAGGAAGAGCTCTATCGGGAACTCGTCGCCGCAGAAGGAGTCGTCGTACTGCCCGGCGCCCGTGAGTTGCTGCTTGCCCTCAAGGAGGCCGGAATTCCCCGAGCCGTCGGTTCCTCCACACCGCGTGGCAATCTCGATGCGCTTTTTGCCGCGACGGGCCTGGATGCATTCTTTGATGCTGTCGTCTGTGGCACGGATGTCACTCATGGGAAGCCTGATCCCGAGGTTTTTCTCAAAGGAGCGGGTCTTCTCGGACTCGCTCCTCAGCGATGCATCGTCATCGAGGATGCCTTTGCCGGAATCGAGGCCGCCCGACGGGGTGGGATGAAAGTCGTGGGGGTCGCAACCACGAACCCTCTCGCTTCACTCATCGAGTGCGGTGATTGTGACCTATCCGTGGAGTCACTCTTAGAGGTTTCTCCCGAGGTGCTGTCCAAGCTTATGGAATCCTCCGCTGCATGAGCTATCTCGGTTTTCTTGAGCATTACTTGGTCATCCTGCTGATTCCGCTCGCCCTGATTATTGCGGGCGGCCTTTTTGTTATGGCCGATGTGGTCCTTCTTAAGAGGCGAGGGGACGCCGATGGCGTTGTCTCTTTTCTAGGATCTGGCTCCCGTCCCCGTCCCGGACTCCGTCTCGCCTCAGTCTTCTTCTTCACCCTGGCCTCGATGCTGGCGATGCGGGATCTTCTTGCCTTGGGGAAGGATGCTCCTCCAATTCTCTTTGCTCTCCTGATTGGAGCTTCCGCTACCATCCTCTCCTTCCTGATTCTGCTTCTGGGGATCCTTCTCTCACGTGCCCTCGGAGAGGCTCTTCATGAATCGCTTCCCATTAGGGCCGCGGCTCGCCTTGCCCATTGGTTGACCATTTGGCTTGATCCCCTTGCGGAATTGGTCTGGGGGATACTTTCCTCGTTCCTCAGTGCCCTCCATATTGATCGGACCCGCACCGCCGAGCAGACCGAGGATGAGGTGCTTCAGATGATGGATGAGGGACTGGAGAGCGGCGCCTTCGACGTTGCCGAGAAGGAGATGGTGGAAGGTGTCCTCGATCTCGACGAGCAATCCGCCGCCGAACTCATGACGCCGCGCTCGCGTGTTACATGGCTCGATCTGGATGACCCGAACGAAGTCAACTGGAGACGGATCGCTGGAGCAGGACACTCCGACTATCCCGTCTTCGAGGGAACCCATGACAATATCAGGGGTATCGTCTCGGTGAAGTCCCTCTGGGCCAACATCTCCATGACCGGCTCTGTGAAGCTCGTGGATGTCCTCAATCAGCCGCTCTTTGTCCCCTCGACCATGACGGCCACCCGCCTTATAGAGGAATTCCGAACGACCCGCCGGCATGTGGCCCTCGTTGTGGATGAGTTCGGTGTCGTGGAAGGAATGGTCACGCTCAAGGATGTGGTCGAGGCGATCGTTGGCCGACTGCCAGAGCGTGGTGTTCGTCAGCATTATCCCGAGATCATTACTCGCGAGGATGGGAGCTGGCTGATCGATGCCCAGCTCGATTTCGAGGAGACATCTCAGGCCATTTCGTTGGAACTACCCGATGAGGAACTTGTGACGAACCGCTACCAGACCATCGGTGGTTTTGTCCTGCATCACCTGGGTCACATCCCGGAGGAAGGGGAGAAGTTCAAGCGGAATGGCTTCTGCTTTGAGATCGTCGATATGGACCGTCAGCGGATTGATAAACTGCTCGTCAGTCGTGATCCGAATCTCTCCTTACTCGAAGACGAAGAGGAAAAATCGTGATGCTCGCCTCCGCCTATCACCCTGAGCTGTTTCCCATGGAGCACGTCTGGTGGCTCTATGGACTCTTCGTCCTGATGATCCTGGGAAGTCTCTTCCTGGATATGCGGCGCAGGAACGGGAAAGAGCATGAGATCACCTATCGGGAGGCCCTCTTCAATCTGCTTCTTTGGGTTTCCTTGGCACTTCTTTTTTGTGTCGGTCTCTATTTCTACGGACTACATCTCTTTCCCCTGGATCCGAGACTCGCCGGATATGATCCTCAGGTTCTCGCCAAGCAATGTAGTCTCGAGTTTCTCTCCGGTTGGTTGGTGGAGAAGAGCCTCTCGATCGACAACCTTTTCATCTTTCTGGTTGTCTTTGACTTCTTTGCGATTCCGCCGAAGTACCGCCATAAGATTCTTTTTTACGGAATCCTTGGAGCCATCCTCTTCCGTGCTCTCTTCATTGCCCTCGGATCGGTGCTCATGCAGATTTCTTGGGTACCGCTCGTGTTCGGAGTTTTCCTGGCATTCACCGGTCTCAAGGTTGCATTCGGTCCTGAGTCGCATCCCGATCCCGCGCAGAATTTCCTCCTTCGAACGCTCAAGAAGTTTCTCCCGATATCCCCGGGGCTTCATGATGGGAAGTTTCTTGTCAGTGAAGCTGGCCGTCTCATGGGAACGCCACTCCTCCTCACGCTGATCTTTATCGAATTCACCGACATCATCTTCGCCGTCGACAGTGTCCCGGCAATCTTTGCGATTACCAAGGAGCCCTTCATCGTCTTCACTTCGAACATCTTTGCGATCCTAGGTCTAAGGGCTCTGTTCTTTATCCTGGCTGGAATGGCTTCCAAGTTCCATTACCTCAAGTACGGACT
>Ga0007834_1000010_pt1 | contig 172236 bp, 146 predicted proteins | sample CryBogCBE06Nov07_FD_71233 | JGI IMG/M metagenome (GOLD analysis project Ga0007834, IMG submission 71233) | Freshwater microbial communities from Crystal Bog, Wisconsin, USA - CBE06Nov07 | ecosystem: Environmental > Aquatic > Freshwater > Lake | place: Crystal Bog, Wisconsin, USA | collected...
CATGTCTGCGCTTTGCGCCGCGATGAGGACGTGCTCGATACATGGTTTTCTTCGGCCCTCTGGCCATTTTCAACCCTCGGCTGGCCGGAAGATACGCATGAACTGAAGCGGTTTTATCCGACCTCCGTTGTGGTCACCGGTTTTGACATCATCTTTTTCTGGGTGGCCCGCATGATGATGATGGGTATCCAGTTTTGCGAGGATGTGCCCTTTCATGACATTTATATTCACGGCCTTGTTCTCGACGAGAAAGGCCAGAAAATGTCCAAAACCAAGGGCAATGTGGTTGATCCGCTTGAATTGATTGATCAATATGGCGCAGATGCATTGCGGTTCTTCATGGCGATTTCTGCGACGCAGGGGCGCAATATCAAAATGGCCAAGGCGCAGGTCGAAGGCTACCGCAATTTTACCACCAAACTCTGGAATGCGGCGCGCTTTGCCGAAATGAATGCCTGCATCCGGCGTGAGGGTTTTGACCCTGCAACGGTTAAAGCCCAGCTTAATCAATGGATTATAGGCGAATCGTCAAAAACCGTCGCGGCTGTTTCCGCCGCCTTTGAAGCCTATCGCTTCAATGAGGCCGCAACACATGCCTATCGGTTTGTCTGGAATATTTTTTGTGACTGGCATCTTGAACTGGTGAAGCCTGTTTTACAAGGTGAGGATGGAGCCGAAAAGGACGAAACGCGTGCAACCATTGCTTATGTGCTGGATGAAATTCTAAAACTTCTGCACCCCTTTATGCCGTTTATCACGGAAGAGCTCTGGGCGATCAAGGGCGAACAGGGCCCGGCGCGGGCCGGTTTGCTGGCTTTGGCGCAGTGGCCTGTATCTATTGGCGTGACCCATCAGGACGCGGAGGCGTCAATCGGCTTTATCGTTGATCTTGTGTCAGAAATCCGTTCTGTCCGTGCCGAGATGAATATCAATGCCGGTGCGCTGATACCGCTCAGCTTCGTCGCAGCCAGCACGCAAATCCAGAATCTTGTGGCCATGCGCGGAGATACCATCAAGCGTCTGGCGCGCATTTCAGACATTACATTCGAGGCAGAGGCCCCAGCCGGTTCTGTCCAGCTTGTTGTGCGCGGACAGAGTGCGGCTTTGCCTTTGGCCGGTCTCATCGACTTTGCGGCTGAACGCGCGCGCCTGACCAAAGAAATCGATAAATGGCAGGCCGAGGTGGATAAGATTGACGCCCGCTTCGCCAATGCTGATTTTGTGGCCCGCGCCAAGGACGAAGTGATTGAAGAAAATCGTGAACGGCAACGCGAAGCCGTTGCGCGCATTGCAAAATTACGCCAGGCCCTTGCCGGACTCGGGAGTGGTTCAGTACCATCTGGAGCATGATATGTGACAATTCTGCTACACATACTCAGGATTTATCATTTTAACTGTTCGGGGCATAAATTGCCCCGATTAGGCCATAAACTTTCCGCTATTTCTTGTGCATTATGAACTGTAGATGACCAGAAGGCATTTATAGTCATCTCATATATATTGCGCGGGTGTGAGTGCTGTTCGATGGCCTTGAAATTGGAAACGTGCAGGACTGTTGAAAGGCGGCATATTATGTCGTCCTTGCATTCATTGTGCATGAGGCGCGTTTATGCATAAGCGCTCTCTGGGTTTCGGCCTTATGGTATTGATGCTGCGCTCCGTCTCTGCATTGGCTTTGGATGGTACGCCCTCTCCCGCCAACCAAAAGCCTGAAATTCCGTTATTTACCAATCCGCAAGATGCGTTTCGTGAAGGTCTGGAAGATTACCAGCTCGGCGCATTCGAAAATTCTGTGGCCGCTTTGAAATATGCCGCCTCGCAGGGCTATCCGCTGGCCCAATGGAAACTGGGCCGCATGTATGCGGATGGGGACGGTGTCCAGCATGATGATGCGCTGGCCTATAATTATTTTCTCGGCATCGTCAACAATTTCCGCGATGATGACCAGGACGAGATGGGTGGTCGGGAATTGTCTTTTATTTCCAATGCCTTCGTCGCTGTTGGAATTTATGCGCTCAATGGAATCAGCAAAGCCAAAATTGAGCCTGATCCGGGCCGTGCCTTTTCGATGTTTCAATTTGCGGCGATGAATTTTGGCGACCCGAACGCGCAGTACAATCTGGCCCGGATGTATCTTGAAGGGCGCGGCTGTGAAAAAGATCCACGACAGGCCGCACGCTGGCTCAATCTGGCCGCAGAAAAACATCATTCCGCCGCACAGGCTTTACTGGGGCACATGCTGTTTTTCGGACAGGGCGTGCAGCAGCAAAGGGGCAGGGGGCTGATGTGGCTGACTCTGGCCCATGATGCCGCCACTTCGGCCAAAGATGCCTGGATCAACGAGCTTTATGACAATGCCGTTAAATCCGCATCTGACGACGACCGCCAGATTGCAATGGTCTATCTCACGCAGCTCCGGCAAAAAGAACCATAAATAGCTGATAAATATAAATTAAGATCGTTTTTAAGCCGCACGCCCCTCTCGGGGGCGCACCATGCCTCTCCATTCATACGGCTGTTCCATGCAGATCATAAGCATCAGCCCGTTCAATTTTAACGGAAACAATTTCGCCAACGCGCAAGGGGCGGCGTGAGGCCACATAAACCGAGCCATCAATCTCTGGCGCATCAGCCTTGCTGCGACCCTTGGCCACCGTGGGGCCTGCCTCGTCAATCATCACAGACAGGCGCTTACCAACCTTGCGCTTGAGTATGGCGGCGGAAATGCCTTGTTGTTTTTTCATAAACCGTTCGTAACGCGATTGTTTGATATCCTCGGGCACTAACGCCAGACCCAGATCATTGGCCGGCGCGCCCTTGACCGCCTCATATTTGAAGGCGCCAACGCGGTCGAGTTTGGCCTGCTCCAGCCAGTCGAGCAGAAACTGGAAATCGTCTTCAGTTTCGCCGGGGAAGCCGACAATGAAGGTCGAGCGTATGGCAAGGTCCGGGCAGATGGCGCGCCAGCTCTTGATCCGCTCCAGTGTTTTTTCCTGATTGCCCGGCCTTTTCATGGCTTTAAGCACATTGGGAGCGGCGTGCTGAAACGGAATGTCCAGATAGGGCAGAATTTTACCCTCAGCCATCAGCGGAATCACCTCATCCACATGCGGGTAGGGGTAAACATAATGCAGGCGGGTCCAGACGCCCAGATTTCCAAGCTCCTGAGCCAGTTCATAAAAGCGGGTCCGGATGGTGCGATCCTGAAATGTGCTTTCAGCATAACGCATATCGAGGCCATAGGCCGAGGTGTCCTGCGAAATCACCAGCAGTTCCTTGACACCCGCTTTCACCAGCTTTTCAGCCTCACGCAGCACATCACCAATCGGGCGGGAGACGAGATCCCCGCGCAGCTTCGGGATAATGCAGAAGGAGCAGCGGTTGTTGCACCCCTCAGAAATTTTGAGATAGGCATAATGGCGCGGTGTGAGTTTGATGCCCTGATCCGGCACCAGATTCATAAAGGGATCATGCTGTGGCGGCACGGCCTCATGCACAGCCTGCATCACCGATTCATAGGCCTGCGGGCCGGTAATGGCGGAAATATTCGGATATATATCGCGGATTTGCTCTGGCTCAGCCCCCATGCAGCCGGTGACAATCACCTTGCCGTTTTCTTTCAGCGCCGCGCCTATGGCTGCCAGGGATTCAGCCTTGGCCGAGTCAAGAAAACCACAGGTATTGACGATGACCGCATCAGCACCGGAATGCGATTTGGTCAGTTCATAGCCTTCAGCGCGAAGATTGGTGAGAATACGCTCTGAATCAACCAGTGCCTTCGGGCAGCCAAGGGATACAAAGGAGATGCGGGGTGCGGATGGTGTGCTCATATCCTTCGATTGCCACGACTGAAGCCACAGGGCAATAAAAACCGCAAGATCACCAAAAATAATTCCGCCCTCATGGGCGCTCTGCAACAATAAGGCGCATTATCGACCATAAATGTCGCAAACAGTTTTAAAATTATGCATAACTTGTCTAATCATACGAAAAATTTGATAGTGTAAACATCAGCGCGGCATTTATCGGGGCGGGATCATGGCAAACTGGAACAGCACGGCATTCTATATCGATGGCAACTGGGTTGCACCTCAGGCAACTCAGCTCATAGATGTGATCAACCCTGCCTCTGAATTGCCGGTTGCCAAACTCGCCCTTGGCACGGTCCTGGATGTTGATCATGCGGTGGCCGCCGCAAAACGTGCGTTTCGGTCATTTTCTGTCACCAGCCGCGATGAACGCCTTACCCTGCTGACAAAAATTGCAGCACTAATGCGAGCGCGGTTTGACGATCTCGCCGAGGCCATGACAGCCGAAATGGGCGCGCCTTATACATTCTCACGCGAAGGGCAGGTGGCATCCGGGCTGGAGCATATCGACCAGATGATTCATGTGCTCAAAGATTTCAGCTTTGAAACACAGGCCGGCACAACACGCATCGTCAAAGAGGCGGCAGGCGTGTGCGGGCTGATCACGCCATGGAACTGGCCGCTCAATCAGATTGCCTGCAAAGTGGCGCCTGCACTTGCTGCCGGCTGCACCATGGTGCTCAAACCCAGCGAAATTGCACCGTTAAGCGCCATTGTCTTTACTGAAATTCTGCATGAGGCCGGTGTGCCCAAAGGCGTGTTCAATCTTGTTCACGGCGACGGCCCGACTGTGGGCCATGCGATGGCCGTTCATCCGGATATTGATGTGATGTCCTTCACGGGTTCCACGCGGGCAGGGGTTCAAGTGGCGCGTGATTCGGCCGATACAGTGAAGCGCGTTTTGCAGGAGCTGGGCGGCAATTCCGCCAATATTGTTCTGGATGATGCAGACCTTGAACATGCCATCGTGAATGGTGTGGCCGGCTGCTACCTCAATTCGGGACAGTCCTGCGATTCTCCGGCACGCCTGCTGGTGCCTCATGCGGCCATGGACCGGGCCATTGAAATTGCCCGCCGCGCGGCTCAGGCCTATAGTGTTGGGGATCCGCGTGATGCGGCGGTGCAACTCGGGCCGGTGGTCAGTGAGATGCATTTCAATAAAATCCAGAACTTCATTGAAATCGGCATTCGGGAAGGGGCTGAACTGGTCACCGGCGGTGTCGGGCGTCCAGCGCATCTCCCGAAAGGCTATTATGTGCAGCCAACTGTGTTTGCGCGCGTATCTCCGGATATGACCATTGCCCGAAACGAGATTTTTGGCCCTGTTTTGTCGATCATCGGCTATTCAAGCGAAGATGAAGCCGTTGATATTGCCAATGATACCGAATATGGCCTCGCGGGCTATGTTCAATCGGGAGATATTCAACGTGCCCGCAGCATGGCCAGACGTTTGCGTGCGGGCACAGTGCAGATCAACTATCCGCCTGCCGATTATCTTGCGCCTTTTGGGGGTTACAAGCGCTCAGGCAACGGACGTGAATATGGTGCCTATGGCTTGCACGATTATCTCGAATTCAAATCCATCATTGGTTTTGGATTGGAAGAATGAGCGTTTGACAGCGAACTTTTGTAATCTTTGACAATCGCAAAAGCCCAGCTGCGCGACCGGATCAGCAGATTTGTCATCAGCTCTCTGGCTGTTTCAGGTTCACGCTCGATAATGGCATTATAAACCCCTGCATAAACATTGATCAGAGCCTCCCAGTCCACATTATCGGATTTTCTGAAGTGACGCAGGGTCTGAATGGTTGATTTCACCAGCCCGCCCAATGTGACCATCAGAGTGTTGCCGGAACTTTCCAGAATGGCGAGATGCATTTCAATACAGGAGTCCACCAATTCTTTCGGGCGTAATCTGTTGGCCCTGATGTTGCCCATGCTGTGCTCAAGCCGTTGAATTTGCCCCTTATTCGTATGCAGAGCGGTGAGATAGGCTGCGCGAGGTTCAAAACAAAACCTTATTTCATAAATTTCGCGGATGATGTCATCATCAAATTTGGAATATAACCGCCATTTCAATACGTCACTGTCCAACAAATTCCACGCGCTTACCCCTTGCACGCGGGTTCCGATTTTAGGTGAAACCTCGATCAGGCCCTTGGAAACAAGATCTTTTATGGCTTCCCGAATGGTTGAGCGGCTGACCCCGTAGGATTCACAGAGCTGCGCCTCGACGGGGATCGTGTCGCCGGGCTGAAATTCACCCGAAACAATCCTCAAGCCCAGACCCCTCGCAACTTGTGAGCACATTGTGGAAACAGGCATTTGTCTTTGCAACATAATTATCCTCACAAATTTTACAGGTAAAATTTATTATGATTGACAATTCCGTGGCTGATATTATTCAAACATGAAATTTTTTATGCATGTTCACAATTAAGACATAAAGTTCGTTTGCTTATTAATCTTTGTATTTTGCCGAGATATTTTGATTTTTGCAAATGCAATTTGCAGTTCTGGTTCCGGTAAAAATACGGAATTATCTATTAGAATGAGTGATAATTTGAATATATAATCTAAATATGTAGAGACTGAGGGTTCATGTGAGACACCGAAACTGTCAGATTTTGTATAAATTTATCCTGCTTCATGATCGTTTTAAGCCTATTTTTTTCATTATTAACCAAACTCATCTTACCTGATGATGCGGAGCTTATGCCTGAAACACATGCAGTGAAATTGGGCATATGAAATTGAATTGCCCAAAAAACAATCGTTATGCGTTTGTTTATGATCAAAAGCTGATGTCTCTGGCTCAAAAATTCTGAAATTTCTAAATTTATATTGGCACGACCCTTGCTTGATTAAAGATGTCCTCCCGGACAAGCTTCAACCAATGTGTGCTCAGCGCACTTCAATAAGGCGGGTCGTCATATGTTTCTTTCGCGTAGAACCCTATTACGTGCTTCCGGCGCCATTTTTGGCGCGGCAGTTGCGGGTCTTTCTTTTCATGCTCTGGCCGCAGAAGATACGATCAAGGTCGGCATTCTGCATTCGCTGTCAGGCACGATGGCTATCTCTGAAACCACGTTGAAAGACGTGATGCTGATGCTGATTGACGAGCAAAATAAAAAGGGCGGTTTGCTTGGCAAAAAACTCGAAGCTGTTGTTGTTGATCCGGCCTCCAACTGGCCGCTGTTCGCAGAAAAAGCCCGTGAGCTGATCTCAAAGGATCATGTTTCAGCCACCTTCGGCTGCTGGACATCGGTTTCGCGTAAATCTGTTCTGCCTGTGTTTGAGGAGCTGAACTCCATTCTGTTCTATCCCGTACAATATGAAGGTGAAGAGTCACAGCGCAATGTGTTCTATACCGGCGCGGCCCCCAACCAGCAGGCTATTCCGGCTGTTGATTATCTGATGAGCAAGGAAGGTGGCGAGGTCAAGCGCTGGGTGCTGGCAGGCACGGACTATGTCTATCCGCGCACAACCAATAAAATTCTCGAAGCCTATCTGAAGTCCAAGGGTGTAAAATCTGAAGATATTATGATCAATTATACGCCATTCGGCCATTCGGACTGGCAGACGATTGTCTCTGATATCAAGAAATTCGGTTCCGCTGGCAAGAAAACGGCCGTGGTTTCCACCATCAATGGTGACGCCAACGTGCCTTTCTATAAAGAACTGGGCAATCAGGGCATTAAGGCCACAGATATTCCAGTTGTCGCCTTCTCGGTGGGTGAGGAAGAGCTGGCCGGTCTGGATACCAAGCCGCTGGTTGGCCATCTGGCCGCATGGAACTATTTCATGTCGGTGGATACGCCTGAAAACAAAGAATTCATCAAAAAATGGCAGGCCTTCACCCATAATCCAAAACGCACAACCAATGACCCGATGGAAGCCCATGTCATCGGCTTCAATATGTGGGTTAAGGCTGTCGAAAAGGCCGGCACAACCGATACAGACGCTGTGATCGACGCCATGATCGGTATTTCTGTGCCCAACCTGAGCGGTGGCTATTCGGCCATGATGCCCAACCATCACATCACCAAACCTGTGATGATCGGCGAAATTCAGGCTGACGGCCAGCTCAACACCGTCTGGCAGACCCCCGGTCTGGTTGTGGCGCAGGAATGGTCGCCCTATCTGGAAGGTTCAAAAGACCTGATCTCCGATTGGCGCAAGCCGCTGTCATGCGGCAACTTTAACGTCAAAACCGGCAAGTGCGGCGGCGCCAAATAAGCCTGCATATAAGCCTGTTCGAGACTGACATCATATTTTACGGGAGAGGCGAGGCCCTTGCCTCTCCCTTTTCAAAGGGTTCTGGTAGCAATGCCCATTACATTTCGGCCCATCACATTCAGAATAATCTGCACATTCAAATCCATCTGCCTTGGTCTGTTTGCACTTATGATGCTGGTGATTGTCACCCCCAGTTTCGCGGACTCCGCGGATGACGTTCTGGCCCGGTTTGCGGCAGATAAATTTTCAGAGACAGAAGCCGCAATCAATGCACTGCCTGCCGCCAATCTTATCACCGGCGCCGCCCTTTTGGATGCTTTGAGCGATGGACGCCTGCTGTTTGCGCCCGACAAGGCGATTTATTTTAAGGATAAAGCGGATATTCTTCATAATGCGAAATCCGGCGAAACGGTGAGCGGAGCGCCGCCAGTAAATTTGAAAAAAGTGCGCCTCAACAATGGCTTGCGCAGCACGATCAATGCCGCGCTGGGGGCGCTGAACTTGCAGTCGCCGGATCCGCAGCGCCGCCGCGCCGCCGCAGAGGCCGTGTTCAAGGGGCGAGACATAAGCGCAATGGCCGCTCTCGAAGCCGCGCTGGCCAAGGAAACCGACGCCAAGGTGAAGCTCTCTATGACTGAGGCGCGCGCCGCCCTCATTTTGACAGCGGCGACAGATCCGCTTGAAAGCCTGAAGGCCATTGATCTTATAGGTGCGCGCGGCGATCAGGATGCCGTGAATTTGCTGACCCAGGTCGTGAATTCAGCCAATGGTGATGTAAAAACCGCAGCGCAGACGGCGCTTTCCTCTATCAACAGCCGTTTATTGCTCTGGAGCAATGTGCAGAATGTGATTTATGGCCTCTCATTGGGGTCTGTGCTGCTGCTGGCGGCCATTGGTCTGGCCATTACATTTGGCGTGATGGGCATCATCAATATGGCGCATGGCGAAATGGTCATGCTGGGTGCTTATACAACCTATGTTGTGCAGGATTATATCCGCATTCACAATCCGGCAATGTTTGACTGGTCGCTGGCGATAGCTTTGCCGCTCGCCTTTATCTTTACCGGCCTTGTCGGCATTCTGATCGAGAAGGTGATTATCCGTTATCTTTATGGCCGGCCATTGGAGACTTTGCTGGCAACCTGGGGGCTATCGCTGATGATTCAGCAGAGTGTCCGCACTGTTTTCGGCGCAAATAACCGCGAAGTGGGGGCGCCAAGCTGGATGGCAGGGTCCATGGATTTTGGCAGCCTGACCATTACAGCCGGACGCATGTGGATCATTGTTTTTGCGATTATGGTCTTTATATCCTTGTTGCTTCTGCTGCGATTTACGCCCTTCGGTCTGCATATTCGCGCGGTGACGCAAAACCGGCGCATGGCCTCAGCAATGGGCATTGCCACATCCAAAATAGATGCACTGGCCTTCGGGCTGGGCTCCGGCATTGCCGGCATGGCGGGGGTGGCCCTCTCACAAATTGACAATGTCTCGCCCAATCTTGGCCAGAGTTACATTATCGACTCATTTCTGGTGGTGGTGTTTGGCGGTGTTGGCAATTTATGGGGCACATTGGTGGCCGCGCTGACCTTGGGCGTTGCCAATAAACTGCTGGAGCCATTGACCGGCGCGGTTTTGGCCAAAATTGCCATGCTGGTCTTCATTATCCTGTTCATACAAAAACGCCCGCGCGGATTATTTGCGCTCAAAGGCCGCTCGGTGGAGGCGTGAATGGAAAATCAATTCATATTTCTTGACCGACGGAGCATGGCCTTTATTGCCGTTCTGATCGCGCTGTCGCTGATTGTGCCTGTTCTGAGTCTGGCTTTGCCGGAGAGTTCGGCTTGGCATATGCCCGCCTATATCATCACATTGCTGGGAAAATATCTGTGTTATGCGTTGCTGGCCGTGGCGCTGGATCTGGTCTGGGGCTATTGCGGCATTCTCTCGCTGGGGCATGGCGCTTTTTTTGCCCTCGGCGGTTATGCAATGGGCATGTATCTGATGCGCCAGATCGGTGCGCGCGGTGTCTATGCAAATCCTGAACTGCCCGATTTCATGGTGTTTCTGAATATGAAAGCTCTGCCGGTGACGTGGTGGGGGTTTTCGTCCTTCTCTTATGCCATGATGATGGTTGTGGCTGTGCCGGGCCTTTTGGCCTTTGTGTTTGGCTGGTTTGCCTTTCGCTCGCGGGTCAATGGTGTTTATCTTTCGATCATCACGCAGGCCATGACCTATGCGTTGCTTTTATCCTTTTTCCGCAATGATATGGGCTTTGGCGGCAACAATGGCCTGACCGATTTCAAGGACATTCTGGGTTTCAATATTCAGGCTGACGGCACCAGAGCTGTTTTATTTGCCCTGTCCGCTTTGGCGCTGGCCGCAGGCTTTCTGATTGCCCGCGCCATTGTCACTTCCAAATTTGGCAAGGTGCTGATTGCAATCCGCGATGCGGAATCGCGGGTTCGTTTCACAGGCTTTAAGGTGGAGCATTATAAACTCACTGTTTTTGTCATTTCGGCGATGATGGCGGGTGTGGCCGGTGCGCTTTATGTGCCGCAGGTGGGCATCATCAATCCGGGTGAATTTGCACCCAGCAACTCGATTGAAGCGGTGATCTGGGTGGCAACCGGCGGGCGGGGGACTTTGATTGGTGCGGCCATTGGCGCGGTTCTGGTCAATTTTGCCAAAACCTTTTTTACGGGAACATTGCCAGAGTTCTGGCTGTTTGCGCTGGGTTTTCTGTTCATTGCCGTCACTCTCTTTCTGCCCAAAGGCATTGTCGGACTTTGGGGGCAAGTCAAACACATAAGCCGCAATTTCAATAAAACCGCAGGAGCGCAGCCGTGACCAATCCAAAACTGGCCAGTTCCGTGCTCTATCTGGACGGCGTAAGCGTAACATTTGATGGCTATAAAGCCCTGCGGGGTCTGTCGCTGGTGCTGGAGCCGGGCGAAATGCGCGCCATTATCGGCCCCAATGGCGCAGGCAAAACCACAATGATGGACGTGATCACCGGCAAAACCCGCCCTGATACCGGCGAGGTGTATTTTGACGGGCGGCATGACCTGACCAAACTCGACGAGGCAGACATTGCCGAATTGGGCATTGGCCGGAAATTCCAGAAACCGACCGTGTTTGAAAGCCTGTCGGTGGAGGACAATATTCTGCTGAGCCTGCGCGACAGGCGGGGGCCCTTTGCCACACTGCTGGGCACTTCGGCGGCAAATACGGTGGAGCGGCGTGATTCTATCCTCAACACCATCCGCCTGAGTGCGGATCGCTCCCGCCTGGCGGGTGATTTGTCACACGGGCAGAAGCAATGGCTCGAAATCGGCATGTTGCTGGCGCAAGACCCCAAATTGCTGCTGGTAGATGAGCCGGTAGCCGGCATGACCGATGCCGAAACCGAAGCCACTGCGGATTTGCTGCGTGAAATCGCCAAGGATCACTCGGTTGTTGTGGTTGAGCATGATATGAGCTTTATCCGCGCCTTAGGCGTGCGCGTTACAGTGTTACATGAAGGTGCGGTGCTGGCCGAAGGGCCGCTGTCCACGGTCAGCAGTGATCCGCGTGTCATTGAAGTTTATCTGGGGCGGTAAAATGCTGAATATTGAGAATATCAATTTATTTTACGGTGCGTCTCAGGCCTTGCGGGATGTCAGTCTTTCGGCCCAGATTGGTCAGGTGACGGCTATATTGGGGCGCAACGGCGTGGGCAAAACCTCTCTGCTGCGCGCGCTGATCGGCCATCAGCGCACGGCCTCAGGCAAAATAATCTGGCAGGGGCAGGATATCACCACTCTGGCGCCGCATGAGCGTGCGCGCCTTGGCCTTGGTTATGTGCCTCAAGGGCGCGAGGTGTTTCCTCTGCTCAATGTGCGCGAAAATCTGGAAACCGGTTTTGCGCCGCTCAAGCGTGGACAACGCATGATTGAGGAGGATATTTTCAGCCTGTTTCCGGTCTTATCGGAGATGATGCACCGCCGCGCCGGTGACTTATCCGGCGGGCAGCAGCAGCAACTGGCCATTGCCCGCGCGCTGGTGACCAAACCGCGCCTGCTGATTCTGGACGAGCCCACAGAGGGCATTCAGCCGTCCATCATCAAGGATATTGGCCGCGCGATTGATTATCTGCGCCAGCGCGGCGATATGGCGATTGTTCTGGTCGAGCAATATTTTGAATTTGCCCGTGACCTGTGTGATTCTTATGCAGTTATGGACAGAGGCCGCGTTGTGCTGGCGGGCAAAAAATCAGATATGGTTGAAACAGACGTGCGGGCGCATCTTTCGGTTTAAATCATGTGTTTTTGCCCTTGCCATCCGCCCCTTGAACTATGTTAAAGGTCAGGCTGGATGAACGAGGGCGAAAAGATGAAACCGAATTCCATTGTGTCTGTTGGCTCCGGCCTATCCGAGGTTCGGTTTGGAAATCATCTGCCCCTCGCTTTAATAGCAGGCCCCTGTGCGCTTGAAAGCCGTGCCCATGCGCTCGACATGGCGGCCGCTCTGAAAGAAATGACCGCAAAGCTGGGCATTGGTCTTATTTATAAATCGTCCTTTGACAAGGCCAACCGCACCTCCGGCAGCGGGCGGCGCGGTGTGGGACTGCGCGAGGCTCTGCCGATTTTCTCCGAAATCAAAGAAAAATTCGGTTTGCCGGTCGTCACTGATATTCACGAGAATGAGCAATGCGCCATTGCCGCTGAGGTGGTGGATATGCTGCAAATTCCGGCCTTTTTATGCCGCCAGACCGATTTATTGGTGGCGGCAGCCAAAACGGGCAGGGTGATCAATGTTAAAAAAGGGCAGTTTCTTGCCCCTTGGGACATGTCCAATGTGGTGGATAAGGTAACAGGCGCAGGCAATGCCAATGTTCTGGTGACGGAGCGCGGTGCATCCTTTGGCTATAATACGCTGGTGTCCGACATGCGCGCCCTGCCGATCATGGCGGAAAAAACCGGCGCGCCGGTGATTTTTGATGCGACACATTCGGTGCAGCAACCGGGCGGGCAGGGCACGTCATCGGGCGGACAGCGCGAATTTGTCGCCGTTCTGGCGCGTGCGGCTGTGGCGGTTGGGGTTGCGGGCGTGTTTATCGAAACGCATGACGATCCGGCCAATGCCTTTTCAGACGGGCCCAATCAGGTTCATCTGAAAGATATGCCGGCATTGCTGGCGCGCCTTATGGCCTTTGACCGGCTGGCCAAGGCATAAACGAGCATCCAAAGGCGTGAATATTTGGGTGGTGAATATATGGATGACAAGCTGCAACCCCTTGCTCTTGGCCTTCAGCTCGTTTAGGCCTCAACCATGTCCAAAATCATAGACCCACCCGAGCCTTTGAACGGCACTGAAGTCATTCCTTTGCGCGACGCGCTGGAGGAACGCTACCTTGCCTATGCACTCTCCACCATCATGCACCGCGCCTTGCCCGATGCGCGCGATGGCCTGAAGCCAGTGCATCGGCGCATTCTCTACGGGATGCACCTCCTGCGGCTGGACCCGAATTCGCCGTTCAAAAAATCCGCCAAAATCGTCGGTGATGTGATGGGTGCCTTTCACCCCCATGGTGATCAGGCGATTTATGACGCGCTGGTGCGCCTCGCGCAGGATTTTTCCTCACGCTATCCGCTGGTCGACGGGCAGGGCAATTTTGGCAATATTGATGGCGATAGCGCCGCGGCCTATCGTTATACGGAAGCGCGTATGACCGATGTTGCCCGCCTGATTCTGGAGGGGCTGGAGGAGGACTCGGTTGATTTTCGGGATAATTATTCCGCCGACACCACCGAACCTGTGGTTTTGCCTGCGGCATTTCCGAATTTGCTGGCCAATGGTGCGCAGGGCATTGCGGTGGGCATGGCCACCTCGATCCCGCCGCATAATGTGGCTGAGCTCTGCGATGCGGCGCTATATCTGATCAGCACCCCGCAGGCGGGTTCGGATGCGCTGATGACCTTTGTGCAGGGGCCGGACTTTCCCACCGGCGGCGTGATCGTCGAGAGCAAAGAGTCCATTGCGGAAACCTACCGCACGGGGCGTGGCGGTTTCAGAACCCGCGCCCGCTGGACGAAAGAGGAAACCACACGCGGCAACTGGCTGATTGTTGTCACTGAAATTCCCTATCTTGTGCAAAAATCGCGTCTGATTGAAAAAATCGCCGATCTTTTGAACGAGAAAAAACTCCCCCTTCTGGTCGATATACGCGACGAATCCGCCGAGGATGTGCGCATTGTGCTGGAGCCGCGCGCCCGCACCGTTGATCCTGTTGTGCTGATGGAATCCCTGTTCAAGCTCACCGAGCTTGAGAGCCGGATTCCGATGAATATGAATGTGCTGGTGGACGGAGTTGTGCCGCGTGTGCTGAGCCTTGACGAGGCTTTGCGGCAATGGCTCGACCATCGCCGCACGGTGCTGCAACGCCGCTCGCGCCACCGCCTTGCCGAGATCGAACGCCGCCTTGAACTGCTGGCCGGCATGCTCATCATCTTTCTCAATCTGGATGAGGTGATCCGCATCATCCGTGAGGAGGACGAGCCCAAGGATCAGCTTAAATCCACCTTCGGGCTGAATGATGTGCAGGCCAATTATGTGCTGGATACGCGCCTGCGCGCCCTGCGCCGCCTTGAGGAGATGCAGCTTCGGCGCGAATTTGACGAATTGACCAAAGAAAAAGCCGAAATCGAAACCCTGTTGGCCGATGAAACGGCGCAGTGGAAGGCGATTTCCTGGCAAATTCGGGATGTGCGCAAAAAATATTCCGGCGAAACTGTGGTTGGCAAACGCCGTACCACCTTTGCCGCCCTGCCGGATGTGCAGATGATGGACAGCGCCGACATGATGATTGAGCGCGAGCCGCTCACGGTTGTCATCTCGAAAAAGGGCTGGATTCGCGCACTCAAAGGCCATGTGGCCGACCTTTCGAACCTTCAGTTCAAGGGGGATGACGCATTGCAGTCATCTTTCTTCAGCGAAACCACGGCCAAAATTCTGGTTCTCGCCACCAATGGCAAAATTTTCACGCTGGAGGCGGCCAAGCTGCCGGGCGGGCGCAGCCAGGGCGAGCCGATCCGCCTTATGGCCGACCTTGATGAGGATTCGGAGATTTCTGTCGTCTTGCCTTATCGGGCAGGCCAGAAAATGCTGATTGCCTCCAGCGATGCCCGTGGTTTTGTCGTTGCACAAGATGATATGATTGCCAATACGCGCAAGGGCAAGGCACTTTTGAGTGTCGACGCACCGGCAACGGCCCTGTTCATGCAGCCCGTAAGCGGTGATCATGTGGCCATTATTGGTGAAAATCGCAAATTATTGGTCTTTCCTTTGAGCCAAATGCCGGAAATGTCGCGCGGCAAGGGTGTGCGGCTGCAAAAATATAAGGACGGCTCCCTTTCCGATATCAAAACCTTTGATCTTGGCGATGGCCTGACCTGGCTGGATACATCGGGCCGCACATGGACGGTGTCTTCGCCAGATCTGAAGGATTGGCTGGGAAATCGTGGTGAATCAGGGCGTTTACCGCCCAAAGGGTTCCCGAAAAACAACAAGTTTTCATCATAACCGCGTTTTATGAGAATATACGGGTGACTGTGCGTTGAATAAGGTTAAGCATCCTCAACGGGCACTCATCCTGAATCTGTTAAGATGAAGATTATCCGGAAATCGAATTCGGCATGAATTTTCCATTTATAAAAATTCATACCGATTTTTTTTCATTTTTTGCATATTTTTTAAATTTTTCTATAATAATTCATGATATTATTTTCACTTATATTTTTATATTATATAAATTTAAATTATAATCATACTTAAACAATTATAAACAGTGGAATACTTATTTCATTTTCATTTATTCTAAATATTAAATTTTATTTACTTGTTGTAAAACTGTCATATTCATTTGGCTTGCTTAATTATGTGTGGTTAAAATGCAACAATACGCTGAAGAATGCGTGTTCAGTTTATTTTAAGGCTTAAGGACGTTGACGAATCTCCCTGAAAAACGCCATATTAAATTTGCGTAATAGTTCACGATTAAACATTCAGATGCCCCGTTACGCATAAGACCATTTCATAAAGACGCCGCGCTTCACATGTCGCGCATCGCCAAAGAGGTAAAAATGAAAAACACCGTTTCCATTCTGACCGCAGCTGCTGCTGGTCTCGTTCTGTCCTCCGCTGCCTTTGCAGCTGATCTGCCTTCAAAGTCGGCCCCTGCCGCTGCTGCTCCTGCCGCTGCTCCTGCTTCGTTGGACAATTCACTTTCTTTTGAATGGGATCCGGAATTCCGTGTTTCCAATTCGGGTATCAACTCTGGCAAGACTGCCAATGCGATTGTCGATAACGTTGGTGTCGTGAAATATGCCCATACCTGGTTTGGATCGCTGGTGACCGGCGTCAACTATCTCTATACAGGTCGCGTTGGCCTTACAGCGGGTGCAGGCGTTAATCAGGGCGAAGTCAGTCAGGGTGAATTTGCCGTTGGTTATAAAATTCCCGTTGGTGGTGGCGTAACCATTACTCCGGGTGCAACCATTGGCTATGCTTGGGGTGCAACCAAATTTGGTTCAACGAGCAACACCAAAACTCCATTTACCGCAGCAACAAGCACAGGCAATTCGGCTGAAGCCTATTATGCCTTCACTTTGGCTGCCGACTGGAAGATCAACAGCCAGTGGACCTGGAACGTTGTTCAGCTCCGTTATCGTGATGCATTCAACTCATATTACAACACTCCGAAGGTTCAGACCGGCGTGACCTATGCAATCACACCTTCGGATTCAGTCTATGGCATCGCGGGTTATGCTTGGAAGAATCTTTACAACCACGACGTTCAGATTTCCAACAACTATGCAGACAAGTGGAACCTGGCTGTCGGTTACAAGCGCTCGTTCTAATATAGCTTCATAGCTATAGAATTTGAAAGAAAGCCCCGGTTCGCCGGGGCTTTTTTGTTTATTTCTCGATGCGCTGCCATTCGCCATTCAGCAGCCTCTCCTGCGGCATATAGCGGCTTTTATAGGCCATTTTGGGTGATCCCTCGACCCAATAGCCCAGATACAGGTAGGGTAGGCCAAGGCGGCGGGCGCGCATGATATGGTCCAGAACCATATAGGTGCCAAAAGACCGGTGTTCGTCCTCCGGTTCATAGAACGAATAGACCATCGACAGGCCATCCGCCAGAATATCTGTCAGGCACACCCCCAGCAATCTGCCGGTTAGATCGTGATATTCAATGATCCGCGTATCTATATGCGTATCCTCAATCATCGTGGCAAAATCAAAAAGCCCCATTTCCGCCATGCCGCCATCGGGATGGCGCGTCAGTAAATAGCGATGAAACAGATCAAACTGCTCCTGCGTGGCCGTGGGCTGTTTGGCTTCAACATATACGCCGGGGTTTTTCTCCATCACACGGCGCAAATTTCGACTTGGAGAAAATTCGTCCACCAGAACACGCACAGAAATGCAGGCACGGCAATTTTCACAGGCAGGCCTGTAGGCAATGGTTTGCGAGCGTCGAAATCCTGAATGCGTCAAGACATTGTTGAGACTTTTCGCATGCACGCCCACAAGATGCGTAAACACTTTTCGTTCGTCTCTGCCGGGCAGGTAGGGGCAGGGCGAGGGCGATGTCATATAGAATTGCGGATTATCCCGCATTTCCTTGCTCAAATGGCTCTCCTCAGGCTTACTGAATGTCAGTTGTTCTAAAAATGGATATTGTAGCGACTGTGTCCAAAAGTTTTACCTTGTTATATAGGGAACCATTTGGCATTCTATAGCTGTTAATTTCTGATGAGACTTTGACATTTGTTATCCTGAGTGGATTGGGCAGCTTTTCAAACAGAATGGATCATGTGATTTTGCGCCCCTTGTGTCTGTCCGACAATTCTCTGTGCTTGCGGCTTCACAGCACTGAATGTCATTCAGGTTGCCCCCGTTTCGCCAGTCTAGCATGAGTTTTGATGTGTTTCATCTGTCTCCGGTTGAAAGTCAGGCCCTTCTTCTGAGCCTGAAGGTGGCCGCATGTGCCACCTTATGTTCGCTGCCGCCGGCCATTCTTTGCGCTTATCTTCTGGCGCGGGGGCGGTTTTGGGGGCATGCCGTTCTGAATGTGCTGGTGGTTCTGCCGCTTGTTTTACCGCCTGTGGTGACAGGCTATGTTTTATTGCTCACATTTGGCAAATATGGCCCGCTCGGCCAGCTTCTGGCCGCATGTTGTGGCCTGTCTGTATCGTTCCGTTGGACAGGTGCCGCGCTGGCCGCTGGCATCATGAGCTTTCCCCTGATGGTCCGCTCGATTCGCCTGTCATTTGAAGCCGTTGACCCGCGTCTGGAACAGGCCGCCGCGAGTCTTGGAGCCGATCGGTTGCGTGTTTTTTGCTTTGTCACTTTACCACTGGCATGGCCGGGCCTGTGCGCCGCTGTTGTGCTTGGCATGGCCAAGGCCTTGGGGGAGTTTGGCGCAACAATCGCATTTGTGGCCAATATTCCCGGCGAAACACAAACACTTTCGCTGGCGCTCTATTCGGAATTGCAGGTTCCGAATGGCGAGCCCGCAGCCCTGCGACTGATGATTCTCTCGATCATTCTGGCAACAGGAGCGATTGCTCTGGCAGAGTTTCTGGCCAGAAAGGGGCGGGCAGGATGAGAATAGAGCTGGATTTGACGATCACCACGCCCGTGACCCTGCATGCGCGGTTGCACTCCGACCATGGTGCCATCGGACTGGTTGGCAATTCAGGCGCAGGGAAAACAACTTTGCTGCATATGATTGCCGGGCTGGTGCCGGCACAAGGGCGGCTTGTGATTGACGGGGTTGTGGTGCAGGACGATGCGCGCAATATCAATCTGCCCGTGCATCAACGCCGGATCGGCTATGCCTTTCAGGATGCACGCCTTTTTCCACATTTAAGCGTTGCGCATAATCTCAACTTTTCGCATTGGATCCGGCCAGCTTCAGGCCGCAGGGCGGCGTTGGAACAGCTGAAATCGGTGAGCGCGGCGCTGGGGCTTGAACATTTGCTTCATCGCGCACCGCGCCATCTTTCAGGTGGTGAAAAACAACGGGTGGCCTTGGGGCGGGCAATGCTGAGCAATCCCATGATTTTGCTGCTGGACGAACCACTTGCCAATGTGGACGCCGGGCAAAAAGCGGAAACTTTGTATTATATCGAACAATTACAGAAGCTCCGCCCCGTGCCGATGATCTATGTCAGCCATGATCACAGAGAAGTGTCGCGCATGACACAGGTGAGCTATAATCTGGACGCGCGGGGCTTGTCACAATTCAACATTGAAGGATAAGAAATGGTATCGGATCAGGAGATTAAACACATCCTTCAGCACACCCGCACCATTGCGGTTGTGGGCGCGTCCAATAATCCAGAGCGGGCATCCTATCAGGTGATGATGGCACTGGCTGCGCGCGGATATGATGTTATTGCGGTCAATCCGGGGCTGGCTGGCAAGATAATTGAACATATTCCTGTTGTGTCTTCTTTAAAAGACATAGATCAACCTATTGATATGGTGGATATTTTCAGAAATTCTGCCGCGGCGGGAGAGGTGGTGGAGGATGCGCTGGCGCTGCCGGTTCTCCCCAAAACCATCTGGATGCAACTGGGTGTCATCCATGAACCTGCCGCCATGAAAGCCCGCCAGAGAGGCGTAAGTGTGGTTATGGATCGTTGCCCAAAAATTGAGCTTGCCCGGCTCGGCATCCACGGTCCGGAGCGGGACAGGTCATGATAAAGAGCTGAAATATGGCTTGTATGAGGGGTGGGGCATACTGTTTTATTTGGACATTCTTTGTGAGCGTCCCTTCTTCCTCATCCTGAACTTGGCGAAGGATGAGGAGAAGGGCAGGGCAAGGGCAAATATATCAGCACGCCCCTCACCCCATCCCTCTCCCCGCAATTCGGGGCGAGGGAGACATTTGAGTCAAAAGTAACGGACTCTAGCGCGGCCAGCCGGCCCCATGCGCATTGACAAATACGGAGTAGAGCGAGGTGGTTCCGCAAATATAGATGCGGTTGCGTTTCGGACCTCCGAAGGTCAGATTGGCCACGACTTCCGGAATTTTGATTTTGCCGATCAAGGTGCCATCCGGTGCATAGCAATGCACACCGTCACCAGCGGATGTCCAGAGATTGCCCTTTGTATCGAAACGAAACCCGTCGAAGCAGCCGAAGGTGCAATCGGCGAAGATTTTTGTGCCTGATACGGTGCAGCCATCAGCGCTGACATCCAGCACGCGGATGTGTTTGGGCCCGTTTTTGATGTGGCTGAAGCCCGTATCGGCCACATAAAGCTGTTTTTCGTCCGGAGAAAATGCCAGCCCGTTTGGTTTCACAAAATCTGTGGCCACAGCAAGAAGCTCATGCCTGACCGGATCAAAACGGTAGACATATGAGCCACCAATTTCCTCAGGCGCTGCATCGCCCTCATAATGCGTGTCAATGCCATAGGTCGGATCGGTAAACCAGATTGTCCCGTCCGATTTCACCACAACATCATTCGGCGAATTCAGGCGTTTGCCCTGATAATGACTGACGAGAACGGTTCGTGATCCGTCATGCTCGATGCGCGAAACACAGCGCCCGCGATGCTCGCAGGCAATCAAACGTCCTTCCCGGTCAACGGTGTGGCCATTCTGATTATAGGCTGGAGATTGAAAAACAGAGACAGAACCGTCTGTTTCGTCAAATCTCATGGTTCTGTCATTCGGAATATCTGAAAAAATCAGATATTTTCCGGCGGCCATATAGGCTGGCCCTTCGCACCAGCGTGCGCCCGTCCATAATTTTTCAACATGGACATTGCCAAACACCAGCGCTGTAAATCGTTCATCAATTACATCAAAATCCGCCGTAAGCATGTTACCTCCGCTCTGTGCACCGCTGACAGAATATTTTCATCATTTTAATGCGGTCTGCACAAAACGTATCAATTTTATTGCGTTAATCATAGGCCATTGATGTGATGAACAGAATAATTTAGCCCATGCGCCGCAGCCTCCTGACGACTTTTTACCTTCAGGTGGGTGTAATCCGGCAGGGGCGGATTATTTCTGATAAACGATTTGCCGGACATCAATAGTGCCCGCCAGAAACCCTGCCTCGCAATAGGCAAAATAATATTCCCACATCCGGCGGAATCGCTCATCAAAACCCATGGGGGCCAATCCTGACCACACCGCACGAAACTTGTTGCGCCATTCCTGCAAAGTGCGGGCATAATCGGCGCCAAAAACACGTTCGCCGGTTTGCTGCAAACCGTGGCGATGGGCCAGTTTTGATAAAATATTTGGCGTGGGTAACATACCGCCCGGGAAAATATAGCGCCGGATAAAATCAATCTCGCGGGTATAGGATTTCCAGAAGCGATCCTGAATGGTGATGATCTGCAAACCGGCCTTGCCGCCCGGCTTCATGCGGTTCTGGAGCTGACGAAAATACACAGGCCAATATTCTGCACCCACCGCTTCAAACATTTCAATTGAGGCAATTTTGTCATAAAGACCCTTTTCATCCCGATAATCTTGCAGCTTGATGTCGACCTTATCATTCAGCCCCGCCTTGAATATGCGCTCTTTGGCAAATTCAAACTGTGCGGGTGAAATGGTGAGAGCTGTGACTTTGCAGCCCGCAATCCGGGCGGCATGTTCGGCAAATCCGCCCCAGCCGCAGCCAATTTCAAGAATATGATCTCCGGGGGTGACAGCCAGATCTTGCAACAGGGTCGCATATTTATAGGTTTGCGCCTGTTGCAATGTGCGGGTGTTGTCATTGAACAGGGCCGATGAATAGGTCATGGTCTCATCAAGCCATTGGCTGTAAAACTGATTGCCCAGATCATAATGCGCCATAATATTGCGGCGTGACCCCGATTTAGAATTCCGGTTCAACCAATGGGTGAACTGCTGCAACAGCCGCACAAGCGGCTGCTTATCCAGCAGGCTCTGAACACGGTCTATATTGGTGCAAAACAACAGCAGAAACTGGGTCAGATCCGGCGTGTCCCATTCATTGCGCAGATAGGCCTCCGCAATACCCACCTCGCCCTCGCGCGCCATACGCATGGCAAAAGCCAGATTCCTGACAATCATGGTGGCTTTTGGCCCGTCGATCGTGCCGCGAAACAGCAATTTCTCTCCGGCAGGCAATTCCATAAGCAGCTCGCCCGCCTCAATCTGGCTCGCCAAAGTCAGAGCTTTGCGCACCCCAAAAGGAAAGGGTCGGCATATGGCTTCCAGATTATCAGCTGTGACGACAACAGGTGCAGAATGCGCGTTCATTGGAAACCTTTTTGAATGTTATTAATTATATCTGAAGGCGATTTCTGGACGCCGTCCACACTTATACCCAGCGGGGGTGGCGGGCGGTGTCGCAATTTCATGCCCTTAATCCAGAGCCGCAGGGCCTCCCAATGAATTCCCGCGATGATTTTGAGATTTTGAAAGGGCAATGTCCGAAGCACATAAAAAAGAGAACCGGAAGTCATGGCCAATTTTTGCCCCCAAAACGCCGCAGATAAAATCGGCCCTTCGGGATCATTTTCGATAATGCGCAAGCTGACGCTTTCGCGCGGCGGGCGCAGACGAAATTTATAGCGTAAATTCATATCCATAAATGGCGACACAAAAAAAAGTTTATCCCGCTCCTGCCGAAGGCCTGCATCCGAGGTCTCACCCGGTTTCAGCGGGGCAAAATAGCTGTGGCGCTGACCGAATGTGTTGCGCACTTCATAGATCAGGCCACTCACTTGCCCGGAAGCGTCATAACAATAATAAACAGAAATGGGATTGAAGGCAAAATTGAATATGCGCGGGTAGCACAGCAAATATATATGTGCAGGCACGGGGAGGTTTTCAGACATGAACAATCTGTTGACATATTCCCGCAGGGTGCTCTGTCCGCGGTCTCCATGATCTTTGGGATAAAAACTGAATATATTCAGCCGATGAACAGAGAAAAGCATCGACTGCCGATCCGCCTCATTGAGCCTGTCGAGATCAATCAGCAGCGAGAATACATGATATTCAAAACGGTGCAGAACAGGCTTCAGGCGGGCGTGCATAACCCTGCCGACATAGAGAGTTGCCGCGTCGGGCGGCAGGGGCTCAAGATGGTTCTGAGAGGTTTTCATTTCATATTCATTGCGCAGCTTGCAGGTCTGTTTCGTCACCCTGCATATTATACTGTGTCAACAGCGCCTGCGCTACGGACAGTCCGGATTTCAAACCGTCTTCATGAAAACCAAAACCTGTCCATGCCCCGCAGAACCATAGGTTTCGGCATCCCTGAATCTCGTTCAGCCGTTTTTGTGCAGCCATCGCTTCGCGTGTCATTTGCGGATGATGAAAAACCGCATGAGAGAATATATGCTCGGCTTTTGGCGGCTCAGGCGGATTGAGCGTGACAAACAGCGGCCGCTTCATGTCCAGTTTTTGCAGTCGGTTCATCCAATAGGTAAGGGTGATCGGCGCTGTTTCATCATTCTGGCGCAGGAAATTCCATGAAGCCCAGGCGGCGCGGCGTTTGGGCATAAAGCCCGGATCACGGTGTAAATAGACATCGTTTGGAGTCGTATGGATTGCACCAAGCACCTCACGCTCCAGCGGGGTCGCATCTTTCAGCATGGTCAGCGCCTCGGGGGCATGAGTGGCGATGACCACATGATCAAACATCTCGGCATGACCCGAATGATCTGTGACGCGCAGCTGATCGCCAAAGGTCTCAACCGTTTTTACCCCCTGACCACACCGGATAACATCCGCAAAGGTTTTGGTCAGCGCCTGCACATAAGCAATGCTGCCGCCGCGTATGGTGCGCCATTTTGGTCGCTCCCATTGCAATAAGCGATGATTTTCAAAAAACGAAAAGAAGGATAATGCCGGAAAATCAAGCATAGCTTTAGGCGACATGGACCAGATGGCCGCACCCATCGGAATAATATAATCCTGTTGCAACCGGCGGGAAAAATTGCGGCTTTGCAGATAGTTGCCAAGGGTGATATCGCCGATCCTGTTGTTGCGCAGGTCGGCGCGAGCCTCGCGTTGAAACCGTAAAATTTCAACCAGCATTTTCAGATAAGACCATGAAAACAGATTGGACCGCTGGGCAAAAAGGCCATTGAGCACGGTTTTCCAGTCACTTTCCTGCCCGCACCATTCAAACTGCCCCTGATTGGCCGTAAGCGCAAAACTCATGTCGGATTCGAGTGTTTCGACGCCCAGTTCATTGATCAAATTGGTGAAATGGGGATAATTCAGCTCATTATAAACAATAAAGCCGGTATCAACCTTCATTTCCACCCCATCATAATCGATCGTGCGTGTTGCCGAATGCCCGCCGATACGATCATCGCGCTCATAAACAACAAGTTCAATATCAGCCTGCGCCAGCTTATAAGCTGCAGCATTGCCGCTGATACCGGTTCCAATCACGGCAATTCTCATAAATTCAAGGCTCCTAAGCGGGTATTATACATCGGCAAGCGATGTGTTCAGGCTTTGGAAGGCATCCAGAGCACGTTTGCGGGCAAAGTCATGGTCAATCAGCGGATGAGGATAGGTTTTTCCCAGTATTATGCCTGCGGCAGACAAATTCAATGCGGGGGCCGTCCATGGCTTATGAATATATCGCGCATCGAGATGGGCAAGCTCAGGCACATATTTTTTGACATAAAGACCATCAGGATCAAATTTCTCGCCTTGCAATATCGGATTGAAAATCCGGAAATAAGGCGCGGCATCAGCGCCCGAGCCAGCCACCCACTGCCAGCTTGCGGCATTGTTGGCGCTATCGGCGTCCACAAGCGTATCCCAAAACCACGCCTCACCAATCTGCCAGGGCACCATCAGATGCTTGATCAGAAAGGAGGCGGCGATCATCCGCACACGATTGTGCATATAGCCGGTTTGCCACAGCTCACGCATTCCGGCATCGACAATCGGATATCCGGTCTGTCCACGCTGCCAGGCTTTTAATGCGGCTGAGTCGGGCGCTGCCCAGGGAAAGGCATCAAACCGCGCCTGAAAATTGCGTTCGGCCAGGTGCGGAAACTGATAGAGCAAAGCATAGGAAAATTCCCGCCAGCCGATCTCGCTGATGAATTTATCAACATCATAAACGGGTGCATCCCCCGCTTCACCCGCCCGTTGCGCAGCCTGAAAAACCTGCCGCACAGAAATCTCGCCAAAGCGCAAATGGGGCGACAGGCGCGAGGTTGAGGGCAGGTCAGGACGATTGCGGCCTTCGCCATAGCCATGCACACCATGGCTTAAAAAAAACGTCAAGCGATCGGCCGCACCGCGTTCTCCCGGCGTCCATTCGGCATCTATGCCACCAGACCAATCCGGCTGTGTGGGCTTCAGCCCGAGTTGTTCCAGCGTGAGAGCGCCAGCCACAGGGGAGGCAGATTCTACATGAACCGGGGCGGGCAGGGGCGGCGCAGGCGGCTCTCCGCTTCTGGCCGCACGCCAGAACGGTGTAAACACCTTGAATGGCTCTCCGATTTTTGAGCGCACCTGCCAGGGCTCATACAGCAGGTGGCCATTATGGCTATGCGCGTCAATGGATTTGTCTTTCAACGCGGTTTTGAGAGCCGAATCAATCTCTCGCTCCGCAGCGCCATACCGGCGGCACCAATGCACTTGCGCAACCGGCCTGTCCTCAGCAATGCGAAGGATAATGTCGCGGGCATCTCCTCTAAAATAGTTCAGAGAACCGCCAATCTTTTGCAAATCAGCATCCAGTGACGCGAGTGACTTGTGCAGCCAAAATTTTGCCGCGCCGCCCAAAGGCCGCAAAGAGTCGGACGTTTCCAGAATATAAATGCACAAGACCGGGAGACCGGAGGCAACAGCGGCCATAAGAGCGGGCTGATCACTCAGGCGCAAATCATTTCGAAACCAGACGATGACACAGGGAGGCGTAGCTTTTTCATTCATATCAGGCATACGCATATCTTAACGGTATGGATGAAAAAAAGACCTGATATCATGCGATATCAGGTCTTTGAAACTGGCTCCTCGAGCAGGACTCGAACCTGCGACCATTCGATTAACAGTCGAATGCTCTACCAACTGAGCTATCGAGGAATGAGCATCATCTGCGGATGTTGCCATCCAAATCATCTGCTGCATCAATGTGACAGCGATATAGCAAGCTCTCTGCGCCTTGCCAAGCCTGAGCGGTCATTTTTTTTAACAAATAACCATTTTCATTCTGCTTTATGCACCGAGGGCAGGCTGACCAGTAATGAAATCAAGGCTCTATCATGCAGAATGACCATGCGTTCTTTGGGTTTCAGCCAAGAAATAATATCCTCCAGCGTGCTTGCATCAATCAGCTTGGCTTCCGCCATGGCACGGTCGGGTTCGATCTGGCCGCGCTGGCGGCGTTTGGCGACCGGCAGAAACTCCTCATGTGCCGCCCGCAGCACCGGCGAGTCATGCAATGCCCGCAGCCCGTCGGCATCATCGTCATTCAGCGCCGACAATTCCTTGGCCAGTTGATTGGCACGCAGGGCTATAGGGGGCACAGAGGCCTCCTCGGGTGTTTTTAAAAGACCGATTTTTTTGAGCCATAAACCGATAAAGAGCTGACCACTGGCCCATGAAATAACAATGGCCAGAATCAACCCCGCGATGGTGGGGGACATCCACGCCACCAGTGAGGGCGAAATCATCAATCCGCCCATCAGGCTGATCAGCCCAAGGAAAACATGGCTGCGATGGCGGCGGATAATATCCTTCAAGGGTATGGAGCCATCATCCCGCCGTTGCGGATTCCATCCCGTATCCCGCCCGAGCAAGATTTGTGTCACCGAACCGGACTGAATCAGCATCATGATCGGGGCCAGCAAAGCCGAGAGAATGATTTCAAACAGCGTTGAGCTGACCAGCGGAAACCAGCCGCCCGCAGCTTGACGCGTTTCCTTTTGCACCAGCCCCACCAGCAACCCGAACAGTTTGGGCGCCAGCAGAATAGCAAGCGTCAGCTCGAACAGGCTTAAGGAGCGCACCGCATCAAAACGCGGCCATGCCGGAAACAGAGTAAACTGGCTGGTGAAATATTCCGGCCGGATATAGCGTGTTTGCAGCACCAGCACGAGGCCGATGAGCAGCTGCGCCATCCACAAAGGCGAGGCAAGATAGGACATGATGCCGGTGATAATGTGCTGGCGGGTGGCCAGATGCAGGCCCTTGGCCGGTAAAACCCGCAAATGTTGCAAATTGCCTTGTGCCCAGCGCCGGTCACGGGCTGAAAGATCAATCAGTGACGGCGGGCTTTCTTCATAAGAGCCCCCCAGCGTCGGCAGCATATAGACCGCATAACCCGCGCGGCGGATGAGGGCCGCCTCAACAAAATCATGGCTGAGAATATGCCCGCCAAAAGGCGGCTTGCCTTTCAGGTCAGGCAATCCGCAATGGGCGGCAAAGGCGCGTGTGCGGATAATGGCATTGTGCCCCCAGTAATTGCCGTCACGTCCCATCCAGGCCGACAGTCCGGCCGCAATCACAGGCCCATAAAGCCGCGCCGCAAATTGCTGCTGGCGGGCAAAAAGCGTGTTGCGATTGATAATCAGCGGTAAGGTCTGGATGATACCGGCATCAGGGTCCGCTTCCATGGCGGCTGTCAGACAGACGATGGAATGGCCGGTCATCAGGCTGTCCGCATCCAGCACCACCATATGTTCATAATGGCCGCCCCAGCGCGTGACAAAATCGGCAATATTGCCGGCCTTTCTGGCCGTATTTTTCGCGCGGTGGCGATAATAAATCCGGAAGGACTCGCCCATGCGCGCCCGCATCGACAAAAAGGCGCGTTCTTCTGCGATCCATATATCCGGATTGGTTGTGTCGGATAAAAAGAAATAATCGAAATTGTCCCCAAGGCCGGAACGCGCCACATCCTCGGCTATGGCCTGCACCGCACCAAACACCCGACTGGGGGCCTCATTATATATGGGCATGACAATGGCTGTCTTTTTGGCCAGACTGCGGGGCATGGGCGTAGGCCCCGGCTGGAAAAACAACAGCCATATAAATCCGACAACCGCGCTGGTGAAGGCAAGGGCGATCCAGGAAAAATTGGCCACGAACAGCGCCAGCAACAGCCATTTCAGTAAACTGACGCCGCCCACATCCACAACGAGATACATTTGATATCCGCCATAGATGGTCAGCAGCAAGCCGCCACCAAACACGATAATACGGGCCAGCCATGGGGTCGTGGCAAGCTCCGGCGCTGCCCAGCGGCGGCGCTCCTTTTTGGCATCGAACTGCGTCAGCGACTGAACCGGCATGGCGATATGCGACTCAGCCGGCATAGCCGGTTGCACGTCGGATGTTTCGATCTGACTTATCGGTGCCTGACGCAATGGAGCTTCATCATGGAGAACCGGTTCGGCTTCACGAAACGCCTGATTTAAGCTGTCCAACGATACAACCATGTTTCACTCACAGCCTGACCATCTGATTGCAACAGAAGGCGAATTTCTGTCATATTATCACTGTTCGGTTCAAAATCGAAGAGAACACGCAGTGTTTTCGGGGTCTTTCCGGCAAATGTGCTCACAGAAGTGACAATGCCGCCGCTCAACGAGAGCGAGGCTTTGATTTCGCCGCTTCGCGTTGGATCAGCCAAATTATCGCCCGTGAAATCAACCAGAATACGGCGTCGTGTTTTGCCACCAACAACAACTTTGCCGCTTCGGGCCTGTGTTGCCGTTGCCAAAGCCGGTTTTGAGGGAGGAGACCAGCACCAGAACTGACGATAGGAGAAGCTGGTTTCCTTGCCCGGCTTCAGCCCCTCTTTCGGACGCCAATAGGCATTGATGTTCTGGTTGATTTCCGACTCGGTCGGAATTTCAATCAGCTCGAACTGTCCGGCACCCCAATCGGCGATCGGCTCGATCCAAAGTGAGGGGCGGCGCTCCCAATGCTGCTCATCATCCTCAAAGGCGCCCGGGTCGCGCTCGCGTTGCAGCAGGCCAAAACCGCGCGGGCTTTCATCCACAAAGGCTGAGCCTTGCAGGTTCAGACGGTTGGAAACGGGCCGCCAGAGCCATTCCTCCTTGCCCGACAACATGCGCAAACCCGAAACCTCATAGACCGCGGGCCGCAGATCATCGCTGTTGTGACGATCCAGCGGAGAATAGAAGGACGTGGCCTGCATGGCCGCAATGCCATAATTATCCACTTCAAGGCGCGGAATAAGAGTGGATTCCGTATCAATAATCGTTGCGTCATTGACGCGCAGCGTAAAGCGATAGGCACCGGTCAGGCTTTCCGAATCGAGCAGCGCATGAATCACAATCACACGCGCCGCAGCCGATGGTTTTTCAATCCATACGGCGCGGATAATGGGAAATTCCTCACCGCGCGGGTCAGCCGTGCGAATGGCCAAAGCGCGCGCCATAACGCCCTGTGTCTGGTCTTTGGCCAGCGCCCTGAAAAAACTGGCCCCCTGAAATATGGCCCGCTCGTCAAAGCCGCCATTTCGGGCCTCAAGAATACGAAAGCCCGAATAGCCGATGTCCTTTATGTCCGGCCCAACCTGTAATTTATTGAAATCAAACCGCGCCCGGTCATAAGGCACGCGGGCGATTTTATCCCCATCCACAATGTGAATATCCATGGGCGTTGTGAAAATAAACCCGCGATGAAGGGGTTCTATCGCAAAACCAAGGCCATCCGCCGACCATATGGCACTGCCAGCTTGCGAACGGATGGAGACATAATTTTCATAGGTCAGCGATGAAAAGGGCGAGGGCAGGCTGGTGTCCGGCGCCTTGAAAGGCTTAGCAGCCAAAGTGCGCGCCATATTCAGCACAATATTGGAGTCAAACGGGGCGGGCGCATCCGCAAGCGGAGCAGTTTGCGTCTGTGCAACAGCGGGGGCGGCTGCGGTCAGGTAGGCCCCTGCCTGCAATCCGAGTTTTAAAACTTCACGGCGATAATACATGAAGAGCGACAAGCCCCTTATTTCTTTTGGAACGTTAAAAACAGAAATATGACGCATGTCTGAACATTTAAACAGACATGCCCTATATGCAGCATGAATATGCCCTTATATAGACCAATCTCAAACGTCTGTGCGACGTTTTTTGCTGAGTTTTGCGCATTTCGTCCATGATTTTTTCGCCTTGTGGCAGAACTGTTGTGCGGATGCCGCCACAATGGCAAAGTTGCTGAATAACAGGTTCAATTCGCGCAAGGTAATGGGTTTATAATGACCAAATCGGCTTCTGATTTTACGCACATGCCTGTTCAGACACGCCGTCTGGCGATCATTCTGGCTGCGGGTGAAGGCACCCGTATGCGCTCGGCAAAGCCCAAGGTTCTGCATGAAATTGGCAATATGCCTATGATTTTGCACGTTATTTCTACAGCAGAAGCCAGTGGTTGCGACGACCTCGCCGTGATTGTGGGGCCAGGGCGCGAGGATGTGGCCCGTATCGTCCGCACACATGCACCCAAGGCCGAAATCTATGTGCAGGCTGAGCGTCGGGGTACGGCACATGCCGCGCTGGCGGCGCGTGATTCGCTATGCCGTTCCTATGATCAGGTTTTTGTCTCCTTTGCGGATACGCCGCTGGTGACTCCCGCCACATTGCACAAAATGAGCCTTATGCTGCAGGACGGCGCTGATCTCGTGGTGCTGGGTTTTGAAGCCCGCGACCCGACAGGTTATGGTCGCCTGCTGGTTCAGGGCGATCATCTGACTGCAATCCGAGAACAGCGGGACGCCAGCGAGGCCGAAAGCGCCATCCGCTTTTGCAATGCGGGCTGGATGGGCTTTAAGGGGGCCATTGCGCTTGATATTCTCAACCGTATTGAAAACAACAATGCGCAAAAGGAATTTTACCTCACCGACGCCGTTGAGCTGGCCCACAGGGCGGGCTTGCGCGCCCGCTATGTGCTGGCCGATGAAGACGAGGTGATGGGGGTGAACGACCGCGTGCAGCTGGCAGCAGCGGAAAAGGCGTTTCAGCATAAAATGCGCCGGCACTGGCTGCGCGCGGGTGTGACGATGATTGCGCCTGAAACCGTGTTTTTCTCGTTTGACACCGAGCTTGCCGCTGACGTGACGCTGGAGCCGAATATATTTTTCGGCAAAAATGTAAAAATTGCGGAACATGTCACCATCCACGCCAATTCTCATCTTGAGGGCGCGCATGTGGCGGCCGGTGCGCATATCGGACCATTTGCGCGGCTGCGGCCCGGCAGTGACATTGGCCGGGATGCAAAAATCGGCAATTTTGTCGAGACCAAATCGGCTGTTATTGCCATGGGGGCCAAAGTGAGCCATCTGAGCTATATCGGCGATGCGCAGATCGGCGCTCATGCCAATATAGGGGCAGGCACAATTACTTGTAATTATGATGGTTTTTCCAAATTTAAGACGCTTGTCGGCGCCAATGCCTTTATAGGGTCCAATTCATCGCTGGTGGCGCCGGTGACGATCGGTGAAGGGGCTTATGTGGGGTCAGGGTCTGTCATAACAGGGGCTGTTCCTGCTCATGCGCTGGCTTTGGCGCGCGCGCGGCAGATTGAAAAACCGGACTGGGCCAAGGCCTTCAGGAACAAACAAACGCCTAAATAGGCCTTTACTCACCAGATTGAATTCTAAACGCAGGATCAGAATATGTGCGGCATTGTCGGAATTTTGGGTCAGGAGCCCGTCGCCCCGTTGATTGTGGAGGCTCTGAAGCGGCTCGAATATCGTGGTTATGATTCCGCAGGTGTTGCAACGCTCCATGATGGCGTGATCGGGCGACGAAGGGCGGAAGGCAAGTTAAAAAATCTGGACAAGCGGCTGAAGGATGACCCGCTTGAGGGACTTTCCGGCATTGGCCATACCCGCTGGGCCACGCATGGCAAGCCAACGGAAATCAATGCCCATCCGCATGTGTCTGATCATGTTGTGGTTGTGCATAATGGCATTATCGAAAATTTCCGTGAGTTGCGGGATCAACTCATCGCCAAAGGCTATCAATTTGCAACAGAAACCGACTCTGAGGTGATAGCCCATCTGGTGGATGATGAGGTGCAGCAGGGCAGAAGCCCGGCAGATGCGGTGGCTGCGTCCCTGCCAAAACTCAAAGGGGCCTTCGCTCTGGCCTTTCTGTTCAAAGGTGAGGAGGATCTGATCATTGGTGCGCGGCAGGGCGCGCCTCTGGCGGTGGGCTATGGCAATGGCGAGATGTATCTTGGCTCGGATGCTCTGGCACTGGCCCCCTTCACCGATCAGATCACCTATCTTGAGGATGGAGACTGGGTGGTTTTAACGCGCAATTCGGCCCAGTTCAGAGATTCGGCCAATCGTCTTGTCAATCGCGCCAAGCAACGCTCGCAGGCCGGAGCCTTTATGATCGACAAAGGCAATTACCGGCATTTTATGGCCAAAGAAATTCATGAGCAGCCGGAGGTGGTGGGGCGGACGCTGGCGCATTATCTCGATATGTCCGCCGGTGCGGTGCGCCTGCCGTTTGAGCTGCCCTTTGATGTGCGTGCGCTCAACCGTATCACCATTTGTGCCTGCGGCACCGCCTATTATGCCGGTCTTGTGGCAAAATACTGGTTTGAACGCTATGCGCGCATTCCGGTGGAAATTGATGTGGCCTCCGAATTCCGCTACCGCGAAGCCCCTATGGACAAGGGCGGATTGATGATTGTGATCTCCCAATCGGGAGAAACAGCCGATACGCTTGCGGGCCTTCGCTATGCCAAAGCCCATGACCAGCATATTTTATCTGTTGTCAATGTGCCGACCTCAACCATCGCGCGCGAAAGCGAAGTGGTGGCGCCGACGCTGGCAGGCCCTGAAATCGGTGTGGCTTCGACAAAGGCCTACACATGCCAGCTGTCTGTTCTGGCCTGTCTGGCTGTGGCCTTCGGGCAGTTGCGCGGCACGCTGGAGCGCGCGCAGGAACAGGCGCTGGTTTCGCAGTTGATTGCTCTGCCCGGGCTGATGGCTGAGGCGGTCAAGCGGGAGCAAAGCCTGCAAAATATTGCGCATACTTTAGCAAAATCCGCCGATGTTCTCTATCTGGGGCGCGGCACGTCCTATCCGCTGGCGATGGAAGGCGCGCTGAAATTAAAAGAACTTTCCTATATTCATGCGGAAGGCTATGCCGCTGGCGAGCTGAAACATGGGCCGATTGCGCTGATCGACGAAGACATGCCGGTGATTGTGATTGCGCCCTATGACGCTGTTTTTGAAAAAACCGTCTCCAATATGCAGGAAGTGGCGGCGCGTGGCGGCAAAATCATCTTTATAGGAGATGAGCGCGGCGCGCATGAGGCCGGCCTGAAGATGGAATCAAGTTTTCTGATGCCGGATATGCCTGCCGACTTTGCGCCGATAGTCTATGCTGTGCCCATTCAGATGCTAGCTTATTATACGGCTGTGTTTATGGGCAAGGATGTTGACCAGCCGCGCAATCTGGCCAAATCCGTCACAGTGGAATAATCACGTGAGCAGTTTGACTCCTGTTATGTCGGTCGGGGAACTTCTGACCTTTCTCAATGAGGCGTTTCCGCAAATACGATTTGGCGCGGCCGATGTGGCGGGTGCGGATCCGTCTGAGATAGAGATTGTGCGCATTGCACCGCAAAGATGCACAGTGCGCTTGCCCTATCACCCGCGCAATTTGCGGCCCGGCGGCACCATATCCGGCCCGGCTATGTTTACTTTGGCGGATGTGGGCATTTATCTGGTCATATTGGCGCATATCGGGCCTGTGGGGCTCGCGGTCACCACCAATATGAATATCAACTTCCTCAACAAACCAGAGCCTCAAAACCTGATCGCCGAATGTGAAATTCTAAAACTGGGAAAACGGCTGGCGATTGGCGAGGCGCGCCTCTATAGCGAGAAAGGCGGCGTTCTGGTGGCGCAGGCCAGCGGCACCTATTCCATTCCGCCCAAATCACTGAAATAGGCTTGGCTCCATCCCGTTATTAATCAAAATCCGCCGGATTGTGTCCGGCGCGCCGACCAGCCGCACAGCGCTGCCCAAACGTTTGGCGCGCATAACAAATGTTGTCAGCACGGGCGCAAAACTGGCATCCACAAACATCATATGATCCAGCCGAATGATAAATTCCGGCGTATCGGGCACAATTCGAGCCAGATCTTCGCCAATCGAAGCGGAGGTTCCGGTAAAAAAGGCCCCGTTCAGCCTGATGACGGGCGGTGATTCATGAATATTGCTCACATCCACATAGGTGTTCCGGCCTGAGCGAACCATGAAAATAACTGCGCCGAGCAAAACACCCGCGCCAATGCCGGTGGGCAGGTCAATGAAAATGGTCAGAACACAGGTGGTGAGGAGAACCAAGGCCTCAAGCCTGTCATGCCGCAGAATCAACATAAATTCATGCTTGTCAGCCATGTTCCAAACCACGACCATCAAAATAGCTGCCAGAGCGGGCAGAGGGATATAACTGGCCGCCGGTGCTGCCAGAAGAATAAACAACAGCACAAACAGGCTGTGAAATATGCCGGACAGCGGCGTGGCCGCGCGGGCGCGGATGTTGGTTGCAGTACGGGCTATGGTGCCGGTGGCACAAATGCCGCCAAATAAGGCAGTGGCAATATTGGCAATCCCTTGGGCGATGATTTCCGCATTCGGCCTGTGCCGTGTGCCCGACATGGAGTCTGCAACAACAGCCGACAGCAGAGACTCGATGCCGCCAAGCAGGGCAATGGTCAGCCCCGCAGGCAGAACAATCTGAATGGTCGCAAAATTCAGGTCGGGTAATTGTGGCGGCGGCAGCGAGGACGGAATACCGCCAAAATGCGTGCCTATGGTTTCCACCGGCAGGTGAAATAGCCATGCGGCCAGAGCGGCCAATACAACCACAATTAAAAAGGCCGGCCAGCGCGGGCGATAGACACGCAGACCCGCAATAAGCGCAACAGAAACCACAGCCAATGCGGTTGCGGACAGCGAAAACCCGGAACGCGCAGCCCAGAGCGCCGCAAGTTTAGGCACAAAGGCCGCAGGTTCATGCGCCATCTGCAAACCGAAAAAATCTTTGATCTGGCTGGCTCCGATAATCACCGCTATGCCCGCAGAAAAACCGACAATCACCGAATGGGGGATGAAGCGGATTAAGCTGCCCAGCCGCAACACGCCGATGATGAGCAAAATCACACCGGCAATCAGTGTTGCTGTCAAAAAACCACCATAGCCGACACGCTCAATGGTGCTGGCCACCAGAACGATAAAGGCGCCCGCAGGCCCGCCAATCTGAAACAGGCTGCCGCCGAGCAGCGAAATGATAAAGCCGCCGATGATCGCTGTGATCAATCCTTGCGCGGGCTGCGCGCCCGAGGCAATGGCAATCGCCATTGATAAGGGCAATGCGACAATGGCCACGGTGAGCCCTGCCAGCGCATCTGTTTTCAGCTTGGCCAATGAATAGCCAGCTTTAAATGCCGTAACAGACTGAGGCATAAAGGAATTATGGTCGGATGCGCCGCGCGGCAAATCAATCTGGGTCATGAATTTCGACTCGCAAAATCTATGCTTAACTGTGCGACGCCGGGCCGGAGCAAATCAAGCGAATAACAGATGGTGCGGGCAGGATCAGTCAGTATATTTATTTTATAGATTTAAAATCTTGTCTTGTGAATATGACCCTGCCGCATTAAATTGAGCCAAATCCGAGGATATCTTATGAACTATGCCGCAAGCGTTCTGGACGCCATTGGTCACACACCCCTCATCCGATTGAAGGCCGCCTCTGAACTGACCGGCTGCACTATTCTGGGCAAGGCCGAATTCATGAATCCGGGCGGGTCGGTGAAGGATCGCGCGGCTTTATCAATCATACAACATGCGGTGAGGTCGGGTGCGCTGCGCCCGGGCGGCACGATTGTCGAAGGCACCGCCGGAAATACCGGCATAGGTCTTGCGATGGTTGCCAATGCCATGGGCTTTCGCACAGTGATTGTTATTCCCAATACACAGGCGCAGGAAAAGAAGGACATGATCCGCCTGCAGGGGGCTGAACTCATCGAAGTTCCGGCCGTGCCTTATGCCAATCCGAACAATTATGTGAAATTTTCGGGACGTCTGGCCGAGGCATTGGCCAAAACAGACCCGAATGGCGCGATATGGGCCAATCAATTTGACAATATCGCCAATCGGCAGGGGCATATTGACACAACCGGGCCTGAAATCTGGGCCGATACGAAGGGCAAAGTGGATGGGTTTATTTGTGCCGTTGGGTCTGGCGGCACATTGGCTGGCGTGTCTATGGCTTTGAAAGCGCGCAATCCGCAGATTCAAATTGGTTTGGCTGATCCGATGGGGGCGGCGCTTTACAGCTTTTATACATCGGGCGTGCTGAAATCCGAAGGCAGCTCGATCACGGAAGGCATAGGGCAGGGGCGTATCACCGCCAATCTTGATGGATTAACGCCTGACACAGCCTTTCAAATTCCGGATGATGAGGCCCTGAAAATCGTTTTCGACCTCGCGGAACATGAGGGTATGCTGCTGGGCGGTTCCTCCGGCATTAATGTCGCCGGGGCCATTCGTCTGGCACAAAAGCTGGGGCCCGGCCATACGATCGTTACCATTTTATGTGATGGCGGGATGCGTTATGCCTCAAAATTGTTCAATCCTGAGTTTTTGCGGGGCAAAAATCTGCCCGTTCCGCATTGGATAGAACGCGCCAGTCCATCTTATCCCGAAATATTCCGGCCTTAAAAACCACCACCAACATTCACCCGAAATGGTTGCGGAACAAAATCTTCAAGCGGGGAGGGCTTTTGCGGCCATGCCGGAACAATTCGGATGCGTGAGGATTATGGTCATTTTTGAGTCGAATGACGTTTTATTGATGCCAATTCGTGCTAGAAGATTGAGGTTGAACATTTCAAAACGGACATGGGTGGAAAAATGGCTGTTACGACGAATTTTGTGACAACAGACTGGCTTGAAGCGCATCTCCATTCTCCAGATCTTGCCATCATTGATGCCTCATGGCATTTGCCACCTCTTAAACGGGATGCGCGGGCGGAATATCTGGCGGCGCATATTCCCGGGGCTGTATTTTTCAATATTGATGAAATTGCAGATCTTTCCTCCGGCCTGCCGCATATGATGCCCGATCCGCTTGCCTTTGCCGAGGCGATGAAGCAGCTTGGCCTTGGCGACGGTATGCAGTTTGTTGTGTATGATCAGAGCGGTTTGTTTTCTGCGCCGCGCGTGTGGTGGATGCTCAAAACCTTTGGCGCGCCGGATGTTCAGGTGCTTGAAGGCGGCCTGCCGAAATGGATGGCCGAGGGCAGAGCCACTGAATCGGGAGCCGTTCAACGCGTGGCGCGTATCTTTACGCCGCGGCTTGATCATAGCGCCATTGCGCGTGTTCCGGATGTTGCGCAAGCCCTGCAGAGCGGAAAAACTCAGGTTGTGGATGCGCGTCCGGCCGATCGTTTTCGCGGTGAATCGCCCGAACCACGCCCGGGCGTCAAAAGCGGCCATATGCCGGGCAGTTTGAACCTCCCTTTTTCTCATCTTGTTGAACATGGCCGGCTTAAAACTGCGGCGGAGATTGAGGGGGCCTTTGCGGCTGCGGGGGTCGATCTCGCGCGTCCGGTCATCACCTCCTGCGGGTCTGGTGTGAGCGCCGCGATACTGGCGCTGGCCCTTGAGGAAACCGGCCATCACGTCGCCGGCATTTATGACGGATCATGGGCCGAATGGGGTTCGTCTCCTGATTTACCCGTCGCAACCGGCGAAGCCAAACAGGGGACAGCGCAATCATGAGACAGTATCGGGCTGTACCACGGGACGGTCTTGCATGGGTGACAGGCGCAAGTTCCGGCATAGGCAGAGCTGTCGCATTGGAATTGTCGAGACGTGGTTTTGTGGTGATTGCCACCGCCCGCCGTCTGGACCAACTCGAACAGCTGGCGCAGGAAGCCGAACAATTTTCCGGCAGAATCATTCCCCGCGCCGCCGATGTCACCGACCGCACCGGCATGGCACAGCTGGTGGCCTCGCTCGAACAGGATCACGGCCCCGTCAATCTGGCCTTTTTTAATGTCGGCACCTTCCTGCCGGATGATCTGGGCACATTCGGTGGCGACGGATTTCGGGCCACATTCGATGTGAATATCAACGGCACCCTCAATGCTCTGGGGCCCTTGCTGCCGCTGATGCAGGCGCGGGGACGCGGGCAGGTGGCCATCAATGCCTCTGTTGCCGGTTACGGCGGCTTGCCACGGGCTTCTGCCTATGGTGCAACAAAGGCCGCGCTGATCAACATGTGCGAAAGTCTGAAATTCAGTCTTGATCCGCAAGGCATCACCATTCAGGTGGTCAATCCCGGTTTTGTGCGCACCCCCCTGACGGATAAAAATGACTTTCCTATGCCCTTTTTGGTTGAACTGGATGAAGCTGCCCATCGTATATGTGACGGCTTTGCCAAGGGCGGTTTTGAAATTGCGTTTCCACGTCGGCTGGCATGGATATTGAAATTTCTGAATATGCTGCCCTATCCGCTCTATTTCTGGCTTTTGAAATTCGTAACACGAGAAAAACATCAGGGTGAAACACGATGAAGGCGATCAAAATTTATCAGACAGGCGGCCCTGAGGTCATGCTTTGGGAAAACGTGACGCTTGCGCCTCTGCAACCGCATGAAGTGCGCCTTAAACACCATGCTGTGGGCGTCAATTATATTGATGTGTATTTTCGCAACGGAACCTATCCGGCCCCCTTGCCCTTCATTCCCGGCAATGAGGCCGCAGGCGAAATTATTGAAACCGGCAGCGCCGTCACAGAGTTTAAAGTGGGTGACCGCGTGGCTTATGTTGCGCCGCTCGGGTCTTATAGCGAATTCAGAAACATAGACCCTAAACTCTTGATTAAATTGCCGGATGCGCTTTCTTATGACACCGGCGCGGCGATGATGCTGAAAGGCATGACCGCGTATTATCTGCTGCATATCACCTATAAGGTTAAGGCTGGCGATATAATATTGGTTCATGCGGCTGCGGGTGGTGTCGGCTTGTTATTGTGCCAGTGGGGCAAGGCGCTGGGTGCCCATGTCATTGGCACCGTGGGCTCAAAAGACAAGGTCAGGCTGGCGAAAGACGCCGGTGCGGATGACGTTATTCTCTATAATGAGGAGGATTGGGTCGCCCGCGTTGCTGAAATCACCAAGGGTAAGAAATGCGATGTCGTTTATGATGGCATCGGCAAAAATACATTCCCTGCCTCTCTCGACTGTATCCGTCCGCTGGGGCTTTTTGCCAGCTATGGCAGCGCCTCCGGCCCGATCGAAGCCTTCAATCCCGGGATATTGGCGCAGAAAGGCTCGCTGTTCATGACACGGCCAACGCTGAACACCTATACAGCTGAGCGCAAAGATCTCGTGCATATTGCGGGTGAACTGACCAAAGCCATCGCCAATGGCACGATCACCATCGATATTCATGCGCGTTATCCACTGAAGGAGGCGGTGTCGGCCCATCGCGCACTGGAAGCGCGGGCCACCACAGGGGTAACATTGCTGATGCCATAGGGCGAGCAGAGCTGCTATTTTCGCATTTCAGTTGAAAATACTTTTACACAACTGATGCAATAATAATCAGCACAGCAAACTATTTGATGTGGCGCCCGGAGTGCTGCGAGATATGATGCTCTCAAAGCGAATATCTGGGGCGGAATGAATGGCAGAACAACCGATAAAGGATGACAACACGGATCAGGCCAGTTCAGCTCTGATCCGTGTGGTGAATGTCACCAAGCGTTTTGGCACCTTCACAGCCAATGACTCCATCAATCTGGAGCTGCATAATGGTGAAATCCATGCTTTGCTTGGCGAAAATGGAGCGGGTAAGTCCACGCTTGTCAAAACACTTTATGGACTTTTAAAGCCGACAAGCGGACAAATTTACTGGAATAATGCCCCGATCACGCTTGAAAATCCTGAACAGGCCCGGAATTTGGGCATTGGGATGGTGTTTCAGCATTTTTCGCTGTTTGACAATCTGACGGTTGCGGACAATATCGCGCTTGTGCTGCCACGTTCTGCCCGGCTGACGGATGTGCCGGCCATGATCGCGGATGTGGCTCATCGTTATGGCATCAAACTCGAAGCTGATCGGCCGGTCTGGAGCCTTTCCGCTGGCGAGAGACAGCGAATCGAAATTGTGCGCTGCTTGCTGCAGGACCCGAAATTACTGATTCTGGACGAACCGACCTCGGTGCTGACCCCGCAGGAGGCTGACCAACTTTTCATCACGCTGGAGCGTTTAAAGTCGGAGGGCAGGGCGCTGCTGTATATTTCGCACAAGCTCGACGAAGTGAAGCGCCTGTGCAACAGAGCCACCATCCTGCGGCTGGGCAAGGTGGTCGGCACCTGCAATCCACGCGAGGAAAGCGCGCGATCCATGGCCAATCTCATGGTTGGCTCACAAATTGCCAACATTCGCCCGGCCAGTCAGCATGAACATGGCGACGTGCGTCTTGCGGTGGACAATCTCACGCTGATTTCGCCTGAGTTGCACGGCACAGATCTGAAAAACATTCAGTTCTCGGTTAGATCGGGGGAGATTTTCGGAATTGCGGGCATTGCCGGCAATGGTCAGTCTGAACTCTTTGCGGCTCTGTCCGGCGAAACTCCGGCGGTAACAGATGCCGCTATTCAGATGGATGGACGGTTGTGCGGAGGGCTGGATGTCAATGGCCGCCGCCGCCTCAAAGCCGCATTTGTGCCTGAGGAGCGCAATGGTCATGCGGCTGCCCCCGATTTTTCGCTCTCCGACAATGTCATCTTAAGCCATCATGCCACAGGCAAGGTGGTTGCGCATGGCTTGCTGCAGACAGAAACAGCCCGAGCCATTTCGGCTGACATTATAAAAACATTTGATGTGCGTAAATCCGGCACCGATCCTGCTGCAAAAACCCTTTCCGGCGGCAATTTGCAAAAATTTGTTGTAGGGCGGGAAATTTTGCGTCATCCCGGCATTCTTATTGTCAATCAGCCGACCTGGGGCGTGGATGCCGCCGCCGCCGCCGCCATACGGCAGGCCTTGATCGATCTTGCCGGGCAGGGCGCCGCTCTGGTGATTATCAGTCAGGATCTTGATGAACTGTTTGAAATTTCGGATCGACTGGCTGTGATCAACCATGGCCGACTGTCGCAGGCCAAGCCGGTTCATACCACAACACGGGAGGAGATAGGATTGCTTATGGCCGCCAATGCACCTGTTTACGCCGGTTCTGAACAGGGAGGCGGCGTCCATGCTCATTAGTCTGGAACCGCGTGGCACTGTCAGTCGGGCGCGCGAATGGCTTGCGCCGGTGGCCGCCCTTGTGTTTGCAATTCTTCTGGGCGGTATTGTTGTCTTTCTTATGGGCAAATCGCCATGGGAGGCATTTAATGTTTATTTTGTCTCGCCGCTGACCAACAGCACCGACCTGCAGGAGCTTGCCCTGAAGGCTTCCCCTCTGGTGATGATTGCGGTGGGTCTGGCATTTTGCTACCGAGCCAATCTGTGGAACATCGGCGCGGAGGGTCAGTTTATCATCGGCGGCACCCTTGGCGGCTGGGTCGGCATTTTAACGCATAATGGTGCGGGGCAGGGAACATTTGGCTCCTGGTGGATTTTGCCCGCCATGATGCTGTGCGGCGCATTGGGCGGAATGATTTTTGCGCTGATTCCGGCCTTTTTGAAGGTGCGGCTGGGTGTCTCGGAAATCCTGACCAGCCTGATGTTGGTCTATGTGGCGCAGCTTATTCTCGATTATCTGGTGCGTGGGCCGTGGCGCGACCCCAAGGGATATAATTTCCCGCAATCCGTGCCTTTTGATCCGGAGGCGACCTTGCCCTTGCTGCTCAGCACCGGGCGGATGCATTTTGGCGTGATCATCACGCTGGCTGTTGTTTTGATAGCCGCATTTGTTTTTGCCCGCAGCCTGTTCGGATATCAGGTGCGGCTGGTGGGCAGCGCCCCGCGCGCGGCGCGTTTTTCAGGCTTTGATGACGGCTATTTGACCATCGTCGTGTTTGCAATTTCCGGTGCTCTGGCCGGATTGGCCGGCATTATCGAGGTTTCGGGCCAGATTGGCCAGTTGCAACCCTCGATCTCGCCGGGATATGGCTTCACTGCGATTATTGTGGCCTTTCTGGGGCGCTTGTCGCCGGTCGGAATTCTTATGGCGGGGCTTGTGCTGGCTCTGACCTATATTGGCGGCGAGTTCGCGCAGGTTTCGATGAAAATTCCACAAGATATGACACGGGTCTTTCAGGGACTGTTGTTGATGTGTGTGCTTGCGGCTGATGTATCCACACGCTACCGTATCCGCCTGAGCATCGGAGCACGATCATGAACCTTCACCTTATCGAACTGGTGCTGATCACAATCGTCAGCTCGGCCACGCCCTTGCTGATTGCGGCTATCGGCGAATTGGTGGTTGAGAAATCCGGCGTTCTGAACCTTGGTGTCGAAGGCATGATGCTTGTGGGGGCCTCAGTAGGCTTTGCTGTTGCTTTCGAGACAGACTCAACATTGCTCGGTGCATTGGCGGGCATGGCCGCCGGAATGGTTCTTGCCAGTGTGTTCGCTCTTTTGGCTATAGGTCTGGCGACAAATCAGGTGGCAACGGGGCTGGCCCTGACAATTTTAGGGGGAGGGCTCTCCAGCCTTATCGGCGCGGGTTTTGTGGGACAAAAGCGCGACAGCGCACCCGTTCTTGACATACCCGGCCTGTCCGACCTGCCTCTGGTCGGTAAGCTGGTTTTCGGACAGGATGCCTTTGTTTATTCCGCTATTGCGCTGGTGTTTGTCGTGGGCTGGTTTTTATATAAAACCCGCGCAGGTCTGACCTTGCGTGCGGTGGGGGAAAGCCATGGTTCGGCCCATGCGCTGGGTGTTCCGGTTCAGAAAATTCGCCTGATGGCTGTGCTTTTTGGCGGCGCTTGCGCCGGTCTTGCGGGGGCCTATCTGCCGCTGGCCAATACGCCCTTCTGGTCGCCGGGCATGACAGCCGGGCGGGGGTGGATCGCGCTAGCGCTGGTGGTTTTTGCGTCATGGCGGCCCTGGCGTGTGGTTTGGGGCGCTTTGCTCTTTGGCGGCGCAACCATGCTGGAGCTGCATTTGCAGGCGCTGGGTGTCGGTTTGCCGGGGCAAGTTTTGTCCTCGCTGCCCTATCTGGCCACGATCATAGCTCTGATTATTCTGTCTATCCGCGACCGGCGCAGCGCAGCCGCCCCTGCGGCTTTGGGCACAGCTTTTGTTGCGGATCGTTAGGCGCTATGATGGACTCGTTTTTGCATAGACTTACACCGCATATAAATACTTTAATCTGGGGGCGACATCGGGTTAAAGAGTTTTGGGCGATGAAAACCCATTTGAAAGTCGCATAAAGACCACGAGGGAGACCACACAATGTTCAAAATAGCAAGATTGGCCACAGCCGTTGCTCTGACAGCCAGTCTGTCCGGCGCGGCACTGGCTGCAGACAAACTTAAGGTCGGATTTATCTATGTCGGACCGATTGGCGACCATGGTTTTACCTATCAGCATGAAATGGGTCGTCAGGCTCTGCAAAAGGCACTTGGTGATCAGGTTGAAACCACCTTTATCGAAAATGTGCCGGAAGCTGACTCTGAGCGTGCGATCGAGCAGCTGGCCCGCACCGGCAACAAGCTGATTTTCACCTGCTCCTTCGGGTTTATGGAACCAACTTTGAAAGTTGCCAAAAAATACCCGGATGTGAAATTTGAACATAACACTGGCTATAAGCAGGCGCCGAACGTCGCCACCTATTCAGCCAAGTTCCATGAGGGCCGCTATGTTGACGGCGTGATTGCCGGCAAAATGACCAAGAGCAACATCATTGGTTATGTGGCCTCTTTCCCCATTCCTGAAGTTGTGTCGGGCATCAATGCCTTCTATCTCGGGGCGCTGTCCGTCAATCCCAACATCAAGATCAAGATTGTCTGGGCCAATACATGGTTTGACCCCGGCAAAGAGGCCGATGCTGCCAAGGCTCTGCTGGCACAGGGTGCCGACATCATCACCCAGCACACCGACAGCCCGGCTCCTTTGCAGGAAGCTGAAAAGAATGGCAAATTTGCTTTTGGTCAGGCCTCTGACATGATCAAATTCGCACCTAAGGGCCAGCTGACAGCCATTGAGGACAACTGGGGCCCTTACTATATCGCACGCGCTAAGGCTGTGATTGATGGCACCTGGAAATCCGGCGATACATGGGGCGGAATGAAAGAAAATTTCGTCGTCATGGCGCCTTACACCAATATGCCTGACGATGTGAAAAAACTGGCTGAAAGCGTTCAGGCGGACATCACATCCGGCAAGCTCAATCCCTTCAAAGGCCCGATTGTCAAGCAGGACGGCACTGTTGCAGCCAAGGAGGGCGAAGCCCTTAAGGACGGCGAAATTCTTGGCATGAACTGGTATGTCAAGGGCATCGACGACAAGCTGCCGCAATAAGATAAATGTTTCGGAAAAGGCGGCTTTCGGGCCGCCTTTTTTATGGGTCAGACGCGCTCAGTCTCTTTCGCCTTGCCCCAGAGATCTTCCATGTCTGCTAATGAGGTCTCATTGATATTTCGCCCTTGCGCGGTCAAAGTGCTTTCAATAAAGCCGAACCGGCGCTGAAATTTCTCGTTTGTCAGGCGCACAGCCGCTTCAGGGTCAATCTTGAGGTGGCGTGTGAGGTTGGCAACAGCAAAAAGCACATCACCAATTTCGGCGGCCAGTTCAGAGTCTGCGCGGCGGCGCATCGCCTCCTCAACCTCATCCAGCTCCTCACGAATTTTCTTGAGAACCTCGTAGGGGTCATTCCAATCAAACCCCACCTTGCTGGCTTTCTCCTGCAATTTTACGGCACGGGTCAGGCCGGGGAGGGCCGTCGGCACGCCGTACAGCAAGGACTTCTCCACCTCTACGGACATTCCGGCCGCCAGACGCGCTTCACGTTTCAGACGCTTTTCCTCATTCTTGATGTCCGACCAGATCTGTTTGACCGCTTCGGGAGACATGTCCTTTCGGGCCCCAAAGACATGCGGGTGACGGCGGATCATTTTTGTACAAATGGCCTCGACGACATCGGGAAAGGCAAATAAATTCTGTTCGCTGGCCATCTGGGCGTGAAAAACCACCTGAAGCAGAAGGTCGCCAAGCTCATCCTTCAGATCAGTTGGATCATTGCGCTCAATGGCATCCACAACTTCATAGGCTTCTTCAATCGTATAAGGGGCTATGGAGGCAAAGTTTTGCTGCAAGTCCCAGGGGCATCCCGTAACTGGCCTGCGCAAGGCAGCCATAATTTCAAGGAGCCTTTGAATATCAGAGGAGGGGGTCATGCAATCTCCAATCCGTCACAAACAAAAAAGCCGGAGCAAAAGCCCCGGCCTGAAATTGTAAACTGCGAAAGCCTCAGGCCGCAGAAATGGACAGAGCCTCACGGCCCTTCGGGGTGTCAACCACGCGCATAGTCACAGCCTGGCCTTCAGCCAGAGACCGCAGGCCCGCTGCACCAAGGGTGGAAATGTGAACAAACACATCCTTGCCACCCGCATTATTGGCAACGAAGCCAAAGCCCTTGGCTTCATCAAACCACTTAACAGTGCCCTGAACTTCAACGGCTGTCGAGGCATCGGGTTGCTGACGGGCAGGACGCGCGCCACCACCAAAGCCACCGCGCTCGCCACCACCAAAGGAGGGACGATCGCCAAACGAACGCTGCGGACGCTCGGCTGTTGCGGTTGAAAGGTCAACTTCCATCACTTTGGTGACCTGAAGACCCTTGGCACCCTGACCAACCTGAACGCGAAGTTTTGCACCGGGAGGAACAGCTTCGTGACCAGCAGACTGCAAAGCACCAATATGCAGGAACGCATCGCCCTGACCATTGCCAAGCTCAACAAAGCCAAAGCCTTTGTCGCCCTTGAACCATTTTACGGTAGCGTCGACCGGCGGTCCTGACGCAACTGAATCATTTCCGAAACTCGCTGGACGCGATGGCCGCGATCCGAAAGCCGGTGGCATATCGAAGGGCATTGGCCCATCATCATCAAAACCACGCTTACGCTGACCCCGGAATTCTTTTCCCTTGCTCATGATGCCTAAAAATCTCCGCTCACCAATATTCGACTCATTTGCCGTCGTCGCTGGCACAAATCCAATTGTGCATTTGTCTTATAGCAGGGAACATGGGCTTATGGCTAGTAAATTCACCAAAACAACTTGACAATTTCAAAACAGATATTTGGAAACGTGAGCACAGAAAATGCGAGGGATTAACGTCACCGTTAATTCGCATAATATATATTATGGAACTAAAGCTGATAGCGCCGCATCAGCGCGTTGGCGCAAGATAATCCAATTTAATCAATGGTTTGACGCCAAAGGCTCTGGAATTGGCTCTCAAACCGCTGCGGTCTCTATCACCATGCCATCAAAAGCCGGAACCACGTTGCTGGGTAAAGTCCGGCACAGAACATTGTAATCCAGATCTGTGTGAAGATTTGTGAGGATCGCTTTTTTCGGCTTCATCCGGTCTATCCAGCCCAGAGCCTCGTCCAGTGTCAGGTGCGAAGGATGCGGCGCGTAACGCAAAGCGTCGATAATCCAGAGGTCCAAATTCTCCAGATATTGCAGGCTCTCGTCAGGAATATCCTTCACATCCGGCACATAGGCCACATTGCCAAAGCGAAAGCCCAAAGCATCAATCTCGCCATGGTTTACACGGAATGGCGTGGCATGAACAGTTCCAGCTTCGCCTTCAATAGCGATAGCCGTGCCGGCCCGCATGGATCGCGCATTGAGCAAGGGCGGATATAAACTGCCCTCAGGTGTTTGAAAAATATACGAAAACGCCTTATGAGCAACATCGGATGTGGCTTCATCCATATAGACATCCAGCCGCTTGCGCAACTGCAAAACCATAGGCCGAACATCATCAATGCCATTGATATGGTCAGCATGGGCATGTGTCAGCACAATGCCATCCAGACGCTCCAGCGCAATATCCAGCAGCTGCATACGAAGGTCGGGCGACATATCGACAAGCACCGACGTGAAAGCATCGCCTGATCGTTGCTGAACCAGTATCGAACAGCGGCGGCGGCGATTTTTAGGCTCAGCGGGGTCGCAGGCCCCCCAGCCATCCCTGCCGATGCGTGGCACACCGCCCGAAGAGCCACACCCGAGTATGGTTAGCCTCAGACTCATGAGCGCCCTGACTCGTAAATTTTGATTTTATTGAACAATTTCAACACATTATTCGTTGTTATTTCAGAGATTTCCGCAAGAGAAACCCCTTTGATACCGGCCATAATTTTTGCGGTTTCGGCCACATAGGCCGGTTCATTCTGACGACCCCGATAAGGCACGGGCGCAAGATATGGCGCATCTGTTTCAAGCAGCAACCGGTTCGCAGGAATATCGCGCGCAATCTGCCGTAAATCTTCCGAAGATTTAAAGGTCAGCACGCCGGAAAACGAAACATAAAGCCCCAGCTGCACGCCGGTTTCCGCGAGCTGGCGCGAGGAGGTGAAACAATGAAGCAGGGCCGGAAAAGCCCCCTTCCCCATTTCATCCCTCAAAATCTCAGCCATATCCTCATCCGCCTCACGCGAGTGAATCACCAATGGCAGGCCAGTGATGCGTGCCGCAGCAATGTGCCGGCGCAGAACCGCCGCTGCCAGATCACGCGGAACCTTGTCATAATGATAATCCAGCCCCGCCTCACCAATCGCCACGCATTTGGGATGAGTCGAAAGGGAAACGAGCTGCTCAATGGTAGCATCCGGTTCTTCATTGACATGATTGGGATGCGTGCCAATCGAAAAATACACATTGGGATTTGCCTCGGCGAGCTGCTGATAAACATCATATCGGCGGACTTCCGTGGATATCATGATAATGCGGGTGACTCCGGCGGCTTTGGCGCGGGCCAGAACAGCCGCCGTATCCGCAAAATCCGGAAAATCGAGATGGCAGTGACTATCGGTCAGCATCAGGCGTCCGCACCCGTCGTATCTTCCACATAGCGCGGAAAAATCCCGCTTGGTGCGGGCAATGCTGCGCCACTGACCAGACGTCCGGCATGACCCAGATGCGCAAAATCACGCTGATCTGGAGACACGCCCAGTAAATCCAGTAATTTCGCGGCTGAACCCGGAATGAAGGGTTGCGTCAGAACCGCGACATTGCGCAAAACCTCAGCCGTAACATAAAGCACCGTATCGCGCCGCGCCGGATCGGTTTTTGTCAGACGCCAGGGCTCCTCATTGGCGAAATAGCGGTTGGCTTCGGCCACAACCTGCCAGATCTCCGATAAAATTGCATGGAGAGCAAAATGCGTCATCAAATTCCGGCTTTTTGCCAGCAAAGCATCTGCCAGAGCCAGAATAGCACTGTCGGCTTCGGTCAATGCGCCATGTGTGGGCACGCAGCCGCCGCAATTTTTGGCGATCATCGACAAAGAACGCTGCGCCAGATTGCCAAGATCATTGGCAAGATCGGCGTTGATCCGCGCAACAATCGCTTCATGTGAATAATTTCCATCCTGCCCTAGCGAAACTTCGCGCAGGAAAAAATAACGCATCTGATCAACACCATAATGCGCCGCCAGCGTAAAGGGGTCGATGACATTGCCGACAGATTTCGACATTTTCTCGCCCTTGTTGAACAAAAATCCATGCACAACAATCTGCCGTGGCAGCGGCAACTGGGCCGACATTAAAAAGGCAGGCCAATAAATCGCGTGAAAACGGGTAATATCCTTGCCGATCACATGGGCATCAGCAGGCCAGAACCGGTTGAGCGGACTCACATCAGGAAAGCCCGTGGCCGTGATATAATTGGTCAGCGCATCGACCCAAACATACATCACATGTTTCGGGTCGCCGGGCACTGGAACACCCCAGTCAAAAGTCGTGCGGCTGATCGAGAGATCTTTGAGGCCACGTTTGACAAAGGCCACGATTTCATTGCGATAATGCTCCGGCGTGATAAATTCCGGATGATCCTCATAATGTTTGAGCAATCGCTCGGCATAGGCGGAGAGACGGAAGAAATAGCTCTCCTCCTCAACCCACTCGACGGGCGAACCGGTGGGGGCAAATTTTTTACCCTCCCCGTTGGTGGTCAGCTCGCTCTCATCAAAATAGGCTTCGTCGCGAACGGAATAAAATCCGGCATATTTGGCCAGATAAATATCGCCATGGGCTTCCATACACTGCCATATCGCTTGCGAGGCGCGCTTATGGCGGTCTTGTGTGGTGCGGACATTGTCATCAGTATGGGCATTCAGCGCCTCACCCATGCGCGCAAATTGTCCGGCGGTGCGATCGGCCAAGGCTTGCGGGGTCAGCCCTTCACGCTGGGCCGTTTGCTGCATTTTAAGGCCATGCTCATCCATGCCGGTGACAAAAAATGTATCGAAACCATCCAGCCGTTTAAAACGCTGAATGGCATCGGAAACAATGCGCTCATAGGCGTGGCCGATATGCGGCGCACCATTGGCATAAGGAATGGCTGTGGTCAGATAAAAACTCGGGCGTTGCGCCATGATCGGGTATCCGTTGAAAGCTGAAGTGGTTTTGACGCGATAAAGGCCTGCTCGTCAAGCCGCCTGTGCAAGAACTGCGGCTTTTGCCAGCTCAGAAAATACATTCAACACCAGGGCGCGCCGGTCAAGATTGAAAATTTCAGCCTCACGTATTTGCGCTCCGATCAGGCTCCAAACATCTGCCCATGGCCGGAGGGCATGACTGCTGGCGGCCGGTGTATGGATCTTATGCGTCAGCCAATCCTGCACGGCCTCAACCCATGTTTCAAAGTCTTCATCATTGCTGCGCCCGGCCACATGGTCGGCTATGCGGTGCACATCTGTCCATTTGAGCTCTGGCAGGGCCGCGAGCACCCGTTCCATCTGAATATGCAGGTCAAGGCTGGCACCGGCCAACAATTTAAGGGCGCGCGATACCGAGCCTCTGGCCAGAGACACAGCCTTATCCACGTCCCGCCCCTCCCCTTCATGATAAAATGCGCCTAAGGCACGGGTGCAATCGGCATCCGACAGGGTGCGAAGCAGCAATTTGCGGCAGCGCGAACGTATCGTCGGCAAAATCTGATTGGGCCGATGCGAAACAATCAGGAATAAGGACTTGTTGGGCGGCTCCTCGATCATTTTAAGCAGGGCATTGGCACTTGATCCGTTCAGATTTTCAGCACTGTCAAGAATGACAATGCGATACCCGCCCTCTGAAGCCGCCCGCTGAAAAATATGCACAGCCGCGCGCACATCCTCAGCCCGAATATCAGAAAAATATTTTTTGGTTTTTTCGTTCCATTCCCGCCGTAAAACATGAACATCACCATGCCCCAAAGCATGAATTCTCTGCACCACGGGGTTCTTGTTTTCAACGTCAAGGTTTGTCGCATTTTGCACGAAGGGATGTGCGGGATCAGGATAGCTGAGGACAAATTTGGCAAACCGCCAGGCCAGCGTTGCCTTGCCAATTCCCTTTTCACCTCCCAAAATCCAGGCGTGAGGCAGTTTTCCGCCCCGATAGGCCTCCAGAATCTCCTGTTCGGCATTATTTTGCCCAAAAAGATGATCTGTCATCCGCGGATGCGGGGCATTATTCAGGGCGTCGCTTTCAGGCGTGGTGTCTTCGCTGGATTTAGCCATCAGGGGTTTGCTTCTGTTGCAAGATGAAATCTCTGGCAAACATGATACAGAATTTCGTCGGATATGGTGGATATATCCCGCCCGGCGTCAATAACCCTGCAGCGGCTCGGCTCACTGGAGGCAATATCCAGAAACGCAAGCCGAAGTGCCCGGTGAAAATCCAGCGATTCGGCCTCGAATCTGTCCGCATGTGCGCCAGCCCCCCGCCGTTTATGGGCGCGCTCAAGCCCGGTCTCCGCAGGCAGATCAAGAATGAAGGTCAGGTCCGGATAGAGGCCTGCGAGGGTGACTTTTTCAAGGGATTGGATAAGACGCGCATCGAGATTGCCCAATACGCCTTGATATGCACGGGTGGAGTCGGCAAAGCGGTCACACAATACCCAGTTGCCCTGTTCCAGCTTTGGTCGAATGAACTGGTCAATATGATCAATGCGCGCGGCTGAAAACAAAAGCGCCTCACCGGCGGGCCCCAGATGACGGGCCGCACCGCTGAGAATGACATGGCGAACGGCCTCAGCCCCGAGCGAGCCGCCCGGCTCGCGTGTCTGCACGGCGTTCAAACCCATGCGCACCAGATTATTCAGCAGAAGTTTGATCTGGGTTGATTTGCCCGTGCCCTCGCCACCCTCAAAAGTGATGAAATGACCGGTTTTTGTCAGAGTTCTCACGTTATTTACTTTTCTGCACCAACTGCCGAAACAGATCGAGACCAAGCTCAAGCGCCGCATCCAGGCTGCGCTGTGTTAAGGTGCCTGTTGTGACAGCGGCAGCCGTCACCAAGGGCGTTTCCTGAACAACAGCGCCGCCGCGATACAGGCGCAATGTGCCCACTTCAGCCCCCTGCTCCACCGGTGCGATCAATGGTCCGTTATAGGTGATTTTTCCGGTAAGTTTTTCACCGCTGGCGCGCGGCATCAGCATGATGATAGGCTTATTGGCCACCAGCCCAACTTCACCCGACGCACCGCCAAACACTTTTGCTGTGCCTATAATATCGGATTCAGCAAACAGGGTTTTACGCTCAAAGCTGCGAAATCCCCAGTTCAACAACCGGCGTGCTTCTTCCGCGCGTTCATTGGCTGATTTCAGGCCATTAAGGACAAGTATCAGCCTTTGCCCGTTTTGAACGGCTGAACCCACAAGGCCAAAACCGCTTTCCTTAATGTCACCGGTTTTCAATCCATCTGCCCCCAGCTCCATGGTCAGCAGAGGGTTTCTGTTCATCTGATGGATTTTGTTCCAGGTAAAATCCTTCTCGCCAAAATAATGATAATATTGCGGATATTGCCGGATAACATATTCCGCAAGATGCGCCATATCACGGGCGGTTACCCTCTGATCAGGATCAGATTTGCCCCATGGATTGGCAAAGGTGGATTTCGTCATGCCCAATTCATCGGCACGGCGGGTCATTAAGGTTGCAAATGCATCCTCGGTGCCGGCAACACCCTCGGCCAAGGCAATCGCAGCGTCATTGCCAGAATCAATGATCAGGCCACGCAGCAAATCATCAACAGTTACGCGGCTGTTGACCAGCGCAAACATGCTGGAGCCGCCCGCAACACCGCCGCCCTTGCGCCAGGCATTTTCTGAAATCGGAAATGTATCGTCCAATTTTATCCGGCCGGCGGCAAGCTCTCGAAACACCAGCTCAGCCGTCATAATTTTGGCGGTGGAGGCAGGCTCCATCAGAGAATCAGAGGATTTTTCAAACAGGACCGTTCCGGTCTCATAATCCACAAGAATTGCATAAGGCGCAGCAGTTTGAATGGTTTGGGCAAGACACACCCCTGAAAGGCAGAGGGCGCAAAGGGCACCGATCCATGCAGAGAGTGAGGCAATTCTCTTTGTCAAATGAACGCTCTCATACCATTAAGGGTTTCATCACCCTCCCAATTTCACTCACAATAACCATTATACGCCCATTTGAACAAGGGCGTTTCATGAAAATCATGAAATTGTTGGAAAAACTAGTAAAGCCCCGCGAGAGCGTCGTCCATAGAGCGCAACTGCAATGGATTCGACGAACCAGCTTTACCGAAAGTCGAAACCGGCGGTATATTTCCACTATAATAAGGCGCTGAAACCTGCGTCTGACTGACAGCTTGTGCGGTTTTTACAGCACTCACAGGTTTGCTCTCAACTTGCGCATGTGGCGCAGGCATCTCAAGCTGTTTGGCTGGCAGAGCAATGGACGTGGACGGAACCGCGCCCACATCGAAAGGACGAATCGGCGGCTTGGGCATATTGCTGGGTGTCGGGGTCATGCCCACAGGCTGAACCAGAGCGGCCTGTTCCAGATCACCCGGCTCAAGCGCGGCAAGCCGCTGCGGCGGCGCAGTGTCGGCCATCATGATGGGCTGGCTGGGGATTGAATCAAGCGATGCGGGCACACCGTCGGTGCGCAAAGATGCCAAAAGCTTGCGATCATCCGAACCAGCAAGACTTGCCCGGCCGATATATTCAACTTTAATCTTGGCAGTTCCTATCCGTTTGAAATCAAGGGCTTCAGCCACTTTTTCGGACACATCCATCACGCGGTTGCCATGATAGGGGCCGCGGTCATTGACACGCACGATGATCGAACGCGAATTGCGCAGATTGGTCACGCGGGCATAGCTTGGAAGCGGCATTGTCGGGTGAGCAGCAGACACAGAGGAGAGATCAAAAACCTCGCCATTCGCCGTTTTACGGCCGTGAAAGTCTGAACCATACCAGGAAGCCATACCCACGGCCGTATAATTATTTTTGTCGGAAGGATAATAGGTGTGACCGGCCACAGTATAGGGCTTTCCAACCATATAGGTGCCGCCGCCTTTTGGCACGTCCTCGCCCTCAGCCACAACTCTGGGACTTGCCGGGCCATATACACTTGGCGGGAATTTATTGCCTGCGGCAGCAAAATGCTTGTTGTCCTGCGCACAACCGGCGGCAAGCAACCCAAATCCACATAATGCCAGAATGCGAAGGCACTTCACGGAGAATAAGGATCGTGGATAAGAGTCTTTTATCATTAAGGCGCACACACATTTGATACATAAGCAGCGCAAAAGTACATTTGACCCCATATAGCTTTGCCTGCATATTCTGCAGCAAAACCTCTGCTTTGATCAAATTCACAGCTATATATCATATAAAATGCGCTCCATTTGTAAAGATCGCCTTAATTACAGAGAATCCTTTCTACGATGAATTGACGATGAAATCAACTCCCTCCAAAATTTACAAATAAATCAGTGCGTTAAATTTTTTCATTCATTATCTGGCGATAAAAATCATTATTCTTGCCCTTTATGGCCCTCAAAATTGTCAGTCAATATTGACATGCGCAGCCATTTCTATAGTTAGAGCACATATGGAAGGGTGGCCGAGTGGTTTAAGGCAACGGTCTTGAAAACCGTCGTAGGTGCAAGCCTACCGTGAGTTCGAATCTCACCCCTTCCGCCAATAAGCCTCCCAAAATACTGATTTTATTGATTTTTTATATCTAAAATTCTCCAGTCTTACTCTCGGTCTTACTTTCCTCTCGGTCTCCTTCGGCTTGTTTTCAGTTATCCGCGAACATTCGCGTTCATCTGTTACGCCGATAATTCATTCAGCCGATGACGCGAAAGAGGCGGCAAGCCGCCGCCTCTCAATAATCTGGCTTTGACTTAAGCGTTCTGGGATCAACGAACGCGCTTCCCCCTTGTTCATTGATTGGCCAATGAACCTTCAATCCCGGTTCTTTTTGAGCAAAATTTCGATGTTTTTGATGATGTGATCCCGCGCGCCGCCGCGATCTTCCGGATCGTTTCGCCAGCATCAGCTCAAATTAATGCCACTCACGAAGGTCTTGCGCAGAGCTCAGGTCATTCATGCTGACCCCTGATCCAGCGCACGCATTGAATGAAAGCAAAAGCAATCAGAGAGCCCTGATTCCTTCAATGAACAGCATAATCTAAATGCACCAGTCATATAAGTCAGCAATTTCAATGGGTTGCACAAGAATGCCACACAACAAAAAGGGCTGCATTTCTGCAGCCCTTAGTAATATTTGAACAATATCCGGAGAGCGTTTAGCGCTTCGAGAACTGGAAGCTTCTGCGGGCTTTCTTCTTGCCGTATTTTTTACGCTCAACCACGCGCGAGTCACGGGTCAGGAAGCCTTCCGGCTTCAGCACAGCGCGCAGCTCTGGTTCGAAATAGGTCAGCGCCTTGGCAATGCCGTGACGCACAGCACCAGCCTGACCGGAAAGGCCGCCGCCAGCACAGGTGATCATCACGTCATATTGGGTCTGGCGCTTGGCCACAACCAGCGGCTGATTCAGCAACATGCGCAGCACAGGGCGGGCAAAATAAACTTCAAGCGTACGGGCATTGACAGTGATTTTGCCAGTGCCGCGCTTGAGCCAGACACGGGCCACAGCGTTTTTACGCTTGCCGGTGGCATAGGCACGGCCCAGCTTGTCCAGCTTCTGCACATGCTTGGGGGCTTCCGGCTGCACGGATGTTGCAGCCTTGAGGTCCTGCAGGGAGGAAATGGTATCAGCCATGATCAGGCGCTCCGCTTAGCATTTTGCACCGAATTCTTCGGGCTGAGGGCTGCAACATCCAGCACGGACGGGGTCTGCGCAACATGAGGATGTTCGCCACCCTTGTAAACGCGCAGGTTCGAAAGCTGCTGACGACCGAGCGGGCCGCGTGGCAACATGCGCTGCACAGCCTTCTCGAGAATACGCTCAGGAAAACGCCCTTCCAGAATGAACTTGGCGGTGCGCTCCTTGATCCCACCCGGAAAACCGGTGTGATGATAATAGACCTTCTGGTCTTTCTTGCGGCCTGTGAACACAACGTGCTCAGCATTCACAACGATGATATTGTCGCCGCAATCTGCATGAGGCGTGAAGGTTGCTTTGTGCTTGCCACGCAGACGCAGAGCGATAATGGTTGCCAAACGACCCACAACGAGGCCTTTCGCGTCAATCAAAACCCATTTCTTGTCTACATTGCCAGCATTGGCCTGAAAGGTCTTGCCGAACATGTGTCTTTCCATCTTTAAAACTCAAAACAAGACCAAGCGCCCTGTTTGATGATGCCAGCTTATAAGGGGGCGCAAGAGAGTTTGTCAAACAGGAATTTGCAGCTTATTTTCAAAATAACTCAATAAATACAGAGAATTGAATAAATAGGTATTATTTTACCACATTATAAAGCGCTCTTAAATCCGTGCTGCCACATATTTTCGGCCCTGCGGCGCGCCATTGATGTAAAATCGCAACCGTGATCAAAGGACATGGCTCGTCATCACGATCAACATCCGGGAAAATAAAGGAATGCTGCCTCGACTCAACGCCCGCCAGACCGGCACAAGCATTCCGCCTGTCGCCTATGACCGCGCGCAGGTTATTCCCGGCATTGTCCATCTGGGCCTTGGTGCCTTTCATCGGGCGCATATGGCGGTTTATACCGACGCTGTTCTGGCATCGGGTGATCTGCGCTGGGGCATTATTGGCGCGAGTTTGCGCAAGCCGGACATGCGTGACGCACTGGAGCCACAGGACGGCCTTTATACATTAGCCATTGCCTCGACCACGGGGGAGGATTTGCAGCTTATCGGCGCTGTGCAGAAGGTGATCGTCGCGCCGGAACATCCTGAAGCCCTGTTGGCGGCCATGTGTCTGCCCAGCGTGGCCATTGTCAGCCTCACGATTACCGAAAAGGGCTATTGTCATGACCCAGCCAGCGGCAATCTCAACCCGAACCATCCCGATATTCTGTATGATTTGGCCCATATCGACGCGCCGCGCTCGGCTCTGGGCTTTATCCTTGCAGCGATCATGCGCCGCCGCGCCGCACAGATGCCGCTGTTCACCGTGCTGAGCTGCGACAATCTCCCCGCCAATGGCGACACGCTTAAAAGATTACTGGTACAATTTGCGGCCCTTATGGACACTGAACTGGCTGATGATATTTCAGGCACCCTGCTCTGCCCCAATACAATGGTGGACCGGATTGTGCCCGCAACAACAGAGGATGATAAATCCCGTATTGCGGCGCGTCTGGCCATGCGCGACGAAGCCCCCGTGATAACAGAACCCTTCACCCAATGGGTGATCGAGGACAGGTTCAGCATGGGCCGCCCGAATTGGGCCGCAACATTTGTGCAGGATGTTGCGCCTTTCGAGCTGATGAAGCTGCGCCTGCTCAATGGCAGCCATTCCTGTATGGCCTATCTGGGCTCTCTTATGGGCTATGAAACTGTGGCCGAAGCGATAGCCGACCCCGATATGGCACATTTTATCCGTGAACTGATGCAAGACAGCGCCCAAACCCTCACCCTTCTAGAGGGTGTGGATGTAACGGCCTATCAAGGCCAGTTAATCGAACGGTTTTCCAATTCTGCGCTCAAACATCGCACATGGCAGATCGCCATGGATGGTTCGCAAAAACTGCCGCAGCGCTGGCTGGGCACAATCCGTGATCTCATGGCCAAGGGCCTGCCCTTTTCGGCCCATGCGCTCGGCGTTGCCGGATGGTGTCTTTATATTTTCGGGCAGAATGAACAGGGCGAGAAACTTGACATCCGCGACCCGCTGAAAGACATTTTTTTACAAAAGCAACGCGCAGCGGCCGATAGCAAAATGGAATTCGCCTCCCAAATTCTGGAACTGAGCGCTGTTTTTGGCCCCTTCAGCCATGATGAAGCCTTTCGGCAGTCTGTCTTAAGCTGGGTGCGGCAGATCGACAGCCAAGGCGTAAAATCAACACTCGCGCAATTTGGCAGGTGATTTTTGTGCCAAAGCGCTTTAGAAAGAGATCAACTAAAGTCGCATTCTTATCGCATGAGGACCCATCATGACCCATTCGGCTCTTAACGCTGTCACGGCCCGTATCATCGAGCGCTCAAAAGCCACCCGCACCGCCTATCTTGAGCGGATGGAACGTGCCAGCAAAGTGCAGAAAAAACGTGGCAATCTCGGCTGTGCCAATCTCGCGCATGGCTTTGCCGCCTGCGGGCCGGACGATAAGGCTGTGATACGCGCGGGTGATGCCCCCAATATCGGCATTGTCACCGCCTTCAACGATATGCTCTCGGCGCATCAGCCCTATGAGCGCTTTCCTGATCTCATCAAGGCGGCGGCGCGGGCCGCGGGCGGCACAGCGCAGGTGGCGGGCGGCGTTCCGGCCATGTGCGATGGTGTCACGCAGGGCGAGGCGGGCATGGAACTCTCGCTGTTTTCGCGTGATGTGATTGCCATGGCCACCGGCATTGCGCTGTCACACCAGATGTTTGATGCTGCCATGCTGCTGGGTGTGTGTGACAAAATCGTTCCCGGTCTGGTGATCGGCGCACTGGCATTCGGCCATCTGCCCGCCGTTTTTGTGCCCGCAGGCCCGATGACCTCCGGCATGTCCAATGACGAGAAAACCAATATCCGCCAGCTCTTCGCGGAAGGCAAGGTTGGCCGCGCCGAACTGCTGGAAGCGGAAAGCCAGTCCTATCATGGCCCCGGCACCTGCACCTTCTATGGCACCGCCAACACCAATCAGATGCTGATGGAAATCATGGGCCTGCATCTGCCCGGCTCTTCTTTTGTCAATCCCAACACGCCGCTGCGCGATGCGCTCACCCGCAACGCCACCAAGCGCGCGCTGGAAATCACCGCCATGGGCAATGAATATACACCCATCAGCCAGATTTTGGACGAGCGCGCCTTCGTCAATGGCATTGTCGGGCTCAATGCCACCGGCGGCTCCACCAATCTCACCATACATCTGATTGCCATGGCCGCCGCAGCGGGCATCAAGCTGACATGGGCGGATTTTGCCGATATTGCCAATATTATCCCGCTGATCACCCGCGTTTACCCGAATGGCAAAGCCGATGTGAACCATTTTCATGCGGCGGGTGGCATGGGATTCCTCATCAATCAGCTTTTGAGCCAAGGCCTGCTGCATGATGATGTGCGCACCATTGCCGGTGAGGGGCTGAAGCTCTACACACAGGAGCCCCGCCTCGACAGCACCGGAGAGGTGCATTGGGTGGATGGCCCGCAGACCAGCGGCGACCAGACCGTATTGCGCCCGGTGCTGGAGCCCTTCCAGAGCAATGGCGGGTTGAAGGTTCTGCACGGCGACCTTGGCATTGGTGTGGCCAAAATCTCGGCCTGCCCGCCCGACAGGCTGGTGATTGAAGCGCCAGTGCGTGTCTTTTCCGATCAGGAAAGCGTGCAGAAAGCCTTCCGCGCGGGCGAACTTGATCGCGACGTGATTGTCGTCATGCGGTTTCAGGGGCCAAAAGCCAATGGTATGCCGGAATTGCATAAACTCATGCCCCCGCTGACCGTATTGCAAAACAAGGGCTTCCGCGTGGCTCTGGTCACCGATGGTCGCCTGTCCGGCGCATCGGGCAAGGTGCCTGCCGCCCTGCATGTGACACCGGAAGCGGTCGATGGCGGCCCGATTGCCAAATTGCAGGACGGAGATATTCTCTGCCTCGATACCATCAAAGGCACGATCGATGTTCGGGGTGACGCGGCTGAATGGGCTGCGCGGCCTGTGGCCACTGCCGATCTGACGGATTCGTCTTTTGGGGTTAGCCGCGAACTCTTTGCCGCCTTCCGCGCCCATGCAGGCCGCGCCGATCAGGGTGCCGCGATATTTAATTAGTGAATACGCCACGTTTAGGTGGGAACAGTCGTGAGCGTCCCTTCTCCCCGTTTTAACGGGGAGAAGGACAGGATGAGGGGCATTTCAAAAGGTTTTGCCCCTCACCCCGGCCCTCTCCCCGCAGTGCAGGGAGAGGGAGGTGGTTCCGCGTAATAACAGCTACCCCGCAAATACGCCAATCACCTCGGCAATGGTCAGCGCCGCAATGATTTCGGGGCGTTTATCGGCAATTTTTCCACCAATCGGGCAGGTGAGGCGCGAAAGCTGCGCCTCAGTGCCGCCACTGGCCAAAAACCAGCTGGCAAAGCGCGCGCGCTTGGTGGCCGAGCCAATCATGCCGACATAGGCGGCATCGCCTTTTTTCAGCGCCGCCTCCGCCAGTGCATAATCCAGCGCATGGCTATGGGTGAGAATAATATAGGCCTGCCGCGCGGGTGCGCGCGCCACCCATTGCACCGGATGGTCAAGCTGCAGGGTCTCTATGCCGCCAGGCACGGTGCCAAAAACATCAGGTCGGTCATCAATCAGGTGCACATGAAAGGGCAGCAGCGCCAGTTGGCGACACAGCGCAAGCCCCGTGTGCCCCGCACCAAAAATCGCAATCCGGGGACGACGCTGCGCCTGCGCCTGCTCCAGCACCGTGAGACTTTGGACATCCGCCGCACCCGCCCGCGTCAAAGCCAGCTTCACCCGCCCGCCGCAACATTGGCCCAAGTGCGGGCCCAGATGCAGCGTGATTTCGCGCTGGAGTTCATCCCCAGCAATCATTTCGCGTGCCACGTCTATGGCGTGAAATTCAAGCTGCCCACCGCCAATGGTGCCGAAACTTTGCCCCGCACTCACCAGCATCCGCGCTCCCGCCTCACGCGGGGTTGAACCTTCCGCCAGCGTGATTTCGACAAGGACAGCAGGCTCTAGCTGGGCAAGCAGGCGTGCAAGAGTCTGTGATAGGTTCATAATATCCCTCACCCTAACCCTCTCCCACAGGGAGAGGGAATAGCGCGCATCCGTTTCACTTCGCTCTCAAAGCCTCAATCGCGCGCAAAACCGCCTCAGGCGTTGCTGGCGGGTCAAGGCGCGGGCAATATTGATAATCGGCCACGCTGGCCACCGCATCCGACAAAGCGTGCAGCACAGACATGGCCAGCATCAGCGGCGGCTCGCCCACCGCCTTGGATTTATGAACCGTATCCTCATGATTATCATGGCCTTTCGCCAGATCCACATTGAAAATATGCGGCCTGTCCGACGCCACCGGAATTTTATAGGTTGAGGGCGCATGGGTGCGCAAGCGCCCCTTGTCATCCCAATAAAGCTCCTCAGTGGTCAGCCAGCCCATGCCCTGAATGAAGCCCCCCTCGATCTGGCCACGATCAATCGCCGGATTGATGGAGTGGCCAACATCATGCAGAATATCCACCCGCTCCACCTTATATTCGCCGGTGAGCGTATCCACTGCCACTTCGGCAATGGCGGCGCCATAGGCAAAATAATAAAAGGGATGGCCCTTGCCGGCCGCCCTGTCCCAATGGATTTTCGGCGTTTTGTAAAAGCCGGTGGCCGATAATTGCACCCGCGCCATATAGGCGGCTTTAACCAATGCGGCAAAGCTCATCACCTCAGCACCGACATGCACCTGATTGTTGGCAAAAATAATCTTCTGATGCGGCACATTCCAGTGTTTCTCGGCAAAGTCTATCAGCCGCTGTTTGATGGTCAGCGCGGCATTTTGTGCTGCTCTAGCATTTAAATCCGTGCCGGAAGACGCAGCCGTGGCGGAGGTGTTGGGCACTTTGCCGGTATTGGTGGCGGTGATTTTGATTGCACTCAAATCCACCGCAAAGGCGCTCGCCACCACCTGCGACACTTTGAGATGCAGCCCCTGCCCCATCTCGGTGCCGCCATGATTAACCTGAATTGAACCATCCGTATAAACATGCACCAGCGCGCCGCCCTGATTATACCACGTGGCGGTGAAGGAAATGCCGAATTTCACCGGCGTCAGCGCAATGCCGCGCTTGATGATCGGACTGGTTGCATTGGCCGCGCGAATGGCGGCGCGCCGCTGCGCATAATGGGCGCTGTCCTCAAGCTCACTCACCAGCTCCTGAATAATATTGTCGCTCACCTCCTGATGATAAGGCGTGATGTTCTGGCTGAATTTGCCATAAAAATTCAGCTTGCGAATGGCCAGCGGGTCTTTGCCCACCGCAAAGGCCACTTCCTCAATAATGCGCTCGGCCCCCACCATGCCCTGCGGCCCGCCAAAGCCGCGAAACGCCGTGTTGGACACAGTATGCGTGCGCAAAGGCTGCGACACCGCCCGCACAGCGGGGTAAAAATAAGCATTGTCGCAGTGAAACAGCGCACGGTCAGTCACTGGCCCCGACAAATCCGCCGAAAAACCGCAACGCGCCGCGTAAGTCAGATCAACCGCGAGAATGCGCCCTGCATCATCATAGCCCACCTCATAATCAACGACAAAATCATGCCTTTTGCCGGTCATGATCATATCGTCGTCGCGATCGGGTCGGCATTTGACAGCGCGGTTGAAGGTTTTAGCGGCCAAAGCCGCCACAGAGGCAAAGAGATTGGACTGCGTTTCCTTGCCGCCAAAGCCGCCGCCCATACGGCGAACCTCAACCGTCACCGCATTAGAGGCCACACCCAGCACATGCGCCACCATGTGTTGCACTTCGGACGGGTGCTGCGTCGAGGAATAGACCGTCACCGCGTCATCCTCGCCCGGCACCGCCAGAGCAATATGTCCTTCGAGATAGAAATGGTCCTGCCCGCCGATGTTCATTGAGCCTTTGAGCCGGTGCGGCGCATGGGCAAAAGCACTATCGACATCGCCGCGCTCAAGTTTCAGCGGCGCGGTCACCAGATCCCCGCCCGCATTCCGTGCCGCCGCCACATCAAGATGGGCGGGCAAATCCGCATAATCTATTTTGGCAAGGCGCGCGGCAGCACGCGCCGCAGCGCGCGTTTTGGCCACAACCGCAAAAATCGGCTGGCCGTGAAACATCACCTTATCGGTGGCGAACACCGGCTCATCATGCAGGCCGACGGGACAAATATCATTGACGCCGGGAATATCAGCCGCAGTGAGAACACCCACAACATCCGCCGCCTGCGCCACCGCCGCAAGATCAACGTTCAAAAGCGTGGCATGGGCGCGGTCGGACAGGCCGAAATACACATGCAGCAGGCCCTGCGGCTCCGGCATATCATCAATATAAATCGCCTCGCCCGAAACATGCTTTTGGGCGGATTCGTGATAGGCGCCCTGCCCGACGCCGCCCTTAACCTCTTGAAAATCCATGTCTTTAAGCATGATGACCTCCCATACGGGTCACGCGCGTCTCCACATTCGGCTCCAGAGTTTCCAGCGCAAAGCGCCTGATCAAATTGGCGGCCACGGTGCCGCGATAGGCGGCGCTGGCGCGCATATCCGACAGCGGCGAAAAATCCATACTCAACACCAAAGCAGCGTCTGCCGCGCTGTGCTGGGACCAGGGCTTGCCAATGAGCGCCGCCTCAGCGGTGCGGGCACGTTTGGGGGTGGCCGCCATGCCGCCATAAGCAAGGCGCGCGGTCTTGACCCTGCCCTGTTCAAGTTCAAGATAAAACGCCCCGCAAACAGTTGAAATATCTTCATCAAAGCGTTTTGAAATTTTTGAAATATGCAGCAGGGCATTGGGCTTGAGCTTGGGCACCTCAATGCGCAGCACAAATTCTCCCGCGCTTATATTTTGCTGCTTATAGGCGATGAAAAACTCATCCAATGCACAGACGCGCTCAACCTCGCCGCAGCGCAGTACCAGCCGCGCGCCCAAAGCCAGCAACACCGGCGACAGATCACCAATGGGCGAGCCATTGGCAATATTACCGCCGATTGTGCCGGAATTGCGCACCTGTTCCGAGCCAAAGCGCCGCAAAAGCTCAGCAATCTGCGGATGCTGCGCGCCAAGAACCTTATGCACCTGCGTCAGCGGCACCATCGCGCCAAAGCGGATGACCTCGTTAGTTTCGGTCATTTCGCGCAAAGCGGCCACGCGATTGAGCAAAATCACCGGCTCTAATTTCCGAAAGCCTTTTGTCACCCACAGGCCGACGTCGGTTGCACCCGCCACCAGCGTCGCGCCCGTGTGGCTTTGCACCAACTGGGCCAGATCATCGAGCTTGGCGGGGGCATAAAGCGTTGAAACACCGTCAGAAACCCGTAAAATAGTCTCGTCCTGCAAGGCGAGCAATCTGGCCTCGACCTCCAGCTGATTCAAGATAAACCTGTCCTGAGCCCGCTCACCAAAATCATACATTTGCAAAGCGGCCTCTACGATGGGCCGATATCCGGTGCAGCGGCACAGATTGCCCGCCAGCACATCCTCGACCCGCGCGGTGAGGGGCCGGTTTTCATTCAGCCAGAGCGCGAACAGCGACATGACAATGCCCGGCGTGCAGAAGCCGCATTGCGAGGCATGAAACGCCACCATAGCCCGCTGCACGGGATGAAGTTCGCCGGCGCTTTTCAGGTGCTCAACTGTGAGAATCTGGCAGCCATCCAGCATGGGCAAAAACAGAATGCAGGCATTGACCGCGCGATAAACCAGCCGCCCCTGCTCAATTTTGCCGATAACGACCGTGCAGGCACCACAATCGCCCTCATTGCAGCCCTCTTTCGTGCCGGTGCGGTGCTGATCCAGCCGCAGCCAATCAAGCAGGCTCAGGGTTGGCGCGCAGGTCGCCACCTCGATAAGTTCATCTCCCAGATAAAACCTCAGATGATCGCGCATGATTCCTCTTGACCCGTTTCAATGGCCTATCCTTACATGCTGACAGATGCAGCAAAGAACGGGCCAAATAGAAGGACTTTCAAATTTTTGACCTAAATCGAACGCGTGACTCGATAGTGCAAAAGCAAATTCTCGCGCTAGTATGGCACAGCCCTTGCAGAATCCAAGCCAGACCCATGCGGATAGGATCCACTTATGACAGCTGATCTCTCGCGCGCCATACGCGCCCGACTTTTCTGGTTTACTGATGACCCGGCCCTGACGGGCGACAAGGCCTATCATTATATTGAGGACGGCCTCCTTTATATTGAGAATGGCCTGATCAAGGCGGTCGGTGCAACAGAAACTATCCGCCCAACCTTGCCGGAGCATATCAAGATTGTCGATCATCGCCCGCATCTGCTCATGCCGGGCTTTATCGACACGCATATTCATTTCCCGCAAACGCAGGTCATTGCCTCTTATGGTGCACAACTGCTCGACTGGCTGAATAAATATACATTTGTTGAGGAGCAGCGCTTTGCCGACCCGCTTCATGCGGAAATGGTCGCCAAATTCTATATTGACACCTTGCTCAACCATGGCACCACCACTGCTGTGTCCTATTGCTCGGTGCATCCGCAGTCGGCTGAGGCCTATTTCACCGAGTCAGCACGCAAAAACACCCGCATGATCGGCGGCAAGGTGATGATGGACCGCAACTGCCCGCCCGCCCTGCAAGACACCGCCCAGCGCGGCTATGACGAAACCAAAGCCCAGATTGCCCAATGGCACGGCAAGGGCCGCCAGCTTTATGCCATCAGCCCGCGTTTTGCCATCACCTCCACCCATGAGCAGCTTATGGCGGCGGGCGCGCTCAAGGCCGAACATCCGGACTGTTACGTTCAGACCCATATTTCGGAAAATCTGAAAGAAATCGAATTCGTCAAAGAGCTGTTTCCGGACTCCAAAGACTATACAGATGTTTACGACACCTATGGCCTGCTGGGCGACAAAACCCTGTTCGGCCATTGCATTCATCTCTCAGCCCGCGAATTGGCGCGCTTTGCCGAGACGCAAAGCATTGCCGTATTTTGCCCGACCTCCAACCTCTTTATCGGCTCCGGCCTGTTTGACTGGCAAAAGACGGCAGAGGCCGGCATTCGCATCGCCTTAGCTACAGATGTCGGCGGCGGCACCTCTTATTCCATGCTGCAAACCGCCGCTGAAGGCTACAAGGTGCTGCAATTACAAGGCCAGAGCCTGTCACCGCTCAAAGCCTTTTACACCATGACTCTGGGCAATGCCCGCACCCTCCAGCTTGAGGATAAGATCGGTTCGCTCAACATTGGCAGCGAGGCGGATTTTGTGCTGCTCAATGCGCACGCCACCCCTGCCATGGCACACCGAATGCAGCGCGCACAAAACCTCTGGGACGAATTGTTCGTTCTCATGACGCTTGGCGATGACCGCGCCATTGCCGCCACCTATGTCATGGGCGAGCGCCACCATGCCTTGACGGAGCATCGCCTGTGACCCTCTGGATCAAAGACCCACTGGCGATATTTGCCGAAAACGCAACGCGCGGCGTGGTTGTGGCCAATGGCAAGATCATTGAATGTGTGGCGGCTGGTGCTGAGCCTGTCTCGCAGATTGACCAGATTTTCGAGGCGTCGCGCCATGTGGTTCTGCCCGGCCTGATCAATACCCACCATCATTTTTATCAGACCCTCACCCGCGCCCATCCGGAGGCCATCAACAAAGAGCTGTTTCCCTGGCTCAAAGCGCTGTATCCGATCTGGGCGCGGTTGACGCCAGAGACCTTCCGCGTGGCGGTGCGCCTTGCACTGTCCGAGCTTTTGCTCTCCGGCTGCACCACGGCGGCGGATCATCACTATCTGTTCCCGCAGGGGCTTGAAAACGCCGTCGATATTGAAGCGGATGAGGCCAAGCGGCTGGGCATCCGCATGACCATCACGCGCGGCTCGATGAACCTGAGCCAGAAGGACGGCGGCCTGCCGCCCGACAGCGTGGTGCAGACCGAGGATGAGATTCTGATCGACTCCGAACGCGTTTTAAACCTGTTTCATGACCGCGCGCATGGCTCCTATACGCAGATCGGCCTTGCGCCTTGCTCGCCCTTCTCGGTCACCAAAAGCCTGATGCGTGCCAGTGCTGTATTGGCCGAAAAATATGACGCGCCCCTGCACACCCATCTGGCTGAAACCATGGATGAGGAGGACTTTTGCCTCGCCACCTATGGCTGCCGCACGGTCGATCTTTTGGAGGATACCGGCTGGCTGAAGCCCCGCACATGGCTGGCGCATGGCATTCATTTCAATGCCACAGAAATCGCACGGCTGGGCAAACACGGCGTGGGCGTATGCCATTGCGCCACCTCCAATATGGTGCTGGCATCGGGCATTTGCGCCACCAAGGAGCTGGAGGCGGCGGGTGCTGCTGTCGGGCTTGGTGTCGATGGTTCGGCCTCGAATGACTCCTCGAATATGATGGAAGCCGTGCGCCACGCCCTGATGATTGGCCGCCTGAAATATGGCGCGGGGGCTGTCACGCATTTGGACGTCTTGCGCTGGGCCACGCAAGGCTCGGCCCGCTGTCTGAATCGCGACGATATTGGCGAAATTTCTGTCGGCAAATGCGCTGATCTGGCGCTGTTCACGCTGGATGAACCGCGCTTTTCTGGCGGACATGACCCGCTGGCCACGCTGGTTTTATGCGGCGCGCACCGCGCCGACCGCGTGATGGTGGGCGGTGTCTGGCGGGTGATGGATGGTCAGGTGGTCGGGCTTGATCTGCCCAAATTGCTGGCAGATCATGGCAGGGCCGCGAGAGTTTTTGCATGAGGGCCCTCAGCCTAAAACTCGAACAGAGCAAGAGGGAACACGCTCGAACTATCCCCTCTCCCACCGGGAGAGGGTTAGGGTGAGGGAAACACTTGGGAGAAAAAATGGGACGCTTATCAACCCACGTTTTGGATACGGCGAGCGGCAAGCCCGCCGCCAATATGGCGCTGGCGCTTTATGCCCTTGAGGGCGAGGCCCGCACGCTGCTGCTGGAAACGCGCACCAATCATGATGGCCGCACCGACACGCCGCTGATGTCCGGAACACTCACACTCGGCACCTATGAGCTGGTGTTTCAGGTGGCGGAATATTTCCATGCGCAAGGCACAGCACTGCCGCAACCGCCCTTCCTCTCCACTGTGCCGCTGCGCTTTGGCATTGCCGATGCTGAGGGGCATTATCATGTGCCGCTGCTCGTTTCCCCCTGGAGCTATTCAACCTATAGAGGCAGTTAAATGACCTATCCCCGTGATATGGTTGGTTATGGCCGCACCCCGCCCCATGCCAACTGGCCCCATAATGCCCGCATAGCGGTGCAATTTGTCATCAACTACGAAGAAGGCGGCGAGAACAATATTCTGCATGGCGACGCCGCTTCCGAAGCCTTTTTGTCCGAAATTGTGGGCGCGGCACCTTGGCCCAACATGCGCCACATGAATATGGAATCCATCTATGAATATGGCTCACGCGCCGGTTACTGGCGGCTGTGGCGCATGTTTACAGAGCGGAAATTGCCGGTCACCGTCTATGCCGTGGCCTCGGCGCTGTCGCGCTATCCGGAAATTGTGGACTCAATGCACGAGGCGGGCTGGGAAATTGCCAGCCATGGCCTCAAATGGATTGATTACCGCGATTATACGAAGGAGGCCGAGCGCGCCCATATTGCCGAGGCCATCCGCCTGCACACTGAAATTTGCGGCTCGCGTCCGCTGGGCCTGTATCAGGGCCGCTCGTCGCTCAACACACTGGATCTCACCGCAGAGGAAGGCGGCTTTGTCTATGCTGCCGACGCCTATGCTGATGAACTGCCCTATTGGATGAAGGGCGTGCCCACACAGCAGCTTATCGTGCCCTACACGCTGGACGCAAACGACATGCGCTTTGCCACGCCGCAGGGCTTTAACAGCGGCGACCAGTTTTTCGCCTATCTGAAGGACAGTTTCGACACGCTCTATACCGAAGGCGACACAGCGCCCAAAATGATGTCCGTTGGCCTGCATTGCCGCCTTGTCGGGCGCCCGGGCCGCGCGGCGGCCTTGGCGCGTTTTCTGGACTATGTGCAAAGTCATGAGCGTGTGTGGGTCGCCACCCGCCTCGACATAGCCCGCCACTGGATCAAACATCACCCGCCGCACGGTGGTTACAAGCCCTCCCTTATGGGTGCTGGCCTGTTCCGCGAGGTCTATGGCGATATTTTCGAGCATAGCGCCTATCTGGCCGACAGGGTTCACGCCACCGGCTTAAGCGCGCAGCATGACACCGCCACCGGCCTGCATGGCGCATTTGCCGCCGCCCTGCGCGGTGCAACCCGTGCCGAGCAGCTTGCGCTGATCAATGCTCATCCCGATTTAGCGGGCAGGCTGGCGCTGGCCAAACAGCTGACCGATGATTCCACAAGGGAACAGGGTTCAGCGGGTTTGGATCGCCTTACACCTGAGGAATTGGCTGAATTTACCAGCTTAAATGACTCTTACAAAACAAAATTCGGTTTTCCCTTCATCTTTGCTGTGAAGGGCAAAAGCAAGGCGGACATTCTGGCCGCATTCAAAACCCGCCTGCACAACAACGCCGAGGCTGAGTTTGCCGAGGCTTTGACCCAGATTGAGCGCATTGCTTTGCTACGCCTGACTGACAGGCTGCCCGCATGAGTGACCCCTTTCTGCAACTCAACGGTGCGCAACTCATGGCGCGGCTTGACGCGCTGGCCAAGGTCAGCGAAACGCCGGACGCCCTCACGCGGCTCTATCTCACCCCTGCCCATGCGCAAGGCATTGCACTGGTCGGGCGCTGGATGCGCGAGGCGGGCATGACCACGCGCGTCGATGGCACAGGCTCCCTGCGCGGCACCTACAAGGCTGCCACGCCGGATGCACCCATTCTCGTGCTCGGCTCGCATATTGACACGGTGCGCAACGCCGGAAAATTTGACGGGAACCTTGGCGTTCTCACTGCCATTGCGGTGGTGGACGCGCTGCACCGCCAGAACAAGCATCTGCCCTTCGCCCTTGAAGTGGCGGCTTTTGGCGATGAGGAAGGCGTGCGCTTTCCCTCAACTTTGGCAGGCTCTAAAGCACTGGCGGGACGCTTCAGCCCGATCAGTCTGGATGAGGTGGATGCGGAGGGTGTCACCCGCCGCGCCGCGCTGGTCAATTTTGGGGTTGATCCCACCAGCATCGCGCAGGAGGCGCTCGATCCGGCCAAAGTGCTGGGCTATGTCGAAGTGCATATTGAACAGGGGCCGGTGCTGGAGGCCAAAGATCTTGCCCTTGGCATTGTCACCGCCATCAATGGGGCCAGCCGCGGGCATATTTCCATTTCCGGCATGGCCGGTCATGCGGGCACATTGCCGATGAATATGCGCCGCGACGCGCTGGCCACCGCCGCCGAGATTATTCTGGCGATTGAACAGATTGCCCGCGCCACGCCCGACCTTGTCGCCACCATCGGCCAGATTGAGGTGCCCGGCGGCGCTGTCAATGTTGTGCCCGGCGGCGTGAAACTCTCCCTCGATGTGCGCGCACCAAAGGACGCGACGCGACATCAGGCCATACAGGATATTGAAGCGGCCATAGCCCGCATTGCCTCGGCGCGCGGCACTCCGGCGGGGCTTGACCTGACCTATGACGCACTGGCCACCCCGTGCGACGCAAGCCTGATGGCGCGTTTTGCCCATGTCATGCAGGCGCGCGGCCTGCCCGCGTTTGAGCTGCCCAGCGGCGCAGGCCATGATGCCATGGCCTTTCGCGGCCGTATTCCGGTGGCCATGCTGTTTGTGCGCTCCAAAGACGGCATCAGCCATAATCCGGCAGAATATTCATCACCGCAAGACATCGGCCTCGCCGCGCAAGTTCTCTATGATTTTGTCATTGCCCAACAAGGAAACACCCTATGACCATCGCCCTCGACGGCCACACCCTTACCGCTAAAAAAGTGGTTCAGATCGCCCGCCCCTCCAGCGCCGGACGCTATGAGAAGGCCACGCTCAGCGCCAAAGCGCGCGAAAAAATTGCCGCCACCCGCGCCTTTCTTGAGGCCAACTGGATGCACGACGAAGCGCCGATGATCTATTCCTTCAACACCGGCGTCGGCCTGTTCAAAGATACCCGCGTGGCCATGGCGGACATGGCCGAATATCAGATCAAAAGCATCTATGCCCATGCCACCGGCATTGGCGAACCCTTCGCCGAGGAGGTGACGCGCGCCACCATGCTGCTGCGCGCCAATGCCTTTGCCTCGAATTATTCCGGCCCGCGCGTTGAGGTGGTGGAGCGCTTGATTGCCTTTCTGAACGCAGGTCTGCACCCCGTTATTCCGCAAAAGGGTTCGGTCGGGGCTTCGGGTGATCTCGCGCCGCTGGCCCATATGAGCGGCGCGCTCTGCGGCGTTGCGGAGGCGGAAATCATCTATAAGGGCAAGCGGATGCCCGCCCGCGCCGCCATCCAGAAGGCTGGTTTGAACCCTGATTTCATATTGGGCGCAAAAGACGCCTCCGCGCTCATCAATGGATCCACCGTGTCGCTGGCCCTTTCGGCACTGGCGATTGAAGACTCCAAGCGCCTGCTGAAACTGGCCGATATTGCGGTCTCGCTTTCGCTTGAGTGTCTGCGCGGCGAATTGGCCGCCTTTGACCCGCGCGTGCATAAGGCCCGTCCGCATCCGGGACAGGCCAAAACCGCCGCCAATATCCTGAAAATGACGCAAGGCTCGCAGCGCTGTTCGGAAGCCGCGCGCATGACGGTTTATCCGGAAGAAACCCGCGCCGCAGGCACCAAGCCATCGCCGCGCATTCAGGATGTATATTCGCTGCGCTGCGCCCCGCAGGTGCATGGGCCGGTGCGTGAGGCGCTGGACTATGTTGATGGCATTGTGGGCCGCGAAATGAACTCCGCCACCGACAATCCGCTGATTTTCGAAAATGGCGACAACACCTACAGCGTCATTTCCGGCGGGCATTTCCATGGCCAATATATTGCGCAGGCGATGGATGTGCTGGGCATTGCCATGGCTGATCTCTCCTCGATCTCGGAGCGTCGCCTTGCCCGCCTGATCGACCCCACCATGTCCTACGGCCTGCCGCGCAACCTGCTGGCCGGTAAAAAGGGCCTCAACACCGGCTTTGCCACGGTACAATGCTCAATGTCGGCGCTGGTGATGGAAAACCGCCATCTGGCCAATCCCGGCTCGGTGGATTCCATCCCCGGCAAAAGCAATGCCGAGGATCATGTCTCCAACTCCACCTATTGCGGCCGCAAGGCGCGCTCTATCGTTGAAAATGCCGAGATGGTGCTGGCGGGCGAAATTCTCATGAGCTGTCAGGCGCTCTCGCTGATCGAAGACCTCGCCAAGGATCATCCGATTGGTGCAGGCACCCGCGCCGCATTGGAGGCTGTGCGCAAGGAAATCAGCCCTGCCCTCTCCGGAGATCGCTGGTATGCGACAGAGATGAATCAGGCCATCGCCCTCGTGCGCTCAAACCGGCTGATTGACGCAGTGGAACAGGCTGTGGGCAAACTGGGTTAAATTATAGCGTCTCTCCCCTCATCCTTCGAGAGCCTCAGGATGAGGGGGACGTGAGAGCCTCTCGATGAGGCTGAAGTGAGAGCCCCGCGATGAGCGAGGCTCAGGATTGTAGGGTTAATTGTCCAGAAAACTCCGCAGCTTGCGTGAGCGGCTGGGGTGTTTGAGCTTGCGCAGGGCTTTGGCCTCAATCTGGCGGATGCGCTCGCGCGTGACTGAGAATTGCTGGCCGACCTCCTCAAGCGTGTGGTCGGTGTTCATGCCGATGCCAAAGCGCATACGCAGCACGCGCTCCTCACGCGGGGTGAGGGAGGCGAGCACGCGCGTGGTGGTTTCGCGCAAGTTGGACTGGATCGCCGCATCGATGGGCAGCAGCGCGTTCTTGTCCTCGATGAAATCGCCCAGATGCGAATCTTCCTCGTCGCCGATGGGTGTTTCAAGGCTGATCGGCTCCTTGGCGATTTTGAGAACCTTGCGCACCTTTTCCAGCGGCATGGCCAGCTTTTCGGCCAATTCCTCAGGGGTCGGCTCGCGGCCAATCTCATGCAGCATCTGGCGTGAGGTGCGCACAATCTTGTTGATCGTTTCGATCATATGCACCGGAATACGGATGGTGCGGGCCTGATCGGCAATAGAGCGGGTGATGGCCTGTCTGATCCACCATGTCGCATAGGTGGAGAATTTATAGCCGCGGCGATATTCAAACTTATCGACAGCCTTCATCAGGCCGATATTGCCTTCCTGAATCAAATCAAGGAATTGCAAGCCACGGTTGGTGTATTTTTTGGCAATAGAAATCACGAGACGCAGATTGGCCTCGACCATTTCCTTCTTGGCCTGACGCGCCTCGCGCTCGCCCTTCTGCACCATATGCACGATTTTGCGAAATTCCTGAATTTCAAGGCCGGTTTCTGTGGCAAGGTCATGAATAGCGTTGCGCAGGTCTTTCACGCCCTCTTTGTCCTGCGCGATCAGATCACGCCAGCCGCGCGAGCCCAGCTTGGAGACGCGCAGCACCCATTTCGGGTCGAGTTCGGAATTCTGGTAGTTTTTGAGGAAGTCCTCGCGCGACACGCCATAGCTTTCGCACAGGCGCAGCAGCTTGGTTTCAAGGCCAATGAGACGCTTGTTGATGTCATACAGCTGCTCGACCAGCGCATCAATACGGTTCTGGTTGAGGGACAGGCTTTTGACATCGGTGACGATGTCTTTTTTCAGGGATTTATATTTGCGGTCCTGTGCCGGAGTCAGCGCTTCATTTTTCAGTTTGTTTTCAACATTCTGATCCTGAAGGCGGCGCAGCTTTTTATAGGTGTCGGCGATGCGGTCAAAGGTTTCCAAAACCTTTGGTTTCAGCTCGGCCTCCATGGCGGAGAGAGATACGGAATTTTCCATATCATCTTCGTCGTCAAAACCGTCTTCGCCTGCGGGGCGTTCGCCATCCTCGCCCTCAAGGCCGGCCTGAGCGGCACGGGCGGCCGGCCCGGCAGCCGCACGGGCGGCCAGAGCCTCCTGTGCGCCGGGGGCGGTCATGTCGATCTTGGGCGTATTGCGGCCATCAGGGCCCGCATAGGTGGCTTCGAGATCAATAATGTCGCGCAGCAAAACCTTGCCGTCATTGAGTTCGTCGCGCCAGATGATGATGGCCTGAAAGGTCAGCGGGCTCTCGCACAGGCCCGCAATCATCGCCTCACGGCCAGCCTCTATGCGCTTGGCAATGGCAATTTCGCCCTCACGCGACAAAAGCTCGACAGAGCCCATCTCGCGCAGATACATGCGCACGGGGTCGTCGGTGCGGTCGGTGGGCTCGGATTTTGTGGTGGCCACAGCCGTGGAGCGCGAAGCCTCGACAAGGTCACCGCCCTCAACGGTTTCCTCTTCGTCATCCTCGCCTTTTTCGGCGGCGGCGGGTTTGTCGGTGTCTTCGGCCTCTTCACCATCCGTGACGCTGATGCCCATTTCGTTGAGCATGGCATAAATATCTTCGATCTGGTCGGATGAAACCTCTTCCGACGGCAGAACAGCATTCAGTTCCTCATGCGTGACAAAACCGCGCTTTTTGGCCAGTTTGATCATGCGCTTGACGGCAGCATCAGAAAGATCGAGCAAGGGACTGTCGGCGGAGGGGGTTTCCAGTTCCGCTGTTTCGTCTTTTTCTGTTGCTTTGGTCGCCATTTTAACTCTTACTCCTGCCGAGGTCGCCGTGGTTGTGCCAGGGGCCGTCTGCTGTGATCCACCGATCAACGTCCTCCACACATAGGCCGGAGGCTTTTGTGGGTATCCGCTGCTGCTGATTCGTTTTGTCTAATGTGTGATTATCTTGCTTAAGCGCCGGTTAACCATTGGGATATTTCCTTCCGAAAGATCGTGCCAGACGCAGAACTTTTGAACAAATGCGCTTATAATCACCAACCTTATATTGCAGTTCAGAGGCATCTGTATAAAGACCCTCACGCGCAATTATAATCTACCGCCATGCGGTCTCAGATTAGCTCTTATTTGTCAAGACCTTGACTTTATGTAGGGCGAAATTATCCCTGTGCAAGGGTGCGGGGCTGGACTTGTCCACAAAAACCGTCCATTTGCAGCATATTATTCTGATGCCTGAATGTGCGAAGGTAGGCCGCTCGTGTCGTTGAATCTGGCTTTATACCAACCGGATATTCCGCAAAACTGCGGCACCTTGCTGCGGATGTGCGCCTGTCTGGGCGTGTCGGCGTCCATTATCGAGCCTGCGGGTTTTCCGGTGTCCGACCGGCATTTCCGCCGTTCCGGCATGGATTATCTCGATCAGGTCGAGGTTGTGCGTCACATGTCCTGGGCGCGCTTTCACAGCTGGGCCAAGGCGGGCGAATATCCGCGCCGCATTGTGCTGCTCTCCACCAAAGCGGCAGTGCCTTACACTGAATTTTCGTTTCAAGCGGATGATATTCTGCTTCTGGGGCGAGAATCCGCCGGTGTGCCGGAAGAGGTGCATGATGCGGCGGATGCGCGAATTCTGGTTCCGATGCGCCCGGCCATGCGTTCGCTCAATATTGCAGTTGCAGCGGCGATGGTTTTGGGCGAAGCCATGCGCCAGACACAGAGTTTCGGAAAGGGCGGATATGGATGAACTGGCTCAACGCAAGGCCAAGGCTGCCGATTGGTTTCTGGCTTTGCAAAACCGTATTCTGGCCGCCTTCGAGGCGCTGGAAGCCGAATGCGCCGGCCCCTTTGGCGAGGTGAAGGATCCGGCGCAATTTGAAATCACGCCCTGGGCGCGCACCGACCATTCCGGCGCGCCGGGCGGCGGCGGGCGTATGGCCATGCTCAAGGGCCGTGTTTTTGAAAAGGCCGGTGTGCATACATCCACAGTATTCGGCACCTTTGCGCCGGAATTTGCTAAGCAGATTCCCGGTGCGGATGTGGACCCGCGCTTCTGGGCGGCGGGTCTTTCGCTGATTGCCCATCCGCGCAACCCGAATGTGCCGACAGTGCACATGAATACGCGCTTTGTTGTCACCTCAAAAGCGTGGTTTGGCGGCGGGGCCGATCTGACTCCGGTGCTGGATCGTCGCCGCGTACAGACAGATCCGGATTCAATCGCGTTTCATGGTGCGATGCAGGAGGTGTGTGCCGCGCATGAGGCCGATTATCCACGTTATAAAACATGGTGCGACGACTATTTTCATCTTAAGCATCGCAATGAGCCGCGCGGCATCGGCGGTATTTTTTATGATTATCTCGAAGGGGACTGGGACAGGAATTTTGCCTTCACACAAGGTGTCGGCGAGGCCTTTCTGGATATTTATCCGTCTATTGTGCGCAGGAATTTCAACACACACTGGACAGAGGCCGACCGCGAGGAGCAGCTTGTGCGCCGTGGCCGCTATGTTGAGTTTAACCTGCTCTATGACCGTGGCACAATTTTCGGCCTGAAAACCGGCGGCAATGTGGACAGTATTTTATCCTCCATGCCGCCACTGGTGCGGTGGCCTTGAGCATGGATATTTCGTAAGCAAACCCATCCTTCGTGACGCGCTTCTTAGGATGATGAAGGGGGGAAGTGCGAGCTTGCTCCCTCGCCCCGCGCGCGGGGAGAGGGCTGGGGTGAGGGGCGCAGGGCTACCCCTCCAGCGATTGCCCGCGAAAGAGAGCGGCTTCCTCGCCCAGTTCTAGATCACGGGCGTGGATCAGCTCCTGAAGGCGGTGGGTTTCGCTGCGCAGCGAGGTGATGCGCGAGAATGTATCCTCATTTTCGACATCCAGCGTCGCCACCATCTGCCGCAACTCATCTTCGAGATGGCGCAGGGTAATTTTATCGCAGAAAAGCTGGAAAAACCGCTCGATAAAATCACCGGACGGATCGGCGTTCAGCACCTGATAGCGGCTGAACAGGCGATAGCCGAAGGGGTGCGCCTCAGTGCCGTGGCCATGAACCATGTCGAGAGCCTCCACAAATTCAACAGCCGCATGCGCATAGAGAGCGCTGGCGGTGACGGGTTCGTGCTCATCATAAATGCGCAGGATTTCATGCAGCAGCGCGTCATGGCTGATGTCGCCCTGCGCGCCTTTCAGAACAAGACGGGCAAGATCATGGCGATGAGCGCGGCCTGTTTCGGGATAGGCGATGCACAGGCCCAGAAGCGTGGACTCCGCATCGTCTTGCCGCATTGAGCTGGGCACGGATGTCGGCGCAGCCGCAAAACCGCTGCTTTTCTGCCCGCTTTTTGCCCGCGGCACCCATGGTTTATAATCACTCTGGCGGAAAAATTCCCGCAGGGCTGTGCCCGCCTTGCTTTGAAAATGTTTGAGCAGGGTCGGGTCTTTGATCTCGCGGATCAGCTCGAACAGTTTTTTTTCCAGCACGGCGCGCTGTTCGGGCCGCTCGACACTGGTGCCTGCGGTCTCGCGCTGCCAGATCACATCCCACAAAGGTTTGGCTTGCGATAAAACCTCACGAAAGCGCTCGATACCGCCGGTTTTGATCAGGTCGTCGGGGTCTTGGCCCGAGGGTAAAAAGGCGAAGGAGAAGGAATTGCCCACTTTCAGCACCGGCAAAATCCGGTCTATGACCCGGAACGCGGCAGCGGTACCGGCCCGGTCGCCATCATAACAAATGACCGGCTCTTCCGAAAAACGCCAGAGCGTTTGAATCTGCTCTTCGGTGAAGGCGGTGCCAAGCGTCGCAACAACCGCCTTGAACCCGGCCTGATAAACTGAAATGGCGTCCATATAGCCTTCAACCACCACCACTGTGCCTGCATCATGGGCGGCGGGGCGGGCGCGATGGGCGTTGAACACCATGCTGCCTTTGTGGAACAGCTCGTTTTCCGACGAATTGAGATATTTCGGCTTGCCATCGGGCAGCAATGTGCGCCCGCCAAAGGCCACCACGCGGCCTTTGCTGTCCTGAATGGGGATCATCAGCCGGGCGCGGAAGCGGTCATAGGTGGCGCGGCCATCCTCGGGGGCGATGGTGAGACCTGCACGCATCAGCTCGTCCTCGGTGAAGCCTTTGGCCAGAAGATGGGTTTTCAGGCCATCGCGGCTGTCAGGTGCAAAACCAATGCGAAATTCGGATTGTGTGGCGAGGGAGAGGCCACGCCTGGCCAGATAGGCGCGCGCCGCCTCGCCTTGCGAGGTTTGCAACCGGCCTTCATAATAAAGGCAGGCGGCCTCCGTCGCGTCATAAAGATCTTTGCGGCGCTCTGCGGCCTGCGCCATTTCCGGCGTGGCCTTGGGCAGGTCTACGCCGGCGAGGCCTGCGAGCTGCTCAACGGCCTCGGGAAAGCTGAGCCCTTCAGTTTCCTGCACAAATTTAAAAATATCGCCATGCTTTCCGGAGGAGAAGTCATGGTAAAAACCCTTCTGATCATTGACAAAAAAGCTCGGGCTTTTCTCGGCATTGAAGGGCGAGAGGCCCGCCCATTCGCGGCCCTGCTTTTTCAATTTCACACGCCGCCCCACCACCTCGGAAACAGGCAGGCGCGCGCGAATTTCGTCAAGAATTTGGGGAGGGAACCGCATGGGGCATATATAGCGCGGTTACGCGATGGGGGGAAGCTGGATGACGGGTGTGGGCATTGTCATCCACGGGATTGATGCCATTGACTCACGCCCTCGCCTTTTGTGGGCCTCGGGGTGAGGGCGTGGGCAATGCAGCCCCCTCACACCAACCGCGCGGCCACGCTTGTGTCGCGCGTCCAGCTCCAGAAGGTGAGCAGCGGTGTGTCCAGAGTTTTGGTGGCGTGAACCACATGCGCCGGATGCCAGATCGGTGTGCCCGCCGCCCTCTCGATCAAATCCGAATTGCCCTTGCGCCAGAGTGTGCCGCCGGTCAGCGGCCAGTAAAGTTCCGGTGCGGGATGGTGATGGTCGAGATAGTGCCGGTTCGGCCCCAGCATCAGCAGACCCAGCAGAAAATCATCGCCTTTGAAAAATCCACGCGGGCCGATGATCTCGCACCAGCCATAATTGGCGGTGAAACCCGCACCTAAAACGGCATCCGTATAGGCGCTCGACTGCATCCACTCAAGCGCTGGCACCAAGGCGGCAATGCTGGCCGCAATTTCAGTATCAAATTCAGCCGCTTCGGTCAGAGAACCATCAAGAAATCGCAGAACCTCCAATGTTTTGGGCTGCGTCTCCCGCAACAGATCGAGATTTTGCGCGGCAAGGCGCGTTAAAACCTCATCAACACCTTCACCTTTGTGCTGTGACAGCCGGTGCTGAAAAGCCGCAATCAGGCGCCGCGCCCGCATATGGGGCGAATGATTTGAGGGTGCATCGTTCATCCCATGATGATGCCGAAATTTATAGTCAAGGCAAGTCTATTCCCGATCATCTGCGCCGCCTCGGCCCTTGCTCGACACTTCACCTGTCGTTACACTTCATAAAAAAGCGAGGCCTCATGACCGACCAGACCCTCCCCCGTGGCGAACTGACCGTGCGCTGCATTGCCATGCCGAAGGACACCAATGCCAATGGTGATATTTTTGGCGGCTGGGTGATGAGCATGATGGATCAGGCGGGCGGCATTGCCGGCGTCAACACGACTAGGGGGCGCGTTGTCACGGTGAAGGTGGACGCCATGACCTTCATCCGCCCGATGCAGGTGGGCGACGTTCTGTCGATTTATTCGGCGGTGGAGTCCATAGGCCGCACCTCGATGAAAATTCACCTCGAAGCCTGGGCCACGCGCTTTCGCACAGATATATCGGAAAAAGTGACCGACGCCACCTTCACCTTTGTTGCGGTGGATGATCACGGCAAACCGCGCCCTATTGCGCGCGATGAAACGGCAAAGGCCTGAGCGCGGGTCTTGCATATCAGCGCGGAGCGGTATATTTCCAGCAGGCTGCTTGCTGGGGCCGGTAGCTCAATGGTTAGAGCCGGCCGCTCATAACGGTCTGGTTGGGGGTTCAAGTCCCTCCCGGCCCACCAGTTTCATGATTTTGCTCTGGCGCTCAATAGGCGGCGTAGCTTTTTTCCTCACCAAGATAGCTCTTACATGCCGAATAAAGGTCGAAAACCAAAAATCATTCAAAAAATAAACCGAATAAAAAATAGTAAGTGATTTATATTTTTACATTGATTTTTTCATAATTATTATTTCAAAATCAATAGCGTTGCTGAATTATTAAAATCAGCAACGCTATATTTTTTGTATTTATATTCTATGATTATTTATATAAAATTTTGCCTGCTCGTTTATAGAGCATAACAATATTTCAGCAATGACTACGCTGCCAGGAGACAATGATTTTAAGTCATCGATCAAGTATGAAACCATACTTTTAACTGATTGTATTTTTTGATTCTTATTTAGATCCCAAGCAGTTAAAATTAGAGCATCTCGATTATTTTTTTTATATCGATTTTTCATTGACCCAACTCCTAATTTGATACGCTGTTACATTTTCACTTATGCAGCCCTATCTATGCTCAAAGGTTCGGGGATCCATACATCATAATCAATACCACTTGCTCTTCGATATATATCTGCAGCGGCTTGGTTGGTTTCAAAAAAAGCAGCATAGGTCATTACAGTGCCAATGCGTTGCGGAGGTCCGATCAATTCACCACCATTCCCTGCACGCATGAGAATCCTACGCATTAGGGCATCAAAAACAGACACAACGTGAGTAAGACCGACTTTCATGCCTAACTCTGTCATTGCAATAAGCAGCTCTGATGTTGCTCGACTTACGCCTTTCGGACCAATCGGACTGTCAGCATCACGGTCGATAGCAAAACGACTAGACTCCCAAATCAATGGGGACTCGATCCGCTTACCCTCTGGTAGTAATTGAGAAAATGTATCATTGAGCATGTTAAAGCCGATCGTCGGCAAAAACCGAACACAACCAATCAAGCGATCGGACTCATTATAACTCAAAAGATATACGGGATTTAACGCATCATAACCATCAATCTCCCAGTTATTTATTATAGGCACTTCCCATATCAGCCGATCCATAAATACCTTTTTACGAAGCTGATGCATTGCATCAATTTCTTTCATAAAGAGACCTTTTTGTTCACCTTTAATCAATTTAATCATCGATTCACTCCATTATTCCTCAACGTAATTGTTGAAGACTGAAGTATATATTAGTTAATAAATTTTTAACCCCTCTCCTTTTGGAGAGGAGAATTGAGATTTAAACTATACTTTTAAATAGTTTTTCAAGGTATTATGATCAATCCATGGTTAACAGCTTTAGCAACAGCCTGAACGGTATTTATGGCCCGTAATTTTGATCGTGCATTTTCAAGATGAAATTTTATAGTTGCGGGTGTTATTTGTAAAATTAGCGAAATCTCTAAATCTGTTTTCCCAAGCGCCCGCCATCGCAAACAATCACGCTCACGACTAGTTAAAGAATCAATTGGATTTTCCTTCGGAGGACCTTCTGTCCTGATCACCCAGTCATGAAAATGAAAAGCTAACATCATCAGCTCTTTGGATATTGAATACCTAAATTTAGGCCATTCAGATTCAGAAATATCCGCAGTGACGCTGAAAAGAGCAAATTCGCCATTTCGCCCATGTATAGGTATGGATAGACCTGTTCTTGAAATTTTAAATTCTTGAGCTTCACCAAAAAATTTTTTGATCAATGGATCACTAAAATTAAAATCAGTCCAATCAACAGGAAGGTGTCCAGTAATTCCAGCCCTTACAGCAGGATCGATATTAACGTAACCTTCCTGCAAATAATGGGCTTGCCACTCAGAGGAGTAAGAAGCAGCCCTTAAAGGGCGGTTATAATCTAAATTTGGTATATTTACAGCAAAATATGCAATATGATTTATACCGAAATTTTCCAGAATAAGGCGCAGTACATTGTGCCCCTCGCTTAATTTCTTTGCTTGGGAAAGTTCCTCTATGACCTGATTAAAATCTATTAACACTCACAAGCCCACATGCAAAATAAATACTGTGGATTTTATTAAATCTGAAAAAATGTTTATTATCAACAATATTTAAATATTTTATAGAATTAGGTAAAAAACGAAAAAATTGCGAAATTATATTTGCGTTAATTATTATTAATAATAATGGGTAATTACGATTTAGAAAAGCAAAATATAATAATTTAACCAAGCAAATAAAACACTTACGTAATATTAAATCATTGATTTTATTTCAGTATAACAATTCCCTCCCGGCCCACCAGTTTCATGATTTTGCTCTGGCGCTCAATAGGCGGCGTAGCTTTTTTCCTCAACCAGATCGCTCTGCAACAGGTCATTGATCTCGCGTTTGGTTGCGGCGCGCCGGTCGTTGGTGTGATAAACGGCGCGGGCCAGCCGGATAAATTCAGGCCCGAAATCCTTGCTGCGTTCCAGATCACGAATATCATCCTCAATATCCCAAAGGTCTGTATTGATGGCCTTCAGTTCAGCCGTCAGCGCGCGCAGGGCGTCGCTGGATGCAATTTGCTGCGTGAACATGGTCTGAAGCGTCTCATATTCATGTCGCACATTCGCCAGCTTGGCCTCATCGCGGATTCGGGCCATCTTGATTTCAAGAATGGTCATTTTGTCGATAAGCTCACCCGGGGAAATGGCGATCATAACGGGCATCGGATTTTGCTCCAAAATTGCGTGACAAGAGATTATGATATGTGCAGGCCTTAAAATATCGTTTCAACACGACCATCCGAACCATTCTGATGCTCGGAACAGCATTCAGAGTGGCCAGAACGTTGCTTTTGATTGCCATGGCTTAAATATCAATTTAATCAGCAGGCAACAGTTTTAAACTCTGCCTGACTCTCACATCCCTGACCGGTGCCGAAGTGCGGCTCTCCGGCCCCATCGCTGATCTGATCGCACCGGAACTCTGACATGACCGACGTTTTCATCTGTGACTATATCCGCACCCCCATAGGCCGCTTTGGCGGTGCGTTGGCTTCGGTGCGGGCCGATGATCTGGGTGCGCTCCCGCTGCGCGCGCTCATGGCCCGCAACCTGTCGGTGGATTGGGAGGCGATTGACGATGTGATGTTCGGCTGCGCCAATCAGGCGGGCGAGGACAACCGCAATGTTGCCCGCATGTCGCTGCTGCTGGCAGGCCTACCGGTCGGCATTTCCGGTACAACCATCAACCGGCTGTGTGGCTCGGGCATGGATGCAGTGATCATGGCGGCGCGGGCGATCAAATCCGGCGAGGCGGAACTGATGATTGCGGGCGGCGTGGAGAGCATGTCGCGCGCGCCCTTCGTCATGCCCAAAGCCGACAGCGCTTTTTCCAGACATGCCGAAATTCACGACACCACCATCGGCTGGCGCTTCATTAACCCGCTGATGAAAGCGCAATATGGCGTTGAGTCCATGCCGGAAACCGGCGAAAATGTTGCAGAGGATTTTGCCATTTCCCGCGCCGATCAGGATGCTTTCGCGCTGCGCAGTCAGGCCAAAGCCTCGGCAGCTCAGGCCAGCGGGCGGTTGGGATTAGAAATCACGCCGGTCAGCGTTGCGCAGCGCAAGGGCGATCCGGTTATCGTCAGCACAGACGAGCACCCGCGCGCCACCACGCTGGAGGCGCTGGCCAAACTTGCCACCCCGTTTCGTAAAGGTGGCACGGTCACGGCAGGCAATGCCAGCGGCGTCAATGACGGCGCGGCGGCACTCATTCTCGCGTCCGCAAAAGCGGCGGCCAGATATGGCCTCACCCCCCTCGCCCGCGTGCTGGGCGGCGCAACGGCAGGTGTGGCACCGCGCATCATGGGCTTTGGCCCCGCCCCCGCCTCAAAGAAACTGATGGCGCGACTGGGCCTGAAGCAGAATGATTTTGATGTGATCGAACTCAATGAGGCTTTCGCCAGTCAGGGCCTCGCCACCCTGCGTGACCTTGGCATTGCCGATGATGACGCCCGCGTCAATCCGAATGGCGGCGCGATTGCGCTGGGGCATCCGCTGGGCATGTCCGGCGCGCGCATCACCGGCACGGCAGCGCTGGAACTGAAGCTCAAGGGCGGACGCCGCGCACTCTCGACCATGTGCATCGGCGTGGGTCAGGGCATTGCCATCGCGCTGGAACGGGCATAATTTTCTGCAGGGTTGAGCAAAAGCAAGCTGATGAGAGTGGTGCCACAGAAAGTGCAGCGGTCACCCTCAAAATAATCGTCAAAGGCGCACCTATGACCGACAAAGGTGCAATCGATTCAGCAAGATCAATTCATAAGACGAGCGTTTCAACACAGAGTGAAAAAGCTATTACTTGTCACGCCTCAGACTTCCAGTCATAGCATTTTCCCTGAGAAAGGGAGCTTGAATTATCTTTCACTTGATTTATGAATTTTTTTGTCAACAAAACTTGGCGTGCCATACACGGTGTCTAACTATAATGCGGTAACGGTTGGTCAGCTTTGCCGCGCCCGGCGTCGGCGCAATGCTGATTGCTGAAATGAAGGGTTGCAGTGCACTGGCAACCCTCGAAGGATTGAGCAAGGCTTTGAGCCGCGTTCCGCAAGAGACACGCAAACGTCTCACCTATGGCATAGGGCAAGGAGATCGCACGTCATGCGGCACCAGCTAAAATGTTGAATATGAACGCTTATTCCTATGATCCGCATGGCACTTGACAAAAGCTGAACAATGACCGCATGAATAATTTTTTATGTCTATATCTATAAAAAGGCATCAATCTATCAGTCTGAAGCCAAAAACATCTCGATAAAATTGCCCATAAAGCCAACACAAGACAAAGTAAAAAAACCCGATTTCCCAACGCCAGAAAGTACTTATAATAGGAATATCAAAATTCATTATTTAATTTTAGAATTGATAAAGTGAATATAATTATTTTTAGATTATAAAATCCGGGATTGTTTTTTGATGTTCATATCATATGCGCAGAATTTTGAAGACGTCATATTGAATCGTGCGCTGAAATCGGTGCGGAATGGTTTTTATATAGACATAGGCGCGCAAGAACCAATTACACACTCCGTAAGTTTTGCATTTTACAGACAAGGCTGGCGAGGGGTTCATGTTGAGCCAAACGCGGTTTTGGCAGAAAAATTGCGTCTTTCTCGTCCGGACGAAATCGTGCTGGATGTTGCTGTTGGTGCCAAAACCGGACTGAGCACGACTGTTCTCGAACATCATAAATCTGTTGACAAATTGGGTTACGAATTTTCAGCAGCAAAAGTTAAAAGCTTAAAAACCGCTGAATTGCTGGATCGCTTTGGTGACAGGGACATTCACTGGCTCAAAATTGACGTCAAGGGGGTTGAGGCATCTGTTATTGAAGGATGGGCACCATCACCAGTGAGGCCATGGATTATTGTTGTTAAAAGTACAAAACTAAAGAGCCCTATTCCGAATCACTATGAATGGGAACCCGCACTTCTCGCGCTCGGCTATGAATTTGTTTATTTTGACGGCTTAAACCGATTTTACGTAAGTGTATTGCACCCTGAACTCAAAGCGTCATTTGGGCCAGGGCCAAGTGTTTTGGATGAGTTTGTTCTGGCCCAACACATGAATGATCAGCCTGAGCATGACCGTCCATATGCCACCCCCCTGCTCGCGGAAATCAATGAGCTTCGCTGTCAGGTAGAGAATGTTATAGGACACCATAGCGCAATCGTTGCTAAATTTGAGAGGCGTTCCAAAAAATGGCGGCGTCCATTCCATATCGTTCGGGATGTTGGGCGGAATCTGCGTCGTAGGTTGAAAAACCTCAAGGCCAGACTGACCAGCGATGCGCAGGATCCCCTTACTGACATTAATATCAGGTACCTGCCAGCCGATGTTGAAACCGCCTATAGGCGATTAATAGCTGCGCGTCCGATTGCGACAGCCGGAAAGCGCAATATTCAAAAGAAGAATCGTCCACTTCTCGCCTATTTTTCGCCAATGCCCCCGACACGGAGTGGCATTTCGGACTACAGTGCAGAACTGATCGTAGCACTCTCGCGTCATTATGAAATCATCATTGTGTCAGGTCATTCCAATGAAAAAGGCACGCTGCCCGAAGGCGCGTCCGCACTCATCAGCGTGTCGGAATTCTGCGCAGAGGCAGCCTATTTCGACAGAGTTCTCTACCATATAGGGAATTCACACTATCATTGTTACATGTTTCCCCTGATGAAACGTATTCCTGGGGTTGTTGTTCTTCATGATTTTTATATTGGCAATGCGCTGAAATATGCTGAACAGCACGGACAGCCGGGTGTCTGGCGGAAGAGCCTCTATCACAGTCATGGATTTCGCGCCCTCATCGAACTTGCGCTGTTCGAAACGGTAAATAACGTCGCGTTCAAATATCCGGTCAATCTCGATATTCTCGAAGCTGCGGAAGGCGTTATTGTACATAGCGAGCATTCGCGCGCTTTGGCGAGAACTTTTTACAGGCCGGAATTTTCACAACCATGGGCCGTTATCCCCTCGCTCAGAAAACTGCCTCCGCCGGTCGACCGCGTCGCAATACGTGCGCGGCTCGGCTTTAAGGAAAGCGATTTCATCGTCTGCAGCTTTGGGATGTTGGTGCGAACGAAAAGCCCCTCCCTGACCATCGCCGCCTTCAACGCTTCGCTTGCGCAGGACGAGACCTGCCATTTAGTTTTCGTCGGTGAATTGGCGCAGGATGTATTCGGCGAAAACCTGCGCCGAGATATCGACATGTCGGCGGCAGGAGACAGAATCCGGGTGACCGGCTTTGTCGATCGGGACACCTATCAGGCCTATCTTGCAATCGCGGATGTAGCCGTGCAACTGCGCGGGCAATCAAGGGGCGAGACTTCCGCCGCTGTCCGAGATTGTATGGGGCACGGGGTCGCCACCATCGTGAATGCCCACGGCGCTATGGCCGATTTGCCAAACGATGCCGTCCTGATGGTACCTGATCGGGTCTCCATCGATCATTTGGCGGTTGCCCTTGGCAATCTTCGTGCTGACGAAACGCTTCGCCACAACCTCGGCGAACGGGCGCGCGCCTATATCGCTGAATGTTGTGCGCCTGATCTGGTTGCCGAGCACTATCGCGATGCGATCGAGGCTTTCGCGGCATCAGCTCCTCCCCTCAAGCGGCTTGACCGGTTGGCGTCGATTGCTGCCGCACTTCCCAAGGCTGTATCTGATCCGGCCTGGCTTGCTTCGGCGATCGAGGTCGCCGAAGCAAGCCAGGTTCATGGCGGCGTTCGGCAAATTTTTGTCGATGTGACCGCAATCTCGCATCATGACTTAGGCACGGGTATCCAACGTGTCGTCCGGGCGCAGCTTCATGAACTGATCTGGCGACATCCCCCCGGTACGCGCATCGAGCCGGTGCGCCTTGAGCGGGTCGGCAACAGCTGGATCTATCGGTACGCTCGAAACTATACGCGCCACCTTTTCGGATTGCGCGACGAATTTGGGCAAGACGACCCAATCGTAGCGCGGCCCGACGACATCCTGATTGTGTCGGATTTCCATCCTCGGAATTTCTCGGCCGCTGCGCGAGACGGATTATTTGCACGTCTTAAAGCGCGGGGAGTTGGGATTCATGTAATTGTCTATGATATTCTCCCGATCTTGCGTCCGGAATTTTTTCCGCCGGGTGCCGACGAAACGCACAGAGACTGGCTCCTCACTGCGGCGGCCTTCAGTGACCAGCTTATTGGAATTTCGCGTACCGTTTCCGAAGATGTGGCCTTATGGCTCGAAAGTAACGGCCCGAGCCATCAGCCTGCAATCGGATGGGTTCATCTCGGCGCCGATATGAGCGCGGTAGACTTACCCGAAACAAGGAGCGGGTTGATCCCCAAGGCTCTCGACGCAGCGCCAACCTTTATTCTTGTGGGCACCATCGAACCGCGTAAGGGGCATCTTCAGACAATCGCGGCGTTTGACGAGCTCTGGCGAAAGGGAGTCGTCGCCAATCTTGTATTTATCGGTCAGGAAGGATGGAATTCCCTCTATGAGTCCCATCGACGCACCATCCCGCGTATTGTCGCCGAGATTCGGCAACACCCGATGTTAGGTCAGCGGCTTTTCTGGTTCGAAAATGCGGATGACGCTATGCTCCAAGCCCTCTACCAACGCAGCGACTGCCTGCTGATGCCCTCGGAGGGCGAAGGTTTCGGTCTGCCTGTTGTCGAGGCCGCGCGCCACCATATTCCAGTAATCGCCCGGAATCTGCCCGTGTTTCGTGAGATCTGCGGGTCACATGCCCATTATTTCGACGGATTATCGGGACAAGAACTGGCGCTCGCCATCGAGGACTGGCTCGAGCGCTTCGCGCGGGGAGATCATATCCGCCCAGACGGTATAGCGCTGTGCTCTTGGAGTGCAAGCGTCGACATGCTTCTCGCAAGGATTGCCGCCAGTGAAGCCCATAGCGCAAGGCCAGCTCGGGCATAAGGCGCACTGCGCCACACATATGAATGAGAATTAGCGCTTGACCAACGCATGAGAGCGAATGCCAAATGCACCAAATGATTGAAATCCTTGGTGAGCGCGTCGGGATTCGAACCCGAGACCCTCTGATTAAAAGTCAGATGCTCTACCGGCTGAGCTACGCGCTCCCATGATGGGAAGCTCTCTTCCAAGGATGTCGTCTGGGTAAACGCATCGGGCGGTGGCGTCAAGTCAAATGCGCCATTCCATGCCGATAAATGTGAAATTTATCGCCTATGTGCATAAAACAACCACCCCCAGCAATGGCCGTTCCCGCATAAATTCACGCTAAATAATTGATATAATATAAAAACAGAGCAAACAGAATCGTCGTGACCAGCGTTGTCCACAAGGCCTTAATCTTCATGCGGGGGGCAATGGGCGCACCCGGATCTGTCCCTTCAAAATAACTACCCTCCTCGCGCTGCGAGCGCACGCCGAAGGGGAGAATCGCAAACAGCACAATCCACCACATGGTGAAATAAACGGCTATACCCATTGAGAGCGTCATATTTTATGCCTTTTCGTCACAGGTAGCGGAAGGGTTCAAACCTGTTCCAGTTCCACCAGCGTGCCATTAAAATCCTTCGGATGCAAAAACAGCACGGGCTTGCCATGTGCGCCGATTTTGGGGGTTCCATCTCCAAGAATCCGCGCACCTTTGGCCAGCAAATGATCCCGCGCCGCATAAATATCCGCAACTTCATAACAGATATGATGAATGCCGCCATCGGGATTTTTTTCGAGAAATCTGGCAATCGGAGAGCCCTCGCCCAAAGGCTCAAGCAATTCGATTTTGGTGTTGGGCAGCTCAATAAACACGACCGTCACACCATGCTCCGGCTGGGCAAAAGGCGCGCCGACATTGGCCCCCAGCGCATCGGCATAGGTGGCACTGGCCGCCGCTATATCTTTAACCGCAAGGGCAACATGGTTGAGACGACCAATCATTGAACCTATACCTCCACAACCAGCACATGAACCGCAGGTTTTTTACCCCACGCCTGCCCCACTGCCGAACGGATGGCCTTTTCAACGGCATCCACAACCATATCGGCATCCCGGCGCCGCGCCTTGGGCATATTGTCAAAGGTCGCAAAAATAGCGGCATCGACAATTTCAGCCATTGTGCCATTAGCTGTGCGGCTTGGCAGGCCAGCAAACACAACATCCGGATCACCGGCAAGCTCTCCTTTAGATGTAAGCGCCAGCGCAACGGTCACCACGCCGGCAAAGGACAGGCGGCGGCGCTGCTGGATCGCCTCATCATTGAAGGGCACCAGCAGGTTGCCATCCTTGAGCAGACGGCCATGCGGCACATCGTCAATAACCCCTGCCGCCTCGGTGCCATGTGCATCGGCAATCAGAACCACATCGCCATTACGCGCCTTGATGACATGCGGCACACCCTGTGCCTTGGCAAAGGCTGCATGTTCAGCCAGATGCAAGGCCTCGCCATGCGCCGGAATGGCAATCTGCGGACGCACCCATTCATACATGCGCTGCAATTCCGCGCGGCGCGGATGGCCGGACACATGCACCATATGGGTGCGGTCAGTCACCACCTCGATGCCCTGCGCCACCAAGCCATTGATATTGCCATTGATGGCTTTTTCATTGCCCGGAATGGGGCGCGAGGAGAAAATCACCCGATCTCCGGGGCTGAGCTTGAGGTCAGGATGCTCGTCTTCAGCCATGCGGGCAAGAGCCGCGCGTGGTTCGCCCTGGCTGCCCGTGGCCAGCACAACAAGCTGCTTGCGCGGTATATCGCGGGCGGCCTGTGCGGAGAGAAACGGCGCCACACCGTCGAGATAGCCACATTCGCGGGCCACCTGCACCACACGGTCCATCGCGCGGCCAACAATGGCCACGCGGCGTCCGGCAGCCTCAGCGGCCAGCGCCGTGGCCTTCAGACGGGCCACATTGGAGGCAAAGGTGGTCACCACCACCCTGCCCTGCCCCCCCGCCACCAGCTCGGTCAGGGTTTTGGACACATCGGTTTCAGAAGGGCTGATGCCCTCGCGCAGCACATTGGTGGAATCGCAGATGAGGGCGAGCACGCCCTCATCCCCCAGAGCACGCAGACGCGCCTCATCCGTGGGGCGGCCAACCATCGGGGTTTCGTCAATTTTCCAGTCCCCGGTATGAACAATCAGCCCCGCGGGACTGCGGATAGCCAGCGCACAGCTTTCCGGAATTGAATGCGCAACAGCGATAAATTCGACATCAAAAGGCGATAGGGAAATCTTGCCGCCCTGCTGCACCACATGCACGCGGATATCCGGCGCTTTGGGCTCCATCAGGCGCTTGGCCTCCAAAAGACCAGCGGCAAAAGGGGTCGCATAGACAGGACATTTCAGCTTTGGCCAGAGTTCTGCCACCGCGCCAATATGATCCTCATGCGCATGGGTGATAATCAGCGCCAGCAGGTCTTTGCGGATTTTTTCAATAAATCCAACATCCGGCATGATGAGGTCCACGCCGGGCAAATCATCCCCGGCGAAAGCAACCCCCAGATCCACCATAATCCACTTGCGTGATTTTTCCGGCCCGAAGCCATAGAGGCCGCAATTCATTCCAATTTCGCCAAGGCCGCCCAGTGGCACAAACACGAGACCATCAATTTTTTTCAACATTCCGAACTTTCATCAATTTGCCTGTACAGTGAACCAGAAAGCAGGACTTTGCTTTATGGCGATCATTCTTTGAATTCATAGAGTCAATGGGAGTGTAAAACGCTCAGACCAGAAAGACATCCCCCGCTTCGATTGTCACGCCATGCCCCTCACACCGCAACAGAAGCCGCCCGGCATCATCAAGCCCCTCAAAAACGCCTGTCACCGGGCCGTCATGACGCTGCACGCGAATGGTCTGCCCCAGACCTGCTGCACGCTCCATCCATGCCTTGCGAATGGCCATAAAATTATGTCCGCGGTCCCAGAGCTGCAACCAATTAGCAAAATAATGAGAGAGAATATGGGCAAATTCTGTGGGGGTGACATCATGCCCACCCAAATCGCGCACACTTATGGTCTCATAGGCCAAGCCTGCAGGGCTGGACACAAGATTAACGCCAAATCCAAGCGCGCAAGCATAGAGATGGGGATGAACGGGCGTTGTTTCAAGCAACAGGCCGGAAAGTTTTGCATGACCGCAGACAAGGTCATTGGGCCATTTCAACCTGACCTTGTCCCCCAGCGCGCAGCCCAGTTGCACAGCATCCGCCAGAGCCACACCCGCCACAAAGCCGAGCTGCGGCATCAGCGGCAGTGGAGCGGGGTCCACCAGCAGATAGCTGGCATAAAAATTACCCTTAGGCGAAACCCAAGGGCGGCCATGACGCCCTCTGCCCTTGGTTTGTTGCAAGGCCAGTATCCAGAGATGTCCCACATCCCCTTCTCTGGCGCGTTGCAAAACCTCGTCATGCGTTGAACCAAGCGTTTCGAAAATTTCGAGCCTGTCAGCCGGATTTAACGAGAGGGCAAATGACAAATTCAGTCCTAAAACAAGGATTGCGCAGCCGCAGCCGCAGCATTCACGATGGGCGCAGGGTAAACCCAGAAGGCCAGAACAAACAGACCGGCGAGAACAAGCACCCAGTCCGAAGTCCAATCCGCCGTATCAAATGCGCCCTTCGATTCGTCAAAATACATGACCTTGACAATCCGCAGATAATAAAACGCACCCACAACCGAGGACAGCACACCAATAACGGCCAGAACATAGAGATGCGCTTCAATAGCCGCGGCAAAGACATAAAACTTGGCAAAGAATCCGGCCAGAGGCGGAATACCCGCCAGCGAGAACATCATCATCGCCAGAAAAAACGCCATTTTGCCATTGGTTCTGGACAAACCGGCAAGATCAGAAATGGTTTCAACAGCCATGCCATTGCGGCGCATCTGGAGAATTGCGGCAAAGGTGCCCAAAGTCATGACCAGATAAATCGTCATATATATAACGACGCCCTGCACACCGTTTTGCGTGCCCGCCACCAGCCCCAGCAAGGCAAATCCCATATGGCCAATCGAGGAATAGGCCATCAGGCGCTTGATGTTGCTCTGCCCGATTGCGGCAAAAGCCCCCAGAAGCATCGACAGCAGAGACAGAAAGCCGATAATCTGCTGCCACTGTGTCAATATGCCGGGAAAAGCCACAGAAATAACGCGCACCGTCATGGCCATGGCCGCCATTTTAGGGGCCGAGGCAAAGAATGCCGTGACAGGGGTTGGCGCACCTTCATAAACATCGGGTGTCCACATGTGAAAGGGAACGGCAGAAATTTTGAAGGCCAATCCGGCAATCAGAAACACCAGACCAAACACAACACCGATCGAGGCGTGACCATGAACAGCCGTGGCAATGCCGACGAAGGACACGGTTCCGGCAAAACCATAGAGCAGCGAGGCCCCGTAAAGCAACATGCCAGACGAGAGAGCCCCCAGAACAAAATATTTCAGGCCGGCTTCGGTGGATTTCAGATTGTCGCGCTGAATGGACGCAATCACATAAAGCGCGAGCGAGGACAGCTCCAGACCCAGATAAAGCGCAATAAGGTCATTGGCAGAGACCATCAGCATCATGCCCAATGTCGAAAGCAACAACAGCACGGGATATTCAAACGAGGCAAAATGTTCTTTTTTAACAAAGTCGATGGACAGGATCAGTGTGACCAAAGCCCCCGCCAGTGACAGAACCTTCATGTAACGACCAAAGGCGTCATTGATGAACGAGCCCGAAAAATCAAGTCCCGTGGCGCTGTGGTCCATGAGGACAAAAATTGCAGCCAGCGCCAGAAGCAGAACCGCGATACGGGAGACAAGTCCGCTGACTTGCTGCCCTTTCCAGGCCCCCAGAAGAACCAAAGCCAGAGCACCGAGAGCCAGAACGATCTCGGGAAGAACCGGAGCAAAAGCGAAAATCGGCGAAATCATCATAAACCTCAGTGAACCGCCAGAGCAGCTGTTTTCATGGATTGGAGAGCAGCGTCATATCCCTTGAGCAGATGGTCAATGGAGGCGGCACTGGCATCAAGGATGGGCTGTGGATGAAAACCATAGTAAATCGTCAGCACAACCAAAGGCACCAGCAGCACCAGCTCGCGCGCGCTCAGATCAGCAATCGTCATCAGTGCGGGCTTGTCCAGCACCCCGAAAATCACCCGGCGATACAGGTAAAGCGCATAGGTGGCCGACAAAATAACACCGAGCGTGGCAAATAATGCCACCGAACTGTTGGCCTTATAGGTGCCGATCAGGGTGAGGAATTCACCGACAAAACCGGAGGTTCCCGGCAGGCCGACATTGGCCATCGTGAACACAAGCATAACCACGGCATAGCGCGGCATCCGGTTGACGAGGCCGCCATAGGCCGCAATATCGCGGGTGTGCATACGGTCATAAACCACGCCCACGCAAAGGAACAAGGCGCCCGCCACAAGGCCATGGCTGACCATCTGATACACCGCACCCTGAACACCCTGCGCATTCATGGCAAAAAGGCCCATGGTCACAAAGCCCATATGGGCCACCGACGAATAGGCAATCAGCTTTTTAATGTCTTCCTGCACCAAGGCCACCAGCGAGGTGTAGACAATCGCCACCACCGAGAGTGTGAACACCAAGGGTGCAAAATAATGCGACGCATCCGGGAACATGGGCAGGGAAAAGCGCAGAAAACCGTAACCACCCATTTTCAGCAGAATGCCCGCCAGAATAACAGAGCCCGCGGTCGGCGCTTCAACGTGTGCATCGGGCAACCATGTATGCACCGGCCACATCGGCATTTTCACCGCGAAAGAGGCAAAGAACGCCAGCCACAGCCATTTCTGCATGGCTGACGGGAAAACCGTGCGCAGCAGCACTTCAATATCAGTGGTTCCGGCTGTCCAATACATGGCCATAATGGCCAAAAGCATCAGGACGGAGCCCAGAAGGGTGTAAAGAAAGAACTTGAAGCTGGCATAAATACGCCGTTTGCCGCCCCAGATACCGATGATCAGGAACATCGGAATGAGACCGGCCTCAAAGAACAGGTAAAACAGCATCAGGTCCAGTGCGGTAAAGACACCGATCATCAATGTCTCAAGCACCAGAAAGGCAATCATATAGTCGCGGACGCGGTAAGTGATCGATTCCCACGAGGCCGCAATGCAGAATGGCATCAGAAACGCCGTCAGCAGCACGAAAGGCATGGAAATACCATCCACACCCAGCTTGTAGATGATCTTGTCCGAGAACCAGTCCCGCTGTTCGACCAGCTGAAACGCGGCGCTGGAGGTATCAAACCGCCCCCAGGCCACGAGCGACACCGCAAAGGTCACCAGCGTGGTCAGCAACGCCACCCAGCGGATATTGCGCAGGGTCGCAGCGTCCTCGCCGCGCAGGGTCAGAAGAATAGCCACGCCAACCAGAGGCAGGAACGTCAGGCCGGAAAGTATGCCAAAGCCAAACATCAGTGAATGCCCCCAATTAGATACCAAGAAATCAGTGCGGCAATGCCGATCATCATCGCAAAGGCATAGTGGTAAATGTAGCCGCTTTGCAGCAACACAACCCTATCCGTCACATTGACCACACGCGCGGCAATACCGTCCGGCCCCATGCCGTCGATGATTTGACCATCGCCACCCTTCCAGAACAGACGGCCAATCCGCATGGCCGGTTTGACGAAAATAAAATCATAAAGCTCGTCAAAATACCATTTGTTGAGCAGGAACTGGTAGAGATGCGGGTTGGCTTTGGCCAGCGCATGGGCCGAACCGGGCCAGCGGATATACATCGCATAGGCCAGCACAAAACCGCCGATCATCATGAAGGTCGGCATCAGGCTCACCAAGGCTGGCACATGCTCCATGTCTTCCAGAATGTGATTGTCCTTGCCGATGAACAGCGCTTCCTTCCAGAAGGCCTCCTCACCGGCTCCGAAAAACACACCTTTAAAGGCAAAACCGGCACAAACCGCACCCAGCGCCAGCACGGCCAGCGGCACCAGCATCACCAGCGGCGATTCATGTGGCTCATGATGATGCTCGTCATGACCGTGATGGTCATCATGAGCATGATGGTCATCATGATGATGCACGGCAGCCGGAGCGCCGAAGAAGGTCATGAACACCAAGCGCCAGGAGTAGAACGAGGTCAGCCCCGCCGCGACAACAACAGCGATAAAGGCATAGACATGCCCGGGACGGTCTGACGCAAAGGCCGCTTCAATAATGGCATCCTTGGAGACAAAACCGGCAAAGCCAAGCGAGGTGAAGGGCAGGCCAAAGCCGGTCAGAGCAAGGGTGCCGATGGTCATCATCCAGAAGGTGAAGGGAATTTTTGTCCTCAGGCCACCCATGTGGCGCATATCCTGCTCATGATGCATGGCATGAATCACCGAGCCCGCGCCTAAAAACAGCAAAGCCTTAAAGAACGCATGGGTAAAGAGGTGGAATATGCCGAGCTGATAGCCACCAACCCCCATAGCCACAAACATATAGCCAAGCTGGCTACAGGTGGAATAGGCAATCACACGCTTGATGTCATTCTGCACCAGCCCGACAGTGGCCGCGAAAAAGGCGGTTGTGCCACCCACTACAGTCACCACAGACAAAGCCGTCGGCGAGAGTTCAAACAATGGCGACAGACGCGCCACCATGAACACACCGGCCGTCACCATGGTCGCCGCATGAATCAGCGCGGAGACAGGCGTCGGGCCCTCCATCGCGTCCGGCAACCATGTATGCAGCAGGAATTGTGCCGACTTGCCGCAAGCGCCCATAAACAGCAGCAGACAGGCCAAGGTCATGGCGTCCCAGTCATAGCCAAACGCCATCACGGATTTGCCAGAAAGCGCGGGCACACTGGCAAAAATCGTCTCGAAACTCACTGCACCGGTCAGCTGAAACACCAAAAAAATGCCCAGAGCAAAGCCGAAGTCGCCGACGCGATTGACAACAAAGGCCTTCATCGCCGCCGCATTGGCCGATGGTTTCTGAAACCAGAAACCAATGAGCAGATATGAGGCCAGACCCACACCTTCCCAGCCGAAGAACATCTGCACCAGATTATCCGCCGTCACCAGCATCAGCATGGCGAATGTGAAGAGCGACAGATAGGCGAAGAAACGCGGGCGGCTCGGATCCTCATGCATATAGCCGATAGAATAGAGGTGCACGAGCGCAGACACGCTATTGACCACGACCAGCATCACGGCGGTCAATGTGTCAATGCGAAAGGCCCAATCCACCTGCAACGCACCGGAGGTCAGCCAGTTGGCCACCTCAACGCGCAAAACCTCATGACCATAACCCACCTGCACAAAGGCCACCCAGGACAAAAGCGCTGAGAGCAGAAGCAGCCCTGTGGTGATAAGCTCGGAAGGACGGGCACCCAACTGGCGGCCAAACAGGCCGGCAATCAGAAAGCCAAGGAGCGGACCAAAGACAATGATCTGAAACATGGGTCTGCTTAGCCCTTCATCATATTGATATCTTCAACCGCGATGGAGCCGCGATTACGATAATAAACCACCAGAATAGCCAGCCCGATAGCCGCTTCAGCCGCGGCCACAGTCAGGATGAACAGTGCAAACACCTGTCCTGTCAGATCTCCCAGAAAGCTGGAAAATGCGACAAGATTGATATTCACCGACAGCAGGATCAATTCCACCGACATAAGAATAATGATCACATTTTTGCGGTTGAGGAAAATTCCGGCAACGCCCAGCGTGAACATTATGGCTGCAACCGTGAGATAATGGCCAAGTGAAATCATGGTTTTACACCCCTGCCCGTGAAGGCACCTTTTTAACTTCCATGGCCGTATCCTTGGTGCGGGCAACCTGCGCGGCAATATCCTGCCGCTTGACACCGTCCTTATGACGCAGGGTCAGCACAATCGCGCCGATCATCGCTGTCAGCAGAATAAAGCCGGAAATCTGGAAGAAATAGACATATTGCGTATAGAGCACATCCCCAAGCGCCTGAGTGTTGCTCATGCCCTCTTTGATCGGCGCGGCGCGGGTGATCAGCTCTGCCGGTGCCTGCATCCATGTGCCCAGCACGAACACCAACTCGATCAGCACGGCAATGCCGATCAAGGCGCCAACGGGCAGATATTGCAGAAATCCCTGTTTCAATTCGGCAAAATCAACATCCAGCATCATCACAACAAACAGGAACAGCACAGCCACCGCCCCGACATAGACAATCACCAGCAGCATAGCGAGGAATTCAGCCCCCAGCAGCAAAAACAAGCCTGCCGCATTGACGAAAGCCAGAATGAGAAACAACACCGAATGCACGGGATTGCGTGCGGAAATCACCATGAAGCTGGACGCCACCATGACAATCGAGAAGAGGTAGAAGAAACCCACTGCCACATTCATCTTTTTTGCCCCCGCTCCGTTTAACCGACGGAGCATTGATATTCAAAATCAGGTTTTGCCTTAACGGTAAGGCGCGTCCAGCGCAATGTTACGCGCCAGTTCACGTTCCCAGCGCGCGCCATTTTCAAGCAGCCTCTGCTTGTCATAGAGCAGTTCCTCACGCGTTTCGGTGGCGAATTCAAAATTCGGCCCCTCGACAATCGCATCCACCGGGCAGGCCTCCTGACAGAAGCCGCAATAAATGCACTTCACCATGTCAATGTCATAACGGGTGGTGCGGCGTGTGCCGTCATTGTTGCGCGGGCCAGCCTCAATAGTGATGGCCTGCGCCGGGCAAATCGCCTCGCACAGTTTGCAGGCGATACAGCGTTCCTCGCCATTGGGATAGCGCCGCAGAGCATGTTCCCCACGAAAACGCGGGCTGAGCTGCCCCTTTTCATGCGGATAGTTCAAGGTCGCTTTCGGCTTGAAGAAATAGCGCATCGACAGAAAAAAAGCCGAGACGAATTCTGTCAGAAAAAGCGAACGGGCTGCCTGATCTAGTCTCATCCCTGCGCTCCAAAAAACTGCAACACACCAGCCACAACCACAACACCCACCAGCGAAATCGGCAGAAACACCTTCCAGCCCAGCCGCATCAGCTGATCATAGCGATAGCGCGGCACAAAGGCCTTCACCATGGCAAACATGAAAAACACCAGAGACACTTTGAGGATGAACCACACCACACCCGGCACCCATGTGAAGGGCGCGAAAGGAATCGGCGACAGCCAGCCGCCAAGAAAGAGAATGGTGGTCATCGCGCACATAGTGACAATGGCGACATATTCCCCCAGCATAAACAGCAAATATGGTGTTGAGGAATATTCCACCATGAAACCGGCCACAAGCTCCGATTCCGCCTCGGGCAGGTCAAAGGGCGGGCGGTTGGTTTCAGCCAGCGCTGAAATGAAGAAAATCACAAACATCGGGAACAAAGGCAGCCAATACCAGCCCAGAAGTCCGTATTTGCCGTCCTGCGCATTGACAATATCGGTCAGATTGAGCGAACCGGCGCAGAGCAGCACCGTAATCAGCACAAAGCCGATCGACACTTCATAGGACACCATCTGCGCAGCAGAGCGCAAAGCGCCGAGAAACGGATATTTGGAATTGGACGCCCAGCCCCCCATGATAATGCCGTAAACGCCCAGCGAAGAAATGGCGAAAATATAGAGAATTCCCACATTGAGGTCCGCGACTGCCCAGCCGCCGGAAAGCGGGATCACCGCCCATGCCGACAGCGCCAGCACCGAAGTCACCAGAGGGGCGAGCAAAAAAACGCCCTTATTGGCCCCCGAAGGAATGATCGGCTCTTTGAACAAGAACTTGAACATATCGGCAAAGCTTTGCAGCAGCCCCCATGGCCCGACCACATTCGGCCCGCGACGCAGCTGCACAGCCGCCCAGATCTTGCGGTCAGCCAGAATGATATAAGCCACGAATATCAGCACGCCGACCAGCAGCGCGAGGCTCTTGATCACAGTCAGCAGCAATCCCAGAAGCATAAGGGTCGAAAACATGATTTACTCCGCCGCCTGTGACAGAGCATTGTGAGCCAGAGCCGAACATTCGGCCATAACCTTCGATGCCCGCGCAATGGGGTTGGTCAGATAAAAGTCTTTCACGGGTGAGGTAAAAGCCGCTTTGCTTAAATTCGCAGATTCGCCCGCGAGATTCACCAAATCCTGCGCATGGCCGGGAGCAATCGCGTCAATTTCGGCAAAATGCGGATAGGCTGCATAAAGAACGGCACGCAGCTGCTCAAGCGAGTCAAATGGCAGCTTATGACCCACCAGATCCGACAAAGCACGCAAAATCGACCAATCCTCACGCGCATTGCCCGGCGGGAAAGCGGCGCGATTGGTCATCTGCACCCGGCCCTCGGTGTTCACATAAGTGGCAGATTTTTCCGTATAGGCAGCGCCGGGCAGAATAATATCCGCAAGATGCGCACCTGCGTCCCCATGCGTGCCGATATAAATCACGCTGGCATTGGCGGGCAGATCGCTGTCATCCGCACCCAGCGAGATGATCACATCGCAGCCGGAAAGGTCGGTCTGTTTCAGGCCCAGATCCAGCGCGCCCACGGCTGCCGCCGAAGTGTGCAGCACGTTAAAGCCATTCCAGCCGTCTTTGAGCAGCCCCAGCGAAACGGCAGCTTTGGCCGTGGCCGCCGCAACACCCTCATGCGCAAGCGCACCGATACCGACAATCATCAGCGGGTGAGACTTATGAGCGGGCCCATGTTCCGTGAAATTCGACAGGCTTTCCGTGCCCGCACCCAGATAGTTGTAGCTATAGGTCAGATCAGCCTGCTCGCCAATAACGCCGGTGAGCAGATTGCCCTGCCGCCAGCGCTTACGGATGCGGGCATTGAGCACCGGCGCTTCCTTGCGCGGATTGGTGCCAATCAACATGATCGCGTCCGCCTGATCAATTCCGGCAATGGTCGAATTGAAAATATAGGAGGCGCGGCCATGGGCCGGGTCAAGCGTGCCCACCGCCTCAACGCTGATAGCGGAAGAGCCAAGGCTGGCGAGCAGGGTCTTGAGGGCAAAAATTTCCTCGACAGCCGCAAGCTGGCCGACAATGGCGCCCAGTTTCGCACCCTTGATCTTGGCCGTCACACTCTGCAAGGCCTCAGCCCAGGAGACCGCGACGAGCTTGCCATCCTTGCGCACAAAGGGACGATCCAGCCGCTGAGTTTTCAGCCCGTCCACCACATGGCGGGTCTTATCTGAAATCCATTCCTCATTGATGGCTTCATTGACACGCGGCAAAATGCGCATCACTTCACGCCCGCGTGTGTCCACCCGAATGGCCGAACCCAGCCCATCCATCACGTCAATGGATTCGGTCTTGTTCAGTTCCCATGAGCGCATGTTGAAGGCGGCAGGCTTGGAGGTCAGCGCACCAACGGGGCACAGGTCCACCAGATTGCCCTGCAATTCGGATGTCATCGCCCGTTCCAGATAGGTGGTGATTTCAACATCCTCACCGCGACCGGTCAGGCCCAGCTCCGTCACGCCTGCCACTTCCGTGGAGAAGCGAACGCAGCGCGTGCATTGAATGCAGCGGTTCATCGAGGTTTTGACCAGCGCGCCGATATATTTATCCTCAACCGCGCGCTTATTTTCAATAAAGCGGGATTGATTGCCGCCAAAGGCCATGGCCTGATCCTGCAAATCACATTCGCCGCCCTGATCACAGATCGGGCAATCGAGCGGATGGTTGATCAGCAGAAATTCCATCACGCCCTCGCGGGCTTTTTTCACCATCGGCGATTTGGTGCTGACCACCGGCGGCTCACCATTCGGGCCGGGACGCAGATCACGCACACCCATGGCGCAGGAGGCGGTGGGCTTTGGCGGGCCGCCCTTCACCTCAACCAGACACATGCGGCAGTTGCCGGCAATCGACAGCCGCTCATGAAAGCAAAAGCGTGGAATTTCAGCGCCCGCCGCCTCACAGGCCTGCAACAGGGTGTAGTCCTGCGGCACGTCCACTTCAATATCATCAATGATGAGCTTGGTCATCCGTTGAACTTTCTTTGTCTTAAACTCTTATCACTGACCGTACACTTATTCCGCAGCCATCCGAACAGGGTCCGAATGCGGATTGGCCGCATATTGATCAATCCTGCGCTCAATCTCAGGCCGGAAATGCGCAATCAGGCCCTGAATTGGCCATGCCGCCGCATCCCCCAGCGCGCAAATGGTGTGGCCTTCAATCTGCTTGGTCACGTCCAGCAGCATGTCGATTTCACGCTTCTGCGCGCGGCCTTCCGCCATGCGGGTCATCACACGCCACATCCAGCCGGTGCCCTCGCGGCAGGGCGTGCACTGGCCACAGCTCTCGTGCTTATAAAAATAAGACAAGCGCGCAATCGCCCGCACAATATCAGTGCTCTTGTCCATCACAATCACCGCCGCCGTGCCAAGGCCGGAGCGCAGCTTGCTCAGCGAGTCAAAATCCATCGGGCAGTCAATAATCTGCTCGGCGGGCACCATGCGCACGGAGGAGCCGCCCGGAATCACCGCCAGAAGATTGTCCCAGCCGCCGCGCACGCCGCCGCAATGGTGGTCGATCAGCTCGCGGAAGGGAATGCTCATTTCTTCTTCGACATTGCAGGGCTTGTTCACATGGCCGGAAATGCAGAACAGCTTGGTGCCCGCATTGTTTTTCGCACCAAAGCCGGAGAACCAGCCCGCGCCACGGCGCAGAATGGTCGGCGCAACAGCAATGGACTCCACATTGTTCACAGTGGTCGGGCAGCCATAAAGGCCCATATTGGCCGGAAAGGGCGGCTTAAGGCGCGGCTGGCCTTTTTTGCCTTCCAGACTTTCCAGCAAGGCGGTTTCCTCACCGCAAATATAAGCCCCTGCGCCGTGATGCACATAAAGGTCAAACGGCCAGCCGTGAATATTGTTTTTGCCGATCAGACCGGCCTCATAAGCCTGCTCAACCGCCGCTTCCAAACGCTCGCGCTCGTGAATATATTCGCCGCGCACATAAATATAGCAGGCATGGGCCTCCATAGCGAAAGAGGCAATCAGACAGCCCTCAATCAGCATATGCGGGTCAGAGCGCATGATTTCGCGGTCTTTACAGGTGCCGGGCTCGGATTCATCGGCATTGACCACCAGATAGCTGGGGCGCGTTGGGTCGGCTTTCGGCATGAACGACCATTTCAGACCGGTGGGGAAGCCTGCCCCGCCGCGCCCGCGCAGACCGGAGGCCTTCATCTCGGACAAAATCCAGTCTTTACCCTTGTCGATCAGGTCTTTGGTGCCATCCCACAGCCCGCGGGAGCGCGCACCGGCCAGGCCCCAGTCGCCATAGCCGTAAAGATTCTTGAAAATCCGGTCTTTATCGCTCAGCATCGTCGCTTGTCCTTAAACCGTCTTGTCGGCCACGAGTGGCCCCGCAGGATAGAGGTCTGTCAGGGTTGTGAGTTTGGCAAAATCGGGCTCGGATGTAACCCGCCCTGTCTGCGAACCTTTGGCCACAGGCCGCCCGGCGGCCAGATTATCCAGCAATGTGTTGAAATTGTCAGGGGTCAGATCTTCATAATAATCATTGTTGATCTGCACCATCGGCGCATTGCAGCAGGCACCCAGACATTCCACCTCAAGCCATGAAAACAGGCCATCGGCAGTGACCGTGCTCTGCGCACCAATGCGCTTTTCCAGCACCGCTTTGATGTCGTTGGAGCCGCGCAGCATACAGGGCGTGGTGCCGCACATCTGGATAAAATATTTACCCACCGGCGCGAGATTGAACATCGTGTAGAAGGTCGCCACCTCCAGCACGCGGATATAGGGCATGTTGAGCAGGGTGGCCACGGCCTCGATCGCCGGTTTGGTCAGCCAGTAATCATTCTGCTCCTGCGCCTTCCACAACAGCGGAATCACGGCAGAGGCCTGACGACCTTCCGGATATTTGGCAATCTGCTTCTGTGCCCAAGCCAGATTTTCCGGATTGAACGCAAAACTTTCGGGTTGCTGATCAGCAAGGCGACGAACGGACATCTATTAGGCCTTTAATTCAATTTATCACAGGCAGGCACGGCACCGGAGTGACACAGATAAGCGGATGTCGCTTTCTGCATAACAAGATAGGCCGTCCCGCTGGGGTCGGTGAACCCTGTTTTCACTTCATAGCCCTGCAGCAACAACTGGGTTACAGGTGGCAGTTTTGAATTTGTCTCGATAGCAGAGTCGGCAGCCATGGCCACACCCGCGCACAGCACAGAGCCGCCACAGGCCATAGCAAGAACCGCATAGCTCTGCACCACCGACACATTCATCTGTCGACCTCCCCGAACACAATGTCCAGAGAGCCGAGAATGGCCGAAACGTCGGCCAGCATATGTTTGCGGCACATGAAATCCATGGCCTGCAAATGCGCGAAGCCCGGGGCCTTGATCTTGCAGCGATAGGGCTTATTGGTGCCGTCCGACACAAGATAAACGCCAAATTCACCCTTAGGCGCTTCGACGGCGGCATAAACCTCACCCTCAGGCACTTTATAACCTTCGGTATAAAGCTTGAAATGATGAATGAGCGCTTCCATCGAGCGTTTCATCTCGCCGCGCTTCGGCGGCACAATCTTGCCCTCAAGCGCGGACACAGGGCCTGTCGCCTCGGTGCTGCGCAGACGCTCGCAGCATTGCTTCATAATGCGGACAGACTGGCGCATTTCTTCCATACGGATGCAATAACGGTCATAACAATCGCCATTTTTGCCGATTGGAATATCGAACTCCAGCTCCTCATAGCATTCATAAGGCTGGGATTTACGCAAATCCCACGGCGCGCCAGAGCCGCGCACCATGACGCCGGAGAAGCCCCATTTCCAGCAGTCTTCCAGTGAAACAACACCAATATCGACGTTGCGCTGCTTGAAAATGCGGTTGTCGGTCAGCAGGCCTTCAAGATCATCACACACCTGCAAAAACGGATCGCAGAAGGCATAAATATCATCAACGAGTTTCGCCGGAATGTCCTGATGCACGCCGCCGGGGCGCACATAGGCCGAGTGCATCCGTGCGCCGGACGCCCGCTCGTAGAAAATCATCAGTTTTTCGCGCTCTTCAAAGCCCCAGAGCGGCGGCGTCAGCGCACCCACGTCCATAGCCTGCGTCGTCACGTTCAGAATATGCGACAAAAGCCGGCCAATTTCCGAATACAGCACGCGGATCAGCTGCCCGCGCTTGGGCACGCTGATGCCGAGCAGCTTTTCAACCGCCATCGCATAGGCATGTTCCTGATTCATCGGCGCGACATAGTCGAGCCGGTCAAAATAAGGCACAGCCTGAAGATAGGTTTTGGCTTCGATCAGCTTTTCAGTGCCGCGATGCAACAGCCCGATATGCGGATCGACACGCTCAACCACTTCGCCATCCAGTTCCAGCACAAGGCGCAAAACGCCATGCGCCGCCGGATGCTGCGGGCCGAAATTGATCGAGAAATTGCGAATATTATGCTCGCCCATCAACCCGCCCCTTACACCTTTGCCTTCTCGTCGCCGGGAAGCACATAGTCTGGCTTGCCCTCCCATGGCGAGAGAAAATCAAAATTTCTGAATTCCTGTGTCAATTTCACCGGCTCATAGACCACGCGCTTTTCGGCATCGTCATAACGCACCTCGACATAGCCGGTGGTCGGGAAGTCTTTGCGCAGCGGATGGCCGTCAAAGCCGTAATCGGTCAAAATGCGGCGCAGATCGGGATGGCCGGAAAAGAGAATGCCATAAAAATCATAGGCTTCCCGCTCATACCAGTTGGCCGCCGGAAACACCCCGATGATGGACGGCACAGGCGTCATTTCATCGGCCTGAATCTTCACGCGGATGCGCATATTGTGGCGCGGTGACAGGAGATGATACACCACATCAAAGCGCTTCTCGCGGCCCGGATAATCCGCGCCGGCCAGATCGGTAAAATTGAGAAACAGACATTCAGGCGCATCGCGCAAATAGGTCAGCACCGCAACAATATGCGCCGCATCCGCCTCCAGCGTCAATTCGCCGAAGGCAACCTTGACGCCCGTCACCGCGCCGCCCAGCGCCGCGGCAATTTTATCTCCAAGCTCCTGCAACATCTGTGTCATCTTTTAGCGCTCGATTGTACCGGTACGGCGGATTTTTTTCTGGAGCATCAGCACGCCATAGAGCAATGCTTCAGCGGTGGGCGGGCAGCCGGGAACATAAATATCCACCGGCACCACACGGTCACAGCCACGCACCACCGAATAGGAATAGTGGTAATAGCCGCCGCCATTGGCGCAGGAGCCCATCGAAATCACATAGCGCGGCTCTGGCATCTGGTCATAGACCTTGCGCAGCGCCGGTGCCATTTTATTGGTGAGCGTGCCAGCGACAATCATCACATCCGACTGGCGCGGGCTGGCGCGCGGCGCAAAGCCGAAGCGCTCCACATCATAACGCGGCATGGAGAGCTGCATCATTTCCACAGCGCAGCAGGCCAGACCGAAGGTCATCCACATCAGCGAGCCGGTGCGCGCCCATTGAATGAGATCATCTGTTGAGGTGACCAGAAAACCCTTATCGGCCAGCTGATCATTGATGGTGCCAAAAAACGGATCATTGGCACCGATCGGCTGGCCGGAAGCATCCACAAGGCCACGCGGCGCAGCTGTCACAGCAGCATGGGTTGAGTCGAGCACTAATCCCATTCGAGGGCACCCTTCTTCCATTCATAAACAAAACCGATGGTCAATACGGCCAGAAACGCAATCATCGACCAGAAGCCCAGCGCGCCGATATGGCGGAAAGCTATGGCCCAGGGAAACAGGAACGCCACTTCCAGATCAAAAATGATGAACAGAAGCGACACCAGATAGAAGCGAATATCAAATTTCATACGCGCATCATCGAAGGCTTTGAAGCCGCATTCATAGGCGGAAAGCTTTTCGGCGTCCGGCGCCTTATAGGCCACCACAAAAGGCACAAGCAGCAAGGCCCCGCCGATCACCAGCGATAGGGCCATAAATATGACCAGGGGCAGATAGTCAGTAATCACACTTGGCGAAATCACATTTGGCATGTGTTGTTCCTGTTGAGGTTCACGCAACCATTCCTGTCACGATTATCGCAGCGCACACAAACAGGCAAGCCAAAATGCCGGCCGCGCACAATTCATTCCTGCGTTTTTTGCTCTGCCGCACGGGAACGTGCCGCTTGCACCTGTGCGGCCATAGCCGCCTGCGCCTCCGGCTGGATAAGGCCAGCCGACATGATGAGCTTGAAGGCATGGTCCGGCGTCATCGGAATCTCAACCACCTCCCGCACCGGCAGAAATATGTAAAAACCGGTTGTCGGATTGGGCGTGCAGGGCAAAAACACCGAAATATAGTCCTCGCCCTGCGGTAAATGCTGCTTCACCGCCCCCTCCGGCGCGGAAGAGATAAAGGCCAGCGACCACATGCCCCGCCCGGGATATTCCACCAGACAGACCTTGCGAAAAGATGTTCCATTCTTGGAAAACAGCGTTTCGAAAATCTGCTTCATGCTCTTATATATGCCGCGCACCACGGGCATACCGTCCAGCAGCCGCTCGCTGAGGCGCACAAATGTATGCCCGACCAGATTTGCGGTCAGAAACCCCAGCAGAGTGAGGCCAATAGCCGCAATGATCACGCCAAAGCCCGGCACATGGAAGGGCAGATACGAATCAGGCCACAGGCTTGTCGGCACAAGTGGCCGCACCCAGTGGTCAACCGTATCAATAAACCACCATGTGATATAAAGGGTGACCGCCAGCGGCCCGACCAGAATAACCCCTGTCAGAAAATAATTGCTGAGACGAGATCCGGGGCCTTTGTGCGACGGCGCTTTCGGCAGTTCGGTCATGGCATTGCCTTTGATTGGACTATGGTCTGCATAGAATGGACAGGCTCATACATCAAGTGCTTTGAGCCTAGCAGGTCAGCATGACATAAATACATTCATAATTTTCGCCCGCGAAATAGATCGGCCTGAAGCCCGCAAGGCGCATGAATCGGCGCAGATATGAAAGATTCTATCATTCAACACAGCAACCGGACTGATAATAAATGACGTATTTCATCGCAATCCGGCTGCTGTGACGTGAAATGAGCCTGTTCGGCGCAAGGCTGATCTATCGGATTCTGCCTTGTGCTGCTAACAGAATTGCACGGCTGGCCTCAGCCATAGCACTGCTGAGGCCCTTCAATTCAGCCCCAAAGAGGCTAAAACAGATAAGCGGGAGATCATAATGCCAAATAAGCGCCCAACCGTTGCCGACCTGCGTGCATTGAAGGGAAAGCGGCAGCTCACCATGCTGTTTGTTGACACGCCCGAGGAAGCGGCTGCGGCCAGTCTGGCGGGCATTGATATTCTTTCCATCATTGATCCGGTCTGGACACCGGAAATGCGCGCCGCCGCCGGACATTGCTTTGTGCAGGTCGGCCTGCTCTATGGCGAATTGTGCACCTATGAGGATTATCTGCGCGCCGCCCATCGCGCCATCCGCATTGGCGGAGATGCGGTATATTGCGCGGCCAGCCTCGACACCATCACCAAACTGGCCGCCGAGGGCATTCCGGTGATCAGCCATGTCGGCCTGATTCCCTCCAAGGCCACCTGGACCGGCGGCTTCAAAGCGGTGGGCAAAACATCCGAAAGCGCGATGAGCATCTATCATCATGTCAAACAGCTTGAGGCGGCCGGAGCCATTGGTGCCGAACTGGAAGTGGTGCCCGACCGTGTTGCGGCAGAAATCTCGAAGCGGACATCCCTCATCATGCTCTCCATGGGGGCGGGTGCCGGCGGTGATGCGCAATATCTTTTTGCCGAGGACGTGCTGGGCTATACGCGCGGGCACAAACCGCGCCACGCCAAGACCTACCGGAACTTCCGCGCCGAACTTGAGCGCTTGCAGCAGGAGCGGATTGCCGCTTTCAAAGAGTTTCGCGCCGATGTCGAAACAGGTGCCTATCCTGCCCCCGAACATGTTGTGCCGATTGAAGATCAGGAATTTGCCGATTTTCTTAAAAAACTGCCGGACTGATCCGGACAAACAATGCCGGATAGGCTGAAACTGATTTTCAGCACAGGGATGAAATAAGGCTTGGCAAACGGGCAATCTGCTTCATAAATAAGCTGACGGTTTGGTCAGCTTATTATGAGGCGGAAATGGTCGCAACTCTGTTCAATGCGTCAGGTGCCGCGCCTCTGGTTCTGATTTGCGAACATGCGTCCCATGTCATTCCGGCAGATTATGCGGCGCTTGGCCTGCCCCCCTCGGAACTGAAACGCCATATCGCATGGGATCCCGGCGCCCTGCCTGTGGCTAAAGCACTGGCGCAGGCGCTGGATGCGCCACTGGTTTTTGCCACGGTTTCACGCCTTGTGATTGATCTCAACCGCGCGCCTTCGGATTTTGATTCTATCCCTGAAATCAGCGAAACAACCTCCATTCCCGGCAATATCGGCCTGTCCCAGACTGAAAAAGCCGCACGGGCAAACGCCTATTATGTGCCGTTTCATGCGGCTGTCGATGAGGTGATACGGCAAAAGCCCGACCTTCGCGCCATTCTCTCGGTGCATAGTTTCACACCCATATATAAAGGCATTGCGCGCCCCTGGCATATCGGCCTGATCACCGGCCCTGATGAGAGTCTGGCGCAAGATATGCTTAAATATCTGAAACAGGACAATGATTTAATAGCGGATATTAATGTGCCTTATGCGCCCTCTGACCGCGTTTATCACACGCTGGACCGGCATAATCCAGCCAACAGGTTCAGAACGGCGATGATCGAATTGCGCAATGATCTGATTGCGACGGTCGATGGCCAGAATGAATGGAGTGAACGTCTCTCTCATTCCATTCAATCAGCTTTGAGCTTATAACCACACTCGGATCGGGAGAAGATGCATGACCATAAAGCGGCCGCAAAACGCGAAAGAGGCCATTGAAGCGGTGCGGGCGAGCGGTGCGCATCACGTCAAGGTGGGTGTTTTTGATGTTGATGGCGTGTTTCGCGGCAAATATCTCGAACGCTCCAAGTTTGAATCGGCAATGGAAAAAGGCTTCGGCTTTTGTGATGTGGTGATCGGCTGGGACTCAAACGACCAGCTTTATGACAACACCACGCTCACCGGCTGGCATACCGCCTATCCCGATGCCGGCGCGCGGCTTTTGCCGGACACCATGCGCCTCATTCCCTATGAGGACAACTGCCCGCTGTTTATCGGTGAATTCACCGGCCATGCCGCCCATGCCTGCCCGCGTGGGCTGCTGGGCCGCGTATTGGCGCGGGCCGATGCCATGGGCTATGCGGTGAAATCGGCAGCCGAATTTGAATTTTTCGTGTTCGAGGAAACACCTAATTCGGTGCGCGAGAAAAACTATCAGAATATGAAACCGCTCTCGCCCGGCTTTTTTGGCTATTCCCTGCTGCGCGCGGGGGTTCATTCTGATATTTACCACGAGATGCTCAATTTTTTTCGTGAATTTGACGTGGAAATTGAGGGCCTGCACACCGAAACCGGCCCCGGCGTGCTGGAGGCCGCCATCAAGGTGGATGATGCCATGCGCTCGGCGGATAAAGCCGCGCTGTTCAAGACCTTCACCAAAATTCTGTTTCAGCGCCGTGGCCTGATGGCGACCTTCATGGCCAAATGGTCACAGGACTGGCCCGGCCAGTCCGGCCATCTGCATCTGTCGCTGAATGATAAAACCACCGGCAGGAGCATATTTTATGATGACAGCCAGCCGCACAGCATGTCGCAAGAGATGCGCTGGTTTCTGGGTGGGCAGCAGGCGCTTTTGCCCGAATTCTTGTCGATGATTGCCTGCACGGTCAATTCCTACACGCGGTTGATTCCCGGCTTCTGGGCGCCAACTTCGGCGACATGGGGCGTTGAAAACCGCACCTGCGCGCTGCGGGTGATTCCCGGCAGTGAAAAAAGCCAGCGGGTCGAGGTGCGCGTCGCTGCCGCCGACATCAACCCCTATATTGCTTTTGCCGCCAGTATCGGCGCCGGATTATGGGGCATTGAGCACAAGATCGAGCCGGATGCGCCGATTGTCGGCAATGCCTATGCCGCCAAAATTCCGGCCAAACGCAATTTTCCACGCACACTCACAGAAGCCGCCGAACGTTTGCAGCGCTCAAAAGCGGCCCGGGAATTGTTTTCCGACCTCTTTGTGGATCATTATGCCGCAACCCGCCTCTGGGAGGAGCGCGAGGCGCGCAAGGCCATCACCGACTGGCAGCTTGCCCGCTATTTTGAAATCATCTGACGGAGACCAAACATGACCGACCTTGTCTGCATTTCTCCGATTGACGGGCGCGAGATTGCCCGCCGCCCGCTGGCCACACAGGCCCATATTGACCATGTGATGAAAGCCGCTCATGCGGCGCAAAAACACTGGGCGCATGAGCCGGTTAAACAGCGCGCAGACGCCGTTTTGCGCTTTCTCGACGCCCTTCTGGCGATGAATCAGGATGTTGTGCCGGAACTGGCGCTGCAAATGGGCCGCCCCGTGCGCTATGGCGGCGAATTTCGCGGCGTCGAGGAGCGTATCCGCCACATGGCGGCCATTGCTGAAGACGCGCTTGCGCCCCTCACGCCCCAGCCCACACGCGACGGTTTCACCCGCTTGATTGAGCGTGAGCCACTCGGCGTGGTGCTGGTGATCGCGCCGTGGAACTATCCCTTTCTGACGGCTGTCAACACCATTGCCCCTGCCCTGATTGCAGGCAATGCCGTTGTGCTCAAACATGCCACGCAAACACTGCTTGCGGGTGAGCGTATTGCGCAGGCGATGGAGAAAGCGGGCCTGCCGGAAGGACTGTTCGCCAATCTGCACCTCAGCCATGACCAGACCGCAGCAATTCTGACCAAAAAACAAGTGAATCACTGTAACTTTACCGGCTCGGTCCATGGTGGCCGCACCATTGAGCGCGCGGCGGCGGGCACCTTCATCTCGCTGGGGCTGGAGCTGGGCGGCAAAGACCCCGCCTATGTGCGTGAGGACGCTGATCTGGCCTATGCGATTGAAAATATTGTCGATGGTGCCTTTTTCAATTCCGGACAATGCTGCTGCGGTATTGAGCGCGTCTATGTGCATGAAAAGCATTTTGACGCCTTTGTTGAGGGCACGGTCGCTTTAACGCGAAAATATGTGCTCGGCAATCCGCTGCATGAGGCCACGACACTGGGGCCAATGGCCACTGCCAAAGGCGCAGATGTCGTGCGGGCGCAAATTCAAGATGCAATCGCCAAAGGCGCGAAGGCGCATATTCCGGCGTCTGATTTTCCGGTGGATATTGGCAAAGGCCCCTATCTGGCCCCGCAAATTCTCACCCATGTTGACCATTCCATGGCGCTGATGCGGGAGGAAAATTTTGGCCCGGTGATCGGCATTATGAAAGTGGCGGATGATGTCGAGGCCGTGCATCTGATGAACGACAGTCCCTATGGCCTCACCGCCTCCATCTGGACGCAGGATGCCGAGGCCGCCCACCGTCTTGGCCGCCAGATTGAAACCGGCACAGTCTTTATGAACCGATGTGACTATCTTGACCCCGCGCTGGCCTGGACCGGCGTTAAGGACACAGGGCGCGGCGTCTCCCTCTCCGAAATCGGCTATGCCATGCTCACCCGCCCCAAAAGTTTCCATCTTAAAACCAAAATCTGAAAGTCTCCCATGTCGATACGCGCAAACTGGAACTATCCCACCACCATCTGGTTCGGTGCGGGCCGCATTGCGGATCTGCCCGCAGCCTGCCAAAAAGCGGGCATGAACGCGCCTTTGCTGGTCACCGACCCCGGCCTTGCCGCCATGCCCATGATCGACGAGGCCATGACCGCGCTCAAAAATGCGGGGCTGAATGCGGGCCTGTTTTCAGCCGTTAAATCCAACCCCGTTGAATCCAATGTCTATGCAGGGCTTGAGGTGATGCGCGCAGACAAGCATGATGGCGTCATCGCCTTTGGCGGCGGATCAGCGCTGGATGTCGGCAAGGTGATCGCCTTTATGGCGGGGCAAACCCGCCCGATGTGGGACTTCGAGGATGTCGGCGACTGGTGGACCCGCGCCAATCCGGATGGCATTGCGCCTATTGTGGCCGTGCCCACCACCGCAGGCACAGGCTCGGAAGTGGGCCGCGCCGGGGTTATCACGCAGGAGGCCACCCACACCAAAAAGGTGATTTTTCACCCCGCGATGATGCCGAAAATCACCATCTGCGACCCCGCCCTGACGGTTGCCCTGCCTGCAAAGCTGACAGCAGGCACCGGCATGGATGCGCTGGCGCATTGTCTGGAGGCCTATTGCGCCCCCGGCTATCATCCCATGGCCGATGGCATTGCCGTTGAGGGCATTCGTCTGGTGAAAAAATCCCTCGCCCGCGCCGTCAAACATGGTGCGGATTTGGACGCGCGTGCCGATATGATGTCGGCTGCCGCGATGGGCGCCACCGCCTTCCAGAAAGGCTTGGGGGCGATTCATGCGCTCTCGCATCCCGTTGGCGCGCTCTATGATACCCATCACGGCCTGACCAATGCGGTCTTTATGCCCTATGTGCTGGCCTTCAACCGCACAGCCATTGAGGAGCGCATCAGCCGCCTCGCGGCCTATATCGGCCTTGAGGCGAGTTTTGACGCCTTTCAGCGCTGGATTCTAGGACTTCGTCAAGATATTGGAATTGCTCACACATTGCGTGATCTCAATATACCCACAGACAGGCTGGACGAAATCGCCGCCATGGCGATTGTTGACCCCACCGCAGGCGGCAATCCGGTTGAACTCACCTTGGAGGGCGCCAAAGCCATCTTCATGGCCGCATATCAGGGCAAGCTGTAATGGCGCTGGCCGGACTTCTCTTTGATAAAGATGGAACACTGATCCATTTTAACGCAACGTGGAATCCGGCCATGCTGTCAGTGCTGCAACAGCAGGCGAAAGGCAATGCGGCGGTGTTGCACCGTCTGGCCACCGCGCTGGATTATGATCTGGAAACATCGGCCTTTCACCCCAAGGCCGCCTTTGTTGCCGGTGCCTGGGGGGATTTTGGCAGCGATTGGGCCGCCGCACTCGGCCAGACCAATGATCAGGCATTTGAGAACGCAACCAACACATTGCTGATCGAGGCCTGCCTGCGCACTCTTGCGCCTGTTGGCGCACCGGTTGATATTGCCCGCCGTTTAACCGCGCGCGGGGTGCTTCTGGGCATTGCCACCAATGATGCCGAACTTGCCGCCCGGCATCAGGCAGAGGCGCTGGGGCTGACCCCGCACTTAAGTTTTGTTGCGGGTTATGATTCCGGTTTCAAGCCCAAGCCGGCCCCCGATATGGTTCAGGGCTTTGCCCGAACAATCGGCACCGAACCTGCCCGCATCGCAATGGTTGGCGACTCGCTGCATGATATGGAAGCCGCCAGACGCGCAGGCGCTGTCGCCATTGGTGTGCTCACCGGCCCGCTCAAACGCCATGAATTTGCCGGACATGCCGACCATATCATTGACTCTATTGCTGATTTGCCGGATTTAATGGACAGGATTTAAGCCAGAACCAGCACATCATCCGGGCTGAAATAAAGCGTCACCTCGCTGCCCCGCACGGGCGGCGGCGCAGCGGGGCTGTTGAATGTGTCAAATGACACTATATTCGCACCAAATTTGACCTTGATCCGCACAACCGACCCGAGAAAGCTGACCTCGTCAATCCGGCCCTTCAACTGATTGCTGCGCCCCGCATCCGGCACCAGCGACACAGTCTCCGGACGCAGAGCCAGCATCATCGGCTGGTGTTCAGCTCCGGCATATGCAGTCCCTACGCGAATATGCTGGCCATCGACGTCAAATAGGGTGCCCTCAAGCCGCTGCGCCTTGAGTTGGTTCAGCGTGCCAACAAAAGAGGCGACAAAACGGGTTTTGGGCCGGTTGTAAATTTCAAACGGCGTGCCGATCTGGTCTGCCCGGCCCTCATTCATCACCACAATACGGTCTGACATGGAGAGGGCTTCCTCCTGATCATGCGTGACATAAATGGTGGTGATGCCTAAGGCGCGTTGCAGACTGCGGATTTCGTCACGCAAGGAAATGCGGATTTTGGCATCCAGCGCCGACAAGGGCTCGTCCAATAGCAACACCTGCGGCTTGACGGCAATGGCGCGGGCCAGCGCCACACGCTGCTGCTGCCCGCCGGAAAGCTGGTAAGGAAAACGGTTGCCAAGCTGCGGCAGCTTGATCATCTCCAGCATTTCCACAACGCGCGCCTTGATCTCGGCGGCAGGCTTTTTCGCCACCTTCATGCCAAAGGCAATATTATCCGCCACAGTCAGGTTGGGAAACAGCGCATAAGACTGAAACACCATGCCCACATTGCGGCGGCTGGGGTGAAGATCTGTCACGTCCCTGCCATCAATCCGCACTCGGCCATCAGAGGGTGTTTCAAAGCCGGCCACCATACGCAGCGTGGTGGTTTTGCCGCAACCACTCGGGCCGAGAAAAGACACAAATTCGCCCCGTTCAATATTGAGCACAAAGTCATGCACAACCGCATTTGCGCCATAGGTTTTTCGCAGATTTTGCAGCTCGACAAAAGCCATGATTCTTTCCGTTTATCTTGAGGCGGCGCGGCGGTTGCCGCCGAAAACCTGCATCAGACCCATGCAGGCCCATGTCACAACAAAAGCAATAATCGCCAGCGCCGCCGGTTCATAAGCGCGGTTGGCCCCGATCAACTGCAAATAAGGCCCGAAGGCCGGACGATCCAGCAGGCTGGCCAGCGTAAACTCGCCAATGACAATGGCAAAGGTGAGAAAAGCGCCGCTCAAAATCGCAGACCGGATATTGGGGAAAATAACCGTGAACAGAATGGTGCCCCAGCCCGCGCCAAGGCTCTCCGCCGCCTCGGTCAGGGTGCGCACATCAATGGCGCGCAGGCCCGTATCCACCGCGCGATACATATAGGGCAGCGCCAGCGTTACATAGCCGAAGGTCAGAAGCAGATCCGTGCCGCGCGGCGTATCCGTCAAAGGCAGATAGGACGAACTGTTATACATCCGCAAATAGCCGAACACGAGCACAATGGCCGGAATAACCAACGGCATAAGCGTGATAAACTCCACCACAGGCCGCAATTTCGGCAATTTGAGCTGCACCCAATAGGCCGTGGGCACCACCAGCAAAATCCCGACCACAATGGTCGCCAGCGCCAGCACGCTGGAATAGAGAAAGGAGGCCTGAAAGCGCGGGTCGCCCAGCACAATACGATAGGCCTCAAAGGAATATTCCCCTCGCTTGAGGCGCAAGGAAAATTCAAAGGTGCCAATCAGCGGCACGAGAAAATAAATCGCGCCAAACAGCAGGGTTGCCCAGGGGCCAAAGGTCGATTTTTTCATTTCAGCCACCGCTCGGAGCGTGTGCGCAGCCAGATATAGGCAATATTGGAGGCGCCGGTGATCAGAATCATGCCCAGCGCCAGCGCATAGCCGAGTTTCTGATCATGCAGCACATCACCGCGAATTTGCGCATAGAGTAAAATGGTCACGATATTGAGCGAACTTCCCGTCAAGGCATAGGCCGTGGCCACAGCGCCAAAGGAATTGGCAAACAGCAGCAAAGTCGCGCCCAGCAGGCTCGGCCAGAGCACCGGCAAAGCGACATAGCGCCAATATTGCACTGAACTTGCGCCTAAAATGCTGGAGGCCTCGCGCCATTCCTTCTTCAATCCATCCAGCGCAGGCGTTAAAATCAGCACCATCAGCGGAATTTGAAAATAGAGATAGGTGAGTGTGAGACCAAAGAAATTGAGAAGATTAAAGCCGGTGCTGTAGAGATTGAATCCAAAATAATTCATCAGCACCAGCGTCACCAGACCATTGCGGCCAAGGGTTGCCAGAAAGGCAAAGGCCAGCGGCACGCCAGCAAAATTCGAGGCCACACCGCTGAATGTCATCAAAACAGAGCGCACCCAAGCCGGCAATCCGCCACCCACAGCGGCATAGGCCAGAAAAAAGCCGAACAGAGCACCGCCCAGCGCTGAGGCCGCACTGATTTCAAAGCTGATGACATAGGCCCGAATGATCGAGGGCTGAAACAGCCGGATGATATTATTGAATGTGAAATGCCCATCGGCATCCTGAAAGCCGCCCAGAACCAGAGAACTGGTGGGCAGAATTAAAAACAGCAATGTAAAGACAAAAAAGGGCGCAACGCCCAGCCAGCTCCAGCTCAATCGTGCAAAGATTGATTTGCGCGGTGCAGTGAATGAGGAAACCGTCACATCAGGCCCGATTCTTGAAATAAGCGCCCCACTCAGGTGAGCGGGGCGCTTGTATCAGATTACTTGGCGACGTTCGCACCCACAACCGAGTCCCATTGCTTGGTGATGGTTTCTTTCGCCGCGCCCTGCTCCGCCAATGTCGGGAACACAGCTTTGGCATAGGCTTCCGGCGCGGGCAACTTGGCCAGAACATCCGCCGGAATCTTCTTTGATGCTGCCAGATCGTTGAAACGGATCGGGTGGCAATAGCCCTTCAGCCAGCCGATTTGACCGGCGTCGGAATAAAGATATTCCATCCAGAGCTTGGCGGCATTGGGGTGCGGTGCATAGGCGCTGATGGCCTGCACATACACACCGGCCACAACACCGGACTTCGGCACGATGACCTCAACCTTCGGGTTGCCCTTCAAAGTGTCACGGTCGGCCAGAGCATTATAGTCCCAGCGCAGCACGATCGGGGTGGCACCCTGTGCCAGCGATGCGGCCTTGCCGATCACCGGCACGAAATTGCCCGATTTGTTAAGGTCGGCAAAGAACTTCAGACCGGCATCGCCAGCCTTGGCGACATCGCCGCCCGTGGCGGAAAGACCAGCGGCAAACACGCCCTGCACCGCCTGATTGGCCGAACGCGGATCACCGGCCAGCGCTACCGCATTCTTATATTCGGCAGACTGAAGATCAGCCCAGTCGGCTGGCATTTTCTTCACGAGATCGGCATTCACCTCAAAGGCCATAACGCCATAATAATCGCCATACCAGAAGCCATCCGCATCCTTGGCACTGTCCGGAATGGTCGCCCAAGTTGAAACCTTATAGGGCTGGATCAGACCGTCCGCCTTGGCTGATGGGCCGAAGGACAGGCCGACGTCGATCACGTCCGGAGCCTGCGGGCCCTTGTTGGTTTTATTGGCCTTGATGGCCTCAACCTCATCACCCGAACCGGCATCCGGGTTCAGCTCATTGATGGTGAGGCCATATTTGGCCTTGAACCCGTCGATCACGTCGCCGTAACCGCACCAGTCATGCGGCAAGGCAATAACGGTCAGCTGCGCTTCTTTTTTGGCGGCGGCAACGAGATCGTCCATGGAGTCAGCAGAGGCCGCACCCATTGCCGCAAATGTTGTCAAAGCCACAATGGATGTCATCGTCAAAAAGGATGTTTTCATTCTACGCTCCCGTGGTCAGGCGGGAAAATCAACCCGCTCTTGATAGTGCGGAACTAATACGATCTTGATTACAGATTTGTGTCAAGGCGGAAGAATTATAAATTATGACAATTTTATGAATAAATAAATGTGTCAAAATATCGGATTAAATCATTGTTGTTGTTTTAAATTTTCAAATCTGACCAATAAGTCAAATCAGTCAGTGACATAGCGGCGTAAATCACTTCATTTTGTTGTATTGCACAAAATTATCGGCGGGGTGAGCTGGCTGATAAATCCGCTGCCCTGATACACCTGAATATTGGAGGCACCGGGCGCGAGCAAAAACGACCCCTGCACAATCTGGCTGGTCTGCGTCTCGGTGAGCAGCGCCCAGCTGAAGGTGCACAGTTGTGCTGGCGCATGAGGTTTGGTCTGGCTGCACATAAGCTGCGCGCCGCCCTGCATGGCCGCGCCGCCGCAGGTGACCGGACTCTCCGCTCTGGCCGGAACACCCCCCGCCAACAACAGCCAGGCAACAGCCAGAAAACCGCGCTGAAGCGCATAGCTCTTATGCAAAATCAGAGTCCCGCGCATTTCACATCTCCGGCAGCTTGTATCATAACCATATATGCTATAATTATGATTATTGTAAGCATATATATGAATAACAGAGCCGCTGACTATGGACAAGGCCAAACCCACCCTAGGATTTCTGCTGCATGATGTGGCGCGCCATTTGCGCAAGCGCTTTGAGCAGCGGGCCAAGCATCTTGGCCTGACACGGTCGCAATGGCAGACACTGGCCTATCTCGCCAATTATGAGGGCATCCATCAGGGCGGGCTGGCAGACATTCTGGAATTTGAACCCATCACGCTGGTGCATATTCTCGATAAATTGGAAGACCGCGGCCTGATCGAGCGCCGCCGCCACCCGAGCGACCGGCGCGTCTGGCAGCTGTTCATGTGCGAGGCCGCAAAGCCCCTTGTGGCGGAAATGCGCATCATCGGCGAGGCCACCCGCAATGAGGCCTTGCAGAATCTGTCATTGCCGGAGCGGGATCAGCTGCTCGATATGCTCACCAGAATGAAACTGAATCTGATCGAGGCCTGCCGCCTGCCGGTTGAGGAAAGACACAACCAATGACCAATGCGCAAATATCCCCTGCTTCATCAAAAATCCGCTTCGCTTTGTTTATCGCCCTGCCGGTAGCCTTGATTTTTGCCATATATTTTTATGCGGAAGGCGGTCAGGTGATCTCGACCGACAATGCCTATGTGCAGGCGGATGTTGTCGGTGTCTCCACAGACGTGTCCGGCACGGTTGCCGCCATTGAAGTGAAAGACAACGAACAGGTGCATCAGGGACAGGTGCTGTTCCGGCTGAAACAGGATGCGTTCAAAACCGCACTGGAGGGCGCTGTGGCGCAGCTGGGCACAGTGCGCAACCAGATTTTGACCTTGCAGGCCTCCTATACCCAGTCTCTCGCGCAGATCACGCAGGCTGAAGCCGATATTTCCTTTTACGAAACTGCCTTCAAGCGGCAGGAAGATCTGGTTTCCAGCTCCTCAACCTCCCGCGCCGCTTATGATCAGGCCAAGCATGATCTGGACAGCGCCCGTCAGCGGGTGATTGTGGCCAGAGCGCAGGCCCAGACCATGCTGGCGCAGCTTGGCAATGATCCGGCGCAGCCGCTGGAGCAGAATCCCTTTTATGTGCAGGCGCAGACCGGCGTTGACAATGCCCAGCGCGACCTCAATGACACCATTGTCAAAGCCCCCTTCGACGGCATTGTCACCAATGTCAATGCGCTGCAAGTGGGCGCTTATCTGCCGGCCTCGCAGCCCGGTTTCTCGCTGATTTCCAACAAAAATATCTGGATCACCGCCAGCCCGAAAGAGACAGAGCTCACCTTTGTCAAGCCGGGCCAGTCTGTGCGCATCCATGTGGATACCTATCCGGATATGGAGTGGCATGGCGAGGTGGCGAGCATTTCGCCCGCCTCCGGAGCCAGTTTCTCGCTGCTGCCAGCGCAAAACACCACCGGCAACTGGGTGAAAGTGGTGCAGCGCATTCCCCTGCGTGTTTCTATTTCCGATCTTGACGGCAAGCCGCCACTGCGGGTCGGCATGAGCGTCATTGTCGATATTGATACGAAGCACCCGCGCGGCCTGCCGGACTTTTTGCAGGCTGTGTTTGACCTTTTCGGCCAGAAAAAGAATGTCTGACGCCGCCTTCACGCCGGTTGCCAATCGCGGCGCCATCACCGCCTGTGTCATTCTGGCGGTGATCATGCAGGCGCTGGACACCACCATCGCCAATGTGGCCCTGCCCTACATTCAGGGCAGCGTTTCGGCCAGCGCTGACCAGATCAACTGGGTTCTGACCTCTTATATTGTGGCGGCGGCGATCATGACCCCGCCGTCGGGGTTTCTCTCGGCTAAATTTGGCCGGAAAAAGGTTCTGCTGACCGCCATTGCCGGATTTGTCTTTGCTTCGGTTTTATGCGGGCTGGCGCAGTCCTTACCGCAGATCGTGGCCTTCCGCCTGTTGCAGGGCTTTTTTGGCGCGGCGCTGGTGCCGTTGAGTCAGGGCTTTCTTCTGGATATTTACACCCTGGAAGAGCGCGGCGCGGCCATGGCGCTGTTTGGCGTCTCTGTCATGGTGGGGCCGGTGCTGGGCCCTGTGATCGGCGGCTGGCTCACCGCCAATATCAGCTGGCGCTGGGTTTTTTACATTAATGTGCCCATTGGTTTGTTGGCCTTTTCCGGCATTGTCCTGTTTGTGCGGGAGACCAAGATCGACGCGCTGGCCCGGCTGGACTGGTTCGGCTTTGCCGCCTTGAGCATTGGCATCACCTCGCTGCAACTTTTCCTAGATCGGGGTGAGCAACTCGACTGGCTCTCCTCCGGCGAGGTTATGATTGAAGGTATCATCTCGGCCAGCGCCTTTTATCTTCTGCTGGTGCATATGTTCACCCGGAAGAACAGTTTTGTGAATCCAAGGCTGTTTCTGGATCGAAATTTTGCCGTCAGCATGTTTTTCATCTTTATCATCGGCGTGACCTATCTGGCCTCATTGGCGCTGATGACGCCCTATTTGCAAACATTGATGGGCTATCCGGTGATTACGGCGGGCATTGTCATGGGCCCACGCGGCATGGGCACCATGGCCAGCATGTTCATTGTTGGCCGCATCATGGGCAAAATCGACACGCGAATCTTGTTGCTGTTTGGTCTGGGCCTGACCGCATGGGCCATGAATGAAATGACCGGATGGACCCCTGATGTCTCGCAATGGACAATTATTTATGTCGGTTTTATACAGGGCAGCGGATTGGGCTTTTTGTTTGTGCCCCTCACCACCATTGCTTTTTCCACCCTGCCCGCCGCCATGCGCGGCGAAGGCACAGGGCTTTATAATCTCTCGCGCAATATTGGCTCCAGCGTCGGCATATCCATTGTCTCGGCGCTGCTGATTGAAAATGTGCAGATCGGCCATGCCGCCATTGGTGCCTATGTCACACCCTTCAACCACGCCTTTGCCCTGCCTGCGGCGCGGCACATGTTTTCGCCGCTGAAACTGGCCAGCCGTGCGGCGCTGGATGGTGTCATCAATCAGCAAGCGACCATCATCGCCTATATGGATGATTTCAAACTGCTGATGCTGATGTCCCTGTTTGCCATGCCGCTGGTTGTGCTGTTGCGTCAGCCCAAACGCGCGGCACCGCTGCCGCAAGACTATGCCGTGATGGAATAGTTCACTCGGCCTCCAGCGCCTTGCGAAAATTCAGCAAATCCTGTTTGCGGGTGGCATTCGAATATCGCCATTAAATCGATAATGGCCACAGCATAGGCAGATGAGCCATTCATGATGCAAAGAATAATGCGCTAAACCATAAGATATATCCTGCATTGAAAGCAGCATTCTGCGCAAGCGCTACAGCCTAACAATCATACAATAGCAATCTATAAACATACAAAAACTAAACGATTACACTCAAAACCGCGACTCTGTAAGACCATTTCACAGGATGGCACAAAAACAACAAATATAAAAGCCATATGATAGTATAAAAATTACAATCTATAGTTGTAAATAAAATTATTGAATACAAAAAATATACTATACATTAATAAATTCTTTATATCATACGCCCACACACTCTAAGCGGGTAAAGGGCAGGTCTATGAAATTATCCATCGCACACTCATTCAAATTATTTGGTATAATCATCATAGTTGGATTGCTGACAACAACCTTTGCGAGCTCTTTCGCCCTTTTTAAACTCAAAATTGGCAGTACAGCCTATGAGACCATCGTTGCCAGCAAGGATCTTGTAGCCGACATTCTGCCCCCGCCGGAATATATTTTGGAGGCCTATCTGGAAGTCAACCTAGCCTTAAACGAGCCCGAAAAACTATCTGAACATATAAGAAAACTTGATAAATTGCAGGCTGATTATAATGATCGCCGCACCTATTGGCAAAATTCAAGCCTATTACCAGATGACCTAAAATCAGAACTTACACAAACATCAGACGAACAAGTGCAAAAATTCTGGAATGAGGCCAGTACTCACTTTATTCCGGCATTAAAGGCCAAAGATATAGCCAGCTCCAAACGTTCTCTAGCCATTATGAATATATTTTACGAAGCACATCGTAATATCATTGACGATGTTGTAGCCAAAGCCAATGTATTTTCTGATAATGCAGAGGCCGCCGCTGCCAAAAATACAACGATTTTTCAATTCGTGATGTTTGGAACCGCGCTTGTTATTATTCTTATAGTCTCAATTATTCTGCATTTATTGCGCAAAAAAGCCAGCGACCCCTTAATTGTTCTGGCCAATTTTATGGGTGAAATGGCCAATGAACATTATGATACTGAAGTGCCACTATGTGAACGCCAAGATGAAATTGGCCAGATGGCACTGTCCGTTCAAGTGTTTCGCAACGCATTTTTGGAGCGTCGCCGTCAGCGCATCGAACAACAAGCACTTGATGAACGCAGCAGACTGGAACGGCAAATGATTGCACAGGCCAACCAAGTTGAGCGCGAAACAGCCCTCACCGCCATTGCCGCAGGCTTGAGCGCAATTTCAAACAAAAATCTGACCTATCGCCTCACTACGCCCATGCCGTCAGCCTATCAAAAATTACAAAGTGATTTCAACAACGCTATATCCGATCTTGAAGCAGCAATGGGCAATGTTGTTCATGGCATTACCGCCATTGGCTCGGGCATCAATAAGATTTCAACAGCAACCGAGGATCTCTCTGCCCAAACCGAGCAACAGGCAGCCACACTGGAAGAAACCTCCGCATCGCTTACGGATATTACGCGCCTTGTCAATAAAACGGCCAGCAGCGCCATCACAACAAGCACAATCGTTAAGGATACCAAAACAGATGCAGAGCAAAGCAATCAAATTGCTCAACACGTTATGGGCGCTATGGATAAAATTGAAAAATCATCCAGCAGTATTGGCCAAATTCTGGGTGTGATTGATGAAATTGCCTTTCAGACCAATCTTCTCGCCCTAAACGCCGGTGTTGAGGCGGCGCGGGCAGGCGATGCCGGACGTGGTTTCGCGGTTGTCGCCACAGAGGTGCGAGTTCTGGCACAACGTTCAGCCGATGCGGCAAAAGAAATCAAACATCTCATTGAAGATTCGTCCAATCAAGTTCATCACGGTGTTAAACTTGTTGGCCAGACTGTTGCTGCGCTAGAAAAAATGGTCTCTCAAGTTGTAACCATTGACAAAGCTGTGGGCACAATCGCCGATAATTCGAAAGAGCAGGCCAGCAGTTTGGTTGAAATCAGCACCGCCGTTGGCGAAATGGACGTCAACACCCAGAAAAACGCCGCTATGGTTGAGCAAACTACTGCCGCCACCCGTGCACTAAAACGCGAAACGGACACTCTGGTGAGCACAATCAATGAATTTCGCATTTCCATCAACAATAATCTGCGCGATGTCGCTTAAGGCTTGAAAAAATCAACATATCATGGCTGTAAACGCTTTCAATTTTATGTTTTATAACTAATCGCGCAAGGGGAAGCATATTTAGTAAGCCTACGAGACAGAAATGACAAAAATAAAACTCGGACTGGTCGGCGTGGGCAAGATTGCGGTTGACCAGCATATCCTTCAATCGCTGAGACAGGGCTTTTTGATCTTGTGGCGGTTGTCAGCTAGCGCGGCACAGAACTGCCGGGGATGCGCACATTCAAAAGCCAGTCCGATATGCTGGCCGCCATGCCCGAGCTGAAGACCATGCCGTGATGGAATAGTTCACTCGGCCTCCAGCGCCTTGCGAAAATTCAGCAAGTCCTGTTTGCGGGTGGCATTCGCATGCGGAAACTGCATTTTGAGCCCGTCTATATGCTCGCAGATAATGTGAGACGCGATCAGCCGCGCATTTTCCTTGTCATCGGCGGGGAGAATATACCAGGGCGCGTGATCTGTGCTGGTGGCATTGATGCAGGCTTCGTAAGCGCGCATATAATCATCCCAGAATTGACGCTCCTCAATATCGGCGAGGCTGAATTTCCAATTTTTCTCAGGCCGATCAATGCGCGCGAGAAAGCGCTGCCTTTGCTCCTCTTTCGACAGATGCAGGAAAAATTTGATCACCCTTGTGCCGTTACGGTGAAGGTGTTTTTCAAAGTCATTGATGGATTTATAACGATCGAGCCAGATCTGCTTTTCATCCGGATAGGTGTCGGGCAAGCCCTCGCTGCGTAAAATTTCCGGATGCACCCGCGCGATCAGCACCTCCTCGTAATAGGACCGGTTGAAAATGCCGATCTGCCCGCGCTCCGGCAGGTAGCGGGTGGAGCGCCAGAGAAAATCATGCTGCAATTCTTCCGTGCTGGGATGTTTGAAACTATAGACACGGCACCCCTGCGGGTTCACGCCGGACATAACATGCTTGATAATGCCGTCCTTGCCTGCCGCATCCATGGCCTGAAATATGATCAGCAGCGAATATGTGTCGCAGGCATAGAGCAACTCCTGCGCATCGCTCAAATGAGCCACATGCTTTTCCAGCATCAGTTTATAATCGGCTTTTGAAGCATAAACAGGTTTGACCAGAGTCGGCCATTTGCTCAAATTTACATGGCTGTCTGCCCCGACGCGAAACTCATGACTATCAATGTGCATAAACACTACTCTTATTCGAAATGCTTGATCAATTTCAGCAGAAAGCGGTCGCTTCCGCCCATTGCGGCCTATTTATCATGATCCTGCTCATCCAAGAGAAAACTTGGTTTTCCAAAGCCCTGCTTTTAGGATAATCTGCCTGATAGGATTTCAAATATAACATTTAGTTCTGGAATGACGATGACAAAAATTAAACTCGGACTGGTCGGTGTCGGCAAGATTGCGGTTGACCAGCATATCCCTTCAATCGCGGAGACAGAGCTTTTTGATCTTGTGGCGGTTGTCAGCCAGCGCGGCACAGAACTGCCGGGGGTGCGCACCTTCAAAAGCCAGTCCGACATGCTGGCCGCCATGCCCGAGCTGGAGGCTGTGGCCAACTGCACGCCCCCTGCGGTGCGCCATGCGGCCACAATCGAGGCGCTGAAGGCGGGCAAACACGTTCTTATCGAAAAGCCGCCGACATCCAGCGTTGCCGAGCTTGCCGATATGACCGCCACTGCAGAGCAGATGCAGCGCACATTGTTTGCCACATGGCATTCGCAGTTCAACCCTGCCGTCGATCAGGCCGCACAGATTTTAAAAACGCGCAAGCCGGCAAAAGTCTCCATCATCTGGAAGGAAGATGTGCGGCGCTGGCATCCGGGGCAGGAATGGATATGGCAGGCCGGCGGCTTTGGCGTATTCGACCCCGGCATCAATGCGCTCTCCATTCTGGTCAAAATTCTGCCCGAACCGGTGTTTGTGCACAAGGCTGACCTGCTGTTTCCGCAAAACCGCGATACGCCGATCGCAGCGCACCTTGTCATGGGCGGCGCTCCGCTCTCGGGCCTTGATGTGACCGCCGAATTTGACTGGCGTCAGGAAGGTGAGCAGACCTGGACGATTGAGGTGGGCCTGAGCGATGGTGGCACCCTGATGCTCACCCATGGCGGCACACGGCTTTTCGTTGATGGAACAGCCGCAATCACCGAGAAAGACGCCGAATATCGCCATATTTACCGGCATTTTGCATCCCTCATCCGCACCTCCAGCCGTGATATTGATGCCAGACCCTTATATCTTGTGGCCGACTCCCTGCTGATGGGCAGACGCCAAGTCACCGACGCTTTTGACTGGTAAAACAGCATGGGCAGGCGCTGACCTGCTCAGGTGATACAGGAACACGACATGCAGGGCAGGCTTATATTGGGTGTTGATGGCGGCGGCACCCATTGCCGTGTCCGCATCAAGACATGGGATGGTAGGCTCATGGCCGAAGCGGAAGGCGGGTCGGCCAATGTCAATCAGGATCAACATCAGGCTCTGCGCAACATCATGCAAACAGTGCGGCTGGCCGCCCAGAATTGCGGTCTCACCGAAGCTGATTTTGGACAGATTCACGCCGGAATGGGGCTGGCCGGTGTCACCAGCCGCCAGATGGCCGCAGACATAGAACAGGCTGACTGGCCATTTGCCCGCATATATGTGGATGATGATGCCTATATTGCCTGTCTTGGGGCCCATGGCGGCGCGGATGGCGGCATTGTCATAACCGGCACCGGCTCGGCGGCAGTGTGTCTGGTCAATGGCGTGCGGTTTGCTGTTGGCGGACGCGGGTTTGCGCTCGGCGACGAAGGTTCAGGGGCTGTGCTGGGACGCGACGCGCTGCGCGCCGCCCTGCGCACACTGGACGGTCTTGCCCCCGCCACCGCCTTGACCGAAGCGCTTTTGCATCACTTTCACCATGATGCCGGCGCTATGGCCCGCTGGGGTGTCACCGCCACGCCGCAGGACTATGCGCGCTTTGCCCCCATGGTGTTTCATGCGGCACAGGAGGGTGACGCCACGGGCCTGTCACTTGTTGCGGCTTGTGCCCGCGCATTGGACGAACTGGCCCGCCGCCTGCTGGCGTTTGGCGCGCCAAAGCTCTGTCTGATCGGTGGTCTGGCGCAGGCGGTGCGCCCCTATCTGGCCCCTGATATTGCCCAGACTTTGGCCGAACCGGAAGCCGACGCCTTGGAGGGTGCCATTTTGATGGCTATGCAGCAGGAAAGCCAAAACTCATGATTGAGGCAATCCTTGGTGCCGATATTTTCACCGGCACGGAATTCATCACCGATGCGGCCGTGATTGTGGAAAACGGCGAGATTCAGGCCGTGACCGCGCGCGCCGCACTAGCGGCCAGCATACCACGCCAGCAGCTTGCAGGCGGTATTCTCGCCCCCGGCTTTATTGACCTTCAGGTCAATGGCGGTGGCGGCACGTTGCTCAACAGCGACACCCATGCCGAAGGGGTGAGCACGATTGCCCGCGCCCACCGCAGCTATGGCACAATCGGATTGCTGCCAACCGTCATCACCGATGAACGCCATGTGATTCACGCCGCCATAGAGGCCGTGCGGGCGGCGCGGCAGGCGGGCGTGGCGGGCGTGTTGGGTATTCATATCGAAGGGCCATTTCTCGACCCCGCCCGCTGCGGCGCGCACCCAAAATCCCTTATCCGCCCGCTGGACGCTGCGGATATAGACATGCTGGCCCATGCCGGTTGCGGCAGCGTGATGCTGACCGTATCGCCGTCGCATGTGCCGCCGGAGACAATCCGCACCCTGACCGATCTGGGCATTATTGTCAGTCTCGGCCATTCGGATGCCAGCTATGAGCAGGCAATGGCCGCGCTGGCCGCAGGGGCCAGAGGCTTCACGCATCTGTTTAATGCGATGAGCCAGATGACGCCCCGCGCCCCCGGCATGGTGGGGGCCGCACTGAGCACAGAGGCCTATTGCGGCATAATCGCGGACGGACACCATGTGCATCCGGCCAGTTTGCGCGCGGCACTTGCGGCCAAGGGCTTTCAAAACATCTGTCTGGTCACCGATGCCATGCCCACGGCAGCCGGAGGGCCGGATCATTTTTCTCTGCACGGGCGCAGAGTTCAGCGTCACAATGGCCGCCTGACACTGGAGGACGGAACATTGGCCGGCTCTGACCTGACAATGGATGCCGCCTTGCGCTATACTGTCCACAGTCTTGGTGTGGCTTTACCCGAGGCCTTGCGCATGGCTTCGACCTATCCGGCGGCCTTTATCGGGCAAGAGAGACTATTGGGCAAAATCGCGGCAGGATATCGCGCGGATATGATTCATCTCGATGCCGAGCTTCGCGTGCAGACAACATGGGTCGGGGGATCACCCCTCAAAGGAGCACAACCATGAATGGTGCAGACCGTCTCTGTGACATATTGCTCGCCAATGATATTGATGTGTGCTTCGCCAATCCGGGCACATCAGAGATGCATTTTGTGGCCGCTCTGGACAAAAAGCCGAAAATGCGTTGCGTTCTGGGCCTGTTTGAAGGTGTTGTCACCGGCGCAGCCGATGGCTATGGCCGCATGAAAGGCCATCCGGCGGCCACATTGCTGCACACCGGCCCCGGCCTTGCCAATGGTTTGGCCAATCTGCACAATGCGCGGCGCGCCCATACGCCGATGATCAATATTGTCGGCGACCATGCCGCATATCATCTGCGCTATGATGCGCCCCTGACCAGTGATATCGAAAGCCTTGCCGCGCCCATGTCCCACTGGGTGGGGCGGGTCAAAAGTCCCGAAGATGTCGGCCCTAGCCTTGAGGCGGCCTATGGCGCCGCATGTCGGACGCCCGGTGTCGCCACAATGATTTTACCTGCCGATTCAGCCTGGGGTGAGGTGGCGCCCGCGCTGATTCATCCGGTGATTTTACCGCGCATTCCGAAAGTCAAGGTTGAAACCCTACGCATAGCCGCACAGGCCATCCGCAATGCGCCGGGGCGTGTGGGCCTTTTGCTGGGCGGCGCGGGGTTGCGCGGCGAAGCGCTCGACATGGCAGGGCGCATTGCAGCGGTGATGGACATAAAATTGTTCAGCACGGTTTTATTGTCCCGCACCGAGCGGGGGCGCGGCCGCGTGGCGGTCACCCGCATTCCCTACCCGATTGATCTGGCATTGGACATGCTGAAAGATCTGGATACGCTGATTTTGATTGGCGAGCGGGAGCCTGTGGCCTTTTTCGGTTATCCGGGCAAACCGAGCCGCTTGCTGCCGGACACCTGCAAGATTATTCCGCTGGCCGGCATTGAAGAGGATATTCCTCATGCGCTGGCCATGCTGGCCGATGAGCTTTCAGTTCGGAAAACTCAGCCGCTTAATTTAAAGCCGGCCTATGTGCTGGACAGACTGCCCTCCGGCCCACTTAACGAGGATGCCATAGCGGTTATTGTCGCGCGGATGCTGCCTGAGCATGCCATTATCTGCGACGAGGCGCTGACCTCCGCACGGCGGCTGTTTTCACTGAGTGAATTTTCTGCGCCGCATGATTATCTCATGAACACGGGCGGTTCGATCGGCATTGGCATTCCACTGGCGACAGGTGCGGCCATTGCCTGCCCTGATCGTAAAGTCATCGCCTTGCAGGCAGATGGCAGCGGCATGTATACGGTGCAGGGCCTGTGGACACAAGCACGGGAACATCTCGACATTGTCACCATTATCCTGAACAACCGCGCCTATGCCATTTTGCAGGGCGAGATGACCCATGTCGGCGTCACCTCCTACGGCGGCAATGCCGAAAAAATGATGCGGCTGGACCAGCCGGACCTGAACTGGGTGGCGCTGGCCAAGGGCATGGGTGTTGAAGGCGCGCGCGCGGCAAGCTGTGAGGATTTTATCAAACTTCTGACCAGCGCGCTGAGCCATCAGGGCCCGTTTCTCATTGAGGCCATGATCTGAAATCATCCTCTAGAGTCTGCTGCCTTTAGATGGAAACGTCTCCCTCGCCCCGCGCGCGGGGAGAGGGTTGGGGTGAGTGGCATTTTTATGATTCCAAGCCCCTCATCCTGTCCTTCTCCCCGTTGATCCTTCGAGACGGCCTGCGGCCTCCTCAGGATGACGGGGAGAAGGAACGCTCACAGTGTGTTTCCACCTAAAAACAGCATGCTCTAATGTGAGAAATGGGACGAATGAAATCGTGAGATTTCACCCCGCGCGCTTGTTCATCACCGGTTAAGCATCAGATTGCAATATTCATTACAATGCCACATTGAAAGATGTGCTTGAGACAATTCATCGGCACGCATTCTGGAATCAGATCATGCCTGTTGCGCTGGAGGTGTTACAATGACAACATTTGCACAAAAATATATTTCAGGGGCCTTGGCCGCACTCATGCTGGCGGGCTCGGTCATCGCCATTTCATCCCCGGCGCAGGCACAGCACCGCCGCTATTATGATTATGGCGCCGGGCCGTTCATAGCGGGGGCCATTGGCGGACTGGCCATAGGGTCCATCATAGCGGGCAGCCGCTATCCCGCATATTATGACGAGCCCGTTTATGGGCATTGCTGGTATCAGCGCGAACGTGTTTATGATGATTACGGCTATTATATCGGCATACGCCGCGTCCGTGTGTGCGAATAATCGCTCGAAATAAACCGTTCAGACGGGCGCAGCTTTCAACCGCTGCGCCCCTCCCCTTTATTACCATGGGGATGATTGATGAGGGGGGGAGGGGCTCAGGCCTCAGTCTTCACTTTCCCGCTCAAATTCCTCAAACAATGTGCCCTCCAGCGGGTCTTCATCCTCGCTCAGGGCCTCATCGTCACGCGGAACCGGAATTTTAAGGCCGCGCGGCAAAGTGGCCTCCAGCAGGCCCGCGCCTTTCAGCTCCTCAAGACCGGGCAGATCACCAATCTGCTCAAGCCCAAAATGATCGAGAAAGCTGGCCGTGGTGCCATAGGTCACGGGCCGTCCGGGGGTTCGGCGGCGGCCCCGCAGGCGAATCCAGCCCGCTTCCAGCAAGGTGTCGATTGTGCCGCGCGCCACAGCCACGCCGCGAATCTCCTCGATTTCGGCGCGTGTGGTGGGTTGATGATAGGCAATGATCGCCAATGTTTCCATGGCCGCGCGGCCCAGTTTTTTCGGCTCCTGCGCGCCTTCCACCAGCAACCATGTCAGGTCTCTGGCGGTGCGAAAGGCCCATTTCTCGCCAATGCGCATCAGTTCAACCCCGCGCCCGGCATATTGCGCCCGCAAAACCTGCAACAGCTCCCGCACATCGCTGCGCCCCTGCAGACGCGCGGCGATCTCGGCCTCGCCCATAGGTTCGGCACTGGCAAAGAGCATGGCCTCGATAATGCGCAGGGCTGAGATGTTTTTTTCCTGTTCAGGGTCTTCAAACAGGCTGAAAGGTTGAATTTTCATGAGCGATCCTGCACATTCTGCCGTGAGCGCAACCACAAAGGGGCAAAATGCGCATCCTGCCGCATGTCGCATTTGCCCTCGCGCACCAGCTCCAGCGAGGCTGAAAAACTTGAGGCCCGCATAGAGCGGCGCTGCTCATCACTGAGGGCATAGGCCAGAAGGTAAGGATCAAGCGCTGTCCAGTCCTGCGCCCCGCCCAGCATACGTTCCAGAGCATCGCGCGCCTGTGCCAGCGACCAGACAAAGCGTTGTTTGAGCGTGACTCTGGACAAAGCATGTTTCTGTGTCTGAAAGGCATAGGCGCTCAGAAGGTCATACAGACTGGCCTGATACAGTCTGGACGGATTTTGCGTGATGGGTTCCGGCATTCCGCGCGCAAAAAAATCTCTGCCCAGACAGGGGCGGTTGCCCAGCCGCTCCGCCGCCCGCCGCATGGCCTCCAGCCGCCGCAGGCGATGCGCCAGCGCCAGAGCAAGTTCGGCGGCATCCGGCTCAGCGTCCGGCGCCGGAGAGGGCAGCAGCAGGCGCGACTTGAGATAGGCCAGCCAGGAGGCCATCACCAGATAGTCGGCGGCCAGTTCCAGCCGTATGCGCCGTGCAGCCTCGATAAAGCTCAAATATTGATCCGCAAGTGCCAAAACAGATATGCGGATCAGATCTACCTTCTGCCGCCGCGCCAGATCCAGCAGAAGATCCAGCGGGCCTTCATAGCCCTCCACATCAATCAGCAACTGTCCGAAATCGGGCGAAGTGTCTGCACCCTCCCCCACTGCGGTCAGTTGAAATGTCGGTGTCGTGTTCATTCGGCGAGTTTCGCGCGGTTAGCCATGCCATGCAAGCGCCGATTCTAGCCGGTGGCGCGCCTCCACCCTGTCAAGGGGCTGCGGCACGCGCTGCGTGATGGCCAGCGCGCGGGCTGCCCTGTTCTGGGCCTCAATGCTCAACTGCGGCACAGCATCCGCCACAGCCTGCATCTCGGCCCCGTCCCCATTGCAATGCAGAACAAGATCGCAGCCCGCAGCCAGTGCGGCCCGCGCTTTGTGCTGCATGGTTCCGCTCAGCGCCTTCATCGAGAGATCATCACTCATCAACAGGCCGGAAAAGCCGATGGTTCCGCGGATCGTCTCCTCAATCACCATGTTTGAAACGGTAGCGGGATGGCTTTCATCCAGCGCGCGATAGACCACATGGGCAGTCATGGCGGCGGGGAGATCAGCATTCATCCGGAACGGGTAAAAATCAACGGCCCGCAATTCCTCCGGATCGGCGGTCACCACCGGCAATTCAAGGTGACTGTCAGCAAAAGCGCGCCCATGACCCGGAATATGTTTCATCACCGGCACAACGGCACCGGCCATCAGCCCTTCTGCGGCAGCACGCCCCAGCGCCGCCACACGCTGCGGGCTGAAAGCATAGGCGCGATTGCCAATGACATCAGAACTGCCCGGCACAGGCACATCCAGCACCGGCAGGCAATCCACAGTGATGCCAACCTCGCGCAAATCGGTGGCCATAAGCTGCGCTGCCAGATGCACAAGCTCTGCGCGTTCCTGTTCAGGCAGATGGACCAGAGCTTCAAAGCGCGCTGCGGCGGGATAGGCCGGCCAATGCGGCGGCCCCATGCGCTGCACCCGCCCGCCTTCCTGATCGATCAGGACGGGCGCGTCAGGGCGCCCCACCTCAGCGCGGAAGGACGCAGTCAATGCACGCACCTGCTCGGGAGTGTCGATATTGCGTTTGAACAGGATCAATCCCCAGGGCTGCTCTCTGGCCATAAACGCACGCTCAGCAGCGTCCAGAGCCAAACCCGCGCAACCACAAATGAAGGCTTTAACCGACATGCTCTTTCCCCGACTCACATAGAGCCAGTGTAGCGCCTTTGCCGGAGAAACCAGCCCCTTTGCACAATATGATGTAATTTTAAAGGGGCTGGCCCGCTCAGGGCTTGCAGCAACACCGCACAGGCTCTATAGGTTTGCCACGACTCGATGGGGCGTCGCCAAGCGGTAAGGCAGCGGATTTTGATTCCGCCATACGGAGGTTCGAATCCTCCCGCCCCAGCCATAGATCACCACAATTATTGAATGATCAGGGGCATGTGATGCCCGCCATGGCTGCGGCACGATGCAGGCGGGGCCTCAGAGGCCCGTGCTCGCCTGCATCAAAAACGCATGAACATAAGGTGCGAAGGAGCGCCACACCTCGATGTGAAACTGCTGCGGCCCCGTGCGCCAGAGCACGACATCCGCCTTGCCCAGTAGGGTGCGGGCGCACATATCCTTGGGAAAAGCGCTCAGCCGCAGGTCAAGCATAATGCCGGTGTTGAGAAGGTCTGCGGCGCGGGTGCCAGAGACTTCAAGCGCGGTCTGACGATGGGAAACATCCACCAGACTGTGCGGCACATCAATGACCGGCGCAGGCGTATCCACGGGTGCGAGCAGCAACCATTCATCCGGCCCCAGCCAGAGTGCAGATTTTTCGCTCACAGAAGCAGCACGGCAGGGCTCCAACGGCAGCGTAACCCCGAAAGCCGCAGAGGCGGCGGCAATGCCTTCAGCTCCCACCCGCAAAATCCAGCGCTGACGCGGCGGTAAAGCGGAAATTGTGATCGACGAACGCATTTTAAGTTCGGACGTTCCCTCCAGAACCGATCGACGCATAATCTCAACCATTCAACCGCTCCCCGGATTTGTCATAAAACACTGGCTCAACAAGCTGCACAGCATAAGAGGCGGCGGGCATAGGCACATGCAAAGTCTCGCCCAGCCGCGCACGGCCATTGTGCACCACCGCCAGCGCGATCGAGCGGCCCAGCGTCTCGCTCCAATAAGACGAAGTGACATGGCCAAGCGCTGACGTGCCCGGCACAGGTGCGGCCTCCAGCGTGATCTGCGCCCCTTCTTCCAGCACCACATTCGGATCGGCGGTGAGAAGGCCGACAAGCTGCTTGCGGTTCGGCGCGACAAGGTCCGGCATGGCCAGCCCGCGCTTGCCGACAAAATCCGGCTTCGTCTTGGCAATCATGCCTCCAAGGCCCAGATCATCCGGCGTGACTGTGCCGTCTGTTTCCTGCCCGACAATAATATAGCCCTTTTCGGCGCGCAAAACATGCATGGCCTCGGTGCCATAGGCACAGGCACCATGCTTCTGCCCCTCCGCCCAGATGGCTTCCCAGATGGCGCGACCATAATCAGCCGGCACATTGACCTCATAGCCCAATTCGCCGGTAAAGCTGACGCGGAACAGCCGTGTCGGCACCCCGCAGATTGTGCCCTCACCCACCGACATATGCGGCATATCGAGATCAACGCCCGCCACGAGCGGCCGGAGAATGTCCTTTGCCCGTGGGCCCTGCACCGCAATCACCGCATATTGCTCGGTGATCGAGGTCAGCCAGAGCGTGAGATCGGTGAATTCGGTCTGGAGATAATCCTCCATCATATTGAGCACCCGCGCCGCGCCACCCGTGGTGGTGGTGACATGGAAACGTTCCGCGCTCAGGCGGGCGACAATGCCGTCATCAATCACATAACCCGCCTCATTGAGCAGCAGCGCATAGCGGCAACGGCCCACACCGAGCTTCTCAAACGCGCCGGTATAAATACGGCCCAGAAACTTGGCCGCATCCGGCCCCACAACCTCGATTTTGCCCAGCGTTGAAGCGTCAAACAGGCCTGCCGTTTGGCGCACCGTTTTCACTTCCGCATTTGTGGCGGCATGGAGGTCGCTGCCAAAATAATAGGCGCGCTTCCACTGGCCGACATCCTCAAACTTCGCACCCTGCGCCACTGCCCAGTCATGAATGGCGGTTTTACGGGTTGGGTCAAACAGAGTGCCGCGCGACAGACCGGCAAAGGAACCGAAGGTCGTGGGCGTATAGGGCGGACGGAAAGTGGTCAGCCCCACCTTGGGCACATCGGAACCAAGCGCCTGCGCGGCAATGCCCAGCGCGTTCATATTCGAGGTTTTGCCCTGATCGGTGGCCATGCCGGTGGTGGTATAGCGCTTGACATGTTCGATTGAGCGCATCCCCTCGCGGGTGGCCAGACGAATGTCACGCGCGGTGACATCATTCTGGAAATCAACAAAAGCCTTGATGGTTTTCGGGTCTTTATGGGTCAGTGTGGCCCCGCTGATCCCGGCGGACAGAGCAACATCCCCTTCCGCATCAAAGGTTTTCAGCACGCCGCCCTTATAGCCTGCCGCGCGCGCGGCAGCCTCGCCCTGTCTATACCCTTCATTCAGGCAGGCGGTGAGGTCGAAGGTGCCATTGCAGGCCCCGGCCGAAAGCTGATCCTGCGCCGCTGCGCCGGGCACAAAAATGCCGCTGGCATCAAACTTCAGCTTGCCGCGAGACTGTGAGAACAGATGCACCGAAGGTGTCCAGCCGCCCGACATCAGCACCAGGTCACAGGCAATATCGCCCGCAGGCGTCACCTCTCCATTGTGGACCTTGCCAATCGACACAGAGCTGACACGCAAATGCCCTGTTGTGCCGGTGATGGTTGCGCCGGACACAACACGAATTCCGGCTGCCGCCGCCTGATCACTCATAGCGCTGCCATTGGCGCGCGTATCAATGATCGCCGCCATTTCGACACCTGCCGCATGAAGCTCCAGCGCGGCCTGATAGGCATCATCCGTGGCGGTAAAGAGCACAGCTTTTGCGCCCGCCTTCACACCATAGCGGTTGAGGAGTGTGCGCGCCGCACTGGCCTGCATAATGCCGGGGCGGTCATTGTCGGCAAATACCAGTGGCCGCTCGATCGCGCCTGTGGCCAGAATCACCTGTTTGGCCCGCACCTGCCACATGCGCTCGCGCGGGGTCTTGCCATCCACCTGCGGCAGATGGTCGGTGAGGCGCTCGACAAGGCCGACAAAATTCTGCTGGTAATAGCCGAAAGCCGTGGTGCGCGGCAGCGCGCGGATGCGCTCATGCATCGCCACCACCATCAGCATATCCAGCGGCCATTGATGCGCCTCGCGCCCGTCAATCGTCTCATTATGCGTGGAGAGCAGGGAACCGCCAAATTCACTCTGCTCGTCGCAGATGATGACATCGGCACCCGCCTCTGCCGCCGCCAGCGCTGCGGTCAGGCCCGCAGGGCCAGCGCCCACCACCAGAACATCACAATGAGCATAGCGCTGGGTATAATGGTCAGGGTCCGGCTCTTTGGGTGCAACACCCAAACCCGCCGCATGACGGATCACCGGCTCATAAAGCTTGTGCCATGCAAGGCGCGGCCACATGAAGGTTTTATAATAAAATCCTGCCGAAAACACCGGCGACAGCAGATTGTTGACCTCGCCCACATCCAGCGCCAGCGACGGCCAGCGGTTCTGGCTGGTGGCCACAAGCCCGTCATAAAGCTCAACCTGACTGGCGCGCAGGTTCGGCGTTGTGCGCCCCCCGCCCCGATCCACGCTGACCAGCGCATTGGGCTCGTCCGAACCCATTGATAAAAGTCCGCGCGGGCGGTGATATTTGAACGAGCGCCCCAGAAGATGAACGCCATTGGCCAGCAGTGCCGAGGCCAGCGTGTCACCGCGCAAGCCCGTATAGGCCACGCCGTCAAAGGTAAAATGCAGCGGTTTGGCGCGGTCAACCCGCCCGCCGGCAATCGTGCGAAACGCAGCCATCAGCCAAGCTCCTGTGAGAAACGCGCCAGATCCGGCATGGATTCACCGGCTTTATAGGTAGTAACAAATGCGTCGGTCACTGTATGGCGCACAGCATTGAAAAAGCGGCCACAGCCCATGTGACGCCAGCGCTCGGCATGGAGCCCTTTCGGATTGGCGCGCAGATACATGAATTCCGACCATTGCTCATCGCTCAGTGTCGAGGGCTCAAGCGCACGCACAACATGCGCCTGCCCGCCATAGCGGAACTCCAGCTCGGGGCGGTCAGAGCCGCAATAGGGACAGTGAATCAATAACATGGTGAAAATCCTTAATGCGCGACAGCGGCGGCGGCCGCCTCATCAATCAGACGGCCCGTGCGGAAGCGATCCAGTGTAAAGCCCGCATTGATCTTATGCGGCTCGCCGGTGGCCACCGTATGGGCAAAGACATGGCCCGACCCCGGCGTCGCCTTGAAGCCGCCTGTGCCCCAGCCACAATTTACAAACAGCCCCGGCACAGGCGTTTTGCCGATAATCGGAGAACGGTCAGGCGTGACATCGACAATGCCGCCCCAGTTGCGCAGCATTTTCAGGCGCCGCACATTGGGAAACAGCTCGCAAATCGCATCCAGCGTATGGGCGGCAATATGCAACCCGCCGGTCTGGCTGTATGACGTGTAAGCGTCCGTGCCCGCACCAATCACCAGCTCACCCTTGTCGGATTGCGACATATAGGCATGAATAGTGTTGGACATCACCACGCAGGGCATCACCGGCTTGACCGGCTCGGACACCAGCGCCTGAAGCGGATAGCTCTCCAGCGGCATCCGCACACCCGCCATGCCCATCAGCACAGAGGTATGCCCCGCCGCCACAACACCGATTTTTTTGGTGCGGATAGTCCCGCGCGTGGTCTCAACGCCGGTCACAGCCCCGTCAGGGCCGCGCAAAATGCCAGTGACCTCGCAGTTCTGGATAATATCGACACCCATGTTCGAGGCCGCCCGCGCATAGCCCCAGGCCACAGCGTCATGGCGCGCTGTGCCGCCGCGCCGCTGCAAGGCCGCGCCGATAATGGGATAGCGAATATTGGGGTCAATGTTCAGAATCGGGCAAAATTCTTTCGCCTGTTCGGCGGTCAGCCATTCATTATCAATGCCCGCCAGCCGGTTGGCATGAACATGGCGCTTGAACACCTGCACATCATGCACATTATGCGCCAGCATCATCACGCCGCGCGGGCTGTACATCACATTATAATTCAGGTCCTGAGATAGACCTTCCCAGAGCTTCAAAGCGTGCTCATAAAGCCCCTCGCTCTCCTCCCAAAGATAGTTCGAGCGGATAATCGTGGTGTTGCGGCCGGTATTGCCGCCGCCGAGCCAGCCTTTTTCCAGCACGGCAATGTTTCTCATGCCATGCTCTTTGGCCATATAATAGGCGGTGGCCAGACCGTGCCCGCCAGCGCCCACAATCACCGCATCATATGTGCTTTTGGGCTCAGGAAAGCGCCATTGCTCCGGCCAGCCCTGATGATGGCCAAAACTCTGTTGCAACAGGTTGAATAAGGAAAAACGCATGTGATGATCCTTGTCGATGGGGTAAGTTTGACGTTTTAATTCACCAGAATGCGAGAATTTTTGCGCCAAAATGCAGTATAATCACGCCATATCATCACAATCCGAAATCTAACGGTCATCATAAACCCGCCGGATCAGCGATTTTGCATCCGTGCTTCCGGCAAGGCTCTGCTCGGCTGCGACATCCCGGCATTGCGAAGGCGAAATCCCGAAGCGTTTGCGGAAGGCGCGGCTGAAATGGGCGCCATCGGCAAATCCAGTCATCAAAGCCACTTCCGAAACCGGACGCTGACTGTGCTGCAACATCCAGCGGCCCTGATCGATACGCATGGCCCGATAGACCGCCGCCGGACTTTCGTGCAATTCGGCTTCGAACAGCCGGTCAAGCTGGCGGGTGCTCATGCCGGTGCGTTTGGCAATGGTGCCGATGGATAAGGGATGTTCGAGGTTTTGCTCCATAAGCAGACAGGCCCGCCGCACAGCCTCGCCCACACCCTGCGGCACGGAAGGCGGCGCCGGCTGGGTGGAACCGGCGGTTCGCGCGGATTCAAACAGCAAGACATTCATGCTTTTGCGGGCTGCCGATTGCGTCACATGGCGATCCACCAATGTGGCGGCCAGATCCGCCGCCCCCGCCCCGCCCGAACAGGTAATCCGGTCTCCATCAATCAGAAAAATACGGTCGGACACAGGTTCAACATCAGAAAATTCCTCAACAAGATCATGATGATGATACCAGCTTACGCAGCATCGCCGCCCACGCAGCAAACCGGCGCGCGCCAGAATGAACGAGCCCGTGCATACGCCAATCAGCGGCACGCCTGCCGTGGCCGCCTCCTTGATATAGGCCTCGGTCACGGCGTCGATTTGCGCGCCCTTATGCAAAAGCCCGCCGATAACCGCAATATAATCAAAATGACGGGGCGGAATGAATTTGCTCTGCGGCAATATTTCAATTCCGCAACTGGCCTTAAGCGGCTGTCCGGACTCCGACATCACAATCCATTTGCACAAAATCGGGCGCGAGCCATCCCCCTCATCAGCAGACAGGCGCAATGTATCCACAAAGGCGGAAAAGGCGGTCAATGTGAAATGATTGGCCAGAATAAAGCCCACCCGCAACCGCGCCGCCGGCACCGGCCCCGTTTTTGCGGACGCATGTTCAGATTTCAAAACCATTGCCCATTGCCCATCACATTCAGTGGCCAGAACACCCATGCCAACGGGTCAAGCCGCGTCGCTCTCCACAGTCTCTCAGAATTTGGCCTGAACATACCATTTTTCGCATAAATCCCGGCCAGATCGTTAATAATATAATAAATATGAATATTGATTGTCCCATTTTAATACAAAATTCTGATATTAACCTTGTTTGATATGATGAAATGTAAAAAAGTCACATAATGAAAAAATTGTATTCATTGAAAAAATTATATTTGAAATATTTATAAAAAAATTTAAATTACAAATGAAGAATATTTGAGAACATTAATCATTGTAATTCAATCAATCAGATTTTGATGTGATCAGATCAATTACCATTCGATTAATTATTAAATATTCATACAGTTCAAATTTATAAGTGCAGAAAATATAAAACAAACCCATTGAAGAGATAAAATCATGATTACAAATGACAAATTTCTGACAAATTCAAACCCGCCTCCCGCCGGGTCTGAACTGAATTTTTCTGCCCAGCAAATTGAAATGCTTTATTACGCCTCAGAACCCTATGTGCTTGAAATTATCCGCACCACGCTCAGCCTCAGGATCAGGCAGCGGCGGCTGGCCTATGAAATGCTGAAATCCGTTTCGGATATGAGCACACAGGACTGACCGGTCACACATCAAGCACGTCGCTCATATCCGGCCCCCGTGGAATAATGCCGGTGGGGTTGATATGACGATGACTGGCATAATAATGCCCCTTGATATGGTCGAGATCAATGGTGTCCCGCACATGATCAAGATGACATAGATGTTTTAAATAACGGGACAGGTTCGGATAATCCCTGATGCGGCGTATGTTGCATTTGAAATGTCCGTGATAAACGGGATCAAAGCGGATCAATGTGGTGAACAGCCGCCAGTCTGCCTCGGTCAGCACATCGCCGCACAGATAGGGTTGAGCCTCAAGACGAGACTCCAGCAAGTCCAATGTGTCAAACAAGGGCACAACCGCTGCGTCATAAGCGGCCTGCGTTGTGGCAAAACCGCAGCGGTAAACGCCATTGTTCACTGTGGAGTAAATCCGCGCATTCAGCAGATCAATTTCGCTGCGCAGCGCCGCCGGATAATAATCCCCCGCCCGCGCGCCAATACCGTTAAAGGCCGAATTGAACATGCGGATAATATCGGCGGATTCATTATTGACGATTTCCCCACGCTGCTTGTCCCATAAAACCGGAACCGTCACCCGCGCTGAACATGTCGGGTCAGAGGCCGTATAGACCTGCCAGAGAAACTCCGCATGGTGGATCGGGTCAGCAATCACACCTGCCGCAGGGGCAAAGGTCCAACCCTCCTCCAGCATCAGCCAATTCACGACAGAGAGGCTGATCATATCCGCAAGACCCTTGATCTGGCGGAAAATCAGCGCGCGATGCGCCCAGGGGCAAGCCAGCGAAATATAAAGATGATAGCGGCCGGCTTCGGCCTTAAACCCGCCCTTGCCTGTGGGGCCGGGCGCACCGTCAGGGGTTATCCAGTGGCGGAACGTGCTGTCAGGGCGCACAAAAGCGCCATTCTCGGTTTTGGCCAGATGATCACTGCGCTGCCACTGGCCGTCAATAAGCACACCCATGTTCATCACTCCATTTTATGAAGCTAGTATGCACCCTGATGCGCGAATTGGCAAAAATGCAAAATTCCCCCGTCATCCTGAGGAGGCCGCAGGCCGTCTCGAAGGATGGGGGATGAGCGAACGATCACACAAAATCCATCACATCCTGAAAGGCTCTAAACCTTATGCTCGCGCCGGTCGGCTTCGGTCACCAGCGCCAGATCGAGAATTTTCTGAATATTGGCGGCATGGCGGAAGGACGGATCACCATTTTTGCCCGCGCGCACCGCCGCAACAAAGCGTTCATAATTGGTCGGCACCGGCGGCACCTCTATATCTGTCCAGAGCGCCGTTTCAACATTTGCGCCCAGACAGCCACGCAGATAAGCGCCACCGGCGCCATTGCACACCTCCAGGCTGCCCTTATCGCAATAAATCCGCAATTTCTGCTCATTCAGGTGGCCGGTGGCCCAGCGTGAGGCATGGATAACGCCCAAAGCCCCATTGGCAAAATCCACCGCCATGGTGAAGCTGTCATTGGCATCGAGATCATATTCGCCAATTTTATTGCCCGGTGCCTTGTCGAAGGTTTTGAGCCGCGCAAACACATGGTCAATATCCTGCCCGGCGCCATAGCTGGCAAAATCCAGAATATGAATGCCAATATCGCCCAGCACGCCATTGGAGCCATGCTTTTTCGACAGACGCCACAGCCATTGCGATTCGGTGTGCCAGTCGCCCCAGGCTTTCGACACCAGCCAGCTTTGCAAATAGGAGGCTTCCACATGGCGCACCTGCCCGATCTCGCCCGCCAGAACCATTGTGCGCGCCTGTTGCAGCGGCGCGATATTACGATAGGACAGGTTGACCATATTGATGAGACCGGCCTTTTCAGCGGCTTCAGTCATGTCCATGGCTTTTTCATAATCAGTGGCCAGAGGTTTTTCGCATAACACATGCTTGCCCGCGGCAATCAGCGCCAGTGTTGTGTCATGATGCACATTGTCCGGCGTGACATTGGTAGCCGCGTCAAACTGCCCCCACGCAATCGCCGCCTCCAAAGAGGTGAAGCGCTGCGCAATTTTATGGGCATCAGCAAAGGCGGTGACGCGCTCCAGCGCAACATCGACACAGCCGACAATCTCGACACCGTCCATCTTGGCAAAATTCTCGGCATGGTTTTTCGCCATACCGCCGGTGCCCAAAATCAGCAAACGCATAGAAAACTCCTATTTGAACCCCGCCTCGCCCGCCTGATGCAGCTTGCCGCCGCGCTCGACAATCGGCTCCAATGCCGCTTCCACCGGCACATTCGGCGCATCGTGAATGGCGGTGAGCGGCGCTTGCGGATTATAGGCCCAGTGAACCGCATTGCGCAGCACCTGCCCCACATGCGCATGATGATAGGTGGGGTAGGTTTCGTGGCCGGGGCGGAAGTAAAAAATATGGCCCGCACCACGCTTATAAGTCAGGCCGGAGCGAAACACCTCCCCGCCCTGAAACCATGAGATAAACACGGTTTCCAGCGGTTCGGGCACGGCAAAATGCTCGCCATACATTTCCTCATTTTCCAGTTCAAAATGCTCCGGCAGACCCTTGGCAATCGGATGACGTGGGTTCACCACCCAGAGCCGTTCGCGCTCGCCCGCCTCGCGCCATTTCAATGAGCAGGGCGTGCCCATCAGCTTTTTAAAAATCTTGGAATAATGGCCGGAATGCAGCACAATCAGCCCCATGCCCTCCCATACGCGTCTGGCCACGCGCTCGACAATCTCATCCGCAACCGCGCCATGATCGGCATGACCCCACCAGAGCAGCACATCCGTTTGCGCCAGCACAGTGTCGGTCAGGCCGTGCTCCGGCTGCTGCAAGGTGGCGGTGCGGGCGCTGATGCCGGTGTCTTGCCGCAGGGCTGCGGCAATGGTTTCATGCATTCCGGACGGATAGATTTCGGCCACCAGCTTATTGCTGCGCTCGTGAATATTCTCGCCCCAGACTGTTGCGCGTATTGTCATGTCTCAAACCCCGCAATGCATATTGAAGCCAGCTTACACGGCAACCGGCTTGCCGTCCGCATCAAAACGATGCACATGCCCGTCCAGCGGGGCAACATGCAAAACCGTCCCCGGCGCATAAAAAGCCGTGCCGATCACCCGCACGGTGAGCGGCTCGTCCTGTCCGATATGGACATAAACGAATGAATCCGCACCCAGATTTTCAGTATGCACCACAGTGCCTGACCACACGCCCTGATCTGGCACAATCGTCAGATGCTCTGGCCGCACGCCCACGGTATGACACTTATAAACATTGGCCAGCGCACCCGTGATGAAATTCATTTTCGGCGAGCCGATAAAGCCGGCTACAAATACTGAATTGGGCTTTTCATAAAGCTCAAGCGGGGTGCCCACCTGCTCCACCACACCATCCCGCAGCACACAAATCCGGTCGGCCAGCGTCATGGCCTCCACCTGATCATGCGTCACATAAATCATGGTGACATTGTTCATGTCATGATGCAGCTTGGCGATTTCGAGGCGGGTGGCCACGCGCAGGGCCGCGTCCAGATTGGACAAAGGCTCATCAAACAGGAAGATTTTAGGGTCGCGCACAATCGCGCGGCCAATGGCGACGCGCTGACGCTGCCCGCCGGAAAGCTGCTTGGGCAGGCGGTCAAGATAAGGCGTGATCTGCAACAGTTCGGCGGCCTCGGCCACGCGCTTGCCAATCTGCGCCTTGTCACCTTTGGCCAGTTCCATGCCAAAGGCCATATTTTCAGATACTTTCATATGCGGATAAAGCGCATAGGACTGAAACACCATGGCAATGCCGCGTTTGGACGGCGCGAGATGATTGACCACCTGCCTGTCAAAAATAAGCTCGCCGGAGGTGATGTCCTCAAGTCCGGCAATCAGGCGCAGAAGTGTGGATTTTCCGCAGCCCGAAGGCCCGACAAACACCATGAATTCACCGGATTCAATCTCCAGATCCACACCCTTGATGACATTCACCGCACCAAAGGTCTTGCGTATATTTTTGAGCTGAATGGCAGCCATGGGATAAGCTCCTAACCTTTGACGCCGCCAGCCGTCAGGCCGGAGATGATTTTGCGTTGGAAAATAAGCACCAGAACAATCAACGGCACCGTGACAATCACCGAGGCGGCCATAATCAACCCCCAGGGAATTTCATGCTCGCTGGCCCCCGACAGCAGCGCAATCGCCACCGGCACCGTGCGGGTGGTGTTGGAACTGGTGAAGGTGAGGGCGAAAAGAAACTCGTTCCACGCGCCAATGAAGCCCAGCAGGCCGGTTGTCACCAGCGCCGGCCACATCAGCGGCAGAAACACCCGCGTAATGATCACCCAGCTTGAGGCGCCATCGACAATCGCCGCCTCCTCCACCTCCACCGGCAGGTCCCGCATGAATGTGGTCAGCACCCATACCGTGAACGGCAGCGTGAAAATCGTATAGGAGAAGATCAGCGCCCATATCGTATTGAAAATATGGAAGAACCGCACCAGCTCAAACAAACCGGCCAGCACGGCAATCTGCGGGAACATGGAAATGCCCAAAATCACCATCAGGATAAACCCGCGCCCGCGAAAGCGCACCCGCGCCAGCGCAAATGAGGCCGTCACCCCTAAAAACAGCGATAAAGCCACAACCAGACTGGCCACAATCACCGAATTTCCAAGATTTTGAATAAAGCTGCCATTGGTCAGCACCGATTCAAAATTTGAAAAATCAAAGGTTTTGGGCACATATTCGATCAGAAACAGCGAGGTTCCGGATTTAAATGCGGTGAGAACCGCATAATAAAACGGAAAGACCGAGACAACGACGATCAGAATGACGCCAAGATAAAACAGGCCGCGCTTGAGCATATCCATCAGCGGTCTCCCCCGTCAAAACGCACCCTGCCCAGCCAGATATAGAGGCCGGCCATCAGCGCGATCAGCAGAAACAACATGGTCGATTCCGCCGAGCCATAAGCAAATTTGTCAAAGTCGATCAGATTTTCGCGCGCCAGCACCGAAATTGTTTTGGTGGCTGATGAATTGGGGGTCAGCACATAGATCAGGTCAAAAATGCGCATGGCATCCAGCATCCGGAAGATAATTGCCACCATCAGGGCCGGACGCACCAGCGGCAAGGTAATGCGGAAAAACTGCTTGACGGGATGCACCCCGTCAATCTGCGCGGCCTCATAAATATCCTTCGGGATCATTTGCAGGCCAGCTAAAATGAGCAGCGCCATGAACGGCGTAGTTTTCCACACATCCACCAGCAAAACGGCGAACATCGCGGTCTCATTGGTCGCCGTCCAGGCGATATTATGGTCGATCAGGCCGATGGATTTGGCCATGTCATTGATAATGCCGAACTGGTCGCTCAGCATCCAGCGCCACATCTGCGCCGAAACAATGGTGGGAATGGCCCAGGGCACCAGAATGGCGGCGCGCACAATCGAACGGCCCTTGAACTCCGCGTTCAGAAACAGCGCCACAATCATGCCGAATGTGGCTTCCAGCGTCACCGAAACCAGACTGAAACGGATGGTGTTCCACACCGCATTCCACCACACCGGATCCGCAATAATGCCGGAATAGATCCTGCGCCCGCTTTTCAGCGTCACCCAGCTCAGATAATTGTCGAAGCCGACAAATGAGCTGTTGTAAAGGTCAGTGAGCGAGGCATTGGTGAAGGAAAAATAAATCGTGCGCCCGAGGGGCCAGCCCGCCACCAGCGCCAGCGCCAGCAACATCGGAATCAGAAACAGGCGCGCCGCCTTCAGCCGCTCTGTGGTCAGTTCGGACACGCCCGGCACCACAACCGGCTCAGATATATCGGCATGTGCGGAATGTTGCACCATTGTGTCGTCTCCCCAAACGGAGGCCGAAAATGATGCGCGGGGAACAGAGGCACCGCCCCCGCGCACAATAATTGATACTCAAATCATCAGGCGGAAGCCCGCATTACCACTTGGCACCCTTCAGGGTCGTCAGCTTGGCTTCCAGCACTTCGAGATTGTCCGCTCCGGTGCCCTTGCCGGAAATCGTGTCATGCACAGCATTCCAGAACAGTGAGGAGACTTCGTTATATTTCACCTTTGTCGGCGCGGAAGGACGCGGCACGGCATTCAGGAAAATCTGTTTCCAGTTCGGAATGATCGGCTGCGCCTTGGCAATATCCGCATCATCATAAAGAGACATGATGGTGGGCAGATGCGAGGCAAACAGAGCATTGGCCTTCTGCGTTTCGGCAGAGGCCAGGAACAGCGCCAGCTGAATCGCCTCTTTCGGATGTTTGGAATATTTGGAGACAGCAAGGTTCCAGCCGCCCAATGTCGCAGCGGATTTGTCCATTGCCGAACCAGACGGCAGCGGCACAACGTCAAACTTGCCCTTCACCTTAGAGTCTGCCGAATTGCCCAGCGCATAGGCATAGGGCCAGTTGCGCATGAACACCGCATTGCCCACCTGCCAGACACCGCGCGAATCTTCCTCGCCATAGGCCAGCACGCCTGCCGGAGAAATGCCGCCGACCCAGCTCTTGGCGCGGTCCAGCGCCGCCGCAGCTTTTGGATTGTTGACGGAGATGGTGCCATCCGCCTCGACAATCTGGCCGCCGCCGGAGGATTTAACCCATTCCAGCGCGTCGCAGGTCAGGCCTTCATAGGCATTGCCCTGAAATACGAAGCCGTAAATGTCCTTATTGCCGGCAGCGCGTTCTTTATCCTGAATCTCTTTGGCGGTTGCGGCCATTTCATCCCAGGTCTTTGGCGGGGTCTTGCCGTATTTTTCCAGCAAGTCTTTGCGATAATAGAGCGCAGGCGCATCAGTGAAATAAGGCAGCGCCACCAGCTTGCCATTCACGGTCTGCGATTCAATGATGGAGGGGAAATGCGACTTGGCCACATCCTTGGCAACATCGGTGAGATCGAGAAACTGGTCCGCAAGCTGCGGCGCCCAGATCACATCGGTCTGATAGACGTCAATGTCGCTGGAACCAGCCGCCAGCCAGAGCTTATACTGACCAAATTGGTCGGTGGTGGACGAGGGCATCGGCACAAGGGTCACATGATTGCCGGTTGCCTTTTCAAACACAGCAAATTGCTGCTTCAAAAATTCAATGTCATTGCCGGTTGAACCCGACACATAGGACAGGTCAACAGCCAGAGCCGGCCCAGCCAGCAGGGTTGCGCCTGCAAGAACACTCATCAAGGTCGATTTAAATTTCACGGCATCCTCCCAAAAACACGTTTCCAGACACGGGGAGGGGGTGAACATGGTTCAATTTCAGCCTCCCCAAGCTATGCCCTGCCTGCCATTGTTAAGATCATGGCATTTTCAAAGCGCTTTAGAGAGAAATTCACAGAAAGATTACGCCAAGTCAAGACCAAAAACAGGACGCATTCGGAACAAATATCGCCGAATTCCAATTCAAAATGAGCGCAAACATATTGTAAATTATATTTTATGAATAAAATTCAACATGTTGCCCAATATCATCACCGCACACACGCTGAAACGGCCTGAACCGGAACCTTCGCGCCATTCCAGTGCCTTCTGCCAAGAGGGCATAAAAACAATCTGTTTTTTTAAAAGCGCTTTAAAAATCAGGTTCAGACCTTGAGCCGCAACTTCCGCCCCTGCAAAAAGTCAGATCCGCACAGTGACGGCTTTGGTGCGCAGATAGGCTTTAACACCCTCAATGCCCTTCTCGCGGCCAAAACCAGAGAATTTATTGCCGCCGAATGGCACTTCAATGCCGCCCGCGTAATATTCATTGACATAAACCTGCCCCGCATCCATGTCGCGGGCAAAGCGCAAGGCCTTGGTGATGTCCTTGGTATAAATGCCGGCCGCCAACGCGAATTGCGTGGCATTGGCGACTTCCAGCGCCTCCTCCGGACTGTCCACCACCTGCACCACCATCACGGGGCCGAAAATTTCCTCCTGCACCAGCCGGTCATTCAGACCGAGATTGTCGATAATGGTCGGCTCAAAAAACCAGCCCTTGCCGGTTTCGGGGTCGCTCATCACCGCGCCGCCCGCCGCAATGGTGAGGCCGCGCGCCTTGGCGTCCTGCACATGGGCCTCGATCCGGCCAAGCTGAAGCGGAGAATTGATGGCGCCCACATCAGGATTGCGTAGGCCGTGACCGATTTTCAGCGCTTTTGAGGCTTTGGCAAATTTTTCCACCAGTTCCGCATGAATCTTGCGCTCGACAATCAGGCGGGAACCCGCCGAGCAAACCTGCCCCGCATTGCTGTAAATGGCCCAGCGCGCGCCCTCCACAGCCGCATCAATATCGGCATCCGCCAGCACCACCATCGGCGATTTTCCGCCCAGTTCCAGCGTGACACTGGCCACATTTTTGGCCGCATTCTGCATGGTGGCAATGCCGGTTTTCACCGAGCCGGTAAAGGTAATGTGCCGCACCAGCGGATGCGTGACCAGCGCCTGCCCCGCCACCGGCCCCAGACCGGTGATGACATTGCACACGCCCGCAGGCAGCCCCGCCTCGATCAGGAGTTCGGCAATCATCAGCGCCGTGAGCGGCGTGGTTTCGGCGGGTTTGCACACCGCCGTGCAGCCCGCTGCCAGCGCGGGCGCAATGCCGCGCACCATGGTCGAGGTGGGATAATTCCACGGAATAATATGCGCGGTGACACCCACCGGCTCATTCACCGTCATGGAAACATAATCAAGACCAAGCGGAATGGTGCTGCCCTGCAACTTATCCGCAAGACCGGCATAATATTCAAACATGCGGGCCGAGGCCAGCACATCCCATTGCGCCTCCTGCAAGGTTTTGCCGGAATCAAGCGTTTCCGCCACCGAAAGACGGGCAATCTCGCGCCGCATCAACTGCCCGGCGCGATGCAGAATGGCACTGCGGTCCGCCGGCTTTGTCTGACGCCAGGCGCCCATCAGCGCCTTATGCGCGGACAAAACCGCATGATCAACATCCTCGGCATTGGCGAGGTCAAATTGCGAAATGACTGTGCCGGTGCCGGGGTCAAAATTATCCATCCGCTCACGCGATGAGGCCGCTCGAAATTGCCCGTCCACAAACAAATGTTCGGGCAGATTGGCCAGAGTGCCGGTGGCCAGGGCCTCGGCAGCAAGACGGTCAATGGACATGGACATGAGGGACTCCGGAATTTTGACAACAGCAGCAGTAAAGCCCCTGCCCGCACAAAAGGGAATGAATGTTTTTTGCGGCAAGCTATCGGTTTTTGTGGTTGCGCGGACAGGTCGGATTTATCTTCGTCAAAACGACCGTTTATAATGTCGCTTTGGGACGATCCATAAAAATTATATGTAAATCTATCACAAAAAGCGACATTTTAAGACGAAATATGTTATGTATTGCAAGCGCAAGTCAAAAATGATGACGCATCAGGTCAATTTGGTTACAGGCGTTGCATGTTTCACCCTCAGTCAGGCTCAGACCCCCTTGTGATCGGCTTTTTGCTGGTGCCGCGCTTCACCATGATGGCGCTGTTTTCCATCATCGAGCCGATGCGCATTGCCAACCGGCTGGCGGGCCGCACCCTGTTTCAATGGCAGAGCTATTCGCTTGACGGCGAGCCGGTGGCCGCCTCCAATGAAATGACAATTCTGGCAAATTGCGCATTGGGCGAGGTGGATTTCGTGCCCACGCTGATTCTCTGTGCCGGATTTGAGCCGCAGGCGGTTGAAAACCGCGCGCTGTTCAGCCAGTTGCGCCGCTTGGTGCGCAAGGGCACCTGTCTGGGCGCGGTGGATTGCGCCACCCATATTCTCGCGGCGGGCGGCTTTCTCGATTCGGGCCGTGTCACCATGCATTGGGAGGCGGTTCCGGCTTTCCGTGAGGATTTCCCCTCTATTGAGGTTTCCGGCGAATTGTTTGAAGTGCATGGCAAGACCTTCACCTGTGCCGGCGGCACTGCGGCCATAGACATGATGCTGCATCTGATTGCCACACGCTGGGGCCATAAGCTGGCGGCGGATGTTTCGGAGCAGCTCATCCATGACCGAATCCGTGAGCCGCACAACCAGCAGCGGATGCATATTCCGGCACGGCTCGGCTTTGCCAATCCGCGGCTGGAACGGGTTGTCACCTCCATGGAGGCGCGGCTGGAAGACCCGCTCACCACAGAGGAGCTGGTGCGGATTGCCGGTGTTTCGGGGCGGCAGCTGGAGCGGCTGTTCCGCAAACATTTGAATGAAACACCCACCAGCCATTATCTGAAATTGCGGCTGGGCCGGGCGCGGCATTTGCTGCGCCAGACCAATATGAGCGTGATGGAAGTGGGCATAGCCACCGGCTTTGGCTCGGCTTCCAGCCTTTCACGCGCCTATCGCAGCATTTTTGGCCGCTCGCCGCGGCAGGACCGCAGCGAAATCACCAGTTCATCGGCAAAACCACCCTTACGCACGGCGCAGGCTTAAGGGTTGAGGCCTGCGCGGCGGGTGCGTTCCTCCATAAACGAGGCGGCAGAAAAAATCACAATCGCCAGCCAGATCATCGCCAGAGACCCCAGCCGCGCCAGACCCATCGGCTCATGATAGGCAAACACGGCCAAAGCCACCGCAAGGCTTGGGGTCAGATATTGCACAATGCCCGCCGTTGAATACCAAATGCGCCGCACCGCCGCCGCATAAAACAACAAAGGCAGCGCGGTAAACGGGCCAAGACCCAGCAGCAAAAATGTATCCGGCGCAGTGCGCAAAAAGGCACCACTGCCGCTCACCAGCCCGTAAATGACATAAAGCGAGGTTGGCACCAGCAGGATCAATGTTTCAATGAAAAATCCGGCCACAGCACTCACAGCCATGCGCTTGCGCAAAAAGCCGTAAAGACAAAAGGTTGCCGCCAGCGTCAGCCCCACCCAGGGAAACACGCCCACAGCCAGAGCTTGCGCCACCACGCCCATGGCCGCAATTCCCAGCGCAATGATTTTGATACGGCTGAGGCCTTCATTTAAAAACCAGACCCCCATCAGCACATTCATCAGCGGATTGACATAATAGCCCAATGCGCTTTCCACAACGCGGTCATGGCCAATCGCCCAAATATAAAGCGCCCAGTTGAACGCAATCAAAAGGGCCGAAAAGGCCAGAACGGCCAGCTTTTTACGGTCCCGCAGCACCGTCCAAGCCTCCCCGCCCGCGCCCGTCCACCACAGCGTGACAGCAGCAATGGGAAAGGCCCATAAACCGCGATGCACCGCCGCTTCAACGGCTGGCACATGCGCGAGCAGCTTTAAATAAACGATCATGGCCGCCCACAATGTGTGCGCGGCCACAGCATAGGCAAGGCCCTTCTGGGCCTCGCTCAAATGTGGTGAGGCTGTCACTTAAATGCGCCCCTCAAGCCCCTCGGCTTCCGGCCAATATTTTTTGGTCAGAGCCAGCAGATCAATCAGGAAATCATCACGGCGCTTTTCCAGCGCTTTCACGCTGCGCCCCGCCGCCTGATGCTCGCAGCCCTCAACCACTTTCTCAATCAGGTCTTCGGTGAGTTCCGGCGCGACAAGTTTGGTCCAGGGCAGTTTCAGCGCCGGGCCAAACTGGTGCAGCATATGGCGCATTCCGGCGTCGCCCCCCGCCAGATGGAAGGTGAGGAATGTGCCCATCAGGCTCCAGCGCAGGCCACAGCCATACACCACAGCCGCATCAATTTCCTCCGTGGTGGCAATGCCGTCATTGACCAGCCACAGCGCCTCACGCCACAGCGCTTCCATCAATCTGTCAGCAACAAAACCCTCGATCTCGCGCTTCACATGCAGCGGGCGCATGGAAATGGACTGATAAAAGGCCTTGGCACGCTCGATTGTGTCTGAAGATGTTTTCGCGCCGCCAACAATTTCCACCAAAGGCAGCAGATAGACCGGATTGAACGGATGCCCGACCACAATACGCTCCGGATGGGCGCACAGACCTTGCAGGCTCGTGGGCAGCAGGCCGGAAGTCGAAGAAGCAATAATGGCATGAGCGGGCGCAGCGGCGTCAATCTGCGCCAGCAGCCCGCGCTTCAGCTCCTCGCGTTCAGGCGCATTTTCCTGAATAAAATCAGCATTCGTGACAGCGGCCTCGACACTAGCCGCAAAGGTCAGGCGGGCCTGTGATGCGCCCGGCGCAAGACCGGTTTTTTCCAGCACCGGCCAGGCATGGGCAATGGCGGCGCGCAGGCTTGCCTCCGCCGTCGGGGAAGGATCCCAGGCCACGACATCCAGCCCATGCGCCAGCGCGCGCGCGGCCCAGCCTGCGCCAATCACACCTGTGCCGATTATTGCGAATGTTCTGACGCTTTGTGTCATGTGTTTCCTCAGGCTTGCATTATGAGTCTGTCTATTACAGGTCATCGACTGTTGCATACATTGTCAATGGCCGACGCAAACACAGCCGCAAGCGACGCTCTGAAATCGAGGTTACAATGAAAAATGACTTGGCCCGTGCCGAGCGGCGCAAGGGCGCAGTGCTGGTGTTTATCGCGGCCCTCATCTGGAGCACCGCCGGCCCGCTGATGCGGATGCTGCATCTCGACATCTGGACCATTCAGCTTTGGCGCGGGGTGTTTGGCGCGGCGTTTCTGATTGGCTCGCTGTTCATCAGCCATCGCGGCGACGTGATCCGCCAGCTCACCTCGCTGGGCTGGCTGGATTATGCCTGTGCGGCTATGGGCACCATTGCCATGTTTTCCTACGTTTCAGCGCTGGCCTATACCAGCGTTGCCGATGTGGTGGTGGTTTATGCGACGCTGCCGTTTATTTCGGCCATCTTCGGCCTGCTTATTAATGGCGAGAAGGTGGGGCCGCGCACACTGGTCGCCAGCCTGATTGCGCTGGCGGGCATGGTGGTGATGGTGGGCGGCTCCGGCAGCAGCTCGAACCGTCTGCTGGGCGACGCATTGTCGTTGCTGATGACCGTTTCCTTTGCCATGCTGGTGGTGCTGATGCGCCGCAACCCCGGCAAATCCATTGCTCTGATCAACGCCATTGGCGCGCTCTGGGGTGTTGTGATCTGCCTGTTTCTGGTGCCCTCCCAGGCGGTGCCTGCCGCGCGTGACCTATGGGTGCTGGCGGGGCTTGGCACCATCACCATCGGCGCGGGCCTGCTGATTTTCATTGTCGGCTCGCGCTTGATCCCTTCTGCCGAAGCCGGACTGATCGGCCTGATTGAGGTGGTGCTCTCACCGCTCTGGGTGTGGCTGGCTTTTAACGAAAACCCCGGAGAGGGCGCCATTATCGGCGGAGTGATTGTGCTGGCCGCCGTGGCCTGGCAAATGCTGGGCGAACTGAGGCAGGAGACAGCGGCTTCGCTACCCCTAGCTTGATATTGCCCAAAAATCATTGAAAAATCTATTCACCGGCTCAGTCTCACTCTCGCTTTTACACGTCTATTCATGTATAAAGACAAGAATAGAGGATATTTGAATGAGCGTTGCACTGTTTAACACTCACGCCTTCGTCAAACGATTGACTGCCGCCGGAATGCCCGAAATTCAAGCGGAAATTCTTGCCGATGAAAACGTCAGACTCATTGACGAGCGCCTTGCAACCAAAGCTGATTTAGCGAACCATGCTACAAAAGCGGACATTGGGCTTTTAAAAACCGATATTGAGACTTTAAAAGCCGATGTTGGTGCTTTAAAAGCTGATTTAGCAAATACAGCAACAAAAGCAGAGCTTGCGGAGATCAAAGCCGCTTTGGCCAATACAGCCACAAGAGCAGAGCTTGCGGAGGTCAAAGCCGACATTCTGAAATGGATGTTTGGTACAATAGGTTTTCAAACTGTTGTTATTTTAGGCGCTGTTGTTTTGCTGCTCAAATTTGTGAAGCCATAAGGTTCACAAATTCCAAAAGTAGCAGTCGAAAGATGAAATAATCCGCTCCCAAAACCCTATTCCCCCCGCCACACCGGCGAGCGCTTTTCGCCAAAGGCGCGCGGACCTTCCTCGGCATCTTTCGAGCGCAACATTTGATTGTAAACCGGAATATGACCGGCGCGCATGAAAGCATAGGTCTCAGCCACAGAACGCCCCTCCCCTGCCTGCATCACCGCCTTGGCCGCGCGCAGGGCCAGCGGCGCATGGGCCGCGATCTGCGCGGCAAGCTCACGCGCTGCGGCCATAAGGCCGGATGCGGGCACAACGTGGTTGACCAGCCCCCACCCTGCCGCCTCCGCAGCGCCCATCCGCCGCCCGGTGAGGGCCATCTCATAAGCTATTGCGCGCGGCAGGCGCTTGGGCAGGCGCTGCATCCCGCCTGAATCCGCGATAATGCCAAGGCCAACCTCCGGCAGGCCGAATTCGGCGGCCTCGGAGGCCACAATCACATCCGCCGCCAAAGCCAGTTCAAAGCCACCGCCCAGCGCAAGGCCATTCACCGCCGCAATCACCGGCTTATCCAGACTGAAAAATTCGGTGAGGCCGGCAAAGCCGCCCGGCCCGTGATCAGCGTCCACCGCTTCACCCGCCTTTAAATCCCATCCGGCAGAAAAGAAGCGCTCACCGCCCCCTGTGAGAATAGCAACGCTGAAAGTGACATCCTGCTGAAAGGCGGCAAAAGCCGCATAAAGTGCGCGGCTGGTGGCCACGTCAATGGCATTGGCCTTTGGCCTGTCCAGCGTGATCTCGCACACCGGCCCACGCCGTTCGATTTTAACAGAATCAGACATCCGCAATCTCCCGAATAAGCGCATCCACCGCCACAACACCTTTGGGCAAAACCAGCAGCGGATTCACATCGAGTTCAACCAGATGGTCGCGATGCGCCTCGGCATAGGCGGCAATGGCCGATATGGCTGCAACAAGCGCAGCCAGATCACCCGCAGGCTTGCCACGATAGCCCTCCATCAGCTTCATGATTTTAAGGCCGCGCACCGCCCGCTCAATGTCATCTGGACTGGCGGGCAGCAGCAAGGTGGCACTGTCCTCAATCAGTTCCACCAGCACACCGCCCGCGCCAATCACCAGCGCAAGACCGAATTGCGGGTCATGCGTGACGCCGACAATAAGTTCAGCCACGGCACCTGTTGCCATTTGCTCAACCAGAACCAGCGGCCCCAAAGCGGCCATGCTTTGCGCGGCAGTCTGCGCCGCCGCAACGCTCTGCACATTCAGCACCACACCGCCCGCATCGCTCTTATGGGCAAGGGTTTCGGACGAGGTTTTGACCACCACCGGAAAGCCCAGCCGCGCCGCCGCTGCGCCCGCATCGGATATGGGCACAATTTCGCCCGCAGGCACAGCCAGACCATAGGCGGCCAATGCGGATTTGGCCGCATGTTCGGTGAGCAGGCGCGGCGATGCTGCCCCACGCGCCCTCACGCTGCGCAAAGGCAGCGGCACGGGCCGCTCCCAGGTCATGCCGATTTTGGCCGCAAGCGCCACCGCCTGCAACCCGTCCCGCAGTCCCATAAGGGGCACAATATCCGCCGCCATCAGCTCAAGGCCGATGCTTTCGGGCAGACATTCCGCTAACGAGGCCAGAATCGCCGCCCGCGCGCCGGTGGCTTTGCGCGCCGCAATCAAGGCGGTGCAGGCCGCCTGCCATGTCGCGCCATCGCAGCGGTCAGCGCGGGGAAAGTCGAGAATGAGCAGGTTCATATCAAAACCACCGCCCAGCATGGCGCTGAAACAGGCGGTAAGCTGCGGCGCATCCCCCCAGATATAGGTGTGATAATCCAATGGGTTGGCCAGCGGCACTTTCGGCCCCAGCACTGCCGCCAGCGCCTGCGCCGCCTCTGGCTGCAAAGGCGGCGTGTCCAGACCGAAATCCTCAGCCAGATCGGCCACCAGCGAGGCCTCGCCGCCCGAACAGCTCATGGATGAAATGCGCGTGCCCGGCAGCGGCCCATAGAGATGCAACAGCTTCAGGGTCTCCAAAAACACGCCAACATCCTGCGCCCGCGCAATGCCGAGGCGGTCAAACAGCGCGTCATAGAGCCTGTCCGGCCCGGCAAAAGACGAGGTGTGTGACAGGGTCAGTTGCGCCCCCACAGTCGAGCGCCCTGTTTTCAGCGCCACAACCGGCACGCCGCATTGACGCGCGCGTTCCGCCGCACGGGCAAAGGCCGGAATATCCTCCAGCCCCTCAATATGCAGACCAATGGCCGAGACGCGCAGATCATCAAGAAAAGCCTCGACATAATCGGCAAGGTCACCCTTGGCCTTGTTGCCCACTGTGACCAGATAGGCCAGCGGCATGGCCCGCTGCTGCTGTGTCAAATTACAGGCAATATTGCCGGACTGGGTGACAATGGCCACACCGCGCGCCGCCCGCACACTGCCCTGCTGGTCTGGCCAGAGGGCCGCACCGTCCAGATAATTGATATGGCCATATGTGTTGGGGCCGGTGAGCGCCATAGTGCCGGACGCGGCCACCAGTTGCCGCTCCAGCGCCGCCCCCTCGCCATCCAACTCGCCAAAGCCGGAGGCATAACACACCGCACCGCCCACACCCATATCCGCCAGCTTGCCAATGGTTTCAATCAGCGGCAGGCGCGGCACAGCCACAAAAGCCGCATCCGGCACCTGCGGCAGGTCATCAAGACTGCGCAGGCAGGTTCGCCCCGCCAATGTCTCCCGCTTCGGGTTGACGGCCCAGATCGGGCCGGAGAAGCCAAGCTTGTCGCATTGGCGGATGACCTCCTCAGCCTCCCGCCCACCAACAACGACAAGACTTTTCGGTTGCAACAGGCGCGTAAGCGAGGTCATCTTCAGCACCCCAGCGGGCGCAGCAAGGCCCGCGAAATAATATGCCGCTGGATTTCGCTGGTGCCGTCCCAGATGCGCTCCACCCGCGCATCGCGCCAGAAGCGCTCCAGTTTCAGCGAATTCATCAGGCCCATGCCACCATAAATCTGCAAGGCTTTGTCGGTGACGCGCGCCAGCGTTTCGGTGGCGAAAAGCTTGGCCATGGCATAATCCGTATCAGTCACTGTGCCTTTGTCGAGCTTGTCAGCGGCGGCAAGGGTAAGCAAATCGGAAGCGGCGATTTCGGTCGCCATATCCGCAAGCTGGAACGAGACGCCCTGAAAGCGGCCGATTTTCTCGCCAAATTGCTGGCGCTGCGCCGCCCAGTCCAGCGCCAAATCCAAGGTTCGCTGCGCACGGCCCACCGATGTGGCGGCCACGGTCAAGCGGGTGGAGCCGAGCCAGTCGTTCATCAGGTCAAAGCCCTTGCCCTCCTCGCCCAGCAACTGGCTTTTATGCACCACGCAATCATCAAAAAACAATTCGCACTGATGATAGCCGCGATGTGACACACAATGAGGCCCGCGCCGCATGGTGAAGCCGGCTGTGCCCATATCCACCAAAAAGGAAGAAATCAGCGCCTTTTTGCCGCGTTTTGTCTCCTCAACGCCGGTGGCCGCAAAAAGAATGACAAAATCGGCCTTATCCGCATGGCTGATGAAATGTTTGGAACCATTGATCACATAAGTATCGCCGCGCTTTTCGGCGCGCGTTTTCATCGAGCGGATATCGGAGCCCGCCCCCGGCTCGGTCATGGCCAGACAATCATGCCGCTCGCCCTTGATGGTGGGGATGAGATAACGCTCGATCTGCTCTCCCGCGCAGCCCTGCAAAATATTGGACGGACGGCCCACGCACATTTGCAAGGCATAGCCCGCACGGCCAAGCTCGCGCTCCATCAAGGTGAAGCTCAAAGCGTCCAGCCCGCCGCCGCCAAATTTCTCCGGCATATTGGCCGCATAAAGCCCCAGCTCAATGGCTTTGCGCTGAATATCCTGCGCGATTTCGGCGGGCACATCGTCCAGCTGTTCCACAAGGTCTTCATGCGGATAAAGCTCGGTCTCGCAAAAGCCGCGCACCATGTCCACCAGCATCTGCTGTTCTTCGGAAATCGGAAAGCTCATGAATTTGCCTTGCGTTTGAGACCAAGAGTGGTGCCCACCATCGGGTGAACCGGCAGATGCGCATGGGCTTTGCGGATGGCATCAAGACGGGCATAGAGATCAGGCGGCAGCGGACATGAGCGCCCCGCCTTCATATCGACATGCGCCAGCACCTGCTCGCCCACCGCCAGCAGCGCGCCGCTGTCGCCATGCACCATGCTGTGAAAAATATGCAGGCGCTTTTCATCCAGATCGAGCAGCTGAAGCGTGAGACGCAATGGCTCTCCGGTCGATACTTCCGCCAGATTGCGGATGCGCGTGTCCATTGTGTAGAGCGAGAAGCCAGAGGCGCGATAGGCTTCGTCAATGCCAAAATAGCGAAAAAAAGCGTCCGAACTGTCGCCAAACACCAGCAGAAAAATGCTCTCGCTCATATGGCCGTTATAATCGGTCCATTCGGGCTTCACATGGCAGGCGTGCAGGCTGAGCGGCGCGGGGATGGGGGCAGCCGCATCCCAGCCTTTGAAGGGCGTGCCCTCCAGTGGAGAGGTGACGCGGGATGGATATATGTTATTCGCCAAGCTGTTACCCTCATCCTGTCCTTTTCCCTTCTTCGTCATGCTCAGGATGACAAAGAAGGGACGCGCTCAAACTATTCCCTCTCCCCTTGGGAGAGGGTTAGGGTGAGGGTAAACCCTCACCGCTGCTTCACCAGTCCCAGCTTGGCCCGGGCTTCGGCAGAGGTCAGCACCCGCCCGCCCAAACGCTCGATAATCTCCTTGGCGCGTGTCACAAGTGAACCATTCGAGGCATAAACACCCTTATCCAGCCAGATATTGTCCTCAAGGCCCACGCGCACATGGCCGCCCAGCAGCATGGACTGCGCAACAAAGGCCATCTGGCTGCGGCCAATGGCAAAACCGGCCCAGTTGGCGCCGCTGGGCAGATGGTTGCGCATGGTCAGCATGGTTTCTGTCGTGGCTTCCGCGCCCCAGGGAATGCCGGTGCACAGCTGAAAGAGAGGCGGCGCGTCGATCAGCCCTTCGACAATCAGCTGTTTCGCCAGCCAGATATGGCCCAGTTCGAAACATTCGATCTCGGGCTTGACGCCCGCCGCCTGAATGCGCTTAGCCATGTCGCGCAAAATATCAGCCGTGCCAATATAGGCCCCATTGCCGAAATTCAGCGAGCCGCAATCGAGTGTGCAGATTTCAGGGCGAAGTTCCTCGACATGCACCACACGCTCAGCCGCATTGGCCATGTCGGTGCCCGCACCGCCTTGGGACGGATTGGCGGGGTCAAAGACAAAATCACCGCCCATGCCCGCTGTGAGATTGATAACCACATCGACACCGGAGGCGCGGATATAGCCCACCGCCTCGCGGTAAAGGGCGGGATCACGCGCCGCCTTGCCGGTTTGGGGGTCGCGCACATGCAGATGCACAATGGCTGCGCCCGCCGCATGGGCTTCCAGCGCCGAATCTGCAATCTGGCGCGGCGTGACCGGAATGGCCGGGTGCTTGCCCACCGTATCGCCCGCCCCTGTCACCGCACAGGAAATAATCACTTCATTGTTCATGAGACCCCCGAATGTTCGTCCTGCCCGAATGTATGTGTTTCGCAAAGCCTATGCGCCCGAATCCGGCATTTGTTGTCGTTTAACGACACAAGAATCGCCCGTCTCGACACAAGAAAAATTCATCTCCGCACATAGGTTTCGTCGATTTCGCCCAGCAGCCACTCGCTGAAACGGCGGATTCGCGGGTCCAGCGCCCGCTCCTGCTTGCATACGAGATACCACGCGCCCGGCTGGGCAATATCATGGGTGAATGGCTGCACAAGGCGGCCAGAGGTAAGGTCTGCGCTCACCAGAAAATCCGGCACAACCGCCACACCCTGCCCTTCCAGCGCCGCCTCGATTACCAAAAGATAAGAATCATAACTGGTCTGAGCCCGCACTTTGCTCATATCCAGCCCCAGAGCCGCCAGCCAGAGGCGCCAGTCATCACGCGCCGTATAGACCTGCAACAGGCGCACATGCGCGAGATCGGCAATGTCAAGCGCGCCGCGCCCGGCCAGAAGTTGCGGACTGCCCACGCAGATCAACCGCGCTTCAAACAGTTTTGTATAAGAAAAATGGGTGCGATGCGGATTTTTTGTCCAGATCAGGCCGAAATCAGCCAGTTGCGGGTCAAATTCCCAATCGAGATGACTGGTGAGCAGCCGCACCGCCATTTTCGGGTTGATCTGGCGATAACTGGCCAGACGCGGCATCAACCAGCGCAAGGCCACCGTCACATAGACCTGTAAGGTCAGTTCATCCGCCCGCTCGGCCTGACTGACCACAGACAGGCCATGTGCAAACTGGTCAAAACCGGATTTGACATAGGGATAAAGCAATACGCCCTCCTGTGTCAGTTCAATCCGGCGGGTGCGGCGCTCAAACAGCCGCACATTCAGCAGGGTTTCCAGTGTCGCAATCTGGTGCGAAATCGCTGACTGGGTAATGCCCATCTCCTCCGCCGCCAGGCGAAAGGACAGATGACGGGCGGTGGCCTCAAAGGCGCGCAAGGCCGTCAGCGGCACATGGGGGCGTTTTGACATTGCAGAACCTCGGTCTGTTTTCAACTGTGCCACAATGTATGAAATAAATTCATCAATCAATGAAATTCAAGAATTTGTGAAACGTCATTTTATTTGCAAGGCTGGGCACAACAGATCAAAATCAACCGGGGAAGAAATCATGTCCGACGTCCAGTCTTCAAACCGTCGCGGTGGCCGCGAAGCGCGCCGCAGCCTGCGCGCAAGCCCGCTGGCGGACAATGTGCGCCCCGTCTGGCCGGGCATGGAGGGCGGTCATTATAAGCCGCTGAGCGACGAGGATGTGTTAAAGGTGCATCACATGGCTTTGCGGCTTTTGTCCGAAGTGGGCCTTGCCGATGCCATTCCCTCCTGTCTCGACATTCTGCTGCCCAAGGGCTGCTTTGTGAATGAACATAATCGCCTGTGCTTTCCTGCCAGTCTTGTGGAGGACACATTGGCCATGGCCGCGCGGCGCTTTCCGCTCTATGCGCAAGACCCGCGCTATGATCTGGAGCCTTGGGGCAAGAAGGTTTATTTCGGCACGGCAGGCGCAGCGGTGAATATGGTGTCCGCCGATGGCACCTACCGCGAATCGACTATCAAAGACCTCTATGATATTGGCCGCATTGTCGACACGATGGAGCATATCCATTTCTTCCAGCGGGCTGTGGTGCCGCGCGATATTCCCGACCCTTATGAGATGGATTTCAACACCTGCTATGCGGCGGTGGCCAGCACCACCAAGCATGTGGGCACAAGCTGGGTTGACCCCGCGCACCTCAAAGCCTCGCTCGACATGCTGCACCAAATTGCAGGCGGCGAAAAGAAATGGCGCGAGCGGCCTTTTGTGTCGCAGTCCAACTGTTTCGTCGTGCCGCCAATGAAATTTGCCGCCGACGCCTGCCGCTGTCTGGAAGTGGCGGTGGAAGCCGGAATGCCGGTTCTGCTGCTCTCCGCCGGGCAAGCGGGCGCCACCGCACCCGCAGCATTGGCGGGTGCCTTGGCGCAGGAGGTGGCCGAATGTCTGGCGGGACTGGTCTATGTCAATGCCATAAAACCCGGCGCACCAGCCATTTTCGGCACATGGTGCTTTGTTTCGGATTTGCGCACCGGTGCCATGTCCGGCGGCAGCCCAGAACAGGCGCTGCTCTCGGCGGCTTCCGCGCAAATGGCACATTTCTATGACCTGACGGGGGGCACCTCCTCCGGCATTACCGATTCGAAGGTGGCGGATGCGCAATCGGGTGCCGAAAAGGCCATCAATCACGCGCTGGTGGGCAATGCGGGCGCTAATCTCATTTATGAATCTGCCGGAATGCACGCCAGTCTGCTCGGTTTTTCGCTGGAAAGCCTTGTCATTGACAATGACATTATCGGCGCAACCCAGCGCACCATTCGCGGCATTGATGTGAATGACGACACCTTGTCCTTCGAGACCATCCGCGATTCCTGCATCGGCGGGCCGGGGCACTTTTTGGGCGCGGACCAGACCCTGCGCCTGATGGAGACGGATTATATTTACCCCGCCATTGGCGACCGCAAAAGTCCGAATGAATGGGTTGAGCAAGGCTCCACCGACATTCTGAGCCGCGCCGTGCATAAGGTGGAGGATATTTTGCGCCGTCACCACCCCAATCATATTCCGCAGGCGGTTGATGACGCCATTCGCGCCGCCTATCCGGTGAAACTGCCGCGCGAGGCCATGCGCCGCGCCGCTCTGGCCGCAGAATAGGAGCCGAGGATGCGCACACAGGCTCAGGTTGTCATCATTGGCGGCGGCGTAGTGGGGTGCTCGGCGCTCTATCACCTCGCCAAGCGCGGCTGGACAGATTGCGTGTTGCTGGAGGGCAATGAACTCACCTCCGGCTCAACATGGCATGCGGCAGGCAACTGCCCGAATTTTTCAACAAGCTGGAACACCATCAAATTCCAGCGCCACTCGACACGGCTCTATGCCCGTCTGGCCGAGGAGGTGGATTATCCGATCAATTATCATGTCACCGGCTCGATCCGGCTGGCCCATAGCCGCGACCGCATGGACGAATATCGCCATGTCGCCGCCATGGCACAGGCGCAGGGCATTGATTTTTCTGTGCTGTCTCTGGAAGAAATTAAAGAGCTTTACCCCTTTATGGAGTTGCATGATCTCAAGGGCGCGCTGTTTGACCCGCTGGACGGCGATATTGACCCCAGCCAGCTGACGCAAGCCTATGCCAAGGGCGCGCGCGCCTTGGGATGCGAGGTCAACCGTTTCACCAAGGTTCAGGCACTGGAGCCGCTGGACAATGGCTGGCGCGTCGTCACCGATAAGGGCGAGATCACGACCAAATATGTCATCAATGCCGCCGGCTATCGCGCCGGTGAAATTATGGAAATGGTCGGGCAGAAAATGCCGATTGTCTCCATGTCGCACCAATATCTCGTCACCGAGGATATTGCGGCGCTGCATGGCCGCGCCACCAAACTGCCCCTCATGCGCGACCCCGACTCCAGCTATTACCTGCGTCAGGAGCGCAACTCCCTGCTGCTGGGCCCCTATGAATGGCAGGCGACGCCGCATTGGCTCAATGGCATTCCGGATGATTTTGCCAACCAGCTTTATCCCGATGACCTCGACCGGCTGGAAAGCTATATTGAGGACGCCATAGCCCGCGTGCCGATTTTGGGCACAGCCGGTGTGCAGCGCGTCATCAACGGGCCTATACCTTATTCACCGGACGGCAACCCCTATATCGGCCCGGCGCATGGCCTCAAAAACTTCTATCAATGCTGCTGTTTCTCCTTCGGCATTGCGCAATCGGGCGGGGCGGGCAAAACCATTGCCGAATGGGTGATCGACGGCGAGCCGGAATGGGATTTCTGGGGCTTTGACCCACGCCGCTACACCGACTATGCCACCAAAAGCTACACGGTGGCCAAGGCGGTCGAGCTGTATCAAAACGAATATGCCATTGGCTATCCGGTGGAGGAGCGCCCCGCCGGACGCCCCGCCAAAACCACGCCGCTTTATGAAAAGCTGAAAGCCAAGGGCGCTTTCTTTTGTGCCAGAGGCGGCTGGGAACGCGCCGCCTATTTCCCGAAAGTGGGCACAACGGAGCCGCAAAAACTCTCCTTCCGCCGCGCTGAGACCGCTTTTTTCGACACGGTGGGTGAGGAATGCCGCGCGGTGCGCGAACATGTCGGCCTGCTCGATCTGGGCGGCTTCACCAAACTCATCATCGAAGGGCCGAATGCCGAAAGCTGGCTTGACCAGCTTGTGTGCGGCAAGCTGCCCAAGCAGGGCCGCATTTCTTTGACATGGGCGCTGAACGCGCGCGGCGGCATTCTGAGCGAATTCACCATCACCCGGCTGGCTGAGCAGAAATTCTATCTGGTCAGCGCCGCTGCGGCGGAATGGCATGACATTGACCATATCGTGAAACACCTGCCGGACGACGGCTCTGTCACACTGAAAAACGAAACCTCCCGCTATGGCTCGTTAATTCTGGCGGGCCCGCGCGCCCGCGACGTGCTGGCGAAAGTCACCGAAGCCGACCTCTCCAATGCGGCTTTCCCCTGGCTCAGCGCCCGCACCATAGAGATTAGCATGGCGCAGGTGCTGGCCTTGCGCGTCAATTATGTCGGCGAGCTGGGCTGGGAGCTTCATGCGCCGGTTGAGACCTTGGTCGCGCTCTATGACCAGCTTATGGCGGCAGGGGCCGAGTTCAACATCCGCGATTTCGGCATGTATGCGATGGATTCGCTGCGCTTAGAAAAATGCTATCGCGGCTGGAAGGGCGACATCACCCATGAATATACGCCGCTGATGGCCAATTTTGACCGCTTCGTTGCCTTTGACAAGCCGGACTTCATCGGCAAAGCTGCCCTGCTGAAAGAACGTGAGGACGGCCCAAAAGAGCGGCTTGTGCCCATTGTCTTTGATGCGGCGGGTGAGGCCGAACCGCCCTATTGCTCGCCGGTCTATCACAATGGCAATATCGTCGGCCTCACCGTGTCCGCAGGCTGGAGCTATATTTTGAACAAGAGCATCGCGCTGGCCTATGTGCGCAGCGACCTCGCCGTGGTGGGCACCGCGCTGAGTGTGCAGGTCATCGGCGAAATGAAAGGCGCGGTGGTGGGCACCGACCCGCTGTTTGACCCGACAAATGCGCGGCTGAGAGGCTAGCTTCTGCCATCCCCCTCGCCCCGTTTACGGGGAGAGGGGGCACGCTCGAACCATTCCCTCTCCTTTGGGAGAGGGTTAGGGTGAGGGAATGTATATTCAAAAACATAATCAAGGCCCTGAAATGATTGATCTTCCTCAAACTGCGCGTGTTGTCATTGTTGGTGGCGGGGTTGTCGGCTGTTCGATAGCCTATCACCTGACGCAGCTGGGCTGGAGCGATGTGGTGGTGCTGGAGCGCAAGCGCCTGACCAGCGGCACCACATGGCACGCCGCCGGTCTGGTAGGGCAGCTGCGCGCCACCATGAATATGACCAAGCTGGCGCAATATACCGCCGGCCTCTATGCCTCGCTGGAAGCGGAGACCGGACAGGCCACCGGCTTCATGCAGCGCGGCTCCATTTCTGTGGCCACCAACAAAGAGCGCTTCGAGGAACTGATGCGCGGCGCCTCCATGGCCAAAACCTTCGGGCTGGAGGTGCATGAACTCACCCCGTCCGAAATCAAACATAAATGGCCGCTGCTCAATGTCGATGACCTGATCGGCGGGGTGTTTCTGCCCAAAGACGGCCAGACCAACCCGATTGACACGACAATGGCACTGGCCAAAGGCGCGAAAATGCGCGGTGCCAAGATTTTCGAGAATGTTTTGGTGCAGAATCTTGTGGTCAAAAATGGCCGCGCGGCGGGTGTCGTCACCGATCATGGCACGATCGAGGCTGAGCATGTGGTGCTGGCCTCCGGCATGTGGACGCGGGAACTTGGCGCGCGCAACGGCATCGCCCTGCCCCTCCAGGCCTGCGAGCATTTTTACATTGTCACGGAAGAATTCCCCGGCCTGACCAATGACCTCCCCGTTCTGCGAGACACGGATAATTGCGCCTATTATAAGGAAGATGCAGGCAAGCTGCTGCTCGGCGCGTTTGAGCCCAATGCCAAGCCCTGGGCGATGGATGGCATTCCGGCTGATTTTGAATTTGGCGAATTGGCGGAAGATTTCGACCATTTCTCCCCGATTTTAGAGGCCGCCATGCAGCGTCTGCCCGCATTGGAGCGAGTGGGCATCCGCAAATTCTTCAACGGGCCGGAGAGTTTCACGCCGGATGTGCGCTATATGCTGGGTGAAACGCCGGAATTAAAGTCGCTGTATGTGGCGGCTGGGTTCAATTCCATCGGCATTCAGTCAGCAGGCGGGGCTGGCAAGGCGCTGGCCGAATGGATCGTCAATGGTCATCCCACAATGGACCTCTGGGATGTCGATGTGCGCAGAATGCTGCCCTATCAGGCCAACCGCGCCTATCTGGCTGAGCGCGCCACCGAATCGCTCGGCCTGCTTTATGCCATGCACTGGCCCTATCGCCAGTTTGAAACCGCCCGCAACATCCGGCAAAGCCCGCTGCATGAGCGCCTGGCGGCGCAGGGCGCCTGCTTTGGCGAGGTGGCGGGCTATGAGCGCGCCAACTGGTTTGATGTGCCCGGCGCAGCGCCCGTTTATGAATATTCCTACGGACGGCAAAACTGGTTTGAGAAAACAGCCGCCGAAGTGAAGGCGGTGCGCGAAAAGGTCGGCATGTTCGACATGTCGTCCTTTGGCAAATTCCGCGTGGAGGGGCGCGACGCCGAAGCCGTGCTGCAAAATATCTGCGCCAATGATGTGGCGGTGAAGGTGGGGCGCATCGTCTATACGCAATGGCTGAATGAGCGCGGCGGCATTGAGGCCGATCTCACCGTCACCCGCCTGTCCGAGACGGCCTTTCTGGTGGTGACGGCGGGTGGCACTGCGCGGCGTGATCTGCACTGGCTGAAAAGCCATATTCCGGACGATGCCCATTGCATCGCCACCGATGTCAGTTCCGGCATGGCGGTGTTAAGCATCATGGGGCCCAACAGCCGCGCGCTGCTCGCCAGCCTCACCACAGCCGACATGTCGCATAAAGCCTTCCCCTTTGCCACCTCGCGCGAGATTGATCTTGGCGCAGCAAGGGTCATGGCCTCGCGCATCACCTATGTGGGAGAGCTGGGCTGGGAACTCTACATCCCCACCGAATTTGCCCGCCATGTTTTTGATCTCATCATCGGGGCTGGCGCGCCTTATGGCCTCAAACTCTGCGGGCTGCACGCCATGGACTGCGCCCGCATTGAGAAAGCCTATCGCCACTGGGGGCATGACCTTTCAGATGAGGACACACCGATTGAAACCGGCCTGATGTTCGCGGTGAAAATGTCCAAGCCGGATTTCATCGGCAAGGCCGCGCTGGAAAAACTGCTGGCAAAGCCTGCGCACAAACGGCTGGTGCAGTTCATTCTCAATGATCCGGAGCCCCTGCTCTATCACAATGAGCCGGTCTGGCTGAACGGCAAAATCATTGGCCGCACCACATCGGGCGCCTATGGCCACACGCTGGGCGGCGCTGTTGCGCTGGCGCTGATCGATATAAGCGGGCTGGATCTGGACGAAATCAGCGCTTTGCCCTTCTCTATTGAGGTGGCGGGACAGCTAAAATCTGCCCGCGCCAGCCTCACCCCGCTCTATGATTCGCAGAATATAAAGATCAGAGCCTGAAAGCATCAAACAGCAATCTTGTATACGCTCGATGATTATGTCGGAAATACGAATATTTATGTCGTTATACACGCGATACAAATTCAGGATCTGACACTCACTCAACACAAATAAAAGTCGAAAAACAGACTTGATCCACGGGAGAGGAAAATATGAGCTTGGTTCTGGCGCATTAACTTTTAAATCTATCATCTCATCGTTTTTTGGCGAAATTTATAGCATTCTGCACTTAAGTTCAGAGGCAATGAATTTTATTGTGCTTAAAAAACATCAATCAATTTAAACACGTAGCAATATAAATTTTGTCTGGACGCTCTGTACTAAATTCAATTTGACAGAGCGGCACATTTGCAGCGACGATAGGATTGTGACGGCTCTTAAAATTGACCACACGAAAAAGGTTAAGAGAGCATTTTGAGCAAACTGTCTGTTTGGGCAAAGCGTCTGTGAGTTCGGAGATAATGCGCTGAACCGGCAATTCAAGGGGAGTTAAACATGAGTGAATTTGATTATCTGAAAGTGCAGCACGCTCTTGGTAAAATGGGGCGCCGCGAATTCATCGGCCGCGCACTGGCGCTGGGCGCAACATCCGCCATGGTCGCCAATATGGTGGCCAGCTCTGAGGCCCTCGCCGCCGAAACACCTGTCAAGGGCGGCACCCTGCGCCTTGGCCTTGGCGGCGGCAGCACAACAGACAGCCTTGAGCTGGGCTCATATACCGACTCCGTGATGATCGACGTCAGCCACGCTGTCTGCAACGGTCTGGTGGAATGGGGCCAAGACGGCAAGCCGATCCCGGATCTGGCTGAAAGCCTCGAAGCCAAAAATGGCGCTGCAACCTGGGTTCTGAAACTGCGCAAGGGTGTGCATTTCAGCAATGGCAAGGAATTTGACGCCGATGACGCGATCTATTCGCTCAATTTGCATCGCGGTGACTCCAAGTCGGGCGGCGCAGCCAACCTGAAGCCTGTCACCGACATCAAGAAAATCAATGCCAATGAAATCGAAATCACCCTTGAATCGGGCGATGCCGACTTCCCCTATGCTCTGACCGATTATCACATCCTGATGGTGCCCAATGGCCATAAGGACTGGAGCACCCTCATCGGCACCGGCGCCTTCACCCTCGAAAAATTTGATCCGGGTGTGCGCATGTCGCTGAAAAAGTCAAAAAATTACTATAAGCCCAACCGCGGCTTCCTCGATGGTGTTGAAGTCACCGTCATCAATGATGGCAGCGCCCGCCAGAATGCCCTGCTGTCCGGTCAGGTGGATGCGATCAACCGTGTCGATCCCAAAACCATCGCTTTGTTGCAGAAGTCGCCCAAGCTGAAAATCGTGCGCGCAGCCGGTGGCTGGCATCCGGTTATGGCCATGCAGACCGATACAGCGCCCTATAACAATCCGGATATCCGTCTTGCGCTGAAATATGCCATGGACCGCGAACAGATGCTGAAAACCCTGTTCTCCGGCTATGGCACCATCGGCAACGACCATCCGATTCCGCAGAGCGACCCTTATTTCAACAAGGAACTCGCCCAGACCAAGCATGATCCGGATAAAGCCAAATTCCACTTCAAAAAAGCGGGCATGGCGGACGCGAAAATCGTGCTGCAGGCTTCGGATGCTGCCTTCAACGGTGCTGTCGATATGGCCAGCCTGTTGCAGGCCAGCGCTGAAAAGGCCGGCATCAAGATGGAAGTCAAGAAAGAGCCGGCGGACGGCTTCTGGAGCAATGTCTGGCTGAAAGGTGCCTTCGTGTCCTCTTATTGGGGTGGCCGCGCTGCTGCAACCCAGATGCTGGCGGTTGCCTATCAGAAGGGTGCGGCCTGGAACGAAACCCACTGGAACAATGCCACCTTCGAAAAGCTGCTTTCGGACGCCCGTCTCGAAACCAACGAGGACAAGCGCAAGGGCTATATCTGGGAAATGCAGGCCATGCTGTCGAAAGACGGCGGCGCGCTTATCCCGGCCATGCGCGACTGGCTGGATGCCCATACCGATAAGGTCGGCGGCATGGCTCCTCATGGCGGCTTCGACATGAGCAACGGTCTCGTGGCTGAAAAAGCCTGGATGAAGGCATAATCCAGTGCTCAAACTGATCGCTCAGCGCTTTGGTCTTGGTGTGTTGACATTAGTTGCGGCTTCTGTGCTCATTTTTGTGGGCACAGAAATCCTTCCCGGTGATCTGGCCTCAGCGATCCTGCAAAATAACGCAACGCCGGAGTCTCTTGCGGCGTTGCGTGCCGACCTTGGCCTTGACCGGCCCGCCAGCGTGCGGTTTTTTGAATGGCTTTTCGGCGTGCTTCATGGTGATTTCGGACATTCGCTGGCCAATGGGCAGGATGTCATCATGGAACTGCTGCCGCGCCTCAAAAATACGCTGTTTCTGGCCTCCTATGCGGCCATAGTTGCCATTCCCGTGGCGGTGGGCATCGGCCTGCTGGCGGCGATACGGCAGGGGAAAATTTTTGACCGCACGGCAAATCTCGTCACGCTGATGACCATTTCCGTGCCGGAATATTTTCTGGCCTATATTCTGATCAAATTTCTGGCCGTGGATAATGAAATTTTTCCCTCTCTGGCCAATGTCACGCCTGAATCAACCATGCTGGACCGACTGAACCTGACCTTTCTGCCGATGATGACGCTGGTGCTGGTGGTTGTGGCCCATATGATGCGCATGACCCGCGCCTCGGTGCTGTCCATCATGGCCAGTCCCTATATTGAAATGGCCTTTTTGAAAGGCCTGCCGAAGTGGCGCGTGGTGGTGCAGCACGCTTTCCCCAATGCGCTGGCGCCCATCATCAATGTGATTGCGCTCAATCTCGCCTATCTGATTGTTGGTGTTGTGGTGGTTGAGGCGGTGTTCGTCTATCCGGGTCTTGGCCAGTTGATGGTGGATGCGGTGTCCAAACATGATGTGCCGGTGGTGCAAGCCTGCGGGCTTATTTTTGCCTCGGCCTTCATCCTGCTGAACATGATCGCTGATATTCTGGCCATTATGAGCAATCCGCGCTTACGCCATCCGCGTTGAGATCTGGAGTTAGACGTGAGACTTTTTGGCTATAAACTTCCTCTGACAGCCCAGATCGGCTTTGTGATCATTGCCCTCAACCTGCTGATCGCTGTGTTTGCACCGCTGATTGCCCCCTATGGCGAAGCCGATATTGTGGGCGATGCCTGGGCTGACCCGAGCAGCCAGTTCTGGTTCGGCTGTGACAATATTGGCCGCGACATTTTAAGCCGCATGATTTACGGCGCGCGCATGTCCATCGGCCTGTCTCTGCTGATCACAGCTTTGTCCTTTTCCATCGGCATTGTCACCGGCTTTTCGGCAGCTGTGGCGGGCCGCTGGCTGGACATCATCCTGTCGCGCCTTGTGGACCTGATGCTGTCGATGCCGACACTGATTTTCGCCTTCATCATTCTCTCGGTGCTGGGCACAGACCTGCCCGTGCTGATTATCACCATTGCCGTGCTGGACTCGACCAAAGTGTTCCGTCTCAGCCGCGCCGTGGCGATGAATATCACCGTGCTGGAATATGTTGAGGCCGCCAAGCTGCGCGGAGAGGGGCTGTGGTGGGTTATCCGGCGTGAAATTCTGCCCAATGCCGTGCCGCCACTGGTGGCCGAATTTGGCCTGCGCTTCTGTTTCACCTTTTTGTTCATCGCCGCGCTGAGCTTCCTTGGCCTTGGCATTCAGCCGCCCCATGCCGACTGGGGCAGCATGGTGAAAGACCTGCGCGATATGATCAATCTTGGCTCACTTGCGCCGATTTATCCGGCGGGCGCCATTGCCATTCTGACCATTGGTGTGAATTTTGTGGTGGACTGGATGCTGTCGATCCATTCGCGCGGCCACGGAGAGGGAGCATGAGCATGTCGCGTTTTGGCGAAACCATCCTCGACATACAGGCGCTGCGCATTGAGGTGCGCACCGATGCCGGCCCCGGCCCTGTGCTGGTGGACAATGTCAGCCTTGCCCTGCGCAAAGGCGAGGTGCTGGGCCTGATTGGTGAATCGGGCGCGGGCAAATCCACCATTGGTCTGGCCGCGCTGGGCTATACGCGTGGCAACTGCTTCATGACCGGCGGCAAGGTTTTGTTTCACGACAAAGACATCCGCCAGATGTCCATATCCGAGCGCGCGCTCATTCGCGGGCGCGGCGTGGCCTATATTGCCCAGAGTGCGGCGGCCTCCTTCAATCCGGCCATGACACTCTATCAGCAGATTTGTGAAATTCCGGTGCTGCAGGGCCTGATGAGCATGGAGGCCGCCAAGGCCGAGGCCGTGGTTCTGTTCCGCAAACTTGAACTGCCCCATCCGGAAACCTTTGGCGAGCGCTACCCGCATCAGGTGTCCGGCGGGCAGTTGCAGCGCGCCATGGCGGCGATGGCCATGATCACCAAGCCGGATTTATTGGTGTTTGACGAACCCACAACCGCGCTGGATGTGACAACACAGGTGGAGGTTCTCGCCTCGTTCAAACATCTGATCCGTGAAAATGGCACTGCCGCGATTTATATTACCCATGATCTCGCGGTCGTGGCGCAAATTGCGGATAGTATTATGGTTTTGCGACACGGCAAAACCGTGGAATTTGGTGAGGCCGAGCAGATCCTGCAAAATCCGCAGCAGGACTATACCCGCCGCCTTGTGGCCGAGCGCAGCATCGGACAGGGCTTTGTCGCGGCCAATAGCAATACAGACGCTCCGCTGCTCAGCGTCAGCAATGTCACCGCAAGCTATGCCAAACTTGCCCGCGTGGTGGACAATATCACCCTGCATCTGCGCCGTGGCGATACGCTGGCGGTGGTGGGCGAGTCGGGTTCGGGCAAATCCACGCTGGCGCGTGTCATCACCGGCCTTTTGCCGCGTGAGGAGGGTGACATTAAATTCGAGGGACAATCCCTGTCGCCACGCCTGAAAGACCGGACATTCGACCAGCTCCGCCGTGTGCAAATGATTTACCAGATGCCGGATGTCGCGCTCAACCCGCGCCAGACCCTGCTGGAGGTGATTGGCCGCCCGGTTCAGTTTTATTTCAAGCGCAGCGCCGCAGAGGTGCGCGAGCGCGTGAAAGAATTGTTGCGGCAAATTGATTTGCCGGAAGATTTTATCAACCGCTATCCGTCGCAACTCTCCGGCGGGCAGAAACAGCGTGTGTCCATCGCGCGGGCGCTGGCCGCTGAACCGGATCTGATTATCTGCGACGAAGTGACCTCCGCGCTTGACCAGCTTGTGGGCGAGGAAATTTTGCGCCTGCTCAAAGACCTGCAAGACCGGCTCGGCCTCGCCTATCTGTTCATCACGCATGATCTGGGCACAGTGAAGCGCATCGCCAATAAGGTGGCCGTGATGCAAAAAGGCAAGATGGTGGCCTTTGGCGAAACAGAAAAAGTGTTTTCACCCCCCTACCATCCTTACACGGAAATTCTGCTCTCATCCGTGCCGGAAATGCGGGCCAACTGGCTGGATGAAACACTGGCCAAGCGAAAGACAATCATCGCGGCCTGACCGAACCACTGAAGTCTCAGCACCATGCGCCATCGCGGCGGGCACAAACAAACGCCCGCTTTTCGATTTATTTACCCTCGGCCTGTAATATTCATC